>Ga0197142_1003702_pt1 | contig 12673 bp, 16 predicted proteins | sample GBS60_MetaG_FD_148614 | JGI IMG/M metagenome (GOLD analysis project Ga0197142, IMG submission 148614) | Sediment microbial communities from Great Boiling Springs, Gerlach, Nevada, United States - GBS 60_MetaG | ecosystem: Environmental > Aquatic > Thermal springs > Hot (42-90C) > Sediment... | reverse complement strand
GGGGCCTACCAAAGGAGATAGATCTCTCTGGGAAGAGTGCTGTAAGAAATGTGCTTCTGGACTTTTTGCGCAAAAAATCAAGCCAGACAGATGCAGCAAAAGATGACTTAGATGCAATCAAAACTGCCATCGGTTTTGAAGAGAAAGGTGTGCTCTTTTACCAAGAACTGGCCAAAGAGGCAACTGAAGAAAGAGAAAAGGCCTTTTTTGAACTTTTGGCCTCCATGGAGAGGGAGCACCTTTTGTCTTTAAAAGACTCCTTGGAATACCTTCAGGACCCAGAGGGTTATTTCAGAAGATACGAAAAAACCACCTTAGACGGTGCTTGACAAGAACCATTTTCAAGAGTAGCTTAAAACACTTTTTTTGAGGAGAAAAAAATGCTTGAAATAAGGTTACACGGAAGAGGTGGACAAGGTGCGGTTACATCTGCAGAACTTCTTGCCATTGCTGCAATAAACAGGGGCACCTATGCTCAAGCTTTTCCCAGTTTCGGACCAGAGCGGAGGGGTGCGCCAGTTGTGGCCTTTTTAAGGGTTTCGGAGCGCCCTATTAAGCTAAGGTGTAATATTACCAGCCCTGACATGGTCGCTGTGTTGGACCCTGGGATTTTAACTATCGTCCCGGTCGCAGCAGGGCTTAAAGAGAATGGGATACTTGTGGCCAACACCAAGCTTAATTCTGAGGATATAAAAAAGGCCACATCTTTTAAAGGCAAGATAGTAAAGGTGGATGCCACCAAGATAGCCATGGAAGAACTTGGGATTCCTGTTACCAACACCACCATGTTGGGAGCAATACTTAAGGCCAAAGATCTTTTGGCCTTGGATGAGCTTGAGATACCTCTAAGGGAAAGGTTCGGAAGGCTTGCAGAAAAAAATATTAAGGCCATGAAAAGGGCCTATGAAGAAGCAGAGGTCTTTTAGAGAGGTGAGAATGGAGCGCACAAAGGAATTATTGGCCTGGCAAGAGATATTAGTGGGTACCGTGGTAGTTACCCCTGGGAATTCTAAAGAATACAAGACAGGTGATTGGAGGTCCCAGAGGCCTGTTTGGGACTTTGAAAAGTGCATATTGTGTGGCATGTGCTATGCCTTTTGTCCGGATGCCGCGGTGAAGGAAAGGGCAGATGGTTATTACGAAGCAGATTACTTCTATTGCAAAGGCTGTGGCATCTGTGCAGAAGAGTGCCCTAAAAAGGCCATAACTATGGTAGAGGAAGGTTAGTCATGGGTATGAGAAGAGGAATTGAAGTATCTATAGCAGCAGCCGAGGCTGTGGCCATGGCAGATGTGGATGTGGTGGCAGCATATCCCATAACCCCACAAACCCATATAGTTGAACATCTGGCAGAGCTGGTTAATAACGGAGAACTGGATGCCGAGTTTATACCAGTTGAATCAGAACATTCTGCCCTAAGTGTATGCATAGGTGCATCTGCTGCGGGTGCAAGGACCTTTACCTGTACCTCGGCCCAAGGTTTAGCTTTAATGAACGAGATGGTATACATTGCATCATCCATGAGGCTTCCTATAGTAATGATCCTTGCCAACAGGTCACTTTCAGCGCCCTTGAGCATATGGAATGACCACTCCGATGCCATGTCCATTAGAGACACGGGATGGATACAGATCTTCACACAAAACGGGCAAGAGGTATTTGACCACATGTTTTTTGCTTACAGGGTGGGAGAGGATCCAAGGGTTTTATGCCCTGTGATGATTCACATGGATGGCTTCATAGTAACCCACGTAATAGAGCCCGTGGAGTTTTGGGATAAAGAGCAGGTTAAGGAATACCTGCCACCTTTTAAACCCAAATTTAGACTCCATCCCGATGAGCCGGTTACAATGGGAGCATTTGCCATGCCCCATCTTTATACAGAGGCAAAGGTTGCACAGGATATTGCACTTAAAAACAGCATGCCAGTAATTCTATCTGCATGGGATGAAATGGAAAAGATAGTGGGAAGGAGATACCGCCCCGTTGAGACCTATCGTACTGATGATGCAGAGATAGTTTTTATTGTGCAAGGCTCCTTTGGTGAAACCCTTCAAATGGCAGTGGATGAATTGAGGGCAAAGGGTGAGGCAGTGGGATTGATGATGTTAAGGCTTTGGAGGCCTTTTCCCTTTGATGAGTTTAGAGCTTTGGCGAAGGATAAAAAACTGATTGTGATAGATCGAGCCATTAGCTTTGGTGGTCAAGGAGGACCTCTGGCCATAGAGTTAAGATCTGCATTGTATGGAATGGAGAAGATGCCAGTGGTCATGAATTACATATGTGGGCTTGCAAGCAGGGACGTGACCGTGGAAGATTTTATGAAGATGTTTGAAATGGCAAAATCCAAGTTTTTAAAACCCATTACCCAGGAGCAATTTGAGTTCTATGGGGCAAGGAGTCTGTGATGAAGGAAAAGAAACCTACACCATACAATCAGCTTCCTAAGGAAGAATACTTTGTATCAGGACATAGGGCCTGCCAGGGCTGTGCTGAGGTACTGGCAGTTAGGCTTGTTCACAAGGCGCTTGGTAAAGACGTAATAGTGGCATGTGCAACAGGGTGCATGGAGATTGTGTCTTCTCCCTTTCCTTTTACCAGTTGGAACCTACCTTGGATACATGTTGCCTTTGAGAATGCTGCTGCTGTTGCAAGTGGGATTGAGGCTGGGCTTAAGGCCTTAATGAGAAAGAAAAAACTGCCTAAAAAGGAAATCACCGTAGTTGGTATGGCAGGAGATGGAGGTACCAGTGACATTGGGCTTCAGGCCTTATCCGGTGCATTGGAGAGGGGCCACAAGCTGATCTACGTTTGCTATGACAATGAGGCCTACATGAACACAGGGATCCAGAGGTCCTCTTCCACCCCCTTTGGGGCATCTACCACCACCTCTCCTGCCGGCAAAAAGATCCCAGGTCAGATTACATGGAAAAAAGATATGCCAGAGATTGCTGCAGCCCACAACATTCCCTACGTGGCCACTGCATGTCCCAGTTATCCCGTTGACCTCATAAATAAGGTGAAAAAGGCTGCATCCAAACCAGGGCCTGCATACATACATATTCTTTCGGTTTGTCCAACCGGTTGGAGGATTCCATCCAACATTGCCATTAAGGTGGGCAGATTGGCAGTAAGGTGTGGTATGTTTCCCCTTTATGAAGTTGAAGACGGGGTTTACCGAATCACCCAAAAGACCTCCAAGTTAATACCTGTTAAAGACTATTTGACAATCCAAGGTAGATTTAGGCACCTAACAGAAGATATGATTGAAGAGATCCAAAGAAAGGTGGAGCAGAACTATCAGAGACTTCAAAAAAAGGTTCAAATAACCGGTGGTGAAGAAAGCTAACGATCTCTGGGAGCTTGAAATATCTTGGAGGAGATATTAGTTTTCATCAAAAAATGAGGTAGGTGCCATGCCCATATATGAGTTTATATGCAACCACTGCAAAAGCCAGTGGGAGATATTGGTTTTAGGCACTGAAAAGCACAAAACAAAATACTGCCCAAAGTGTGCAAAAGAGCTTAAAAAGATTATGAGCTCTTTTGCCAATCCAAAGGGTGGTATTAGCACACAATCTTGTAGTAGTACCACTGGCTTTTCTTGAGCCAGATAATAAACAGGCGGGGCCTGTTAGGGTTTAATCAATGGATGGTTGGTGGATACTTGCTTTAGTTGTGATCTGGGTGTTGGCCCAAAGGTTTTTGTTCCCCAAATTGGGGATCCCCACCTGAATGTCCGTTGATAGCTCCTGTAAGGAGAAGGAGACAAACAATTCTATCGAGAAACCTGAAAGCTTTCAAGTTGGTGCTTTCGAATCTCCTCCAGAAATGAATCAAAAAAGTAAAGTTGATCATTGATTGTTAGAGCCTTTTTAAGTTCTGCTTCGCATAGGGAGATAGCCCTATCCACCAGTTGCTCCTTTATTTGGGCTTTGGCTTTAAGGATCAAGGCATTTGCCTCTGCCTCTGCCCTTTGAATGATTGTGTTGGCCAGTTTTTGGGCCTCTGCCGTAATGGCCTCCTTCTCCCTCTGGCCCAACTCAATTATCCTTGCCTTTAGCTCTTCCAAATAGCTTTCCAATTGTTCCAACTTTTTGGTCTCTGCCTCTAATTTTAGGGATTCAGCCTTTAGCTGGGATTCCAGCGAAGAAAGCTGCTCTTCTATAGCCTTGATTTGATCCCTAATAAACTTTTTTACAGGTCCCTTCCCGTATTTATATAGGATAAAGGCCAGTATCCCAAAGTTTACCCATTTCATAATATTTTCGTAAATAGGCCGCCAGGACGGCCCTTCTGCTGCATAGCAACTACCCATAAGGCCCAGTAACAGCAATAGCGTCATAGGAAGCAATTTAAGCATGGTGAACCATACCTCTTTTATTGGTGATTTTGGCCAGAAGATCCTTTGCAAGGAGCTTGGCATTCTGTTCTAACTTTAACATTTCATTCTGTATTACCTTTTCCAGTTCTGCTTCAGTTATCTTTCTTTTTGATTTCAGCTCTTCCTTCAAAATTTCATGCCTCTTTTCTGCCTCTTTTATAGCAGCACGCTTTAGATCTTCTCTCTTTTGGTTAGCTTCTCTAATAGCAAGGGCCTCTTGCTCCTTCTGTTGGGCAAGGAGAGATTGAACCTTCTTTTGGATATCCAGAATTTCTTCCTTTGTTTTTTTTAGCCTCTCTTCCCTTTGCCTCGCAATACCCATAATGGGCTTGAACAAGATGGTGTTAAGTATTAATACAAGCAGGAGAAATAGGAAGAGCTGAACAAAAAAGGTTGCATTTACACTTACCATGGTTTTGCCTTCTTTGGTTTTTACACCACGAATATGAGTAACAAGGCAATAACCAATGAGTAAATACCTGTTGACTCAGAAACTGCCTGTCCAACCAGCATGGTCCTGGTGATAAGTCCAGCCTCATCGGGCCTTTTTCCGATTGCTTCACAGGCCTTTCCAGCAACAAAACCTTCTCCTATCCCTGGCCCTATGGCTCCCAATCCCATTGCAACACCTGCACCTAAGAAAGCCATCCCTCTTATGAAATCTGCACCAGAAATCTCCATCTTCATACCTCCCTTTATGTTATTTAAAGTAATGTATTAAAAGCATTGAAATAACAAGGGCATACACTGCGGTAGACCCCGCCACTGCCATACCTATTAACATGACCCTAAAAATAGTTCCCCTTTCCTCAGGCTTTCTGGGAACTTCCTTTAAAGCATAGGCACCTGCAATCCCAGAACCAATGCCAGGCCCAATAGCGCCAAAGCCCATGCATATCCCAGCAGTTAAAAGGCGAGCTGAGTCAGCAATAAGGATACTTTCCTTAGGGGTAACGAATAAGAGCATTAAACCGATCAAAAAACCATATATAGCACTGGATTGGGCCACACCCAAGGCCACCAACATAACCATAGAGGTTGGGCCTACTTGTTCAGGGTTCCTGGCAACACCATAAACCGCCTCTCCTGCGGTAAACCCATTACCCAAGCCAGAACCTATGGCCCCCAACCCCATTGAAAGCCCTGCACCTAAAAGGGCTGCCCACCCTGGATAAACAGGCATGTTAGAATGGTCCAAAAAGAGTAGCAAAAAAGCCAGCACAAGGCCAAAGATGGCTGGGGTCTGAGTTACTGCAGACCCTAACAACATTGTGGTATTAGTCTTCCCTGAAGTGGCAGGCTGAATTACTGTTCCAAGGCACGCCTGGCCTGCAGGGATTCCTGCACCAAGGCCTGAACCAATGGCTGCCAAACCCATGCAAAGCCCTGCGCCAATACAAGCCCAACCAAAGTTTAAGCTGTGGAAGTCAGGACCTCCAAACAAAAGGATCATGGAGACCACTAAGGCAAATATGGCAGCGGACTCTGCTATTGCCTGCCCTATTAACATGGTGGTGATAACTTCACGGGAGGCCTTGGGTTTATAAGAAATCGATTCTGAAGCAATACCTGCCGCATATCCTTCACCAAGGGCAGCACCAATGGCACCAAAACCAACAGAAAAAGCAGCGCCTAAATATCTGGAAGCGGTAATAAAGGTTTCGTTATCCATAAGGTATAATTACCTCACCTGCAAAGAGATATAAACAAGGGTTAACATGGTAAACACAAAGGCCTGCACAGTTCCCACAAAAATACCAAAGAAAAATAAAAGGGCAGGAGGGAGCAAAATTTGCCACAAGAGATGACTAACCACAATGATTATAATGCCTCCTCCCATAATATTTCCGTAAAGACGGAAAGAAATGGAGACTACTTTGGCCAGTTCTCCAATAACATTTAGGGGGGCCATAAAAAAGATGGGTTCACAATACTCCTTTAAATATTGTTTGATTCCTTTCGCCCTTATCCCAGAATAATGGGCGATTATAAAACCCAGAACTCCTAAAGAAAGAGTAGTGTTAAGATCCTTTGTTGGTTCTGAAAATATGGGAACAATTCCAATTATATTGGAAAGCCAAATAAAAAGAAAAAGTGAGAAGATCAACTTAAAATATTTGGGTGCAAGTTCTTGTCCTAAGGCATCTTCACATAGATTATAAAAAATTTTTGCAAGAGTCTCTGCAATTACTTGAAAAGGATTGGGGATTAGCCCCATTCTACTCCTTGCCAAAACAGAGAATAAAATTAACACAAAAATAACAATACAAGTCATTATTATCGTTTCGATATTAAAAACCAGCTTGTATCCCAAGATATCAAAATCAATTTGTTTAATTTTACCGAGTTCTTCCATGGTCGCATCCTCTAAAAGCCTTTACGATTAATGACTTTTATTAATAATTTTTCATATATTATAACCATTTGAACTGCAAATATCCCAATTGCTGCACCTATAAAATCAAAACTTTTAGTTGTCAAGCTTAAAATTAACGGAATTCCCAATATCCCGAAACGTATCAAAACAAAAATAAATGCCTTGAAACTTGCAGTTTTTTTTGTGGGGAAAAGAAGATCGTTTAAAAAAAGGTTCATTAATGTAAAATTAATTGAACTACAAAGTGCCCCTAAAACAAACGCCTTACCAAATGGTTTGTGCCCCAGCAAAACAGATATAACTCCAACACCAATGCCCAAGAGCATTGCCCTGCTGCTATAGTATTTTGCTGTGGAAAAATCCCTTTTTAGATCTGTTATAGTACTATTTGTCTTCAAGCCTCTTGTTTATCTCCCTTATGGCAGTATACATTCCACCTGCTATGCCGAGTAAAATAAACACGATTTTAAAAAGGTACTTTAATTTTAACCACTTATCTAAATAATAACCTATCAAAAGGCAAAACAATACACTTCCTATTATAGTTAGCCCAATTTGGGTAACCAAAGCTAAATCTTCTATCCATTTTCTATTTTTGTCAAAATCAAATATGCCTATCTTTCTCTCCTTTTGTGGTAGCTTTTATCAGGTGCCCAAAGTTTCGTCAAGTGCAAAATTTCACATTTAGCTATTTTGTATCTAAAAAATACCCTTGATTATTCTTCCATAAGCCTTTAACTTTTCCGCTAAAAGGAAGGTATCACTTTGTAGGAGTTTTGCAATGCTTCACATTGAAGATCTAAAGGTAGAGTTAGCCGGAAGGATTATCCTAGAACACATAGACCTTGATATCCATCCGGGTGAGACCCATGTATTGTTCGGACCAAACGGATCTGGCAAGACATCCCTCCTCATGACCATCATGGGTTATCCCCAATATCAAGTGAAATGGGGAAAGATCTTTTTTAAAGGAGTGGATATTACAAACCTTCCCATCAACGAAAGGGCCAACTTAGGGATTGGTATGTCTTACCAAAGGCCTCCCACCATTCATGGGTTAAAGACCAGACAGATGGTAATGTTGTGCGCCAGAGGTAAAAATATCAATCCAGAGGAATTGGCAGCTCGGGTAAGGTTTGAAAATTTTCTGCATAGGGATATAAATGCCGGTTTCTCTGGTGGTGAGATAAAAAGGTCCGAGCTTTTGCAGCTTATGGCCCAAAATCCAGATTTGATGCTTTTTGATGAACCAGAATCAGGTGTGGACCTTGAAAATATTGCCTTGGTGGGAAATACCATTGCCGAGCTTTTGGAAAGGGATGGTTTTATGGATAAGGACCCCACCAAGACCAGGTATCAACAAAAAAAGGCAAGAACCAAGATGGGACTTATAATTACACATACAGGTTATATCTTGGATTATGTAAATGCCGACAAGGGGCAAGTTCTTTATAACGGCCACCTAAGCTGCGTTACAAACCCAAGAGAGATCTTAGAATGCATTAGTAAATCCGGTTATGAGGAGTGTGTGAGATGTATAACTTGCAACATATAAAGGAAAAGGCTAAGAGTGCTTTAAATAAAAGCGCCAAATTCGGCCCTGACATTGATCTCAGTACCTTTGTAAAAACAGTTGAACCCACAAAAGAGGGAAAAGATCTAACTGAGCTTAGTCAGGAAGAGTTAAAGAATATCTTAATGGCAGGCATAGATCCAACTGAACAATCCAGGGCTGGAACTTACTTCCAGAGGGACACTGGGGTATTAAAGTGTAATGTAAAGCAAGATGGGGTTGAAGTTATTCCAATTAAAGAAGCATTAGAAAAATATAATTGGATATATGATTACTACTGGAAGGCAGTTAGTGTTGATGCAGACAAGTATACTGCAATTAGTGAGCTTGAATTACACAACGGTTATGTGATAAGGTCTTTGCCTGGTTCTAAAAGTGTGTATCCAATCCAGGCATGCCTTTATATATCCACAAATCAACTCCAGCAGAATGTCCACAATATAATTATAGCTGAAGAAGATTCAGAACTACACATAATTACAGGCTGTGCCACATCTCCTCATGTAAAAAGGGGTGCCCACATAGGAATCTCCGAATTCTTTATAAAGAAAAATGCAAAACTTAGCTTTACCATGATCCACAATTGGGCTGAAGAAATGTATGTTAGGCCAAGATCTGCTGCCATTGTTGAAGAAGGAGGCTTGTTTTTAAACAACTACATATCCATGAGGCCTGTGAAATCATTGCAGATGTATCCCACTATCTACTTAAAAGGCCCAGATGCAGTTGCCAGATTATATAGCATCATAGTGGGTAACCCCGGTTCAGAGTACGACTTGGGAGGAAGGGTGTACCTTCAGGCTCCTGGCTCAAGGGCAGAAATCATTGCCAGGACCATAAGCAATGGTGCCAAGATTATAGCTCGAGGCCATTTGATAGGAGAGGTGCCTGAGATAAAGGCACACTTAGAATGTAAAGGGCTCATCTTAAACGGAGGTATAATCCATGCGATCCCTGAGCTGGAAGGTCATGTGGACGGTGTGGAGATGAGCCATGAAGCAGCAGTTGGCAAGATTGCTCAAGAGGAGATAGCCTACTTAATGAGTAGGGGCTTAAGTGAAGACGAGGCCACAAGTACAATTGTGAGGGGATTTTTAAGCATTGATATGCCAGATCTGCCTCCCCAGCTAAAGGCAGAGGTGGACAAGGCCATTGAGGCAAGCGACAAGGAAGTTATGTAGTTATAACCCTATCTAAACAAGGGGGCAAATATGGCCTTGCCCCCAAAGAGAATCATCAACTTGTGCATGGGTTTTACCAATAGGGTAGATATAATACCTGTCTGTGCGAAATTGTCCAAAAGGATTATGCTGATAAGCAAAAGGGGGCCAATACTATTCAACCACTGAATAAGTCTGGATCTCTCAAAAAAGGATTCCACCACATGGAATCCATCCAAAGGCGGAAGGGGTATTAGGTTAAACAAGCCAAGCCCAATGTTGATTAGCATACCATAAAAAAGTATCTTAAAAATCCATAGGGGAAAAGGTACACCCCATTGGATGATTTGGCCCAACAAAAAAGCCAGGAGCAAATTGGAAAGAGGGCCTGCCAATGACACAGAAAATAGTCCAAGCCTTCTGTGGCTAAAGTTGGAAGGGTTTATAGGAACGGGCTTAGCCCAGCCAAAGTTGAACAACAATAGACAAAGGGTGCCAAAGGGATCCAAGTGCTTTAAGGGATTTAAAGTTGCCCTTCCTAAAAGCGTTGCTGAAAAATCACCAAAGGATCTGGCTGCCCTTGCATGGGCAAATTCATGAATAGTTATGGCAATTAAGATAAAGGGGACTTTATAAATTAAACCTGAGATATCCACATCTCCTCCTAAGCTTTTCTCTTTACCAAGCTAATCAGTATATTAATAAAAAATCCCTTTAAACCAAATTTCATTCCCAATTAATTGCTATTCCAATTTTCTCAGGAGTGCGGCTGCCCAATCTAAACATCTTAAAACCTTTACAGTTTCAAATACAGCTATTTTTGAAAGAAAACTATCCATTTGCCCTGTGGTAACACCCGAAAAAATAAAAAAAGCTCTGGGCTTGAGCAAGAAAGGGATCTCCGGGATTACTTTTTCTAAGGTGGCCTTAAGCAAGTTGGCAAACACCAAATCAAAGTATTCGTTTTTTGCCACATGATAGGAGTCCTGAACCACCAATATCTTGCTTTCATAACCGTTTAGTTTCACATTCAAGTGAGCATCCTTACACGCAGCCATCAGAATATCAGATGCCAAAACCCTCTGAGCCCCAAGTTTTAAAGCACATAGGGCCAATATGCCGCTGCCTGTCCCAAGATCAAAAACATCTTTTATTTTATTTCCCTCCATCTCAATTAGGTGCTCCAATAGCCGTATACAAAGTTCTGTGGTGGGATGAAGGCCACTTCCAAATGAACTACTTGTATCAATAACCAGGGCATCTTTTTCTCTATACCCAGGAGTACATATGCTTAGCTTAGCTGAAAAGCTCTTTAAGATAGGTTCATGTGCAAATGAGCCAGTGCCAACCTCAAGTATCTCCACATCCTTGTGGAATTCTTCCAATGACTTGAGGGTCTTTTCCACATCATCTCCCATGAATTTCAGTATAAAATGCCCCAGATCTGTGCAACTCTGAAATCCTATAAAATCGGGGATATTGTGGAGCCCTTTTAATAGATCTTGATTGTAAGTAGATATCCTTACCCAGTAAGAGGACATTTTGTTCCATTAAAGCGTCCCCAAGGGGATTTGAACCCCTGTTGCCGGATTGAAAGCCCGGTGTCCTGGACCTGACTAGACGATGGGGACTCAATTCACGAAATGATATTTACACCCGATCCTGTTGTCAATGGAGAAGATTTGAAATCACATTTTTCTTGACAGTTCCTTATAAGTCTCTCAGTATTCCATTTCTCAAAGTTTCTAATGGAGGAAGCCATGAACCCCCTTGCAAGAGAACTAAACGAGATAATTTATTCTGCAAACCCTTATACCCTGGAAATGCTTTCAAAGGTTGGGCAAAACCTTTTCTTCCCCAAGGGTATATTAACCCAAAGCGCAGAGGCTAAGGAAAAGGCCTTTAAATACAATGCCACCATAGGAATGGCAATGGAAAAAGGCCAGCTTATGTACCTTCCTTCAATTATGGGGCTTTTGCCTGGGTTTAAACCAGAAGAGGCCTTGGCCTATGCACCTTCTTATGGAATCCCTTTGCTAAGGGAGGCTTGGAAAAAAGAGATTCTAAGGAAGAATCCCTCACTCGGTTCAAAGGAGATCAGCCTGCCTGTTGTAACCCAGGCCATTACCCATGGCCTTTCTGTGGTTGGTGATATGTGGATTGACCCTGGAGATATGGTGTTAATACCGGATAAGACCTGGGGAAATTACAACATGATATTCGGAGTAAGAAGAAATGCCCAAATGGTTTCTTACCCTTTATTTTCAGGACATGTGCTTGACATCAACTCTTTTAATTCCTGTATAAATGAAATTGCCAACAAAACCAAAAAGATAGTTGTCATCCTTAATTTTCCAAACAACCCCACAGGGTATTCACCCTCAAAGAAAGAAGCTCTGAGCATAGCGGAGATCCTTCTCAAACAGGCTGAAAAAGAAAATAATATCATAGCCTTATGTGATGATGCCTACTTTGGCCTTGTCTACGAAGAGGGTATTATGGAGGAATCTATCTTTGCACTACTTTCAGGACTCCACCCAAGGATTCTGGCAATTAAATTAGATGCGGCCACAAAAGAAAATTTTGTGTGGGGCTTAAGGGTTGGGTTTATAACATATGGCACCACAGTAAAAAATGAGGCAAGGAGCTTTTATGAGGCCTTAGAGAAGAAAACTGCCGGTTGTGTAAGGGGTTCAATCTCAAATGCCTCAAGATTGAGCCAGGAAATCATATTAAGGAACCTCACATCTCCCAGCTATTTAGATGAAAAACAACAAAAATATCTCGTTTTGAAAGAAAGGGCTGAAGAAATTAAGAGACTTTTGGCAACAGGCAAATATGACCAAAATATGGAAGCCTATAGCTTTAATTCGGGTTATTTTATGTGTGTTAAAGTTAAAGGAGTAAAAGCTGAGGATCTAAGACTTTATTTGCTTGATAAATATGGCATAGGAGTCATATCTCTTGGAGATACTGACATAAGAATTGCTTTTTCATGTGTTGATAAAGAAAACTTACAGGATCTTTTTGATACCATTGATGTCGCTATATCTGAGTTGAAGAAGCGTTAAATTTTACATTTTGTAATTTTGGGATCTCTTCTTTCACAATTAATTTTGCACATGTTGTGAGGGTAACAACCGTATCAGGAGTTGCCCTCACAAAATTTGTATGTTAAG
>Ga0197142_1003701_pt1 | contig 12673 bp, 11 predicted proteins | sample GBS60_MetaG_FD_148614 | JGI IMG/M metagenome (GOLD analysis project Ga0197142, IMG submission 148614) | Sediment microbial communities from Great Boiling Springs, Gerlach, Nevada, United States - GBS 60_MetaG | ecosystem: Environmental > Aquatic > Thermal springs > Hot (42-90C) > Sediment... | reverse complement strand
CCGCCGAACAGGAGGCCGCCGAGGCCGATGAGCGGCGGGTCTCCGCCCGCATCCGTCAGGCGGAGGAGGGGTGGAACGCGGCCCGCCTGGAGGTCTCCCGCGCCCAGGACCGCCTGACCCGTCTCCAGGAGCGCATCCAGGAGGACCTGGGACTGGTGGACCTGGAGGTGCGTGGTCCCGTCCGGCTTCAGCAACCGCTGCCGCTGGAACCTCTGGTCACCTCTCTCCCCGTGGTGGAGGTCCTGCCGGAGGGGCTGGAGGAGGAGATTCACCGCCTCCGGGCCCGTCTGCGGCAACTGGGGCCGATCAACCCCAACGCACCCCAGGAGTACGCTGAAGTCAGTGAACGCCACCGCTTCCTCTCCGAGCAGGTCGCCGATCTGGAGGCGGCGTCGGCCCGGCTGCGCGCCGTCATCGCCGAACTGGACCAGATGATGGAGCGGGCGTTCCGGGAGACCTTTGAGGCCGTCGCCCAGGCCTTTGAGGAGAACTTCACCCGCCTCTTCAACGGCGGGTCGGCCCGCCTGGAACTGACCGACCCCGATGACCCGGCCCGAACCGGCGTGGACATCCTGGCCCGTCCGCCGGGGAAGCGGCTCCAGAGTCTGGCCCTGCTCTCCGGGGGCGAACGGGCTCTCACCGCCGTCGCCCTCATCTTCGCCATTCTCCGGGTCCGCCCGACCCCCTTCTGCGTCCTGGACGAGGTGGACGCGATGCTGGATGAGGCCAACGTGGCCCGCTTCCGGGACCTGCTGACGGAACTCTCCGAACGGACCCAGTTCATCGTCATCACCCATAACCGGGGGACGGTGGAGGCCGCCGACACCGTCTACGGCGTCTCCATGGGCGCCGACGGCGTCAGCCAGGTCCTCTCCCTGCGGCTGGATGGGACAAAAGACGCGGACGAGCGCGGATAAACGCAGATGTTTTGAAACTGTGAGTCTTGCAAAAACTCATCGCAGAGAACGCGGAGAGCGCAAAGATTCTCAACAATGCTCTGCGTACTTTGCGGTCTCTGCGATAAAGAACCCTTTTTGCAGTAGAGTCAAACTGTAGATTCCGCAGAGAATGCAGAGAAACGTAACCACCTACGCAGATGCCCAAGGTGACTGCCACCTCTGGACGGAGAAACCTGAAAATCTCTGCGTCCTCTGCGCTCTCTGCGATGAATAAGGAATCCCGATGGCAAAAGTCGCGGTTCTCACTACCGGCGGGACGGTGGCGATGCGCCACGACCCGGAGGGGGGCGGCGCGGTCCCGGCCCTGACGGCCGCCGACCTGACCGCTGTCCTTCCGCCCGGCGCGCCGGAACTGGCGGTGGAGGAGGTCTGCAACCTGCCCAGTTCCCACTTCACCCTGGACCACCTCTGGCGCATCCGGGAGCGGGCCGCCGCGTGGGCGGCGAACCCGGAGGTGTCGGGGGTCGTCATCACTCATGGGACGGACGTCCTGGAGGAGACGGCGTATCTGCTGGACCTGACCGTCCCCGGCGAGACGCCGCTGGTGCTGACCGGCGCGATGCGGACGGCCTCGGAGGTCGGCGCGGACGGACCGGCCAACCTCTGGGCGGCGGTGCGGGTGGCGGCCTCTCCCACCGCGCGCGGGCTGGGCGCGCTGGTCGTCCTGAACGACGAAATCCACGCCGCGCGCTTCGTCACCAAGACCGACACCCTCTCCCCCGCCGCCTTCCAGTCCCCCGGTTGGGGCCCGCTGGGCCGGGTGGAGGGCGACCGGGTGCACATCCCCTGGCGAATCCCGCGGGAGATCATCCCCTGCCCGCGCCTGGAGGAACGGGTGGTGCTCCTTAAACTGGCCGTGGGGATGGGGCCGGATTTGTTGGAGGCTGCGCTGGCCAACGGCGCACGGGGCGTGGTCCTGGAGGCCCTGGGCGCCAGCCGGATTCCCCCCTGGTGGCTCCCCGTCATAGAGCGGGCGCTGGCGGAGGGCGTGGCCGTCGTCATCGCCAGCCGCTGCCTCTCCGGGCGGGTCTGGGATGCCTACGGCTATGTGGGCGGATACCGGACGCTGCGGGAGATGGGTTGCCTCTTCTCCCCCGGCCTGAACGGCCCCAAGGCCCGCATCCGGCTGATGGTCGTCCTGGGTGCGGCGCAGGGCCCGGCGGAGGTCTCTGCCCTGTGGGAATCCTCATACCCCAAAGAGGTTCTCCAATGCGCGTAGAGTTTCTGGTCATCTACCTCACCACGTTTCTCGTCTTTCTGGATACCCATGGCCTCGCCCCGCTGATGGCCCCCTATGCGCGCTCTCTGGGGGCTCCCGTTTCCCTTATCGGGTGGATTGTAGGCCTCTACTCGGCGGCCAACCTGATGGGCAACCTGGGCGGCGGATGGTGGGCGGACCGGGTCGGGCGCAAACTTCCCCTCGTCGTCGGCCTGACGGCGGTGGCCGCCGCGCTGCTGGCCTATCCGCTGCTTCGGGAGCCGCGCGCGATGCTGGCCGTCCGCTTCCTGCACGGTCTGGGAAGTGCCCTGGTGACGCCCGCCGCGCTGGCCTATCTGGGGGACGCTTCCCTCTCCACGTCCCGCGGGCGGACGATGGCCCTCTACGGGGTGGCCTACGGGATGTCGGGCCTCATCGGCCCGCCGCTGGCCGGCTGGCTGCGGGACCAGGCAGGGTATGCCGCCGTCTTTCTGGGACTCTCGGCGCTGATGCTGACGGCTGCCCTCATGGCCAGCGCGAAAATCCGGGGCCGCGAGATTTCTCCTTCGGATTCTTCGGAGCGCCCCGCCTCCCGAATCCCCTGGCGTTCCCTGCTCCGGTTCGGCCTTTCCGTATCTTTCCTCGCCGCGTTCTGCTGGATGTTTATGATGGGAACGCTGCTGGTGTTCCTTCCCCTGATCGGAGAGGAACGGGGGTTCACGGCGGCGCGGATAGGGATGCTCTTCGGCGGTTTCGCCCTGGCCGCCACCCTGGTGCAGGCCTCCCCTTTGGGGCGCCTCTCGGACCGATGGGGCCGGTTTCCCCTGATCGCCCTGGGGCTGGCGCTGATCGCGGTCGCTCTGCTGGCCCTGAGCCTCTCCCACCGCTGGGGGGAGATGATGGGCGGGATGGCCCTCTACGGCCTGGGCTTCGGCTTCCTCTTCCCCGCGATGTCGGCCCTGGTGGTGGATGAGACGACGCCGGAGACCCGAGGCAAGGCGTCCGGCATCTTTATGGCGATGATCTCGGTGGGGATGATTGTGGGAAGCGGAATGGCGGGTCTGATGGACCAGTGGTACCGGGCCTTGGGGATTCACCCTTTTCAGTTTGCCGCGATGGTGGTATATTTGGGGTTGCTCTGGACCGTCGCCGGTGGCCTGATGGTCCGTCGTCTTCGCAGCGCCCGGATGAATCGGAATATGCCCTGAAGGAGGTGGAACCTGGAACCCATAGACCTGGCCCGACAGATTGTGGACGTGATTGTGGAGAAGAAAGGTGAGGACATCCTGCTCCTGGACATCCACGAACTGACCATGCTCACCGACTACTTTGTCCTCTGCAGCGGCACCAGCGACCGGCAACTGCAGGCGCTGGAAAGCGGTATCCGGGAGGAGATTGAAAAGCAACTGGATATTTCTCCTCTCCACGTGGAAGGGGAGCCGTCATCCGGCTGGATTCTGATGGACTACGGGCCCGTAGTGGTGCACATTTTCGCCCCGGAGGTCCGGGCGTACTACAACCTGGAGGGTCTCTGGCGGCGCGGCCGGGTGATCGTGCGCATCCAATAAACGGACCGTTTTCTCACACAAAGACACGAAGACACAAAGGAAAACGCAAAGTCCCGATTTTTCAGAAAAAGAAATAATCTGTACTTTCGTGTCTTTGTGTCTTTGCGTCTTTGTGTGATTTTGTTAATCGGGGGTGTTCTATGCAGACGGTAGATGACCTGACGATTCGCATCGGCGGCGAGGCCGGGATGGGGCTGGAATCCAGCGGCGTTGGCTTCTCCCAGGCCCTGGTGCGCGGCGGCCTCCATGTCTTCGGCCTCCCCGACTACCATTCCCGCATCCGGGGCGGCCACAACTTCTTCTCCGTCCGCATCGCTCGCCGCCCCCTCTACAGCCACACCGAACCGGTCCACCTGCTCCTGGCGCTGGATCAGGAGACGGTGCGGCGGCACATCGGCGCGGTGGTGCCCGGCGGCGCCGTCGTCTACGACGAAAAGGACGGCCTTCCCGACATCCCCCGCCGAACCGACGTCGGATATTTCCCCATTCCTCTGGCGAAACTGGCGGAGGAGGCCGGTGGGAGCGCCATTATGCGCAACACGCTGGTCTTCGCCGTCGCTGCCGGGCTGATCGGGTTTGACCCGACGTACATTGAGAGTGTGGCCAGGGATAACTTCGCCCGCAAGGGGCCGGCGGTGGTGGACGCCAACCTGCGGGTCATTCAGGCGGGCGTGGAGGCCTCCCGCCCCTTCCAGGCCGACTTCCCCTTCCGGATGGAGGCGGTCCCCGGCGCGCCCCGTCGGCTGCTGCTGAACGGCAACCAGGCCTTCGCGATGGGCGCACTGGCGGGCGGCTGCCGCTTCGTCTCCGGGTACCCGATGACGCCGGGGAGCCCCGTCCTGGAGTGGATGGCCGCCCACGCCGCCGAGTACGGCGTCGTCACCCTGCAGGTGGAGGACGAGATCGCGGCCCTCTGCATGGCCATTGGCGCCGGGTACGCCGGGGTGCGGGCGATGGCTCCCACCTCCGGCGGTGGCTTCTCCCTGATGGTGGAAGCCCTGGGCCTGGCCGGGATGACGGAGGTTCCCGTCGTCGTCTACGAGGCCCAGCGGCCCGGCCCCTCCACCGGTCTGGCGACCCGCACGGAACAGGGCGACCTCCTCTTCGTCCTCCATGCCTCCCAGGGAGAGTTCCCGCGCGTCATCCTGGCCCCGGGGACGGTGGAGCAGGCCTTTGAGGCTGGCTGGCGGGCCTTCAACTTCGCCGAACGCTATCAGTGCCCGGTCATCGTCCTCTCCGACCACTTCCTGGCCACCTCCGTCCGGGACGTGGCCCCCGAGGACCTGGACTTTGACGCCGTGGTCATAGACCGGGGCGAGTTGCTGACGGAGGCGGACCTGGACCGTCTGGAGGGCGAGTACCGGCGGCACGCGTTCACCGAGAGCGGGATTTCCCCGCGGGCGATTCCGGGCCACCCGAAGGCCGTCTACGCCTCCTCCAGCGACGAGCACGACGAGTACGGCCACATCTACGAAGACGCGGAGAACCGCCGCCGGATGCAGGAGAAGCGGATGCGGAAGTTGGAGACGGCCCGCTCCGAGATGCGGCCTCCCACCGCCCACGGCGCCGCCGACCCCGACTTGACCTTTATCGCCTGGGGGTCCACCTACGGCCCGCTGCGGGAGGCGGTGGACCGGCTGAACGGCCAGGGAGTTCGGGCCCGGATGCTCCACTTCACCGACATCTGGCCGGTCCCCCAGGGTGTGGAGGCACTGCTGGTGGGCGAGACGGTGGCGGTGGAGAACAACTACTCCGGCCAGTTTGCCGACCTGCTCCGCATGGCGACGGGCCATACCGTCTCCCGCCGCATCCTGAAATGGGACGGCCGGCCCCTGTCGCCGGAGTATATTCTGGCGCGGGTGGAGGTGTAGAGAGTCGCAACAACCAGTAGGGGGGTCCGTTATGGCAATTATCGGCGTGCGGGAACTGAGAGCACAAACAAGCCGTATCCTCCGGCGGGTCCGGGAGGAGAAGGCGGAGTACATCATTACCCACCAGGGGCGGCCTATTGCTATCCTGTTGCCTGTAGATACTGTCCGGGGGGAAGCCGCGATGGCAGAGGCAGGCAAACGGGCCGTCTCTGAGGGCTGGTCTGCCTACATCCGTCTGGCGGAGGAAATCCGCCAGTCCTGGCCCCCGGACCGTTCCTCTCAGGCCGTGCTGGATGAGGTTCGGCGATGATGTTTGTCCTGGATGCCAGCGTCCACCTGAATGCGCTGAACCCCGCTGAGGCAGGCTCTGCGGAGAGCCAGGTGTTCCTGGAGCGCCTCTTTGGGAAACCCTGGCCGGTCCTTTCCCCGACGTTGCTCCTGGTAGAGGTGGCCGCAGCGGTGGCGCGGATCTTCAATGATCCGGCGCGAGGGCAAGCGATGGCCCAGGTCATTCACGGCCTGCCAGGCCAGGTCTGGGTAGCGCTGGATGAGAGCCTGGCCTGGGAGGCAGTCCGTCTGGCAGCGGAGCATCGGCTGCGGGGAGCGGACGGTGTCTACGCGGCAGTGGCCCGCCGGTATGGGGCCATTCTGGTCACCCTGGACCGGCAGCAGTTAGAGCGGCTGCGGGCCAGCCTGGAAGTGCTCACGCCTGCCGAAGCATTGGCACGGCTGGAATAAACCCAACTGTACACCGCCGCGCGGTGAAGGCCCCCGAGGGCCTGGACCGAGGCGTCGCTGGCGGCATAGCCGTCGGGCTCAGCAGCGAATTTGTGGGTTATTCCCCAGACCCGAGGGGGCTTTGCAGGATCAGCCCGACGCTTTAGAGTCGGGCGGATTTAAGGAGGTTCTCATGGTCACCATAGACGATTTCGCCAGTCCCGTTCGCCCCACCTGGTGTACCGGGTGTGGGAACTTTGCTATATGGAACGCAGTGAAGCGAGCGCTGGCACAGGTGGGCCTGGCGCCGCATGAGGTCATGCTGGTGAGCGGCATCGGCTGCGGGAGCAAACTCCCCGACTACACCCGCGCCAATGGCTACATGACCCTCCACGGCCGGACGGTGCCCGTGGCCACCGGGGTCCGGCTGGCCAACCACGGCCTGCGGGTCCTCTGCACTCACGGCGACGGCGACGCCTACGCGGAAGGACTGGGCCACATGCTCCACGCCGCCCGCCGCAACATCGGCCTGGTGGACATTATCCAGGACAACCGCATCTACGGCCTGACCAAGGGGCAGTACTCCCCCACCAGCGACCGGGGACGGGTGAGCAAGACCTCCCCCTGGGGCGCCTTTGAACTCCCGGTCAACCCCATCGCGCTGGCGCTGGCGGGGGGCGCCACCTTCGTCGCCCGCTCCTGGTCCGGCGACCTGAACCACCTGACGGAGACCATTGTCCGCGCGCTGGGCCACCGGGGCTACGCGCTGATAGACGTCTTCCAGCCCTGTGTCACCTTCAACCGGCAGAACTCCTACGACTTCTACCGGCCGCGGGTCTACAACCTGCAGGACGACCCGGACTACGACGTCACCGACAAAATGGCGGCCTTCGCGCGGGCGCTGGAGTGGGGCGACCGGATTCCCATCGGCGTTTTCTACCAGGTGGAGGACCGGCCCGCCTACGAGGAGCAGGTCCCGGCGCTGAAGGCGGGGCCCCTGGCTCCCCGCCCCGTGGAAAAACTTCGCCCGGAGCAAATCCAGCGGTTGCTGGACGAGTTTTCGTAGAAAAACCACGAAGGCACAAAGACACGAAGATGATTTTGTAAAAACCACGAAGGACACGAAGGCTACACAAAGGGCACAAAGGACGATTTTTAACCCTTTGTGTCCTTTGTGAGTACTTTGTGCCCTTTGTGGTGGGTAATTTACTTTTTCTCTGTGCCTTTGTGTCTTTGTGTGAGGATCCCGTGAACCGCCTGTCGGGAGTCCGGGCTATACCGAGGCGGGTCTGGGCCGCGGTGGGGAAACGGTTGCGCCGCCCTCCCCGCCCCCAGCCCAACAACACGGCGGAACGCCGACCCGCCCCCGTTGTCCTCTCCCCGCGCGCCGTGCGCCTGCTGGCCCTGCTGGTCCTGGCCAACGGCCTGGTCCTGGCCGCGCTGGGCGTCTCCCTCTACCGCGCGGGCCTTGCCTTAAGCGCCCGTCCGCCCGTTGTCACCGTCGTCGTCACTGCAACGCCCCCGCCCAACCCCACCGCTGGCCCGACCCCGACCCCCCTCGGGAGCGGCGGCGCCGTCGCCTTCACCCTCCGCCGCAACGGCAACCCGGACATCTACGCCATTCAGCCGGCCACGCGCGAAATCGTCCGCCTGACGAGCGACCCAGCGGAGGACCGGGACCCGGCCTGGTCCCCCGACGGCTCCCTCCTGGCCTTCGCCTCCCACCGGGGCCGCAACTGGGACATCTACCTGCTGGACCTGGAAGGCGGCGCGCTGATCCGGCTCACCCGTCATCCGGGCTTTGACGGCGGCCCCACCTGGTCGCCCGACGGCAAACGCATCGCCTTTGAGTCCTACCGCGAGGACAACCTGGACATCTACGTCATGGACGCCGACGGGGGCAACGTCCGGCGGCTGACCACCGACCCCGCCCCCGACTACAGCCCGGCCTGGTCCCCCGACGGTTCGGCCATTGCCTTCGTCTCCTACCGCAACGGGAACCAGGACATCTTCCTGTACCTCCTGGAGGGCGACCTGGCCGGGACCGAGATCAACGTGACCAACAGCCCGGACGTCAACGAATCCGACCCGGCCTGGTCGCCCGATGGCAAGCGGCTGGCCTACACCATTTCCCGCGCCGGATACGCCACCGTCCAGGTCAGCACGCTGGAGTGGACTGCGCGCAGCGGCCCCCAGGCCCAGCCGATGCTCCGTCTCTCCTCCACCGACCTCTTCGGCTCCGGCTCCACCCCCACCTGGGCCCCCGACGGCCAGAGTCTGCTCACCGTCTACCGGCGCGCCGGTCGGTCCTACCTCATCGCCTCCAGCCTCTACGGCTGGGGCCTCTCCCAGGAAATCTACAGCGACCCCGGCCTCATCTCCCGTCCGGTCTGGGGGACGGTCCCCCTCTCCACCCGCGCCGTTGCCCGGGCCCGCGCCGCCGCACCGGCCACCGAACCGTCCCTCTACACCGAATTCGTCCAGTCCTCCTCCCCCACCGATACGCTCCATTCTCTGGTCTACGTGAGCGAGGAACGGTACGAGTGGCTGCGGTTGAACGACCGGGTGGACGACAGTTTCCAGGCCCTGCGGCGGCGCGTGGCCGAAGAGGCAGGCTGGGATTACCTCTCCACCATTGCCCTGGCCTGGCAGCCGATGGAGCACTCCGAACAACGGAACAACTGGCACCTCTGCGGGCGGGCGGTGGACCTGGACCAGAGCCCCTACGACGAGACGCCGCCGCGCATCCTTCTGGTCCGGGAGGACGTCGGGAACGAGACCTACTGGCGGGTCTACCTGCGGGCGGCCCGGCAGGACGGCAGCATGGGGGAGCCGTTGCGGGTGCCCCCCTGGGACCTGAAGGCCCGGGAGGAGGACGCGCGCGCCGCCGCCCAGGGCGGCCGTCCGATGGACAAAGTCCCCGCCGGGTACTACGTGGACCTCACCGCGCTGGCCGCCGACTACGGCTGGGAGCGGGCCCCGGCCCTCTACCGCTGGCGCTACTTCTGGCCCGACATCAACTGGTGGCATCTGCAGAAGTCGGAAGGGATGGACTGGTGGGCCTGCATGCTGGAAGTATACGAACCGAAGAAGGTGGAGGCCGTCTTCGGCCCCCTGCCGGGGGGGGTGGCGTCGCTCCCGGCGCAGGGAACGGCGGCCCAGGCCCGGGGCGGTCCCTTTGAGATCGGCGGTCACGTCTGGAATCTGGACATCCCCTACGCCGACAAGATGCGCTACGCCGGGATGACCTGGGTCAAGGCCCAGGTGCGCTACCCCCAGGAGACGGCGCCCGTCATCGGAGCGGCCCACCGGCGCGGCTTCAAGATTCTCATCGGCACGGTGGGGCCCTCCGGGATGGTCGCCCAGCAGGGATTTGAGGAGAACTTCGCCCGCTGGGCAGCGCGCCTGGCGGCCGCCGGCGCCGACGCCATTGAGGTCTGGAACGAGCCGAACATTGACCGGGAGTGGCAGCCGGGCTATATCAGCCCGGAGGCCTACACCCGCCTCCTCTGCGCCACCTACACCGCCGTGAAGGCCGCTAACCCCAAGACCCTGGTCATCGCCGCCGCGCCGGCCCCCACCGGCGCCTTTGACGAATGCACTCCCAACGGCTGCGATGACCGGATGTTCCTCCAGCGGGTCTACGCGGCCGGCGGGGCCGAATGCATGGACTACCTGGGCGTCCACTACAACTTCGGCGCCACCCCGCCCTCGGCGGTCAGCGGCCACCCCGCCGACGACGGCCGTCATCATCATTCCTGGTACTTCCTGCCCCAGATGCAACTCTACTACAACATCTTCGGCGGGACCAAACAACTCTTCTACACCGAACTGGGCTACGCGTCCCAGGAGGGGGTGCCGACCTTCCCGGACCACCTCTGGTGGGCGCGGGAGACGACAAATGCCCAGCAGGCGGCATGGCTGGCGGAGGCGGTCCAACTGGCCCGGGAGAGCGGGCTGGTGCGTGGTGTTATCATCTGGAACATAGATTTTTTGCGCTACTTTGACGACCCCCAGGACGGCTTTGCCATTATCCGCCCGGGCGGTGCCTGTCCCGCCTGCAACGCCCTGCACACCGTCATGAGCGCGCGACCGTAGCGCAGGCCGCCAGGCCTGTCTTTCTACAAGCGAACAGCCCAATGGCACTAACGTTCGGGATTGGGGAGAATGTAGCGCAAGCCGTCAGGCCTGCAGAGTGCAGGCGAACAGCCGCGCTACGTTTCACGCTTCACGTTTCACATAAGTTACGGAGGTGAACATGCGCTGGATTCCCGTTATGTGCTTGCTACTGGTCCTCCTGGTCGGGTGCTCTTCGGGAGCGACCACCCCCGCCAAGCCCGTGGTGCGGGCGGTACTGTTTTACGCCGATACCTGCCCCCACTGCCACATCGTTATAGAGCAGGTCCTGCCGCCGCTCCAGAAACAGTACGGCGACCAGTTGGAGATTCGCATGCTGGAGGTCTCCGACGTCAATAACTATCAACTCTGGGTGAAGGCGATGGACGCCTACCAGGTGCCCGGCGACTGGCGCGGCGTCCCGATGCTCTTCATTGGCGACCAGGTGCTGGTGGGCTCCGGTCAGATTCCGGAGCGCCTGCCCGGCCTGATAGAGCAGTACCTGAAAGCGGGCGGCGTGGACTATCCCGATATTCTGAAGTAGGGCAACGGCCTGCAGTTCTCCTGCTCCGTGCGACCTGCGACCTGCTCCGTGCGACCTACGGCCTGCTCCGTGCGACCTGCTCCGTGCGACCTGCTCCGTGCGACCTGCTCCGTGCGACCTGCGACCTGCGACCTGTTAAGGAGGGCTTATGGGCGGAGAGTGGATCGTTACCCTGCAGGAATTCCTGACCAACCCGAACGTGGCCTACATTTTTCTGCTCCTGGGATTGTGGGCCCTGGCGACGGCGTGGACGATTCCCGGCACCGGCTTCCCGGAGGCGGCGGCGATCATCTGCCTGCTCCTGGCCGCGATGGGCCTGGCCCGGTTGCCGGTCAACTACATCGGCCTGGGCATCCTGCTGGTGGCCCTGGTCCTCTTTCTGGTGGACCTGAATGTACAGAGTGGCGGGCTGACGCTGGCGGCCGTCATCGGCCTGGTGATCGGATCGGTGTTGCTCTTCCGGCCCGGCGAGGGGGTTGCCCTCTCCCCCTGGGTCATCGGCGGCGCGGCGGTCATCTCGGCCGGCCTCTTCGGCTGGGCCTTCCGGCTGGCGGTGCGCGCCCAGCGCATGGCGGCCCGGACCGGCACTCAGACCCTGGTGGGCGCGGAGGGCGTCGCCACCACCCCGATTGACCCCACCGGAACCGTCCAGGTGCGGAGTGAACTCTGGACGGCAGTCGCCGACGCCCCCATCCCCGCCGGTACGCCCGTCCGGGTGGTGGCGGTGGAGGGGATACGGGTCCGCGTCGTACCGGTAGAGGAAACGGCCCGGTAGTCTGCAAGGAGGACGTATATGGGGAACATCCGTCTGCTTTGGGGCATCCTGGCCCGGCCACGGGCGACTTTCCAGCGTCTGAACGAGAACGGGCGTCGGGCCTGGTGGCTGCCCGCCCTGCTGGCTGTTCTCGCGGTGATTCTGCCCATTCTGGTGGGTAGTCCTCTCCGCACCCAGATGGCGCGCGAAGCGGTGGCATCCGTTCAGACCCAGATGGGGGAGACCCTATCGCCGGAACAGCGAGAGCAAATGGAACAGGCCCAGCAGATCGCGGCTTCTTCGCTGATCATCACCGTTTTCCCCTCTATCACCGGCGTTCTGGGACTGGTGGTGGGGTGGCTGGTCTGGGCGGGGGCTCTGTATCTGGTAGGGATGGTCGCTGGCGGGCACGCGTCCTTCGGCGCCCTGTTCCGGGTGGTGGTCTGGACCTGGATTCCGTACGCTCTGCGGGGCTTCCTGCAGACCCTCTACATCCTCTTCACCGGTCAGTTGATTGCCCACCCCGGCCTCTCTGGGCTGGTGGCGGGCGAGCAGACGGTGGAGAAGATGTTGACCGCGCCCCCCACAACGGGCCAGATGGTCGCTTCGGCCTTGCTGGCCCGCATAGACCTTTTTCTGTTCTGGAATCTGGCCCTGCTGGTGGTGGGGACGATGGTCGTCACCCGCCTCTCCGCGCGCAAAGCGACCGCGCTGGTTCTGGGTATCTGGCTTCTGCTCACCCTGATGAGCCTGATCCCAACGCTCATCGGCGGCCTGGCGCTCGGCCGTGCATTGTGATGGCCCACGGACGAACACGGATTGCCACCTGTGCAGTTAGAAAACCGCAAAGGGCGCAAAGAGCGCAAAGAACGATAGAAAATCTTTGCGCCCTTTGCGTTCTTTGCGGTGAATTCCATCCCACCGCACGGGGCGCGATTCAGAAGGG
>Ga0197142_1003700_pt1 | contig 12676 bp, 11 predicted proteins | sample GBS60_MetaG_FD_148614 | JGI IMG/M metagenome (GOLD analysis project Ga0197142, IMG submission 148614) | Sediment microbial communities from Great Boiling Springs, Gerlach, Nevada, United States - GBS 60_MetaG | ecosystem: Environmental > Aquatic > Thermal springs > Hot (42-90C) > Sediment... | reverse complement strand
ACACCTTAAGGCCATCCCCCTTCGGGTTGGCTACCCCGCGGAGGGGTGGGAAGGCGTGCCCTTCGAGGGGTCCAATAGAGGAGTAACTAGAGGGCGAGATCCCTTCTTTTCTCCCTATACCAATCGATTGTCCTCCGCAGCCCCTCTTCCAGAGAGACCTTCGCCTTGAATCCCAGGTACCTTTCAGCTCGGCCTGTATCGAGACAGCGGCGGGGCTGGCCGTCGGGCTTTGTCACATCCCAGACTATTTCACCTGAAAAGTCTGTCAGTCTGGCGATGAGGGAGACGAGCTCCTTTATGCTTATCTCATGGCCCGAGCCCAAGTTCACTGGCTCGGCACCGTCGTATCTTTCCGTGGCAAGGAGGATACCCTCGGCTGCATCCTCAACGTATAAGAACTCCCTTGTCGCCGAGCCCGTGCCCCACACCTCTATTTGCCTTTGGCCCCTGTCCTTCGCCTCCAAGCACTTGCGAATCAGGGCCGGAATGACATGGGATGTCTCCAGGTCAAAATTGTCCCTCGGCCCATAGAGGTTCACGGGAATCAGGTAAATGGCGTTGAATCCATACTGCTTCCTGTAAGCCTGCGCCTGAACGAGGAGCATCTTCTTGGCAAGGCCGTAAGGCGCGTTGGTCTCTTCCGGATAGCCGTTCCAGAAGTCCTCCTCTTTGAACGGAATGGGCGTGAACTTGGGATAAGAGCAAACTGTCCCAATGGCAACGAACTTCTCGACACCCGCCCTCCAAGACTCGTGCATGAGGTGAACGCCCATTGTAAGGTTGTCGAAGAAGAACTCTGCCGGGTGAGCGCGGTTGGCTCCTATGCCCCCAACTCGAGCGGCCAGGTGAATGACCACATTGGGCCTTGTCTCATTGAGGAGCCTCCGAATGGACTCCACTTGCCGCAAGTCGAACTCCTGGCTCCTGGGAACCCAAATGTCCTCGCAGCCCTTCTCCCTGAGTTTCTCAACCACGAATGAACCCAGGAATCCGCTACCACCTGTCACCAGGATTCTCTTGTTGCGCCAGAAGCTCATTGATCGAACCCTTGAAAGTCATTTTGGAGCCACGAAGTCACAGCTCCTTCCCATCTGTGCCAGCCTGAAAATTTCTCTTGCAGAATGCGCTTTCCCTCACCCGGAGGGTCCAGGCCCACTGCTTCGATATCGGCATCGGCCATCATGCGAACTAGCTCCCTGAAGGTCACTTTGGGAAGCCACCCCAGTTTCTTCCGGGCCTTAGAGGCATCGGCCAAGAGAAATTGCACTTCCACAGGTCTAAAGTATCGGGGGTCGATCTTCACGTGATCTTGCCAGTCCAGTCCCGCATAGGAAAATGCCTCTCGGAGAAACTCCCTCACCGAGTGGGATTCGCCAGTTCCGATCACGTAATCATCGGGCTCGTCCTGCTGGAGCATGAGCCACATGGCCTCCACGTACTCTGGGGCGTAGCCCCAGTCCCGCCGGGCCTCGAGGTTACCCAGGTAAAGGTTTCTCTGCTTTCCAGCCAGAATGTTGGCGACGGCTCGAGTGATCTTGCGAGTGACGAAGGTCTCCCCCCTTCTCGGGCTTTCATGATTGAAAAGGATGCCATTGGATACCCAGAGCCCATATCCATCGCGGTAGTTCACGGCCATCCAGTAAGCGTAGACCTTTGCGGCCGCATACGGACTGCTCGGCCGAAAAGAGGCTGTATGTTGTAGACGAGATTGGTCAGCTGTTCGGAATTGGAGAGGTCCCCGTAATGGAGGAAAAGCCTCACTCCTTTCTCATGGGGGTCGCGGTAGAGATGATCTATTCGTTCGGTGTTGAAAGTGCTTGCCCTCCTGATGAGGCCATGCACCTCGTACCCCTTAGAGAGGAGAAGCTCTGCCAGGTAGGAGCCATCCTGCCCAGTGATGCCTGTAATCAACGCCCTTTTCATCTCAAATCCTTCTCTCGAGACTTGGATGGGGGATCCTCCTCTCTAGTGCCCCTATCCCCTTTTTCCACACTCTTCCCTCATCGTCGGCCAGTATCCCCCGTGGGGTCGGGCCTTGGCTCGAAACTCGAGCTCAGCAATGTATGGAACATTCTAATAGGAAATACCACGGACTATCCAGTCCGTGTATTTGATTCCTGGTCACGAAGGCAGGGCCAATCACACGAGCATGGGAGAGGAACGTTTAGATGGCCCAATAACCCATCCCGAGGCCCCTAAAAGCGGTTTCCCCAAGCCAGAACTGGGAAATACACTTGGGTTTGAGGGAACCCTAGGTGGCGCGAAAGGGCCTGGCAGAGAAGGCCCGTTGCACATTTGTCCTGTCCCCAAACTCCTTGGAACCACCTCTCCCCCGAAATTCCCCGACCCCCAATTCCACAGCCCAGGCCCACTTGACCCAATGCATCTCAGCTCTCTATCTCCAGCTTCACCCCTTTTTTGTATATGAATCTAGGGGCCACCATCACAAGTCCTGCCAGGGCAAAGAGAACCAGGCAGATGGGACTCTTCACCAGAGGAAGGATACTGCCACCCGATATCATGAGGGTCTGCCTCAAGGCTTGTTCCAGAAGGTCGCCCAGGACCAGACCCAATATCACGGGCGCCAGGGGATAATCCAGCTTTCTCATGAAGTATCCAAGCACCCCAAGGATGGTTGCGAGCAAGAGGTCCAAGGGGGCATTGTTCACGCTGTAAACCCCCACGAAGGACACGGCCAGGACCACGGGGAAAAGCCATCTGGCTGGGGTTCTCAATATTCTCACCCAGAGACCAACCAGAGGTAGGTTCAGGATGAGAAGCATGATGTTCCCCACGTACATGCTCCCTATGAGACCCCAGGCAACATCTGGATGCTTTTGGAAGAGAAAGGGGCTTGGCCTCACCCCCACCATGAGAAGGGCTCCGTAGAGAACTGCTGTGACGGCCGATGCGGGAAGGCCCAGTGTCAGAAGGGGAATCAGGGCCCCGCAGGCGGCGGAATTATTGGCCGACTCAGGGGCCGCAACCCCCTTTATCTCTCCTTTTCCGAATCTCTCGGGATTCCTGGAGAGCCTCTTTTCCACTGTGTACGAGAGAAAGGAAGCGGTCACATGAGCTGCCCCAGGAAGGACCCCGATGAAGAATCCCAGCACAGCGCCCCTCATTATGGCTCCCAGGCTCTGGATGAAGTCCCTCGCGGAAAGCCATATTCTTCCGAGGGGAGCTGTTTTGAAGCCCTCTTTACCCATCTCCTCGGCACAGCTCAGGATCTCGGATACCGCGAATAGTCCTATGGCCACAACCACTACATCGAAGCCCTCCATCAGCTTGGGTATACCGAAGGTGAATCGTATTATTCCAGTGGGAAGGTCCGTTCCCACTGTAGCCATCATGAGGCCGAGAAGCGTCGAGACGAGCCCCCTCCGCAGGGATTTTCCCGCAAGGCTCGTTACCATTGATAGGCCAAAGACCATGAGGGCGAAGGTCTCAGCTGGGCCAAATTTGAGGGCAGCCCTGGCCAGAGGGGGGCCCAGCAGCATGAGGAGCAAGACTCCCATAGTTCCCGCAATAAATGAGCCAATGGCTGCGATGGAAAGGGCAGGACCCGCGAGGCCCTTTCTCGCCATTTGGTAGCCATCCAAGGTCGTGACAACAGAGGCCGCTTCTCCTGGAACATTGAGCAAGATGGAGGTCGTGGAGCCTCCGTACATGGCACCGTAGTAAATTCCAGCCAAGAGGATTATGGCGGATGCTGGCTCCTTCCCGTAAGTCAAGGGGATCAGGAGGGCCATTCCCCCAGCAGGTCCTATACCAGGCAGAACCCCTATGAGTGTACCCACGAGACACCCCAGGAAGGCGTAGAAGATATTTATGGGGGAGAGGGCAATCTGGAGTCCGTAGAGGAGGTGTCCCAGGGTGTCTCCTTCCATATCTCATCCGCCGAGAAAAGCCAGGAATCCCACGGGGAGGGGAATGTCCAACACCTTGGTGAAAAGCAAGAAGATGAGAGCGCTCATCGTGGCTGATATGGCGAGACATCTCAACCAGGACCTTTCCCCCAAAAGCCCGGATCCCACAGCCAAGAAGAGGAACGTGCAGAGGGGATAGCCCCCCATGGGGATTGCGTAGCCGTAAAGGCCTAGCAACAAGACCAGACCCCAGCTGCGGGAGGAGAGCCCGAATGAGCCCTGTTCCTCCCCTGCAGCCTTCAATGCCAAGGATCCACCCAAAAGGGTCATGGACGCCCCGAGAAGCATCGGAAACCATCTAGGTCCCAGGGGATCTCCTATGGAGACATCGGGCATGGTCACTGCCTCATAGAAGTATCCCGCCCCAACCAAGGTAGCGAAGATCGCCCCTACTCTTTCAGCTCCCACCTTCACTTCTGGACCAGTCCCAACTCTTTTGCGAGAGCTTCGTAGCTTGTAAGCTCTTTATCCAGGAAGGCCCTCAGCTTCTCTCCAGTGAGGAAATAGTCTACCCACCCCTGCTTCTCCAGAACCTCCTTCCACTCTTTGGTCTTGACCATCTTCTCCAGGGTCTCTTCCCAGAACTTGAGGACCTCTGGCTTTATCTCGGGAGGGGCGTAAAAGCCTCTCCAGTTGGGAGATACTACATCTACCCCCATCTCCTTTGCCAGTGGGACCTTCTCGAATATGCCTCCTAGCTTCTTGTCTGCCAGGAGAACTAGGGTCCGGATTGTCCCAGACTCCTCGTGGCCGGCAATTTCTCCAGCCTCTCCCACAAAGGCCGCTGTATGGCCACCTAGGAGAGCACTCAGGGCATCTGCCCCACCTTGGAACGCCACATACCTGACCTTGGGCACAGGTATCCCCATGGCCTTGGCCAGCATGGCAATCTTCATATGGTCCAGTCCCCCAGGAGGGGAGCTGCCAGCGAAGCTTATGGCCTCAGGATTCTTCTTCCATTCATCCATGAGCTCCTTGAAGGTCCCATATTTGGAATCCTTCTTTACGGCAATGGCACCATAGTCTACAAAGAGACTGGCAACTGGGGTAATGTCCTTGTACGTGTAAGGGTTCTTCTTTATGGCCATCTGGGTTGTGAGCACTGCCGAGAAGGCTATGAGCACGTACTGGTCAGAGCGGCGGTTGCGAATGATGTCCGTCATGGCCACAACCCCAAACCCCCCGGGCTTATTGACAACGTTTATGGGCTGAGAGACGAGGCCAGCCTCTTTCAACACCTTGGCGGACATTCGACAAGTGAGATCCCACCCGCCCCCAGGGTTGGCTGGGGCTATGAATTCTATGGGCTTTTCAGGATAGCCGGCCTGTGCACGGGGCTGAATGGCCAGGATAGAGACAAGCGCTGAAATCACAACCAGGGCTGCCTTAAAGAATCTCGCTCCTTTCATCTTGTGCCTCCTTTCTTTATGGTTGGGCCTTTTTCCACGGAAAGCTTCAAGAAGAGGAAGCTTTCCCTTGCTCGCAAGCTACGACTCCCTTGGATAGGAGATCATCTATCTCCTCGGCTGTGAAGCCAAGCTCCTCCAATACCTCTATGGTATGCTCCCCGATCCTCGGCGGTTCCATCCTCAGTCCGAAGTCGTGATCATCCATCCTGAGGGGCAGCTTGGGAAGCCTCGCCTTCTTTCCCGTAGGAAGGGTCGTCTCCACCAGGCCTCCTCCCTGGATGAGGTGAGGGTCTTCCAAGAGCTGGTCAGGCCTTCCAATGGGGGCGTAGGGGATGGAGGCCTTCTCGCTCTTTCTTATGATCTCCTCTTTCGTGAGACTGCCCAGAGTCTCCTTGAGTCGAGGAATGAGCCAGGGCCTCTCTCGGACCCTGTCGTTGTTTGTTGCGAGCCTCGGGTCCTCGAAAAGATCTTTCAGGCCGAACACCTCACAGAAGCGTTGCCACTGCTGATCGCTTGTGACACCGACGAATATCATCTCTCCATCCCTTGTGTCGAAAAGGTCGTATATGCCCCAGGGCATCTCGCCTTCAGGCATAGGGGGAGGGGGCTCTCCTGTTATGGCTGCCATGGCCATGTGCTGGCCCACGAGAAATGCCGTTGCCTCAAACAGGGTTGCCCTCACAAGCTGCCCTTTGCCAGTTCGCATCCTCTCGTAAAGGGCTGTTATTACGCCCATGGCCCCGAACATCCCTCCAACTATGTCTATCACCGATGTCCCAGCCCTGAGGGGGCGGCCCCTGGGACCCGTCATGTAAGCGAGACCTCCCATCATCTGGACCAGATGGTCCAGACTCGGCCTCTTCTCGTAAGGGCCAGGCATGAATCCCTTGAGGGTGCAGTAAACGAGCCTGGGATTGATCTTCGCACAATACTCGTACCCGAATCCGAGTCTCTCCATGGTCCCTGGCCCGAAATTCTCGCACAGGACATCCGCCTTGGCTATGAGTCTTCTGAGGATCTCCTTTCCCTCCTCCCTCTTTAGGTCCACAGCCAGACTTCTCTTGTTCCTGTTGAAGTAGTGAAAGAAACCTATGCCAAACCCCCTGAGCCTTCTCGTGTCATCTCCGTCAGGGGCCTTCTCCACCTTGATCACATCAGCTCCCATATCGGCCAGTATGAGGCCGCAGGTGGGCCCCAAAATGGCATGACCCATGTCTATGACCCTTATGCCCCGCAATGGAAGGTCGCTCTCCACTTCCATCCCTCCTTCCTCCCGATGGACTCGTTTCATTGGCCCGAGGCCCTTCTCATGGATGCCTCGGGATCCCGCATATCCTCTCAGCCAATTCAGGATCCCTGGGGCCGCTTTTCATGACCTGGCCTGGAAGGGTCCTTCCGAGGATCCCCTCTAGGAGCCTCGCTGCCTGGATCACCTTGACCAGATCTATTCCAGTTGAGATGCCCATATCTTCTAGCATGAAGACCACATCCTCTGTTGCGAGATTCCCGGCTGCCTGTGGCACATTGGGACAACCTCCTATGCCTCCTAGGGCTGTATCGAATATGGTCACCCCCACCTCTAGAGCAGCGTACAGGTTGGCCATGGCAGTGCCCCGGTTGTTATGGAGGTGAACCCCCACATCCAGCTCTGGGAATTTCTCCTTCACGGCCGTGACCACTCTCTTCAACCTGAGGGGTGTGGCCATGCCCGTTGTATCGGCAAGGAGGATTCTCCTAACCCCTGCCTCCAGATAGCCTCTTGCAACCCTGAAGACTTCCTCCTGGGAAACATCGCCCTGATACGGACACCCGAAGGCAACGGAGATGGCCCCAGTAACAGGGACATTTCTCTCTTTAGCCGCAGCAACGATGGGACCCAGTTCTTCCAGCGATTGGGCAACTGTCCTCCTGACATTTGCCATGTTGTGGGACTCCGAGGCCGAGATCACGACAACGAGCTCGTCCGCTGCGGCCTCCAGGGCAAGCTCGGCCCCCTTCAGATTTGGGACCAGAGCTGCGTGGCGACATCCGTCCCTCGGAACCCTGGCCATCACCTCCTTTGCGTCCCTCATTTGGGGAACAGCCTTGGGACTGACGAAGCTTGTCGTCTCCATCTCCTTCACCCCGGCCTGGATCAAGGCCTTTATGACCTCTAGCTTCTTCTCGGTCGGCACGAATTCAGGCCAGGATTGGAATCCGTCTCTGGGGCCAACCTCCCTTATGAGGACTTCCCTAGGCAACTCCATCTCCTTTCCTCCCGAAATCCCTCTCCCTGGCACTCTCCATGACCATTTCACTAGACTGGACCCCTGGCTTCCTCCCCACATCTGGTGCGAATAGGAACGCCAGGTAGTAGAGTCCCATGAGCCCAAATCCCACTGGTATGAACATGTAAGGGATGACCATGGGTGTGCCCAGAGAGGTGGACATGCGATCATTGTGCTGGAGCGCATTGATGGCCATCACCCAGCCCTTCCATGTCATCACAGCGCAGAAGAAAATACCCGCAAGCCCCCTCACTAGGGCGACTAGCCTCTTCAGGCCCTCGGGCATCCTCTCCGCAAAGAAACCAACCCTTATGTGGCTCTTGGCCCAGAGAACATCTCCTGCGGGCACGATGGACAGGAAGGCCAGGAGGAAGGTATTCACCTCGAGTGCCCAGCTCGTGGGACTTGCGAAAACGTATCTCATGGAGACATCGTAGGCTATGCTCGCCACCATGAAGGCGAGCACCCCCGCCCCCAGCCACCCGGTTTTCTCCAAAACCCACTTCAATGGTGCTTTAAGTGGCATGGTTGGTCCCTCATGCCCTTCCCAGGGCCAAGTCTATGGCCTTTTTGCCCACATCTTCGCCGACTTGTTTTTTCCACCATTCCCATACGGGCTGGCTTTTGGTCCTGAAGTCCTCGAGCTCTTGAGCAGTTGGCTCGAATATTTGAATCCCTGCCTGTTTTATCTTGGGCCAAAATACCTCGGGGTAGAATTTCTGATTCACAGTCTTGGCATAATTTTCGTCGAACCATTTGGCGCTCTCCCAAAAGGCAGCCTTTGCCTTCTCGGGAAGCTTTTCCCAGAAATCCTTGAGGAAGAAGATGGAGATGCTGAAGGCAGTGACGGGAAGTTTGTAGCAGAACTTGACCTGTTCGTAGAGCTTTCGACCCATTATGGTGCTTATATTGGCAAGGACCGCATCCACAGTCCCCCTTTGCACAGCGAGATAGAGCTCGGATGAGGGGATGCGAGCTGCTGCAGCGCCGTAAGGTTTGAGGGCCTCCTCTGCCTCGTAGCTCACTATCCTGCAACGCTTTCCCTTGAGGTCCGAGAGACTCGCCACCTTCTGGGATCCACTCCAGATGTACTCTGGCTCCATGATCCCTCCCCCTGCTGTGAGCATGAAGGTGTTGTCCTTGGCCAGGACATCGTTTATGAGCTTCCACAGGGGGCTTTCCATGGCCAGCCTTTCTCCGTGGAGGTACAGCTCATCGCAAATACCGGGAAGACCTAGGAGCCCCAAGATGGGGAAGGTCCGGGTTATGTACGATGTGGTGTGAAACATGAACTGGATGGTCCCTGCCCTAAGGGCTGTGGTTTGGTCATCGGCCTTTACAAGGGTTCCAGAATGGAAGAAGTCTATCTTGACCGCGTCCTTGTGTTTTTCCTTGAGCCTGTCGATGAATGCCTGGATTGGGGGGAAGAGATCCTCGTACCCCGGGGTGAGGTAAGTGACCCCTGTGAGGGTCTGGCCTTGGCCAAAGGCCCTCTTGACAGACGACATTTTACCTCCAGCCACTATCAAGGCTGTCCCCAAAGCCGCCCTCCTCATGAAGCCCCTTCTGTCTGTCTTTTTCATCTTTCACCTCCTGTACCTAGCCCATTTCGGGCCGTGAAATCACTTGATGAGGCTCGGAAGCCAAATGGCAATTGGCGGATACAAGGTGAAGAGGATGAGGCACCCGAGCTCAATGAGCAAAAATGGCACACTGCTCCGTATGATCTCCTCCAGCTTCAACATGGGGACGCAACTCCTCAGGGTGTAGAGATTGAGGCCAACAGGTGGGGTCACAACAGCTAGCTCCAGATTTATCACGAGGACAATGCCATACCACAGGGGATCGTATCCTAAAGCTTTGACCAACGGGAGGAGAATGGGGGTTGTGACCACAATCAAGGATGCAGCATCCACAAACATCCCTCCCAGGATGAGCAAGCCCTGCACAGCGAGGATCATGAGCTCCCTGGGGAGGTTCCATCCCAGCATTAACTGGCTCAGCTCTTGGGGGATCCTGACCATATTCAAGTAGTCCCCGAAGATCTTGGCGGATCCCATGATGATGAGGATCGCAACACTTATCCTCATACTCTCTAGGAGGATCTGAAACAAAAGCCTCGGGGTCATTCGGTAGACAACTGTGGCAACGAGAAAGGCACCAGCAGCCCCAACAGCCGATGCTTCAGTGGGAGTAGCAACACCGAGATAGATGGAGCCGAGGACAAGGAAGATGAGAACTGCCACATGCCATACTTTGAGGAGGCTCTCCCACCTTTCCTTCCAAGTGGCCTTGCCCCCATCCTGTGCTGGAGCGAGCTCTGGAGAAATAATGACTCGGAACATTATGAAAAGGCTCAGGGAAGCTGCGAGGAAAAGCCCAGGGACTATTCCGCCAATGAAGAGCTTGGCAACGGACTCCCCTGTTATGGCGCTGTATATTATGAAGGGCACACTGGGAGGTATCAGCATGGCCAAGGCCCCAGATGTCACGACTGAACCCGCAGCCAGCTTCACTGAATAGCCCCTTTTGAGCATCTCGGGCACTGCCATGGAGCCTATGGCCGCAACCCCAGCCACACTCACCCCACTCACAGCTCCAAAAACTGTGCAGGCCCCAACCGAGGCAATGGCCAATCCTCCCGGAAGCCAGGAAAGCCACCTGGAGGCCAAATGAAAGAGGTCTCCCCCTATGGGGGTCCTGGCCAGTACCCCTCCCATGAGCACAAATAGTGGAAGGGCTAGAAGCTCGAAGGTCGTAACTTGGCCGAAAAAGGATGTTCCCGCTAGGGCAAGCGCATGGGGCCCCCGAGAAAGGAGAAGACCCAGCGCTCCGCATACGCCGAGGGCGAGGAATATCTCCACACCCATGGCAATGAGGAGGAGTAAAAGAAAGACGATCAGGGCCTCTATCATCGAATAGCTTACCCTCCGAGGGGAAGGAGTTCTTTGAGGCCAAATGGGCTTGTCTTCAGGGTATGCCCCTTAGGAGCCCGTAGCTAACATGTCTATGCTTGCCCTGTAAACATACCTGTCCCCCCTATAGTACATGTGGGTTACCTCTATGGGCCTTCCCTTTTTCGTGTAATAGATGTTCTCCACGAAAAATAGGGGAGATCCGAACTCGACCCCTAGGATGCTCGCCACATCCATATCAGCAACAGTTGCCTCCACCATCTGTTCCAGACGGGCGAGCTTGACTTTGAATCTTTCTTGGAAAACTTCCAGGAAGCTCCTCTTTGCGAAATCGGAAGGGGTCACAAGGCTGGCCAAATCTTTGGGCCCATAATTCACGTAGTAGGAGATGGCCTCTCCCTTGTAATTTCTCACCCTCTTCATCCTCCAAACTAAGGATCCCTCTTTCACATCCAGGGCCCTCGCCACTCTCTCGGGACACTCCACTAGCCCCATCTCCAACACCTGTGCCTCGAGCCCTTGGAGCTTTCCCGAGACGGAATCGAACCAATCTCTGAAATTGCCAGTGAGTTTTATAGGAAGTCTTCCATGGTTAGATGCCAGAACCCTGGTTCCTACTCCCCTTCTTCTCGCAACCAGATCCTCCCTTACGAGAAGGTCCATGGCTTTTCGGATAGTGATGAGGCTCACCCCGAACTCTTTTGCCAGTTCCTTCTCAGAAGGGAGGATGGATCCTGGCCTGTAAGCCTGATTGAGGATCCTTCCTCTTAGGGTCTCAGCGACCCGAAAGTAAAGGGGGATTGTGGTTTCTCGACCCACTTATGCCCTCCTTGCGGCTTTCTTATATACATATACCTTTATGATGTCAACCCTCCATCCATCGGTTGTTAGTACATGAAATGTCTGGTTGCTATAGCGGGTGATATGTCCGCTTTTGCGGGTAAGGGGGTAAGCTGAGGTCCCCAGAAAGGGGGGCCTTGGGATGGGGAGGAGCTACCATCTTATGCCGCTGTGGGGCGGGCCATGAAGATTCAGGAGGTGATTTTGAGGGCTATGGACGGGAGGCTCAAGGGGTATCAGGTGGCCGAGCTCTTGGGGATCTCTGATCGAAAGATGCCCAAGCTGCAAGCTCAGGTATCAGCATTGGGGCCATGACGCTCTCATTGACAGGAGGTGCAAGAGGCCTTCGCCGAGAAGGGTTCCTGCGAAAGAGGACCACGGGATCGAGCTCTCTTAGAGCCGGGGTGAAGAACCTCTTCGAGACAGCGGGGCTTGTGGCCAGACGTTGCTCTTTGTGGATGCTAGCACCTACAGATGGATCTCATCCTTGGATGGCATGGAGGACCTCATCGTGGTCTTGGATAATGCCACAACTGAGCTCTACTACGCCCGCCTGGTGCCACAAGAGAACACCCTGACAACAATGCAGGCCCTAAGGGCCGCGGTGGAGAAAAGGAGGGGGGTATTTTGCACCCTCTATACGGACATGGCAAGCCATTTTGTGACCACCAGATGCGCAGATGCCCCCCACAGGAACCAAAAACCCTGCCTGCCCCCCACACAGATCCAAAGGGCCCTTGGGGCAGCTGAGCATCGAGTTGATCCAGGCCCATTCGCCCCAGGCCAGAGAGAGGATGGAGTGGCTGTGGTCAACGAAAACTGCCTCCAGTTCCAAAAACTCAAACTCCAGATACCACCGTGCCACTGGCGTTACAGCTTCGCCAAGTGCCAAGTCAACGGTCTACCAACACCTCAATGGCACCATAAGAATCGGTTACGGCCCACACACCCTGGGCCCATATGACAGCCAAGGCCGCCTCTTGCCTCCATCCCAAACGGACCCACCCCATGTGTCCGGCTGCCGGGGCCGTGTGCACGTCCGGGGGTCTCATTACCAGAGGTGACTGGACGGGTGGCTTGTGGCCTGATGGGGAAATGCCTCGGTGAAGGGAAGGCCTTCCTTGCGGGCGTGCAGAGCCCGCCCCTCCGAGGAGGGGCGAAATCGGGGTGAGATGGCCTGGCGGCGGAAGGCCCGGAGATAACGCGAAAGGCCGTTTTCTCGGAGGGGCGCGGTCTCCGCGCCCGCATTGCGAGGCCGTGGGCAGGCCCGGGCATGTCCTTGTCACCGGGGGCAAGCGATAGGCCGGTGGCCAGAA
>Ga0197142_1003699_pt1 | contig 12676 bp, 13 predicted proteins | sample GBS60_MetaG_FD_148614 | JGI IMG/M metagenome (GOLD analysis project Ga0197142, IMG submission 148614) | Sediment microbial communities from Great Boiling Springs, Gerlach, Nevada, United States - GBS 60_MetaG | ecosystem: Environmental > Aquatic > Thermal springs > Hot (42-90C) > Sediment... | reverse complement strand
TGTGGATGTCCGATGCCCCCTCCTGCAGCGCCTTGATGAGGATTTGGTTGGCCAATTTGATGATCGGGGCATCGTCTGCCGATTTAATCTGCTGCTCCAGGGATCCCTCGCCGGCCTCATCGACGGTGACGTCCTCGATGGCGTCCAGATCGATCTCGGCGACATTGACCACTACCTCCTCTTCCTCCTGGGCGGTAGCTGCGTCGTTGATCCCCTTGATGGCCAGCAGCTCCGCCTGGGTATCCATGTAGCGGTTGATCAGGGCCTCGAAATCCCGCTGGGTGAAGACTCGCCGCTGCAGCTTCAGCCCTTGAATGCGGAAGCGCCGCTGGATGTCGTCCAGCGCCTGCAGGTTGTCGGGCTTAACCATCGCCACCAGCACCTGGTTGTCTTGGCGGCGGATGGGCAAGAACTTGTAGCGGTTGCAGATGTCGAGGGGCAAGAGCGAGTCAATGAGCCCGCCCATCTCCGAGAGATCCACCGGCTCCAGATCGATGTCGAGGGAGGGGATCCCGTAGATGATTTTCAGCTCAAAGAGCTGCTGCCGCTTGTAGGCCCGCTCCAGGTCGGCGGTGATCTCTTTACCGACAATCTCTTTGACTACCAGGGCTAGGGCTTTGCTGCCCCCTTCGCGATCGGCTTTGAGGGCATTTTGGATGTCCTGGATTTGCTTGTCATCGGCAAAGCCCAGCTCTTTTAGCTTGCGACCAAAGGGAGTGATGCTGGTGTTGGCAATGGCCAGGGCTTTGCTGACGCCGCCGCGACGGGCAGTGAAAGGAGTAGGAAGGTCGTTCATGCTGCCGGGCAACTCACGATGTGTTATTTCATTCATAATGACTGCAGTTAACCGCAGGGATCAACGGTGGGGACATGCAGGCCTGCGCTTCCCAAGTGCCGCTGCCCATGGCCTTACTATGCCCTAACTTTGTTGAAATTTAAATCCCACTTCCTAAGTCTGGTGGCTTGATGGCGCCTGCCAGGTCGGGCCGAGATTTTCGCCGGATCCACGGAGTCGGTTGGGGGCCTGCTTCCAGAGAGGGATCAGCTTAAGATGGGAAGCAGCCCGGCGGCTTTCGAGCTTCTCCGACAGGAGAAACTTGCCAACTTGTCCTCCTTGGCGAGACAGCTTCTGCTGATGGGTGGGATCGGCTGAAAACAGGGCGGGCAACGCCAACCTGCCTGATAGAAAATCCTAGGGACAAGCTAAGCTCAAAGGGACGGAGTCGGCCCAACCTGTTCAGGATTCATCCCTCTGCAACTGTCCATGCGGCTCTACGTCGAACCCTTTACCGTTCACAAGCGCTATGCCCTCACCCTCAGCCGCGGCACCCATACCGAGGCCACTCTGGCCTGGGTGCGGATCGAGCAGGAGGGAATCGAGGGCTGGGGGGAGGCCTGTCCTTTCTCGGTGAGCGATGACTGCCACCAGTCTTTGGACGATATCTTGATGGGTCTGGAGGTGGCCCAGGGGATCCTGCGGCGCTATTCCCCCTGGGAGCGGCAGCTCATTGAGGCGGAACTGCTGCGGGCCGGGATCCCCTCGGCGGCGCGGGCGGCGGTGGACATGGCCCTGCACGATTGGATGGGCAAACGTCTGGGGATGCCGCTGTGGCAGTTGTGGGGGCTAGATCGCTCCCGCATCCCGCCCACCACTTTGACCATTGGCATCTCCACCCCCCAGGAGGCCCGCCAGCGGGCTTTGGCCTGGATGGAACAGACCCAAGCGCGGGCCTTCAAGCTCAAGCTGGGCAGCGAACTGGGCCTGCTGGCCGATCAAAACCGCCTGATTGCCGTGCAAGAGGTGATCCCGCTGGGATCCCTGATTACCGTGGACGCCAACGGCGCCTGGACGGTGGAGCAGAGCCTGAGCATGAGTAATTGGCTGGCGGGGCAAGGGGTGAGCTACCTGGAGCAGCCCTTGGAGAGGGGACAGGAGGCGAAGCTGATCACCCTGTGGCACGAGTCGAAGCTGCCCATCTTTGTGGATGAGAGTTGTTTCGACAGCCGCGATATTCCTGCCCTGGCGGATCGCGTGCACGGCGTCAACATCAAGCTGATGAAGTGCGGCGGCCTCAGCGAAGCCTGGCGCATGATCCACACCGCCAAAGCCTATGGGCTACAGGTGATGCTGGGCTGCTACAGCAACACCGCTCTGGGCAATACGGCGGCGGCTCACCTAGCGCCGCTGGTGGACTACCTGGACTTGGACAGCCACCTCAATCTCATCGACGATCCCTTTTCCGGGGCCCTGCTGCAGGAGGGTTGTCTTATCCCCACCGACCGACCGGGCCTAGGGGTGGAGCTGCGGGAGGAATAATGGGAAAGCCGGGATCCCTCTCCAGCCAAACTCGGGTGGCTATCCTGCTCCACGGCGGCCTGCTGGGGGAGCACGGCAAAACAGGGCTGGGGCTGCTGCGCTATGGGCCTTTTCCGGTGGCGGCGGTGATCGACCGGGAGCAGGCGGGGGGATCCCTGGCCCAGCTAACCGGCATTGCCCAGGACGTTCCCATTGTGGCCTCGGTGCAAGAGGCGCTGGCTTACGGCCCTGAGGTGCTGGTAATCGGGATCGCCCCTTCCGGCGGGCAGTTGCCCCCGGAGTGGCGGGAGGAGCTCTGCCAAGCCCTGCAAGCCGGCTTGTCTTTGGTGAACGGGCTGCACACCCCTCTCGCGGAAGATGCCCAGTTGCGGCAGTGGCTGCGGCCGGGGGCCTGGATCTGGGACATCCGGCGTGAGCCCCCTGGCCTGTCGGTGGCCAAGGCCCTAGCTCGCTCCCTCCCCTGCCGACGGGTGCTGACGGTGGGCACCGATATGAGCGTGGGCAAAATGTCCACCAGCCTCGAGCTGCACCGGGCCAGCCTGAAGCGCGGCCTGCGCTCCCGTTTTCTCGCCACCGGCCAGACCGGGATCCTCATTAGTGGCGAGGGGGTACCCCTGGATGCCGTGCGGGTGGACTACGCCAGCGGTGCCGTGGAGCAACTGGTGCTGCGCTATGGCTTTGACCACGACATTCTGCACATCGAAGGCCAGGGATCCCTGCTCAACCCGGCCTCTACGGCAACCTTGCCCCTGTTGCGCGGATCCCAGCCCACCCACCTTGTCCTGGTACACCGAGCTGGCCAGACCCACATCAAGGGGGTGGAGGCTGTGCCCATTCCCCCTCTGCCCAAAGTGATCGAGTTGTACGAACAGGTGGCCAGAGCTGGCGGCGCCTTTGCCCCCGTGCCGGTGGTGGGGGTTGCCCTCAATACCTTCGGTTGGGAGGAGGAAGCGGCCCTGGCCCAGATCCGCCAGGTGGAAGCGGAGACCGGACGGCCCTGTACCGATGTGGTGCGCTTTGGGGCGGATCCCCTCTTGGACGCCATCCTGGCAGCCGGCTAACCCCACGGCTAATCCAGGCGTCTCAGAGAGAGCGGCGACGGGGATCCCCCCTGGCGGCGGTTTCGCTGTCGAGCACCTCCAGGATGGCCTTGGCGGCGCGGGCCAAAACTCCCGGCTCCCCCAAAGCTGCCCGCATGGCGGCATAGTCGGCCTGCAATTGGGCTCGGCGCTCAGGCCGGGTCAGCAGCTCCAGGGCCAGTTGGGCGATCCGCTCCGGCTGGGCCTCCTCCTGCAGCAGTTCCGGCACAATGGGGCGCATCAGCACCAAGTTGGGGGGAGACATAAAGGGCACCGACACCTTCAGCCAATGGCGGGCCAGCCAGAAGGTAATCGGGTTGAGGCGGTAGATCACCACCTGCGGGATCCCCAAAATGGCCGCCTCCAAGTTCACCGTGCCGGACTTGGCCAGCACCAGGTCAGCGGCGGCCAACAGCAGGTGATGCGCCTTTGGCGGGGAAGGGCGAGGCAAGACAAGGGTGAGATCGCCCAGTCCATAGCGGCGGGCAGCCTGAGCAACGGGGGCGGCAAAACGGGGCGAGGCCAGCGGCGCCCAAAACTGCACCTGGGGCAGGCGAGCCCGCAACAGCCGCGCTGCCTGGAGCAGGACAGGCAAAACCGAGCGCAGCTCCTGGCGACGGGAGGCGGGCAGCAGCGCCACCACCGTTGCCTCCTCAGGGATCCCTAGCTCAGCCCTGGCCTGAGCGCGACCGGGTACCCTCGCCAAAATATCCAGTAGGGGGTGGCCCACATAGCAAACCTGGGCGCCTGCTGCGGCGTAGTAGCGGGCTTCTTCTGGGAAAATGGCCACCATCAGCCGCATCTGCTGAGCTAGGCGGTAGGTGAGGCGGCTGTTGGGCGACCACACCCATTCCTGGGGGGCAATGTAGTAAACGGCAGGGATGCGCCGCCGCTGCAACAGGCGGGCGATGCGGCTATTGACCCCGATGTAATCCACCAAGATGGCCAAATCCGGCGGGTCCTGCGCCAGGAAGCGGCGGATCTTCCACTCTGTCCATAGGGCAGGGCCGACGAAGGGGAGGGCCTCCAGAATGCCGATAGAGCTGATCTCAGTGGTGCGGTGCAGCAGCCGGGCCCCGGCAGCGGCCATCTCCTCTCCCCCAACTGCCGTGATGCGCAGGTGCGGGCGTTGGCACCGCAGCTCGCGAATGAGATGGCCGGCCTGCAGATCCCCCGAGACCTCGCCGGTGCAGATGAACAGATGGCTCACAGGTCGTCCTCGGCACCGTCGTCCTCTTCTCTGCCACGGCGCAAGGCGGGCAGAGGGCCACGCCGTTGGGGTTGGGAAAGGGAATCTTCCAAAAATTGCAGCAGATGGAGCAGGGATCCCGTCTCGTCCACCAGCTCTTTTCCCTGCAGGGAGCAGATGCTGCACCCACCCTCGGTGCGGATGCTGCTGCGCAGAGTTTGCAGCGCTTTCTCCAGGGGCAAACCGGAACGGTAGAGCAGCCGGTAGGCCTGCCGCAAGGCCGCCAGGGATCCCTCCATCCCCTTGGCTCGCCGCAACCCCACCAAGTTGAGGCCGCGAATGCGGGCTGGGTGCCCCTCCACCAACATGTAAGGCGGCACGTCGCGGTCCACCCGGCTCATTGCCCCCACCATGGCCAAGCGACCCACTCGGGTGAACTGGTGGATCCCGACCATACCGCCGATGCGCGCCTGGGACTCGATGTGAATGTGGCCAGCCAGAGAAACAGCGTTGGTAATCACCACCTGGTTTTCGATGACGCAGTTGTGGGCGACGTGGACGTAGGCCATCAGCAGGTTGTGGTCGCCGACCACCGTCGCTTCCCCTTCGTTGGTGGCTCGGTTGATGGTGACGAACTCGCGGATGCGGTTGCCCCTGCCGATCACCACCTGAGAGGGCGCGCCGCTGTACTTCAGATCCTGAGGCTCCGTGCCCAGCACCGCCCCCGGAAAAATCTGGTTGTCCTCGCCAATATCTGTCCAGCCATCGATCACCACGTGGGCCCCCACCACCGTACGGGCGCCAATGCGCACATGCTCGCCGATAACCGCATAGGGGCCAACTTGCACCGTCTCGTGCAACTCAGCCTTCGGGTGGATCACCGCCGTGGGATGAATCCGAACAGAGGAGTTGGGAGTGGATCCCGCTGAAGCCAACGAACTCATTTCTAACCTAGCCAGCAAATGTGGTTACGCTCCCAACCCTGCGATTAAGGCTTGCTCGGGGAGGACGCAATCCCCCACCGCCCTGCTGCGAAACTCCGACCGGGAGGTGAAAGCAGCACCTAACATGCCCCTATCCCAACACTTTAGCAGGGTCTTTCCGCGCCAAGTTGCCGCCACTGGGCTCCTCCTCGATGGGGAAAACAGATTGCCACCCCCCACCTGCCCCGCGGTTGCGGAGCGCCAAGAGCCCCCCTGCTGGCCGCTGTTGGCCCATCAATCCACCAAGGAGAACATCAGCTCCCCTTCGGTCACCAGCTGTCCCCCCACCTGGGCCCGACAAAACATCTTGCCGATGCGTTTTTGCCGGATGGTGAGCAAATCGGCTGACAGCAGCAACTGATCCCCCGGCAGCACGGGGCGGCGGAAGCGAACGCCATCGATGCCAGCAAAGAGAGCCAACCGCCCAGCCACATCGGGCAACTTGGTCAACACGATCCCCCCCAACTGCGCCATGGCCTCGACGATCAGAACGCCGGGCATGATCGGTCGGTTGGGGAAGTGCCCCTGGAAAAAGGGCTCGTTGAAGGTGACGTTTTTCAGTCCCACCGCCCGTTGCCCTGGTTGATACTCCACCACGCGATCCACCAGCAGAAAAGGATGGCGGTGGGGCAGGATCTCCAGGATTTGATCCGTTGTGAAAACGGGGGGAGCTGTTGCCAACTGAGCGGCTGCTTCAGCCGAGAGGAGAGGAGGAGGAGAGACGTCAGAGGACATGGCAAACCCACAGAGCTGGAAGACAAACCCTTAAATCCTGGATGGGAGGGCCTCGAAGCAGAACCGAGACAGCAAAGAGGAATCCCGGCAGGCGGCGAGGAGCCTCTCACCCACCCAAGGAACTAGGAGCCCCGTCAAGACCGAGGGAGAGATTCCACTCCACCGAGGCGCCCAGGATCCCTTTCTTGTTCTTGAGCTGGCTCCGCCTGCACCCGCAGGGATCCGCTCCTGAGCAACTGCTCAGCCAGACGGTGATGCAGGGCATGGCCTGCCTTATAGGCCACAATGTGCCCCTGCAAGCGGCAGCCCAACAGGCTGAGATCTCCTAGTAAATCTATCAGCTTATGGCGCACCGGCTCATCCGGGTAGCGCAAGGGCCTCAGCCACTCGGTGGTAGTACAGACAATGGCGTTCTCCAGGCTGCCGCCTTGGATCAGCCCCTGTTGGCGGGCCAGCTCCGCATCCTGTTGGCGGGCAAAAGTGCGGGCCGGAGCAATGGATTGGACAAAATCCGCCCTGTTCTCCTGCCAGCTCAGCCACTGTTGGCGAATAGGGCAGTTGGCAAAGTCGATGCCATAGGTGAAGCGAGACCCGGGGTAGGGCAGGGCGCTGACAAAGGCTTCCCCCGCCCAGACCGTGACCGGCTCCTGGATCACTCCCAGCAGGGCCGGCTGCTCCTGGGCCAGGATCCCAGCTTGGGCAATGGCCTCCACAAAGGGCAGGGCGGAGCCATCCAGGATCGGCAACTCCGGCCCCTCCACCTCGATGCGGCAATTATCAATGCCCAGCACGTAAAGGGCAGCCAACAGGTGTTCCACCGTCTGCACCTGGACAGGGGGGGATCCCTGCTGCAGGCGGGTGCAGAGAGCGGCAGGGGCCAGGGATCCCAACTGGGCAGGGATGGGAGGGGAGCCCGGCTGGTCTACCCGCACAAAGACTCGACCGCCGCCGGCAGGGGCCGGGTGGAGGCTACAGCGAACCGGCAGGCCGGTGTGCAGGCCGACCCCCTCCAGGGAAATAGAGCTGGCCAAGGTGTGCTGTTGGTCTCTCATCGTGCTCCGCACCGCTATCGCAAACGCTCTTGGCCCTGGTCGAAAACCCGGTAGTACAGCTCCCGATAGCCAACGCGCAGGCTGCTGCTGGCGTCTGCCAGTTTGGCCTTGCGACTGCCGTAGGCGCTAAACACCTCGTAGGTATCTCCCTCGAAGAAGAAAGAGGAGACATCGGAAACCTCTTCGCCCCCTAGCAACTGCCAACGCCCTCCACGAAATCGCAGCCGGTAGCGGGCCTTGTCCAAGCTGCCGGAGGGGCGATCGATAGTGGCGTCGATCCTGCCCTCGTACTCCGGCGGCTCGGCTCCTGCTATGGGTCGCACCTCGACGGAAATATCGCGGTAGCGGCAGTTGGGGCGGTTGCACAGGCGGATCGAACGCATCGCCTCAGCAATGGTCTCCAGCCGCTGTCGCGCCTCGGCCAGAGAGGCGAGCTGAGGGGATGGGATCATCTGGGCCGGCTCTGCCGTTGAGGGGATCCCCTCCTGGACAGCTAGCGCTGGGGATCCCCAGCAGCACCCCAGCAGCACAAGACACATCAAGCTCAGCCAACAGCGGTAGGCAGATCCCATAGGCGCAATCTATGACAAGATCTAACTCCTCTACTCTAGGGGATCCTTATCTGCGATTCTGTCCCGAGGGATGCCAGCATCGTCCAACTGGGCTCAGGAGCGATTGGCGCAGGTACGCCTCGTGTTGGTACGGCCGGCAGGGCCGCGCAATCTCGGGGCCATTGCCCGCGTGATGAAAAACATGGGCCTGCGGCAGTGGGTGTTGGTGGATCCCCAATGCGATCCCCTCGATGCAGAAGCAGTTACCATGGCCGTGCATGCGACGGACTTGCTCCGCCAAGCCCGGCAGGTGCCAACCTTGGCAGAGGCTTTGCAGGGATGTGTGCAGGTATTCGGAACTGCAGGCCGCAGGGAGCCCTACCCGCCCGAATGGCAAATTCAGTCTCCCCGCCAGGCCTTCCCGGATCTGCTGGCTGCCGGCCCTGCTGCTCTGGTATTTGGCCCCGAAGATCGGGGCTTGAGCAACGAAGAGCTGGCCCTCTGCCACCGCCAGATCCAGATTCCCACCGATCCGATTTACCCTTCTCTAAATCTGGCCCAGGCAGTGGGCATCTGCTGCTACGAGCTGCGCACCCTCCTCTGCCAAAATCTTCCCCCGCCGGTGGCCAGCTCTGGGATCTCAAAGCCGGCTCCCTTCGAGCTGCTGGAGGGTTTTTTCGGCCACCTGGAGGCGCTGTTGCTGCAAATTGGCTACTTGCACCCCCACACCGCTCGTCGCAAAATGCTCAAGTTTCGCGCCCTGTTTCACCGCGCCGGCCTGACGGTGGCTGAGGTGGCCCTGTTGCGCGGGATCCTGCGACAACTCCAGTGGAGCCAACAATCCTCTCCTCGAGAACCCCCGAAAGAGGATCCTCATCTCACCGAGAGTGGATCTTAGCTGCCGCAGCTTCTAGCCGGCTGCCTCTGAAAACCAACCCCTGGGAACTGAGACAAGGGGATCCAGCTAGGTCTGGATGATCTCCCTGCGGCAAACTTGATTTGACGGAGAGAGTGGGATTCGAACCCACGGTGAGTTGCCCCACACAGCATTTCCAGTGCTGCGCCTTCGACCACTCGGCCATCTCTCCAGAGGAGAGAAAACGACTTTTTAGCGAGGTTAAAAAGTCAGCTTTGTGATCCTAGCAGAGGAGTGGGCCAGCAGTCAGGTCATTTGACAGCCCCGACTCCCAAAATCTGCAGCAGCACCTGCCAGCGGGAGCAGCGCCAATAGTCGATATGGGATCCAATCAACCCCGCGGCGTTGAGCTGCATTTCTGTCCAGCCGGGGATGCACAGGCGGGGACGCCACGGCAAAGGCAGGGATCCCCTCAGCGTCCACTCGGTGCGGATGTGGTTGCCGGTCTGTTGAATGTCGTGCAGCTCGAGATGGATATCCTGCAGCCAGCGCCCCAGGCTTTCGATCATGGCCCGATAGCGATCCAGGCCGCGAAACTCGTTGAGGGGATCCCGGAAATAGACCTGGGGATCGTAGATGGAGTAGGTCTGATCCCGAGGAAAGCGAGCGTAATCGGCCTGCAAAGTGGCTATCAGATCGGCGTGGGCTGGAGAGCTCATGTTTTGGCCTCCTGAGAAAGGGAGACCGTTTCCCCAGGAGCAGGGCAGCACAACTGGATAAACTGGGCGGTGGCGGCATTTAGGGATCCCAGCTTTTCCCGAAACTCCTCTAGGCTCCCCAGAGGGCGGATCTGGGCGGCAAACCAGCCGTGGTAGTCCACCTCTCCCATAGCTGTAGGGATCACCTGCCGCGGGCGCAGGGCGGCCACCACCTGCAGGGCTCGCTCCGGCCCCATGATCACCTCGCCCAAGAAGGGAAAGATCTGTCCCACCACCGGGATCAGCAGGGTGTGGATGGGAGTGAACTCCTGCTGCAGCCGCGGGCGGATATCCGGTTGGGAAAGGTGGGGCTCGTAGTAGAGCCGCGTCTGGGAGGATAGCTCCTCTAGTAGAAAGCCCAGCTCCCGCACCGGCCCCAGGGGTGCGCCGGGAACCGCTGTGATGTGCAGGTCTCCCCACTGCACCGACTGCCAGGGAGCCAGCGCCTGCACCGTGGTAAAGCCAAGGCCCCGCGCCACTCTGGCGGCTGTCGGCGAAGCGAAAACCGGGATCTGCTTGTCCAGTCTTTGCAGGGTAGGGGGGTGGCAGTGATCCGGCTGGCCTTGGCTGAGGAGGATGCCGTCGATTTTAGGCAGGGTTTCTGGCGTAAAGGGAGGTGGTTGGCGGTGCTCCAGGCGGATGAACCAGGGCAGGCCAAAGAAGACCAGGGGATCCACCAGCCACGGATCCAGCAGGAAGGTCTGGGTCTGGGTATGGATTAGCCAACTGTTGAGGTCGATGCGGGTGAGCTTCATGGTGCTACTGGCCGGTAATGGAAAGATCCGCTACCCAAATGCGAGGACACAGCCCGCTAGGTGTGAGCTGCGGCTCCGGCTCGACGTAGAAAATAGACTTCAAGAGTTCTAGAAAGTCCCCCGCTACCGTGGCTGCCTCGATGCTGATGCGCTCCCCCTGGCGTACCCACCAGCCCTGAAAGGGCAGGGAGAAGGATCCCTGGAGGGGCTTGACACCGGCATGCAGAGCCTGCAACTCGTCAATCCACACCACGTTGTCAGCCGTAGTCAAGTCGTAGGTGCTCTCCGACGGCGCCCCAGCAAACACATGGTAGTAGTGGGCCGCCACCGTCACCTTGGCCCCGATATTGGCGTGTCCCGTGGGCTGAGCCCCCAGGCGTTTGGCGGTGCCGGCGCTGTGCAAAAAGTGGGTCAGGACTCCATTGGTGATGAGGGGAACGCGGCGGGTGGGGGTGCCTTCGCCGTCAAAGCTAATCGCGCCTACGTTGGTGGGGTGAAGCGCGTCGTCACACACCGAGAGCAGCGGCGAGGCAATGGTCTTACCGAGAGAGTCGGGAGTGGACAGGCTTTGGTTGTCTAGGATGTTCTGGGCGTTGAAGAGATTGGAGAAAGCTCCCAGGAGGCTTAAAAAAGCTTCTCCGGAAAAAACCACCGTGTATTTCCCCGAAGGGATCCGCTCGTACTCCAGGTGGCTGATGAGTTTCTCGGCTGCTTCCTTGACGCAGCCCTGGATATCCAACTCCTCCAGGCTGCGGGCCACCCGCATAGCGCCGGCGCTGCGGGGTTTGCGACCCTCTTGTTCTGCCTTGCCGTAGAGAAAGACCGAGGCCAGGGTGTGGCCCTCCTGCCGCAGGGCTTGGTCGCTGTTGAGGTAAAAGCGGTCGATCTGCCGCTGGGCCAGGCCGTTGTAGGGTACCCCCTGGATGGCGGGATGGGATCCCAGCAAAGCTTTCTCGGCGGCCACCAGTTGCTCTAGGAGCTCGCTGGCCAGCGCCAGGGGCCTTTTGTCGTTGCAGGGTTGAGCGATGGGCAGCTTGGCCTCTGGACTAAATTGGGGCGCGTGTTCCCGCACGCCGAAGTGGCTGGCTTCAAAGGCCGTTTGCAGAGCCAGTTCCAGCCCCGCCTCGTCCACATCGGTGGTGGAGGTCACCCCCACCTGGCCCTGGTCGTTCCAGGCCCGCACCGTCACGCTGCAGCGGTGAGAGGCTTTTACCTGACGGGGCTCCCCCTGATCCACCTGCACGCTGGTCTCGTCCACCTGGGCCCCGTAGAGATCAAACTGGGGGATCCCTAAACGTTTGGCACAGCTTTGCGCCCGTTCTGCTAAGACCTCAACTTGCAGCATCACTACTCCTTCCCTACCGACGGGCCAGCCAGGCGGTCAAGTCCTCCACGCTGTGGAAATCCAACAAAGCTTCCCCTAGCGCCTCCAGCTGCGACGGCGGCAAGGCCCAAATCTGGTTTTCCAAGGCCGGGTCAAGGGATCCCAGCTTCCGCCGCAAAAGCCGCAAAACCAGCGTTGCTTCTCCATGCTGCAATCCTTGCTGCAGTCCCTGTTGCAACCCCTGCTGCAATCCCAGTTGCAGACCTTCTTTGCGCCCTGCTTCCAGCCCCTCCCGCAAAGCTTCTGCCCGCCACTCCTTGTAGATCACTGACTCCCTCATATCCAAAGACCTCATGATTTGCCGAATTAAACCCCGATCCAATGCTAGTCCTGCCAAAACGGCTGTTGCCGCTGCCAATTCTCTCCGCTCGCTGGGGTCTGGCAAGCGCTCCAGCTCTGCAACCACTTCCCGCAAGGTTGCTACGGGATCCTCCACCTGGCTTAAGACTCGAAAAGGCAGCAGGGCTGGCCAATCGACTCTGGCCGGCAAGTTGCATTCCCACAGGCGAATGACCTCGAACTCATGGCTCAGCCTTTCTAGGCGGAAAAAGGTTTGGAAAACTCGCTCCGAGCGCGTTTTGCGAAGATAAATGACCACCTGCCGCACCGGTAGCTGGGGATATTTCCGATAGAGGCGCAGCCGATAGTCGGCCATGCGAAAGGGGATTTCAGGATCGGGATCGGTTTGAAATTCCAGGTGCAAAATGCCTTGCTGTAGCCCTAGCAAAATGACCGAATCGGCTCGCATGGGCTCCTCTGAGAGTTCCGTGGGCAGTAGCTGCACTGGCAGAGCTACTTCTCCCACCAGCCAATGGGCAAACTGCTCCGGGAAGCGCTCTGCCAGGTACTTGCAGATGTTGTCGTAGGCCATGGGGGATCCCCGAACCTAGCGCCCGCCCACGGTGATGGCGTCCACCTTGATGTGGGGCTGCCCGACGGTAACGTAGATGCTGCCGCTAACAGAACCACAGAAGCCAGGCGCTAGGCGCAGGTCTTTGGAGCACATGGAGATCTTGG
>Ga0197142_1003698_pt1 | contig 12677 bp, 9 predicted proteins | sample GBS60_MetaG_FD_148614 | JGI IMG/M metagenome (GOLD analysis project Ga0197142, IMG submission 148614) | Sediment microbial communities from Great Boiling Springs, Gerlach, Nevada, United States - GBS 60_MetaG | ecosystem: Environmental > Aquatic > Thermal springs > Hot (42-90C) > Sediment... | reverse complement strand
GGGACGCTGGTTCCCCCACCTGGCCGACTGCTTCAGTCTGGCCGTCACCGAAAAGCGTACCCGCGCGGAGATCGACGCCCTGGTCGCCGCTTTAGCCGAGTGCCAACCGTGAAACCCCGGGATATTTCCTGGTTTGGATGATATTCCTGGTTTGGATGGATTTGCATGGGTTCCCTCTACGGCTGGAGCAACAGACCTCAGCCCAGAATACTCTAAGCCCCGGACTACCCTGTACCCTACGAATCATAGAATCCGGCGTACGTTACCGGACAGACAACCCAGACTTATAGAAAGACATACACAGACCTTTCGTAGAGAAGGCAGAGGAAGTCATGAACAATGTTGCAGCCACGGAGCTGATTTTCGAGTTGTCCCGACCCGGGCGGCGTTGCCACCGTTTGCCTCCCTGCGATGTGCCCGCCCCGGCTTCACCTGCCGAGGAATTGCCGGAGTCGTATCGCGCCGCTGCTCCACCGCCTCTTCCTGAGGTTGGCGAGGTGGATCTGGTACGTCATTATGTCAATCTGTCCACGCGGAACATGTGTATTGACACGCATTTCTATCCGCTCGGCTCCTGCACGATGAAGTACAACCCGAAGCGTCACGAACGTTGGGCTAGCCTGCCCGGTTTTGCCGCTTTGCACCCCTATCAGGACGAGGACTCGGTACAAGGGTTGTTGCGGCTTCTGTACGAACTCCAGGAATTTCTGGGGGAAATTTCCGGTCTGCCCGCAGTGTCCTTACAGCCGGCGGCGGGTGCCCAAGGAGAATTGACAGCCTTGCTCATAGCCGCTGCCTACTTCCGAGATCAGGGGCAACCCCATCGTCGTCAGGTCCTGGTTCCCGATTCCGCTCACGGAACCAATCCTGCCTCCGCCGCCTTGGCGGGCTTCGAGACGGTCACCGTCAAAAGCACTCCGCAAGGCCTGGTCGATCTGGATGACCTGCGGAGCAAACTGGGGCCGCAAGTCGCAGTGTTCATGATCACCAATCCCAACACCCTGGGCTTGTTCGAGAAGCAGATACGTACCATTACGGACTGGCTGCATGAAGTGGGCGCCCTGGTTTACCTGGACGGGGCCAACATGAATGCCATCCTCGGCATCACCCGCCCCGGTGATTTCGGAGCTGATATGCAGCATTACAACGTGCACAAGACCTTCACCGGTCCCCATGGCGGCGGAGGGCCAGGAAGTGGTCCGGTCGCAGTCCGCGACTTTCTCGCCCCATATCTGCCCGTTCCTATCGTGGTACGCGAAGGTGAGCGTTACCGTCTGGACTACCACCGCCCGAAAAGCATCGGTCGGGTACACACCTTTTACGGTAATGTCGGTATTCTCCTGCGGGGTTACTGCTACATCCGTACTTTGGGACCGGAGGGTCTCAAACAGGTCAGCGAGCAAGCGGTGCTTAACGCGAATTACTTGCGTTCCCGCGTCGCCCAAATACTCGAAATTCCTCATCCTGGTCCCTGTATGCATGAATTCGTCGCCTCGGCCCGCAAACTTCTGCGGGAAAAAAAGGTGCGGGCGATGGACCTGGCCAAACGCCTGCTGGACTTCGGCATCCACGCCCCTACCGTTTACTTCCCCTTGGTTGTCCCAGAAGCCTTGATGATCGAACCCACCGAGACGGAAAGCCAGGCCACGCTCGACTATTTTGCGGATACCCTGGCCCGGATCGTGCAGGAGGACCCGGACTTCCTCCGCGCCGCTCCCCATACCACGCCGATCAGCCGACCGGACGAGGTCCAGGCGGCCAAGCAACCGATCCTGCGCTGGCAACCTTCCTCTTCCACGCCTACCGACGCCGCCACGGTCGTCACGCCTGCTTCCCGATCAGCCGAAAATTCGCTCGTCCTCCCCGCCGCCTCCTGAGCCGCCAGAGTTTGAGTTGTTGCCGATCCGCTGGCCCTACCGCTGCTCGGATGAGCAGATTTCCGGTCATGGGGAACGGACTTTCGGCCACCTGGCCGACCTAGAATGGGATGATGAGTCTGCGTCTGCGACAGTTCCCGTTGACTTGCGACGACGGGCCGACACAAATGGCCCGGGATGAAGTTTTGCTCGAAGCCGCCGTCAGCGGTCAGGCAGGAATCCGCTTTTACCAGTGGCGTGAGCCGACGGTGTCGTTGGGGTATTTCCAGCCGTCCGCAGCACGTCTCTCCTGGCCCGCCTTGACTGCCCTCCCCTGGGTCCGCCGTCCTACTGGCGGGGCGGCCATTCTGCACCATCACGAACTGACGTATGCCTTCGCCCTGCCACCGCGTCTGGCCTTCCGCCAGAACTCCTGGGTCTGCCTGTTCCACGGTTTGATCCGGGATTTGCTGGAGCAAGCCTCGCGTGCCGGCCGGTCCCATCTGGTACGCTGTGGGGAAGAGCGCAAGCTGGGCGAAGTGCTCTGTTTTCTCCATCAGACCGCCGGAGACTTGCTGGTTCAAGGAACCAAAGTAGTCGGCAGCGCCCAACGCAAACATCGGGGTGCACTCCTGCAACATGGCAGCATTCTTTTGCGGCACAGCCCTTACGTCCCTCAGTTGCCCGGCATCCTGGACCTGGCCGGAGAGGAACTGTTCACCCCCTCGACCCTCGCCCAGACCCTCGCGAACCGCTTTGCCGAACTCCTCCACGCCGAGTTGGTTCCCGACACCTGGACCGAACAGGAACAGCAACGCATTGAGCACCTGACGGCCGGGAAGTATCGACAGCCGAGCTGGAATGAGAAGCGGTGAGGCCTTGGCCTGGCGGTGGTGAGGGAAACCGGAGCAGTAACACGCTCACGAATCGTTCAGGCCGAAGAGTTTGCGAATCGCTTCGCGCAGGGAATGGCCCTGGCCGGTCCGGCTCGCCTCCTGCAGGGCGGCAATGGGACCATGCAACAAGCGGTTCTGGAACAAGCGGAAGGCCCCCTCGATGTAAGCCTTGTCCGCTTCGGTCAACTTGCCGTTGAAACGTTGTAACAGCGGTCCCACGATTGTTTCTCGCAAGCGGTCGACCTCGGCGGTCAGGCGCCCAATGATCGGGCCATCTTTGCGGCGGTTCCAATCCAGGACAAACTGGCGCACTTCCTGAGCGATGATGGCCTCGGCAGCAGGGATATGGCGTCGCCGTTCGGCTAACGCTTCATTCGCTACCCGGGTGAGATCATCGACATTGAAGAGGATGACGCTTTCGCCATCGTGGATAGCGGGGTCGAAATCCCGTGGAACAGCCATGTCGAAAATGACCAGTGGTCGACCGGCACGCGGATAGCGCACCTTCTCGTCGAAACGTCGGCGGGAGACGATCGGTTCGGGTGCTCCCGTGGTGCTCAGGACAATATCGGCTTTGATCAGGGCTTCATCGAGTTGATCCCAGGGGACGACCTGTCCCCCGCATTCGGCGGCCCGACGCTGGGCTTTATCCAAGTGGCGATTGGTGACCAGGACAGCCGCCGGGCGTAACTCCCGGATGTGCTGGAGGGTGAGCCGACCCATTTTGCCCGCTCCGATGACCAGCACGACTTTGTCGGTAAAAGTGTCGAAGACCGTCAGGAGAAAATCGACAGCGGCACTGGAGACCGAGGCATGCCCCCGACCAATCCCCGTCTCGGTTCGCACCCGCTTGGCCACACGCAGGGCTGCCGGAAAGAGGGTGTTGAGCAAACTACCGGTGCTGCCTGTTTGCCGGGCTGTTTCGTAGGCCTCCTTCACCTGGCCGGTAATCTGGGCCTCTCCCAGAACCACGCTATCCAAGCCACAAGCGACGCGGAAGAGATGACGCACCGCTTGCTCATCGGCGTGTTCGTAAAGATAGGGCAGGATATCCTCGGCGCTCAATCCATGCATTTCGCCCAGAAACTCGGCCAGAAGCGGGGCATGGAGCGGGGCTTCCACCTCTGGACGGGCCAGATACAGCTCCACCCGGTTGCAGGTGCCCAGGATCACCGCTTCCGCCCCATAACGGGCCGTCAGTTCGGCCAGAGCCCGGTGCAACAAAGGTGGAGTGAAGGCCAGGCGTTCCCGCAATGCCACCGGAGCAGAGGTCACATTGCAACCGATTGCACGGAGGTTCATACCGACCCTCCGGTTGCGGCAAACGGATGGGCAGCCATCAGAGCCACCAGAAGCAGGGCAAACGCGGCCAGAGACAGCCAAGCCAAGCGTCGCGGCGGCACGTGCGTCCCGTAGCGCAGATATACCAACACTCCGAACACAAGCCATAAGCCGCCGGTCGAGAGCACTTTCACGGACAACCAGTTCTCCCAACCCCTCTGATCAAAATGCCATAACACCAATCCCAACAGCAACCCGGCGCTGAGTAACGGGAAAGCTAAGGCAATGGCCCGGCGGTTGAGCGTCTCCAGACGCTCCAGACTCAGCAGGGGCAGAACACGCCCGGGATCGATCTTACGCCGCAACCGTCGTGCTTGAAGCAGGTACATCAGACTCGCTACAAAACTGACACTGATCCCCACCGAAGCCAGCAGGATCAACGTGCCGTGCAAGGCTCCCCAGAAGCGTTGACCGCTGATCCACAAAGGGACTTGAGCCGGCCAGGTCGTGGGTTCAAGCCAACCCACTATCAGGGACAACCCCACCAGAGCGAGGATCAACGGCAGGAGGAATAAGGCCCAAGCCCGACCTGCCTGATGCACGGTGCCGTACAGATAGAACAGCGCCAGCACCCAGGCCAGGAGTAACAGTGAGCCGTCAGGTACAGCCGGCGTGGGGTGATGCACCAGCAGAAAAAGCGTATGGGCGACCAGACCCACTAGACCAAAACCTACGGCCGCCCAATGACACCTCCGGCTCCAGGAGGGACGCAACCACGCTGGCCACTCCAGCAACCAGGCCAGCAAGTAGCTCAAGCCAAAACAGGCATGGCTGACATTCTGCAACCACGACACCGTCATCGGGTACCACTCTTGCCCCGCAGGTATACATTGGCATTTCTGGCCCCGAGGGAGGCACTGGTATTGTATCATTCCACGCGAACGCTTGGCAGAGAGCACCTTGGCAAGCAAATCTGCGTCGTGCAGCAGACCTGCCCGGCTGAGAGGCTTCCCGTCCCCCTATCCTGAGCGTTGCGGAGCCTCTTTCAGTTACGCGTGCCTGGGTCTTCTGCTTCTGCTGCAGCGGGGACGGTTTCCGCAATCCCTCCCTGGGCTTTGTATTGTTCCCATTTCTTGTGCAGGGTATTGCGGTTGATTCCCAGACGTTGTGCCGCTTTGACCTGGGTTCCGCCGCACTCCCGCATCACCTCTTCGATCAGAGCCCGTTCCAGACCATCGACGAGAAAGGCATGCAGTTTGACCCCCGGGGGTCGTGGTGCGTGCAACCCCAGGCGTACCAGTTGGCGGATCAAGGTCGGAACATCCACTCCCTGTGATGACTCTCCCACGGCCATCCGAGCGGGACGGACTACCGGCCGATGTCGAACCTGACGCAGGACCTCTGTCGTCACCGGCCCCCCATCAGACAGCACAATCAAGCGTTCCAGGGTATTTTCCAGTTCCCGGACATTTCCCGGCCAGTCGTATCCTTGGAGCCATTCTATCACCTCCGCTGTCAGTTCCGGCACGGGACATTTGTGCTGTTCCGCATACCGCCGGAGAAAATGACGGGCCAACAGGGGAATATCTTCCCGACGTTCCCGTAATGGGGGCAGGACAATCGGGATGACGTTGAGACGGTAATACAGGTCCTCACGAAACTGCCCGGTCGCGACCAACTCCTCCAGGGGTGCATTGGTTGCTGCCACCACTCGGACATCAACCCGGATAGTCCGGCTTTCCCCCACACGTTCAAACTCCCGCTCCTGCAGCACCCGCAGCAATTTGACCTGTAATTTCGGGGAAGTACTGTTGATTTCATCCAGAAAAATGGTTCCGCCGTGGGCTGCCTCGAAGCGTCCTGTCTTGTTTTCCACAGCCCCGGTAAAGGCCCCTTTGACGTGCCCAAACAACTCGCTTTCCAGCAGATTTTCGTGTAACGCCCCGCAATTGACCCGGATGAAAGGCCCATCTGCCCGCCGGCTCAGTTTGTGGATGGCCCGGGCGATCAGCTCTTTCCCCGTTCCGGTCTCTCCGATCAGGAGAACGTGCGCAGAACGAGGAGCGGCCAGGCGGACCAGGCGGTACACCTCGTGCATCGCTGGGGCATTGCCTACAATCTCCGGCAATGGGGCTATCCCTTGCTCATTTTTTGTCATTCTCCCATCGCTCCTGGGGAGAGGATCGTGGGGAGAGATTCCTTGTCGCTTCCTTTTATCTCTTCAGTATACGTCAACTGCCTATAAATGCCCACTCTCTGCATATTTTTTAGGCAAAGGTACTCCGGACACGGCATGCTTATGCAACGACTGCCTAATTTCTGGGCACTCCCTAATCCCGCCTACTTCTCGCCTTATTCAATGTATTTCGCCTGAAAGATCACCTGAGAGATGAGATAGATGAAAACTTGCTTTGAGCGGATCCCTGGGACAGAAGGGGTGCAAAAATCACGCGGCGGACGGCGGTCGATCATCAAGGAAGACAGTAATCCTCAAGGGGGAAGTTTCGAAGTTCCGATCAGATACGCTCGTAGAAATTGCCGGGCAAGCGACGGATGCGACGCTGCAACTCCAGTTGGATGAGTTGAGACAGGAGTTCCGGCACACTCCGTCCCAGCAGGTGAGCCAATTCGTCGATATGACGTCGTTGTCCGAGTTGTTCCCAGATCGGGTAGAGGTGGGGTTCCAGCTCGGGAACAGGTGGAGACAATAGGGTCGGGGTAGGGATTGGCGGTGGTGGGGTCCCGTCTGCTGGGGACAGGGGTGATGGTGCGACTACGTGGGTTGGGTTGGGGTGCGGCGTCGGCTGTTCACTGTCGGGCCGTGTTGAGGTACTGGTCCATAGAGACGGTGTAAGGGCCGGGGATTCTGAACCGGACCCGCGGGAAGGAGGGGGTGATGCGGCGGAGGGCGACGCCTGCGGTTGCAAGCCCCGTAGATCGTCCAGCAAGTCGTCTAGATTTCGGATCAAACGTGCCCCTTGGCGGAGCAAGGCCAGACAGCCCGCGCTGGTTCCACTGTCCATGTTTCCTGGCAAGGCAAATACTTCGCGTCCCTGTTCCAGGGCATGCCGGGCAGTAATGAGTGCACCACTGCGTTCGCCTGCTTCAACCAGTACCACAGCCAGGCTCAAGCCGCTGATGAGGCGATTGCGGGCCGGGAACATACCGGCTTGCGGTGGAGTTTGGAGAGGGGTTTCACTGATCAGGCAGCCACGCTCCGGTGCGATCCGGCGAGCCAGGTCTTCATGTTCGGGGGGGTAGATGCGTCCCAGACCCCCAGCCAGGACAGCGATCGTGCGGCCACCTGCTTCGAGTGCTCCCTGGTGGGCGGCTCCGTCGATGCCACGGGCCAATCCGGAAACGACGGTGTAACCGGCCAGGGCCAGACCGCGGGCCAGTTGCTTCGCCCAACGTAGACCCGCGGCGGTGGGATGGCGCGTTCCCACCACAGCTACCGCTTGTCGATCCCGCTCTTCCCACTTCCCTTTCAGAAACAGGAGCGGCGGAGGGTTGGGGATGGTCAACAGAGGGGCGGGGTAGTTCGGCTGGGTCCAGATCACAGCGTGAACACTGTGCTGCGCCATGAGCTCCTCTTCACGTTGCACCGCCGTGTCTACCTGTTGCAAAGCACGCGCCAGGAGCGAGGCCAGCTTCGGGCCGATGTGGGGGATTTGCTGCAACTGTTCGGCCGTAGCTCGTCGAGCTGTCGTCGCGCTGCCGAACCGCTTCAGCAAAGCCGCAGTCAAACGCGGCCCCAAGCCGGGAACCAGGGCCAAGGCCAGATGATCCCGTAGCTCGTCGGCAGACAAAGCCGGACCGTGATCGCTTTCCCCCAACACCATGATCCTCCTTGGCTATGGCTTGATCGGACCTGTTTTCCCCAGTCGCAGAAGCATTGCTTTTTCCCCAGTCGCAGAAGCATTCCTGTAGGCCTGCTAGTTCGGACCTGTTTTCCACTATCGGAGAAGCGTTGCCGACGGAGTCGGAAGAGACATCCTGATCCGGCGGCCTCGGACGACCAGGTCGGTCCCTGCCGCTTCCTCCCCAGGGTTCGTTCTTCTAGAAATACCTGGGAAAAACCGTATCAGCTTCTCATGGTAACCGAAGTATAGGGGTGTGTGAAAAGATTTTGTGAGGAAATTGTTGGCAATCGGGTCACCAGTTGGCATAATGGGATATGCATTACCATTCCGTCAACCGGCCGGAAGGATCGGCGGTGTACAGCAATGGGAATAATCACAAGCTGAAGATTTTCAGTGGTCGAGCCAATCCTGCGCTGGCGGAGAGTATTGCTCGCCATTTAGGCTGTCCGTTGGGACGGATCAGTCTGGGGAATTTCCCGGACGGTGAGACCAGTGTGCGCATTGAAGAAGATGTGCGGGGTCGGGATGTCTTTCTGGTGCAGCCGACCTGCACGCCGGTCAATGAAAACTTGATGGAATTGCTCATCATGCTAGACGCCTTCAAACGGGCGTCGCCGGCACGGATCACGGCCGTCTTACCCTATTACGGTTATGCCCGCCAGGACCGTAAGGATAAAGGGCGTGTGCCAATCTCCGCCAAGCTCGTCGCCAATTTGATCACTAAAGCAGGGGCGGACCGCGTATTGGCTTTGGACCTGCATGCAGCCCAAATCCAGGGCTTCTTCGATATTCCCGTCGATCATCTCTATGCCGCCAAGGAACTGGCACGGAGTATCCGGCAATTGGGTATCTCCCCGGACGAACTGGTGGTGCTCAGCCCTGACGAAGGGAGCATCAAAAAAGCCTTGGACTTCCAGCGTTATGTGGGGGGCAAACTGGCGGTGGTGGACAAACGCCGCACCAGTGCCACTGAGGTGAAGCATCAGCACCTGATCGGTGCTTCGCTCGAGGGTCAGACGGTCGTCATGTATGACGACATGATAGCGACAGCGGGGACGATCGTCGGAGCCACACGGATTGCCCGGGAGGCTGGAGCCAGACGTGTCTATGTCTGTGCCACCCATGGTGTCCTCTGCGGTCCGGCCATCGATAATCTCCGCCAGGCAGCTATCGACCAGATCTTCATCACCGATAGCATCCCGCTGCCCCCGGAAAAACAACTTCCGAACATCCGCATCATTTCCGTAGCGGCTCTGATTGCCAATGCCATTCACCGTATCCATGGCAACGAGTCGATCAGTGCTCTGTTCAATGAGGAGGAACCCATAGCGGTCCATGCGCGGGTTCCCGAAAGACCCTGAGAGGTTCTGGCTGCCATATTGTCACCCGATTCTGTTTCCTGATGCCACTCGATTCTGTTTGCTGGAGTGAGATCCGCCCCCAGGGCCGTCTCCATAGTTGAGCGTCTCTGTTACCTAGGTTGAGGTCCACATCCAGGGCTGGCTCTACAGCTGAGCGTCGTTTTGCCCCATTTCGTCGAAGGGAGTTGGCATCAGGGAAATGCAGGCCAAGGAGATGGAGCGGCAAGGTGAAGCTCAGCCGGCTTTGCGGAGGGGCAGTGCTCCTTGTTCGAGCAGGGCGCGTTGCCAGGCCACCTGCTGAGCCAGCCCTTCGACCAAGGGGGTACGCGGGGTCCAACCGGTGTGACGGGTGAGTTTGCTCGCATCGGCTCCAGTAGCGCGTTGATCTCCGGGACGGGGGGGCAGATACTCCAGGCAAGCCCGTCGGCCGGTCAATTGTTCCAGCAGGCGGATCACCTCTCGGATCGTCACCAGTTCGCCGCCGCCGACGTTGAAGGTTTCCCCGGGTAATGCTTCGGCCGCCCGTACCGTGGCTTCTACGCAGTCGGCTACAAAGGTATTGCCACGCACTTGCCAGCCGTCGCCCGTCAGGCGGATCGGTCGACCGGTGAGCAACGCTTCCACAAACTGGTAGTATCCCATGTCCGGCCGCTGGCGGGGGCCGTACACACTGAAGTAGCGGAGCACGACTATTGGCAGACCAAAGACTTCACTGTACACCCGACACAGATGCTCACCGGCCAGCTTCGTCAGGCCATAGGGGGAACACGGACGCGTCGGCAGACTTTCATCGCCCGAAGCATAGGTGCCGTATACCGAGGAAGTGCTGGCGTAGATGAAGCGTTGCATGGTCGAGAGCTTACATACGGTTTCCAGCAGCCGCTGAGTTGCGGTAACGTTGTGCCGATTGTAGCTGTCGAAGTCCTGCCAGCTTCGGACCAGACCCGGCATGGCGGCCAGGTGGAAGATCCATTGGGCACCTTCCACCAGAGCCGTCGGTACCTCGGTGGACAGGTCCCATTCCTGCAGGGTGAAACCCCGGTGGTGGCGCAGCCTGGCGAGATTCTGCTCTTTGATCAGCCGGGGATAGTAATCCGTAAAGCAGTCGATCCCGATCACTTCATGGCCATCAGCCAGCAAGCGCTCGCACAAATGAGAACCGATGAATCCCGCCGCTCCGGTCACGATGCACTTCATCATCCGATCCCCTGAGACCGGAATTTCCTACCATGTCCGCTATCTGCTCTGCAATCCCGAATGGTTCTACCATTCCGACAGCTCCACCATCCCGAAATGCCACGAAGGGATGGAGTGGTCTGGGGCAGGTTCCGAGAACCGGGCAGGAGTCAGCGAGGGGTTTTGGCAATCGCTTCGGGCCAATCCAGATCGACTCCGGCATCGGCGAGTTGTTTTTGGAAATCCTGGAGGAGTTGCGGATCTTTGCGGACCTGCCGGGGCAGGCGTTTGCGAGCCAGGCAGAAGGCGACCAGTTCTCCAACCGCTTCCCCAATCGACCATTCCACGGGATGCAGGCGATAGCAACCGTTGGTGATGTGCGTGGTCCCGATATTCTTGCAGGCGGGGAGCAGATTCTCCACCCGCACTGGGATCAGCGCACCCAGGGGAATCTGGAAGGGCAGGGAACTGATGTCGATGTAATTGTTGCCACCGGTGGAGGGGTGAAGGTCGATCCGATAGGAGCCGGTGCCGACCGTATCGGGGAACTGTTCCGCCGTGAATTCCCCCGGTTTTTTGCCAAGCAGTTGAGCACGAGCTTCGACCCCAACATGGTTTTCGGTGACCGTGAAGACGGCCCGGATACGACGACTCTCCCGGATGTAGGGAGCCATAGCCAGGCCGTGCTCCGTGCCGGTGATATCGCCGCGTAGGCGCAGTCCTTTCCAGCCGTGACCGCCGTCGGGTCGGGGGGCTTCCGTCTGCATCCAGTAGAGCAGGGATAAACTCAACTGGCAGGCAGCCAGACTATGACGTTGGGCTTCTTCAGGGGGCAGATCGTAGAGGCTGCCCAACCAGTAATCGTTCTGCGGCCAGTTGACCAGGCAGACATCGCGGATACCGCTGTCGGGGGTAAAATGGCCGGCATAGAGGATACGCCGGTAGACCCAGAGGTTGAGACGGCCCTTCGCTCCCGGTTCTGTGGGATGAAAGGTGACGGCTCGCGGCTTGAGCGTGCGAGGATCAGACATGTCCCAGGACAGGAGCCGACCCGGCCAGCGGGGAGTCAGTTGCGGGATATAGTCTCGCCAGAAACGGTACTGCGGCGGTTCCTCGATGCGGTGATCCTGCCCGGGCTGATAATCTATGGCAAAGCAGACAGTGCAAGCCTGGTGATTGTGGGGTTGAGCTTCAGCAGGGGCATGGGGCTCCTTGGTTTCCCGACGGGACTCGGCACCGGTAACGTATTCCATCCGGGCCAGGGGGAGTAATTCACCGGTCTCCGTGGCGTCGATGATGTAGGGAGCTTCCAGCACCAGGCGGTCGCTCCAACGGGTCGCACCTGCCACAGCCCGAACACGGTCGCCGTCGATGTCCACCCCAAGGGGTCGGAACGGTTGCAGCAGGGTAATGCGTCCGGCGGCCAGATGGGGGGCCAACATTTCCAGGAGCACAGCCAGAGCCACCCGCGGTTCGTGACAAAGCCGGGAGACGTTCCCCTGTCCTGGATTGAGGCGAGGCTCTTTTCGGGCGGCATCTACCAGCGGATAATGCCGACGATAAAAATCCCGGACTTTGGCTCGAAACAGCCGATAGGCCCGTGTGCTGCCATGCTCTTCGATCCAGGGGTGCTCGTCGGGGGGAACGGCCTGGGCAGTGAGTTGACCACCGATCCAGTCGTACTCCTCCGTCAGCAGGACCCGCAAGCCGCGTCGGGCTGCGGCCAAGGCACAGGCAATTCCCCCGACGCCGCCGCCGATGATGGCTAGGTCTGCCCGTAGCTGCCGTGCCCCCTTTTCCGGTTGCACGCCAAAGGCCGGAAGCCAATGGGCCAGCGGACTCACTGCTGCCAAGGATAAAAACGCGCGCCGATTCATCCTTCATCCTTTCTTTCCGCCGGGCGAGAGTTCGTCTCTTACCAAAATATGGACTAGGATCATGATACCAAAAGCGAAATGAACTTCCTTTTGGACGGGCGGAGTCGCACCTCTTGTTCTCCACCTGTCCTGGCATACTCCCCCGCCATATGCTGAGGTGTTCGCCCATCGCACCGTGGGCGGGAGAGCCCCTCAAAAAGAAACCCTCTCAGGGAAGAAACTTCTCTGATATCGGGACCTGCGCTCTTGCATTTTTCATCCAGTGCAGACTACCAGACTTTCCCCCCGTCGGTTACACTTCCGTCAAGCCTCAGAGGACCAAACTGCTCACCTGTACCCCCCGATTTGTTTCAGGAGGCTGGCCCCA
>Ga0197142_1003697_pt1 | contig 12679 bp, 10 predicted proteins | sample GBS60_MetaG_FD_148614 | JGI IMG/M metagenome (GOLD analysis project Ga0197142, IMG submission 148614) | Sediment microbial communities from Great Boiling Springs, Gerlach, Nevada, United States - GBS 60_MetaG | ecosystem: Environmental > Aquatic > Thermal springs > Hot (42-90C) > Sediment... | reverse complement strand
CCCGCAGGAGGCGCCCCCTCCCGCTAAACTTTCTCCTTCCCTTCTGGTACTCCAGTTTGAGCTTGAGGATAAGCCACCTGCGGCCCCTCGCAAGCCCTCTCCAGAGCCGCCTCCGGCTACTTCTGAACCCCCATCCCCTCCTCAACCGTCCAGCCCGACGCCTCCTACCGCAGCGACAGAAACCGATCGCCCCCCTCAGCCAGCCGAATCCACCGCTACCCAACCACTCCCCTCAGAAGAACCGGTCTCTGCCTTTTTGAGGGATTATGTGCCCTTAGAGACGCCTGAGGCGCCCGTCTCTCTTGTTTCTCCTTCTCCGTCAGAAGAGGTTGTTGGAGAAGTCTCAGCGGCGAGTGTCTCCTCTTCCGACACCGCCTCAGACCCGACAATATCCCCCTCAGTCCCAACTATAGAGTCGGCTCCCTTGCCAGAGCCTCTCTCCGCTCTCTCAAGAGATTATGTGCCTTTGGGAAACCCCGAAGCACCGGTCTCTACCCTTAAGGCGCGGGATAGCACCCTTCAGACCGAAGCGCCTTCCCCTCCCCTTTCTCAGGAGGTTCTTAAGAGTGAGAGCCCCATACGCCTTGTGATCCTTCCGGAATTCAACCCCGAAGGCTCCATTCACCTGCCTATACCGGAGCCCAGCGAAGAAGGACCTATGCCGACCTTACCGCAGGAAACGACGGCTGGAGCCTCCGAAGCATTTGTTTCGTCGGCATCTACGGTCTCCGAGGATACACCTGCACCTTCGGCCCGGAGTCTCTCGCCGGCCTGGCAGTCTTTCCTGAGCGAAATAGAAAAGCCACTGGTTCAGGCGGCTCAGGAAGCCCTGCCCCACGCCCCACAAACCGTAGAAAAGCTCCGGCAGACCTTTATTCGGTACCTTTTGGAGGCTCGTAAGGAGCGTCGCCTTCCCCAGGAGCCACCCCCGCCATCCTCTGATATTGAAGAAGTGCTTCGCCTTTTAGAGACCTTTAGGCCCCGGGAGCCAGAGCGAGAAGCGGCTTCTCCGGCTCTGATAAGCGTTCCTGAGAGTGAAGTGTCTCCCTCGCCGCCCGCCATTTATACAGAGACGATGGCGCGTCTGTGCTGGAGCCAGGGAGATCTCCCCTTGGCTGTGGAGATTTACGAGAAGCTCAAAGCCAGGCACCCGGAAAAGGCAGCGTATTATCAATCGCAGATAGAGCGCATTCGGCGGGGAGAGCGGCCCTGATGTGGGATTGGATATTTCCATCGCTATGTGCGGTATGTGGGGAGCCGACTTACGAGCAGGAGCGGCGGGTATGCTGGCGATGTTTTTTGCGTTTGCCGCAGACGCTGAGCTGGCAGGCTCCCCAAGCGAATGAAGGCTATTATCGTTTGCGGCCGCATGTGGCGGTTGCGGGAGTGGTATCGGGCTTCTGGTACACGGCGGGCAGTCCTTTGCGGAAGCTGGTACAGCTGGCTAAATACCGGGGGGATCCACTGCCATTGTATGCGGTGAGCCATGCATGGGGACTTTTGCTGCGGGAAGAGTGTCCGGCGCTTTCAGAGGTGGAAGCTTTTTTGCCTGTGCCGCTAAGTGCGGTTCGGCTGCGTAAGCGCGGCTACAACCAGGCTTCATGGATAGCGAAGGGGCTGGCCCAAGCGTATGATAAGCCCCTATTAGAGAGATCCTGGATCCGGGAGACTGCCACTGCCTCTCAGGTAGGGAAGCATCGATCGGATCGCTGGACGAGTTTGGAGGGGGCGTTTCGGGTGGTGGGGACGCTCCCTTCTGTGGTGGCGGTGGTAGATGATGTTTTGACGACGGGGGCGACCTTGCGGGCCGCTATTCAGAGCCTTCCCTCGGAGGCGCGGGTTTGGGTGGTGACTATCGGGCTAACGCGTCGTCGTTCGTAACTTTGGCCGATGGCTGTGATGCAGATGCGCGAGGCTTTGCGCATGGCCCTTCGGGAGGAGATGCAGCGCGACCCGCGGGTCTTTCTCATGGGTGAAGAGGTGGGCGAATACAACGGGGCCTACAAAGTGAGCGAGGGCCTCTTAGCAGAGTTTGGTCCGATGCGTGTTGTTGACACACCGATCTCGGAGTTGGGATTTGCGGCTATTGGAGTAGGTGCGGCGACGGTGGGCCTTCGCCCCGTGATAGAGTTCATGACTTTTAACTTTGCCCTCCTTGCTATTGATCAGGTGGTGAATCATGCGGCGAAGATGCTTTCTATGAGCGGGGGGCAGTTTTCGGTGCCTATTGTATTTCGGGGGCCCAGTGGGTCGGCAGGTCAGCTGGCTCAGCAGCACTCCCAGTCGTTTGAGAACTGGTATGCGAATGTTCCGGGCCTAAAGGTTGTCTCCCCGGCGACGCCCCGCGATGCTAAAGGCCTTCTTAAAAGCGCTATCCGAGACGACGATCCCGTGGTCGTGATGGAGTCGGAGCTGATGTACGCCCTGAAAGGCGAGGTCCCAGAAGATACAGAGTTTCTTATTCCCATAGGCGTAGCCGATGTCAAGCGAGAAGGTACGGATGTGACGCTCGTGGCCTTTGGAAAGATGGTCCATGTGGCCTTAGAAGCCGCAAAGCTTCTGGAAGGGGAGGGTCTATCCGCAGAAGTCATAGACTTACGGAGTTTGCGGCCGATTGACTATGAGGCGGTCATCCGATCCGTGCAAAAGACTAACCGTTTGGTAGTCGTAGAGGAGTCGTGGCCTTTGGCGGCGATTGCAAGCGAGGTAAGCTATATGGTTCAACGGCATGCGTTTGATTACTTAGATGCGCCGATTGTGCGGGTGACGGGGGCAGATGCGCCGATGCCTTATGCGCCGACCCTGGTGGAAGCGTATCTGCCGAATCCTCATCGGGTCATTGAGGCGGCCAAGTATGTCGCTTATCGCTTATAGGCCGCGCCAGCAGTAGAGTAAAATCGCCGCTGCAGTCGCTACATTTAGAGACTCAGCCCTCGCAGAAGGGGTTCTGGGAATGTAAACAGGTATGGCGTTTGGGGGCGCTTGACGAGCCCCCTGCCCTTCACTCCCCAAGTAAAGCGCGTCTATGCGGGCCCAGTTTATCTCTTTTGGGGAGTGACCTTGAAGGGTGGCCAAAGCGATGGAGCCCGAAAATGTGCTTAGGAGTTTCTCCCAGGCGTTTATTCTTGCTATGGCTACCCTGAAAAAGCTACCCATGCTGGCCCGTACTACCTTTGGGTGAAAGGGGTCTACGCTCTCCGGGCTTAGCCAGAGGGCTCGGATGCCGAACCATTCTGCCAGGCGGATGATCGTGCCGACATTGCCAGGGTCTTGAAGGCCTTCTAGAAAAAGGGCAGGCGTCTCATAGGGCTGGGGGATATGCGGGGCTTGGTAGGCGATAGCTATTCCGGGCGGGGCGGTATCGAGCGTCGTAATACGCTCTATGATAAAAGGAGTTACGGCATAGAGGAGGTCCGAAGGAACGGGAAAAGGGGGCTCTTCGTCTTTGCGCCATAATATAGCGTGGAAAGACTCTTGGGGGAGGGTAGAGAGGGCTTCTTGGATGAGTTTGGGGCCTTCTATGAGGTAGAGGCCGGTTTCTGAGCGAGCGGCGGCTTCCCGAAGCGCCTGATAAAACTTAGGTGGATGGGGAAGACGGCGCATTCGGGGATTTGGCGAGCGACTGGAAAAACTTGATTGTTTCGGAGACGCGCTGGATATTGGATTGGGTATGCTGGATTTTCGCTTCTATGTCTTGGCGCAGGCCTTCGGTGCCTTTTCCTTTGGCGAGGAGGGCGAGGGTGTTTTGATAGCCGTTCAGGTCTGTTTCAAGCCGCTTGAGCTGCGCTTTTAAGGAGCGAATGGTTTTTTGAATTTCTGCGGGGGACTGGCGGGCGACCTGAGCTTTTAGCCAGGCTTCATTAAACTCAGTTTCGGATAGGCCTGTCACCTGAAGGTACCGCTGCAACGCTTGGCGATAGCGATGATTGAGCCGTTCCTGGGCAGAGGGAAGAACCTCCCCGGCATTCTCGTACTCTAACAGTTTCTCAATGTACGCTTCTAAGGGGGCGGGCGTAGAGCCTTCGCTCATCTGGTCTAATTGATTGAGAATGTGGATGCGGCGCTCAAGATTTTCGGAAAGGCGCTTCTGATAGGCTTTACGGGCCTCGGCCAGCCGCCCTCTCATGCTCGTAAGCTTGTCGTACATGGCGGCAATAGCCTCTTCTTTCTTGAATCGCTGTGCGCGTCGAAGCCACCGAGACGCCTGAGCCCGGAATAGCTTCCATGCCTCGGTAACTTCTTTGCTCAGAAGCTTCTCTGTTTGGGATAGCGTATGCTCGGCTTGTTCTACCAGTCGCCGAATCTGCTGCTGGCGATATTGCTTGTTAAACTGCTCGGATTTTTCGTAAAAGTTGTCCAAGAGCTCACCAAACTGCTGGTTGAGCGGCATGTAGTAGCGCCGAACTTCTCTGGAGTCGTCCTGGGACAGTGTAGATTCGGTGAGCTTACGCCATTCGTACACGAAGCTCTGTACCTGCTTTTGGGCTTGCCGCCATTGCTCTATGTTGGCATATTCTTGGTTTACGATGGGGGTTAGTAGATCAATAATTTGCCTTTTGCGCTGATAGGCTTGAGCTAAGACGGGATTTTTCTGGATGCGTTGGTGGGCCTGTGAGCGGAAGAGCATATACTGCTCGCGAAACTTTCGGGTCAGCTCTCTGTATTGACGAGTAAGTTCGGCCTCTTCTCGGCCCCGAAGCAGGGGTATAGATTGCCATTCTCGCTGGAGCAGGGCCAGTTTATCTCGCTGCTGCTGCCAGAATTCAGCTGTGACTCGGGCGTTCTCCGGAGGGAAAAGGGATTGAATCTCACGGACGATCTGGCTACGACGCTCCAAAATAGATTTTTGCTCTTGCTCGAAGATGTCTTTATAGCGTTCGTATATCTGATAAAACTGCGAGAAGAAGTTTTTGAACGGTTCCAGGAGTTCTTTGCGGTCTTTTTTGAGGAGGCGATTACGGAGGCGGCTCCATTCGCGGGCGATGGTGCGCACGCGCCCATGAGCGTCTAACTGTTCTCTTAGGACAATGTCGCGCAGCTCCGCCAGGAGAGTTCGGGCTTTGTCGGCAGCTTCTTGAGCCTGCTTTTCGTAAGCCTCTCTCGCTTGCCGAAAACGAACTACAGCATCTTCAAAGCGCTTCTGAACCGTAGAAAAGGTCTTCAACTCCTCTGGATTGACCTGTTCTTTCCAGGCAGGCAGATTTTTTTGGACATAGTTTTCAAAGGCGTGCATGAGGGGGTTAAATTCCACTTGATAGGGCTGATAGGACAGGTACTCTGCCAGCAGGGTTACTTCTGGAAAGGTGGATTGCTTTCGGCTGAGTTCTTCCCGGATTTGACGCGCAGGTACTTCTAATAAGGCTTGGAGGGTTTCCTGGATTTGGGCTTGTACCTGCGGGTCTAACGGAATGCTTCCATGCTCTGACGGATGGGCCTGTACCATAAGGATGCGCAAAGGTACGCAAGAAATCTTATACATTTGCGTAAATGGCGAGAATCCTCGCAGGCATCGACTATGGTGAGGCGTCGGTAAGCCTTCTGAAGGCGGTATCTGGCCTCCGCAAGCGGTTACGAGCCACCCTTTATCTTTATCATGCGTATCAGCTTCCAAGGGGTATGCCGTTCCTTTCGGCCCATGTCATCGAAGCTATGGAAGCCGAAGCCTATGTCGAATCTCAGAAACGCCTTGGGGCCTTCCTATCTACGCACCTCTCGTCCAGCGAGAAACGCGGCATTCGGCTCGTGGTGCAACGAGAGTTTGTCTTTGAGGGTATCCATCAGCACCTCACCACAGACAGATACGATTTGTTAGGAATAGGGGCTTATGGTGCAGAGAGCGATGAAGGGGGGATTGGCTTTCATGCGCGGCATTTTATCCGCAATGCCTCCATTCCTGTTCTGATAACTTATCCCGGCAGCGCTATTCCGTGGAAGCATATGCTGTTGGTGTACGATTTTGATTTTCGATTAGGGAATCAGGCTAAAGTAAAGCGCTTTTTGCGTCGCTTACAGGTTTCTTTTTCAGGGCTTCCCGTGACGCACTTGAAATCCCTTCAGAAGCACCATCAGAAGCTTCAGAGACTGGTTGAGCCAGCGCCGTACGAACCGTTTAGCTGGCAGGGTGCCGGGCTTATACAGGTGATTTTGGGGGCCGCGGCGTTTGTGGGGGCCGACACCATAGGCATTTTGATGGACCCTGAGGCTGTTATTCAAGGTTTGCAGGTTACACCGCCGGAGGCCCTCCATCGGTCGCCAGGCTGGCTTTTCTTTCCCAGAGCCGTGCAAAACGCCCCTGCCAAAACAGAGGAGGGGACGGAGCTATAGCAGCAAGCGTGCGGGCTCTTCCAGTAGGTCGGCAAGCGTGGTCAAGAAAGCCGCGCCTGTGGCGCCATCCACTACCCGGTGATCGCAGGAGAGGGTGACGCGCATCCGCCGCTCTACCGTTACCGTATCGCCTTTAACCACCGGTACAGACTGAATAGCCCCCACAGCAAGAATAGCCGCCTCTGGAGGATTGATCACCGCTGTAAATTCTTCAATCCCAAACATCCCCAGGTTAGAAATGGAGAAGGTGCTACCCGTGTACTCTTCTGGGGTGAGTTTGCGCTCTCGGGCTTTTTGGGCGAGGGCGGTCGTTTCGGTGGCGATCTCGGAGAGGCCCTTCCGGTCCGCATGGTGAATGACGGGTACAATCAGGCCTTCTTCTATGGCTACGGCAAAGCCGATATGTACCTCCTGATAGAGGCGAATGTGGTCGCCCATCCAGGCGGCGTTCAGGTAGGGGTGCTTACGGAGAGCGAGGGCTACAGCCTTGATAATCAGGTCGTTGAAAGAAATCTTGACAGGGCTAAGGGTGTTGAGTTTTTCGCGCCAGGCGGTGGCGGCTTCCATACTTATGCTGCGTGTGAGGTAGAAATGCGGGGCTTCCTGCATACTGGCCGTGAGTCGACGGGCAATCGTTTTGCGCATTTGGGAGAGGGGGACTTCCTGATAAGGGGCTGCGGCAGGCTGGGGAGGGAGGGAGGGGATTTTCGTTTCCGTAGTCGCTTTGGCCAGATAAGCCTCTACATCGCGACGAATGATACGGCCACCCTCTCCAGTGCCCTGAAGTTGGTGTAAGTCTATCCCGGCTTCTCGGGCCATACTGCGGGCCAGAGGTGAAGCCTTGAGGCGGGTCTCCGCAGAAGGCACACTCTGCGCGAAGGGGGGCGCAGGCGTCGTGGAAACTACAGGTGCCGTAGAAGGGGTTGGGGTTGTAGAAACCGCAGGCGCTGTGGACGGGGCGGGTGCGCCGTCTCCAGAAGTCGGCTGCGCTTTATCCTGAGATTCTTTTGCGGGCGAGCTCCCTTTCTGGAGAAGGGCAGAGATGTCTTCCTCAGGCTTACCAATGATAGCGATAGGCGCCCCAATAGGGATAGGCTGATTCTCGGGGGCGCCGATGTAGAGGAGTACACCGCCTACGGGGGCTTCAAACTCCATGGTGGCTTTATCGGTCTCGATCTCTGCCAGGAGGTCGCCTGGTTTAACGGGATCGCCTACTTTTTTGTGCCACTTGGCAATGACACCTTCGGTCATGGTGTCACTTAGGCGAGGCATTTCGATAAGTTCTGCCATAGCTCAGTCTAACTTATGCTGATAGGTTTCGTCTCGGTGCTTCGCTAAGTAGGGTATGAAGGGGGTGCCGCCAGTTCCTACGGCGGTGGGATTGGCGGCTGAAGCCTGATGCTGCCGAGCGATGTAGGCGGCGGCATATTCCAGATGGAGCGAGCGGAAGCGTTCCACCCAATGGACGCAGGCGTTATAGAGTTCTCTTAGAGAAGGCGTTGTAAAGAAGGTCCGATGCTTAGCGATGTCGTAGGCTTCCAGGTCCAGCACAAACTGGCGGTGGGCCGGGGGCATATAATCCAGCATTTCGCGCAGGTAGGTGCGCAGGGGATCATCAGCATGGGTGATGCCCAGGGCGGCATCGATGGCGGGAATGATACCGCTTTGGGCGCCTGTCTCTCCCCGAAACTGCTGAGGCTTTCCCCCATAGGCGGATACCCCTTCATATACCAATCCTTCCGGGAGGGCGGGATTGTTTTTCCAGCCGTGAATATAGGGGCGTACGCGGTGGTAATAGATGTAGGGATCGCATTTTTCGGGCATGCGCATGAGGAGGCGATACATGCCTTCCAGGGCCTGAGCGAGGGTAGCGAGGGCTTCTTGGGCGATGGCCGATTGCTCTTCAATGACCGCTCTTACGAGAAGGGGGAGGACTCGCAAGGCCGGGGCCGCCGCCGCTTCAATAGCTACATGAATCAGGATAAACCACTCCTCATCCAGCCCGCCTAAGAAGTTCTGGATGAGCGCGATATTTTCCAGGTCAATGGGACCTTCGGGCTCAAGTCGGCGCCAGTTGTCCAGCGCATAAGAGGCATAAGAAAGCACCGGTGGGCGTCCCAAATGCCGAGCCACCACAAACCAGGGGAGGGCGATGTTTTCAGGCAGTGAGGATGGGGGCTCTGCTTCGCCCCAGACATACGCATGGCCTATGTAGGAAAGGGCCTGCATGGCCCGGCGCCACTGGGCCGCCGTAGAGAGATATGGGGTAGGATCTATTAGGGGAAGTCGGCGCAAGAAAGTGCGGACCCTCCCACTTACAAGCAGTTTAGGGAGATCGGAGGCGACTTCGTCCCATATACCCAGAGCGGGTGGGAGCTCCCTAAGAGGGTCTTGTAGAGGCAAAAACCCCCTGCTTTCGTCTATCTCGTAGTGAGAGAGAGGCTGCATATCGGCAAACTTATGCATTTTCGGCCGTGTGAGAGCCCATCGGGAGGTCGTACGAGGCGCTATCTGGAATCTCCTGGGCTATGGAGTTACTGGCATAGGCGCTCTGCTCTTACCCCTCGTGCTCGTCAAAAGTATCGGCCGAGAAGCTTATGGGGTGTATAGTTATGTGACCTTTCTGCTGACCCAGTCGTATCTCTTATTAGGCGGGTTGGGTGAGGCTATGGCCTATTATTTAGCCAGTCGTAGGGCGGAGGCGGCTCATTGGATACGCCATAGTCTGGGCGCGGCAATTTTTACAGGGGCTGTGGGATTTTTATTGTGGCAACTGCGAGGACCTGAGACGCTTATTGCCTTGCTCAACTTAGGGGCCCCCTGGCAAGCTCTCCTGATAGAAATGCGTATGCTTACAGGTTTGGCCCTAATAGGGTATGAGATAGCGATTCTAATGGGGTGGGTGCCCATAGCTATGGGATGGCGCCGGCGCCTGGTCCTTTTGCCATTCGGACAGCTCATAGCGCAAGCAGTCTTTCCTATGGGGGCAGTGGTTTGGGATCCAAAAAACCTGCGCCTTCTTTTTGAAGTAAGTTTATTAGGTGGGATTGGGCTGGGGGTTTATATGTGGGCCACTATATCATTCCTGATGCGGCAGGCGCTGTGGCCGATGTTTTCGTGGCGCGCCTGGGCTACGCTTTGGAGGCGTGGCCTTTGGCAAAGCTTCGCCCAGTGGAACGGCCTACTTCTAAACTTATTTGAAAGAACCATCATTGGGCGATGGGTGTCGCTGAGTTACATGGGTCTGTATAGCGTGGGACAATATTTTTCCTCAAAGGCTTTTCAGGGGATGTATAAGGCTACGGAGACTTTACTGCCAGCCTTTGGAGGTGAGATAAGCCCACGGCGTAGACACCTGCGATTGGGGCAGAGTATGTGGCTTATAATGATTTTCTCCGCACATTTTCTTTTACTGCTTTATGGAGTGGGGCTGATGCTACTGCCTTATACGGTGAGCTCATGGGGGACTCCAGAAATGCGGCTATGGAGCGGATTGATCTTTTCCACCCAGCTTTTATTCATTTTGACCCCGCTGACGCCATTCTTTATTGGCTTGGGCAGACTGGCCGTTTTTTATTTTTACTCCTTGTGTATATTGCTATTCCAGATGGGAGCGACTCTCTGGCTCGTGCCGCGTGGATATTATTACTGGGCGCCTGCTGTGGGCGTTATGGGGGGGCTGGCTTTTCTAACGGTAGTGGTTTTTCGTCACAGGCGGGAAAGCGTTTTTTGGAGGGCGTGGGTACTCTCGAGCCTGGGACGGCTTATTCTCGCTTGGGGGATGGCTCTGGGGCCGCTTATTTTAGGCGCAGGGACAAACTCCATACTGCATCCCACATTTACCCTTTTAGCGATGTTGAGCTTTCTTCTAACCGAAAGATACAGTTTTCTCTGGCCGAGAAAACGAGAGTTTCTTATTCAGGTGTGGCAGGCGTTTTGGGGCTTTCTGCGGGCAAGGTTTGTAGCCCTATTGGGTATCAAGTCCTGATTTGCGCCATTCTCTCGGGCTTTCTATAATGTCGTCCGCCGAGTTTAGATTACGAACCTCGCCTTTTCGCTGGGGAAAACCACCTATCTACCCGCAGCCGCTTCTTTCTATGCTACCTTTGCTTTTATGCGTACGGCCTTCCGCATCCTCTCTTATGGCCGCCCAAAACAAAAGTATCTCTTTTATGCGCTCTTTGCATTCGTCCTCTTCAATCTCTTCAATGTATTTTCGCTTACCCTGATCATTCCTTTTCTGGAAATCCTCTTTGCGCAAACTGCCGAATCGGCCCCTTCGCCCGACGGCGTGAGCGTAGAGGCCTGGAAGAAGTACCTCTTTTATCAGCTTTATGTATTTCGGACACAAGTGGGTCCGCTCAAAGCCCTCTCTTATTTTAGCGTGCTCATTGCTATCACCATTTTTCTCAAAAATGCCTTCCGATACCTTGGGGCGCGAGCTATGGCCACCTATGAGAATAGCCTGGTGCAAAACCTCCGCAATCAGCTTTTTAGCCATTTAGTCTCTCTACCGCTGGGCTTTTTCATTCGAAACCGAAAAGGACGCATCCTAAACCTGCTTACGCAGGATGTCCAGATCATTCAAGAGGCCATTTTGGGTACGATATACAACCTTCTCAATGATCCGATTACGATGTTGTTTTTTCTGGGGGCGATGTTTGTACTCTCGTGGAAGCTGACCTTAGTGTCCCTTCTGGTTTTGCCGCTAACTGGATGGGCGATTAGCCGCCTTAGCAAAGCCCTTCGGCGTCGTGCCTCCCATGGGCAAAAGCGCATGGACCAAGTCCTCTCCATTTTAGAAGAGTTTCTCTCTGGTGCCCGAACTGTCAAAGCTTTTGGCGCTGAGGAGTTAGAAAAACAGCGCTTCTTCAAAGCCAACTCCGAGTATACCGGCTTTATGATTAGTCTGCGGCGTCGATTGGAGCTGGTGTCCCCCCTTACGGAGGTTCTTAGCGTACTCGTCGTGCTGGGTCTGCTTTATTATGGCACTTTTTCCGTCCTTCAAGGCGCGCTCAAGGCTTCCGAGTTCATCACCTTCATTGCTCTTTTTGGCCAGTTTCTTAGTCCGATGAAAACCTTCAACCAGGCTGTTTCTCGGGTGCAAAAAGCGATAGTTTCCTTTCATCGGGTAGAGGGCCTTTTACAAGAAGTGCCAGAGAAACACGCTGTTCAGCGGCTCCTTCCGGTGACCGCCTTTCAGGATAAGATTGAGCTAAGGGGCGTTTCTTTTGCTTACGACAGCAAGGTTGTATTAGAGGATCTTTCCCTTATGATTCCGAAGGGCAGTCGGATAGCTTTTGTGGGGCCCTCTGGCAGTGGTAAGACCACCCTCATAGACCTTATTTGTGGTTTTTATCAACCCACTCGTGGGGAGATATACATTGATGAGAGGCCTCTTTCGGAGATAGACCCGGTATCTTATCGGCAGAAGCTTGGGATCGTACCCCAGGATGGGATGCTTTTTCATACGACGCTTTTGGAAAATATCACTTATGGGGCGAAGGAGCCGCCAGACGAGGCGCGAGTATGGGAGGCGCTACGGTTAGCTCAGGCAGAGGATTTTGTGCGCGAGCTGCCGCAGGGACTTTACACGCTCGTCGGCGAGCGGGGCCAGCGGTTCTCAGGGGGACAGCGCCAGCGCTTGGCTTTGGCTCGGGCGCTTTACCGACAACCCGAACTCCTCATCTTAGACGAAGCCACCTCCGCTCTGGATAGCGAGTCCGAAGCCCGAATCCACGAAGCCCTCACCCGCATGCCCCGCTCCATCACCATCCTCATCATCGCCCATCGCCTCTCCACCGTCCGCCATGCCGACTGGATCTATGTCTTAGAAAAAGGACGGCTCATAGAAGAAGGCACCCATTCCGACCTCCTATCCAAAAATGGCCTCTACAGCCGACTCTATCGGACCCAAATCGCTTCCTAAGTAGAGAGCTCAGGGGCCGCCTATGGGAAAGGGTAGCGTGGTAGCCACATTAGCTGTCTCTGCAGAGGTGATTGGACACCCATCACAAGCCGGATAGCCTGCGGTGCATGACGGGGTGGCCTGTGTCTGCCCATATAGGAAAAAATGCCGAAAAAAAACCTTTTCAGTGCGCAGGGGCTTCGAGAAGTGCATGCCTTTGGGGCTGACATTATGAAGTTTATGGCGGTCCTCTATGACGCTCATTGTGGAGGGCGGGGAGAGAACCCTCGTTCATCATAGGCATAGGGACTTATATTTGTATTATGGCTGAGCTTCCCGTTTACCGTTCTCGGTGGCGTCCTACGGAGGAGGGTGCGGCGAATGCGCGTCGGTGGACTGAGCTTTTGTCGGAGCTGGCTCAGCACTACGAGGCGGCGCGCTTCCAGG
>Ga0197142_1003695_pt1 | contig 12684 bp, 4 predicted proteins | sample GBS60_MetaG_FD_148614 | JGI IMG/M metagenome (GOLD analysis project Ga0197142, IMG submission 148614) | Sediment microbial communities from Great Boiling Springs, Gerlach, Nevada, United States - GBS 60_MetaG | ecosystem: Environmental > Aquatic > Thermal springs > Hot (42-90C) > Sediment... | reverse complement strand
CAATAAAATTGCGCTCGCCTGTCGACTCTCAGACAGCGCCATCGCCTGTGCTTCGCTACACCGACATCTCCTGCCCGCGACGGGCGCAGGTGAACAGCCGGGTCACCGTCACCGTTGCGCTGACGATGCAGCCCCAGCCGGAGAGCGTCGCGTGCGAGGCTATCGAGGTCTTCGAGGGCAAGGTCAAAGTACGGATCGATGCGCCCGGCTTTGAACCGCTGAGTCCGCTCGAACAAACAATCATCGTCGAGCGGGATGACGATAGCGCCCCGGTCGTGTTTCACCTCAAGGCGCACGAAACCGGTCCCCACGAGATTGCCATCCAGTTCTGGCAGCGCGGCAATCTCATCGCCACGGTCATGGCTCCCATCGAGGTGCTAGAGGTAGAGCCGGTCTTTGCGCCGGCATTCGTGCCGAAAACGCCCGTCAGTCCACTCATGGCTGAGGTGACGCCGCCAGACCTTACCCTCGTCGTCTTCCGCGACCCTGCCGGGCGAATGCAGTTCACTCTGCACCGTGATAATATCACGCTCTGCTACGTCGAACAGACCCTGCCCCGTCCACCCGATGCGTTGATCAATGCGCTCTTTGACGAGCTACACCTGTTGCAACGCGGTACCGACAGCGCCAACCGACGGCGTGGATCGTCGCTTCTGACCGCCGAGCAGGTCGAGCGGCGTATCCGCAATCTGGGTTACAAACTGTGGGATGTGCTGATCCCGCCCGAACTCAAATTGTACTACGCCCGTGAACGTCATCAGTGGCAGCGAGCCGCTGCGGCCGGGTAGCGCTGGAGCATGCTGGTGCAATCGAACGAGCCGGACATTCCCTGGGAATTGGTGCGCCCGTATAACGATGGTCCCGATTGCTGGGAAGAGGACTTCTGGTGCCAGACCTTCCACTTCGCCCGCTGGCTGCTTAAGCGCCCCGACAGCCCTGAGAGCGTGGTTCCCCTGCCACGCCTGCGCCTGCGCACACTGGCCGCAGTCGTGCCCACCTGCTACCCGGAACTGAAAGCCGTCCCCGCCGAGCACCAACTGCTGCGCGACCTGATCGCCCGCTATCGCCTGACCGACCGTAGCCCGCAGCGGGCAACCGAGGCAGAGGTCATTGCCCTGCTCGAAACGGGTGGCTTCGACTGGCTGCACGTCATTACCCACGGCGACTTCTTCGCTCAGTCAGCATTGCACAGCAGCGCAATCGGCCTGGATGAAAACCAGTGGCTGGCAAGCAGCTCGATCACCGGTCCACGCATCCGGGGTATGCTACGCAACCACCGCCCGGCAATCGTCTTGAACGCCTGTCACGTCGGTCGTGAGCAACCTTCACTCAGCGGCGCTGCCGGCTGGGTCACGCAGTTTGTCGGCTCCGGTGCGGGCATGATGATCGCGCCGCTCTGGTCGGTCAACGACGAGTTTGCCCTCCGCTTCAGCGAAGTCTTCTACACCGCGCTGCTCAACCCTGATCGCCCTGCCACCGTCGCCGAGGCAGTGTGGCAGGCCCGCGAGGCCATCCGTCAGCCCGACGACCCGACCTGGCTGGCCTACAGCCTGTTCGCCCACCCGAACGCGCGAGTTGAAGTACAGCCGTCGCAAGTGTAGGAAAGAGAACAATACGCTGGTCATATCCGACCTCTCATATCATAGGGCCGAGTTCTTACCCCGCCCCTAGCCGTGCCGTCACCGGAAATACCTGCCCGACCCTGCATGCATCCACCCCCCTCCTCTCCCCAGCGTGGGAGAGGAGGGGGGTAGGGGGGGAGGTGAGGGCCGCCCTCACCCCCGGCCCCTCTCCCGCAGCGCGGGAGAGGGGTGATCTGAGGACACGGTATCGTTGACAGATGTGGAATCAACTTTGCTCCGTCCCATCCCCCCCTCCTCTCCCCAGCGTGGGAGAGGAGGGGGCAGGGGGGAGGTGAGGGCAACCCTCACCCCCGGCCCCTCTCCCGCAGCGCGGGAGAGGGGTGATCTGAGGACACGGTATCGTTGACAGATGCGGAATCAACTTTCCCATCCCCCCCTCCTCTCCCCAGCGTGGGAGAGGAGGGGGCAGGGGGGGAGGTGAGGGGCATAATCCCCCCCTCCTCTCCCCAGCGTGGGAGAGGAGGGGGCAGGGGGGAGGTGAGGGCTTACCTACCTCACAAACATTTGAATTTCCTGTGCAAAAGTTGTGTTACCTCTTCCCCTATTGACGCAACCCTCACAACCCTGATAATCTGTTCTTAACAAAATCTTTTTTCCTTTCCAGCACACGCCCAACGGGCGCGGGCTTGCGTCAAGGAGGACAGTCATGCGAGCGTTTGAACCGGAAAGGATTCACAACATCGGCATATTTGGTCACCTCGGCAGCGGGAAGACCACGCTGGCCGAGGCAATGCTGATGACCGCCCACGCCATCCCGCGGATGGGGCGCGTCGAGGATGGGTCAACGACTAGTGACTACGATCCCGACGAGCACCGACGCGGGATGTCTATTTCGCTCAGTGTGTTACCCCTCGAATGGAACGGCGACAAGATCAATCTGATTGACGTGCCGGGTGCCGCCGATTTTGCCGGTGAAGCTGCTGCCGCGATGCGTATCATCGATGGCGCATTGCTTGTGCTCGACGCGAGTGCCGGTGTTGAGGTCGGAACCGAACTCTTCTGGGAGATGGCGGTACAGCAGCGCGTACCCCGTATTCTGTTCATCAACAAACTCGACCGCGAGAATGCCAATTTCTACCGTGTGATCGAGCAGGCTCGCGAAATCCTCGATGCTGCGGTGATCCCGCTGCAAATACCAATTGGTTCTGGCAAAGATTTCAAAGGTATTATCTCGCTGCGTCAGCAGCGAGCTTGGCTGACCAGCCCCAAGCACGATGGTAGCTATATCGAGGCTGATGTGCCGCCAGAACTCGATACGTTGATGCACGAGTGGCGCACGGCCCTGATTGATAAAATTGCGGCAACCAACGATCACCTGATCGAACGCTACCTCGAAGGCGGTGAAGATGCGCTGACTCGCGAAGAGCTGTTGCTCGGTCTGCGCACCGGTATCGCCGATGGTTCGATTGTGCCGGTCTTCTGCGGTTCGGCTACTGAAGTTGTCGGAATTGCCCAACTCCTCAACGGTATCATTGACTCGATCCCATCGGCAGGCCGGAAGACGACAACTGCCACCGATCTGAATACCAACCAGGAAGTTGAGCTGCAACCTGACCGCAACGAACCGCTAGCAGCGCTCGTCTTCAAGACAGTGTCCGACACCTACGGCAAACAAACCTACTTCCGCGTCTTCTCGGGTGAAATCCGCGCCGGCATGACGCTGTTAAATGCCCGCACCCGCAAAGAAGAACGGATTGCACACGTCTACATTGTGCGCGGCAAAGAGCAGATCGAGGTCGAGGCAGTTGGCCCTGGTGACATTGGCTTACTGACCAAACTTGGCGATACGCAGACCAACGACACCCTCTGTCTGTCGTCACGCCCACTCGCGCTCAGTCCCATTCAATTCCCTGCTCCAGCCTTTATCGCAACGGTGAAACCACGTACCCGCGCCGACCTTGATAAGCTCAGCTCGGCGCTCAGTCGGATGATCGAAGAAGATCCCTCTTTGCAGGTATCCCGTGATGCACGTACCGGCGAAGCCCTGCTGAGCGGTCTGAGCGAGACTCATCTTCAGATAGTCGCTGAGCGGATGAAGCGCAAGTTCGATGTCAACATCGACCTTGAACTGCCCCGTATCCCCTACCGCGAAACCATTCGCAGCGTTGCCACTGCTCAGTATCGCCACAAGAAACAGACCGGTGGTGCTGGTCAGTTTGCTGATGTTGCGCTGCGTGTCGAGCCATTGCCCCCCGATCCCCATCGGGAAGACCCGCTTGAATTCGTCAACGAAATTGTGGGTGGCGTGATCTCGCGCGGATTCATGCCGGCTATCGAAAAAGGCATTCGCGAGGCGATGGAAGAGGGCATCATTTCGGGGAACCCAGTGGTTGATGTGCGGGCTGCGGTCTTCGACGGCAAAGAGCACCCGGTCGACTCGAAGGAAATTGCCTTCAAGACAGCAGCAAAGGAGGCGTTCCGCCTTGCCGCTCAGAAAGCCGGCGTGATTATCCTCGAACCCATCTACAACATGGAGATTATCGTCCCCGATCAATTTGCTGGCGATGTCATGAGCGATATGAGTACACGTCGGGGCCGTGTTCAGGGGATGATGCCAATGGGGAATGGCAAAACGGTAATCCATGCCCAAGCGCCGCTGGTAGAGATTCAACGCTATGCAACCGATCTGCGTGGCATGACCCAGGGGCGTGGGCGGTTCTCGATCAGCTTCGCCGGTTATGAAGAGGTGCCGCCGCATCTGGTCAACCAGATTGTAGAAGCTCACAAGAAAGAGCTAGAAGCGGCACACAGTCATTAGTGTCTGCCAAAACTCCTGCGGCCTGTAACCCCGGGCCGCAGGTCTGTACGACAATGCACTATCGGGATTCCTCACCGAAAACCGTCTCAGAGTGTTCGGTATATGCCCTGGTCATCCCCGCATCTAAGAGAGTAGAACCTACCACGCACCGTAGCAGCACACCGGTCGGGGCGGGTTACGAACCCGCCCCGCCAGGGTAATGCAGGCGAGGAACGCATAACCTCATCCCACCCTATCCGCGCTCCATCTTATTCTCCCCCCCTCCTCTTCCACAGCGTGGGAGCGGAAGGGGGCAGGGGGGAGGTGAGGGGCACCCTCACCCCCGGCCCCTCTCCCGCGCTGCGGGAGCGGGGAGAGCTGAGGACACGGTATCGTTGACAGCCGCAGGGACACCCCTGCTCCGCTCATCCTCCCCCTCCTCTCCCACAGCGTAGGAGAGGAGGGAGCTGGGGGGAGGTGAGGGGCACCCTCACCCCCGGCCCCTCTCCCGCGCTGCGGGAGAGGGGAGAGCTGAGGACACGGTATCGTTGACAGCCGCAGGGACACCCCTGCTCCGCTCATCCCCCCCTCCTCTCCCACAGCGTGGGAGAGGAGAGGGCTGGGGGGAGGTGAGGGCCGCCCTCACCCCCGGCCCCTCTCCCGCACTGCGGGAGAGGGGAGAGCTGAGGACACGGTATCGTTGACAGCCGCAGGGACACCCCTGCTCCGCTCATCCCCCCTCCTCTCCCCAGCGTGGGAGAGGAGGGGGGTAGGGGGGAGGTGAGGGCCGCCCTCACCCCCGGCCCCTCTCCCGCACTGCGGGAGAGGGGAGAGCTGAGGACACGGTATCGTTGACAGCCGCAGGGACACCCCTGCTCCGCTCATCCCCCCTCCTCTTCCACAGCGTGGGAGAGGTGGGGGGCTGGGGGGAGGTGAGGGGCACCCTCACCCCCGGCCCCTCTCCCGCGCTGCGGGAGCGGGGAGAGCTGAGGACACGGTATCGTTGACAGCCGCAGGGACACCCCTGCTCCGCTCATCCCCCCTCCTCTCCCACAGCGTGGGAGAGGAGGGGGCTGGGGGGAGGTGAGGGGCATAATCCCCCCCCTCCTCTCCCCAGCGTGGGAGAGGAGGGGGGTAGGGGGGAGGTGAGGGCCTCCAACGCCAACCCCCTACCTTGACGGAACGCCATTCCCGCCGTATACTGTCAAACAATGGCGATGACGGGGACGAGTACCTATCGCCTGCTCTCCAGCGAGCCTGGGACGGTGGAAGCCAGGTAGAAGCAGCGATAGCGAAAATCACCCCTGAGCCGGCAGGTGAATTGCGTGGTCAGATGACCTGCATAGTAGCTGCGCCCGGAATGCCCACCGTTATCGGGCAGAGCGTTGCTTGACGCTCACAGAGTGCGATGACTCGTGATAACGGCTCACGGCATCGAAGTGGGGTGGTACCGCGGGGCTTCTCGGCCTCGTCCCCTAGTGGGGACGAGGCTATTCATTTGGTTCAGATGGAGGCACTATGTTCAGACCGGTTGATACAAATGTCAAATTCCCTCAGCTTGAAGAGTCGATTCTTGCCTGGTGGGAAGCCAACGACATCGTAGCAAAATCGCTGGCAGCAGGCGAAAAGCCGTTTGTCTTCTACGAAGGTCCGCCAACATCAAACGGTCGTCCGGGATTACACCACACTATCTCGCGCAGTTTCAAGGATGTGATCCTGCGCTACCGTGCAATGCAGGGCTATCGCATCATCGGTCGCCGTGAAGGTTGGGATACCCACGGCCTGCCGGTCGAAATTGAGATTGAAAAGAAGCTCGGTTTCAGCGGTAAACCTGATATTGAGCGCTTCGGGATCGCTGAGTTTAACCGTCTCTGCCGTGAGAGCGTTTGGGAATATATCCAGGACTGGAAGGCGTTTACAAAGCGAATCGCGTTCTGGCTGAGCGAAGATGCCTATATTACCTACGAAAATGACTACATCGAGTCAACCTGGTGGATCTTCCGTCAGTTGTGGGATCGTGGTCTGTTGTTCCGCGACTACAAAGTGACCATGCACTGCCCCCGCTGCGGCACTAGCCTCAGCGACCACGAGGTTAGCCTCGGCGCCCGCGACGACGTTGATGATCCCAGTGTCTACATCAAGTTCCGGGTGAAAGGTTCGACGGTACCACCACCAGCCGTTAATGGTACCCTTGAGGACGCATTCCTGGTGGCCTGGACGACAACGCCGTGGACGCTGCCGGCCAATGTTGCCCTGGCCGTGAAACACGATGCGGAATACGTTGAAGTTGAGCACCATGGTGAGCGTTTGGTGATGGCTGCTGCGCTCGTGAATCAGGTGTTGCCAGCCGATAGCTTTACCGTGTTGCGCCACTTCCGCGGCAACGATCTGGTTGGTCTGCGCTATGAACCCCTCTTCCGTGGTGTGCCCGGCGCTGGTGATACCGTCGATTGGGATACTGCTTACCGCGTGATCGCCGATGAAATCGTTAGCCTCGATGACGGTACCGGCATTGTACACATTGCGCCAGCTTACGGTGACCTTGAGGTTGGACGCAAGCACGGCCTGCCGACGCTCTTCTCAGTTGGTTTAGATGGACGAGTATTGCCTGAGTTTGCCGATCTTGGCTTCGCCGGCAAGTTCTTCAAGGATGCCGATCCGGATATCACGCGCAACTTGAAGCAGCGTGGTCTGCTCTTGCGTAGTGGTCGGGTACGCCACTATTATCCCTTCTGCTGGCGCTGTAGCACACCGCTCCTCTACTACGCTAAACGATCCTGGTACATCCGCACGACGGCGTTTAAAGCCGATCTGGTTGCCAACAACCAGCAAATCCACTGGGTGCCAGAGCATATTCGCGATGGTCGCTTCGGCAACTGGCTCGAAAACAACATCGATTGGGCGATCAGTCGTGAACGCTACTGGGGAACCCCCATCCCGATCTGGACGAACGCCGACGGTTCGTATATGGTCTGTATCGGTTCGCTCGCCGAGTTAGAGGAAAAGGTCGGTCGTTCGTTACGTGATCTCGACCTCCATCGTCCGTACATCGACGAGGTGGTGTGGGAAGACCCCGAACATGGTTTGATGCGGCGTATTCCTGATGTGGCCGACTGCTGGTTTGACAGTGGGTCAATGCCGGTGGCACAGTGGCACTACCCCTTTGAAAACCGCGACATCTTCGAGATGGCCCATCCCGCCGACTACATCTGCGAGGCGGTCGATCAAACTCGCGGTTGGTTTTACACTTTGCACGCCATCAGTACCCTACTCTTCGACCGCCCAGCCTTCAAGAATGTGATCTGTCTGGGTCATATTCTTGATGAAAACGGGCAAAAGATGAGCAAGAGTCGCGGGAATGTGATAGAGCCGGAAGAGGTGATCAATGCTTACGGCGTTGATGCGTTGCGCTGGTACCTGTTTACCGCAGCACCTCCCGGTAATGCTCGTCGCTTCAGCATGGCGCTGGTGAGCGAAAGCATGCGCAAGTTCTTGCTCACACTCTGGAATACGTATGCTTTCTTTGTCACCTACGCCAACCTCGACCGCTGGCAACCGGGTAGCGGACGCACCGTCGATCTCCAACCAATCGACCGCTGGGCACTGGCCGCGCTTAACCAGCTTGTGCAGCAGGTGACCAGTTCGTTCGAGGAATACGACGTTTACACGGCGGCCAATGCCATCGAACACTTTGTTGATGAGCTGTCGAACTGGTATGTGCGTCGCAACCGTCGCCGTTTCTGGAAGAGCGAAGCCGACGCTGATAAAGAGGCTGCCTACCAGACCCTCTACACCTGTCTGGTGACGGTAGCAAAGCTATCGGCGCCGTTCATCCCATTTGTCAGCGAGGAAATCTATCGTAATCTGGTTGCCGAACACGATCCGACAGCCGCCGAGAGTGTGCATCTGGCGCGTTGGCCACAAGTCGATCAATCGCTGCTCGATCCGCAACTAGTCAGCGACACCGAAGCTCTCTTGACTGCCGTTTCGTTAGGTCGCGCAGCTCGCAAGCAGGCCAACTTGAAGGTTCGCCAACCGCTGAGCGAAATCTGGCTGCGGGCGAGCACGCCTTCGCTTCTCAACGGGGTGCGACGCTTTGAAGCCGATCTGCGCGATGAGCTAAACGTGAAAGCGGTGCGTTACCTCGATGCGAGCAGCGCGGTTGTTGAATACCGCCTGAAACCGAATCTGCGTCTCGTAGGCAAGAAATTCGGTAAGCTGGTACCGGCGATCACCGCAGCATTGCGCGATCTGCAGGGCGATGCGTCGCGGACAGCAGCTCAGGCCGTAGAGTCTGGTCAGCCGATCCAGATCACGGTAGACGGTCAGGTCGTGGAGTTGCTCGCGGAAGAGGTGTTGGTCGAGAGTAGCGGGCCAGCGGGCTATGTCGTTGTGGAAGCCGATGGTATGCTGGTGGCGTTGAATACGACCGTTACCGAAGAGCTACGGCTCGAAGGTGCAGCTCGCGATCTGGTACGCTACATCCAGGATGCCCGTAAGAGTGCTGGCCTGGCGATCAGTGACCGTATTCGTCTCTTCGTCACCAGTCCAGATCAGGTTGATCTCTTGCACGCCACTCTGGCTCAGTACGAGCAGTATGTCAAAAACGAGACATTATCTGTCGAGTTAACGGTGTCTCCGCCACCATCCACTGCTTATACCGAAACCCATGAGTTTGGTGAAGGTACCGTGACAGTGGGCGTGTTGAAAGCAGATTAGTTCGTCGATACGGTGTGGTATCTTTGTGGTGAGATCTTTCCACCACTGAGAGCGTGATTAAAAACTCGGGCTTGTGATGAGACTTGATAATGGTGTGCAATAGAGTGTTTCGCGGAACGTTGCCGGTGCTACAGAGCACGCCTGGCGCCCTCACCTTTCCCCTGGCCCCCTTCCTCTCCCACACGGGGAGAGGAAGGGGGGATGTGGGGTGGCCGGAGCGAAACAATGTTAGCGCCCTCCAATGGTTGCACTGGCAGGGTGCATGCCCAATGAGAAAACTGGATTTTTGATCAAGCTCTGAGAGATCGTCTGAATATCTCCCTGTGGATGCGGGCCAGAGGCCCGCGCTCCCAGGGTCTCCCAGGGTGGCGTTGATGTCGGTAGCATGCCGGTCGGAGGATGGCACTCCTGGTGAGCATGTTTCAGATACGACTCTGCCAGGCAGAGCCGCAAAACACGCTGTTCACTCCATAATTCCGGAGTGCGATCAACATCATCTCTGCGTCAGTGGCACAAAAACGTGATAGGTAGGCACAACCTCTATCGGTAACCCCATCTGGCCAGTAGCATCGCGAAAACGCACAAACAATCGCGGTGTTTCTGTCGTTTCCCAACGCCAACGTACCTCTGGCACAAACGGCAACCACACCGCACTCGTGAAATCAGGTGTCTCGCTCAATTGTATCTCTAGCGGCAGGTGGTGGTCACTCGCATTGAGAACCACCCGCACTGTCGTTAAATCGAGCCATTCGGCCCTGACAGTTGCTTGAGGTGGTAGGTTGAGCACAACGGTCTGCGAAACAACCGTTGTGTTACCTGCCCGGTCGAAGTAGTGCACTTCGACGACGTGTTCTCCCTCGACCGGTGGCAGGCTCCAGCGGTAGCTGTCATAGTAGGGTAGTGGATCACTCGCTTCACCGTTCATACTGAGTATCACTGCGACAATACCACCGTTGTCGTCTAGTGCGTTCGTATCAATGCGGATTGTTCGTTCAGTAACAACGATTGGTTCTACCGTTAGCGACGATTCGGTGGCTAGTGCCGCAATTTCTGCTTGTGTCAACGGACGGTCGAAAACGGTTAACTCATCGATACGTACTCCGGCGCTAGGTCCGCCGCTACTAAAGCGCCCTACGTAGAGAAATGCACCGGTAAGGTACGGCAATACACTGCTACTTCGTTCGGCAACCAGGATACCATCAATATAAAGCCACTTCTTGCCGTTCACCGAATCCCAACTGATCGCAAAATGATGCCAGCCGGGGTTTAAGGTGTCTGGTACGCTCAGCAAGTCTTCGCCACTCGTTGCATCACCAACCGTCCAGAATGTCCACTGCGCGTTCCCATTTGCACCGAGTTGATCTCGACGGAGCGCCAGCGTACCGGTGTAGATTGGTGCTCCTGTCGGCTCGGCGCTTGTAGCAAGTAGGTAATGGCGGTTGAGGCTATTAGCGGGAAAGTTCTCTGGTATTTCAACCCACAAACTGATCGTGCCCTGTTCGATGATCAGATTTCCGGTAGTTGGAAATGCAATCTCGGCGCGGTCGCTGATCAACGCCTGACCAAAGCGGCCATCCGCAAAGCGAAGGGTACCGTTGATGTAAGGTAAGCCCTGGCCGATGGTCTGGAGGGGGTGTCCATCGAAACTGACTGACAGTAGAACGTGATCGGGTGGGGTAACCCGTATGGTACCAATCGGTGGTGTCGTATCGGGAACCGGTAATGAATGGGCGGGTGGCGTAAAATCGTAAGTGCCGATCAGATTTGGGTGCCAGAGCCATGTGCTGGCAGCGCAACCGGCATAGGTAGGACAGGGATCAGGGCCAGGGCCAAACCAGCCGTAAGGATCAACCTGTTTGCGGATGCCCCCCTCCCAACGTCGGACTTCAAAGTGGAGATGTGGCGTGCCGCTAACACCGCTGGCCCCGCTCATACCAATCGGTTGACCAGCCGAAACCTGCACACCGTTGCCTTCGCTAAAGATAGGCGCAAATGCACTTAGGTGCCAGTAGACGGTCTCATAGCCGTTGGGATGAATAATCACCACCCCCAAACCACGGGCTTCGCGAAATGCGTAGGCTTTACCGGCGGCTGCGGCAAGAATTGGTGTTGCAAACGGTGCATCAGGAAAGACATAATCGTGACCGTCGTGACCGTCGTACTGTACATGACGCCGACCGAGATAATCAATCATTTCGTTATTGCCATCACCGCCCAGATCAACCATCGGATACATATGATCAAAATAGGCAAGATGATAAACCTTTGTTCCTAGAGGCCATGGTGCTTGCAGCCAGCCATTGATGTCGGATGGTGCACTGACTGGTGGGGAAAAGCGACCATCGAAGTAAGTACGGAGAGCGGCTTTCGTCGCTTTCACTGCTGTCAGCCATGCGGCTGTATCACGTCCTTGTGCTAAAAAGCGTTTGATAGCAATCCACTCTGCCGGCTCGTCGAGCGAAAGTGTAAGTGTTAACCCATCTTGCAACCGGATAGTTGGTGGTTGTTGATATGGGCCTAAGCCAGCACGTAATTCCCGGTTTACCCAGACTATCTGCTCGGTGAAACCGACAGGGCCGTGTTGACCAAATGGAGTAGAGAGCACTTCATCGGGTGGTGATGGATTACTCAACAGACCGGCCGTTGCTTCCAACAGCGCCAAAGTGAGAAACGGGCTAACACCGTAGTAATTGCTCTGCTCCTCGATAATCTGGGCGGCAGTTTTTCCATCAAAATGCACATGCTTAAGTGGACCAGGTTGTTGCTCTAGGAACGTCGCAATGTTCCACTCCTCTGATGGTTGAGCGTGTAGTGAGGTTACAGGTATGATCAATGTGATAAGCAAGAGATAGTATGTCAGACGATGCATGAATGTGACCAATATATGCAGAAACAGACCGCTGCTGCCAGGCTTAATTATATAACGTAGCCAGAGCTGAATAGTTACGCACACTACGAAGGTTATGCGGGAATTTGATTCGGCTTACCCCTTATCATCTCTACCAGTAATAAGGAAGCTGGTAAAAATGTCGTGAAACGACAACAGAAACACTACCTTCCTGCTGCAACGACAGAGGGGCACGCTATGCCGTGCCCCTCCGTACCGTCAGACAGCTCCTGATAAAGAGCGTGTCTGAAACGTGCACCTATGCTTTAGGAGCGCGGGCCGCTGGCCTGCGTCCTGATGTGAGAGAGTGAAACCCTGTCGAAGTTGTTGTCCGACCGTGCCTGAGCAGGTTGGCTCACAGCATGGCAGCCTCTTTCTCTGTTCCCGCGAGGGAGCTTTCAGACTGTCGTTTATCTTCTACTCTATCTTGCCCCGACCGTGTACGTTCGTCACAACCGGTTGTGGATGCGTTGCCTCATACTCTGCGATAAGCGCCTCTTGATTGAGCAAAAAGCCTAATTGATCAACTCCGTGCAAGAGGCAATATTTGCTGAACGCATCAATTGGGAAGCTAATCTGCCGACCGTTGGGCAGGGTGACCGTTTGGGCTGCGAGATCGATAACCAGGTGCATTTGGGGATCAACTGCATAATGCGCTACCAGCTCATCGTAGACGGTCTGATCGACCGTCACCGGTA
>Ga0197142_1003694_pt1 | contig 12686 bp, 10 predicted proteins | sample GBS60_MetaG_FD_148614 | JGI IMG/M metagenome (GOLD analysis project Ga0197142, IMG submission 148614) | Sediment microbial communities from Great Boiling Springs, Gerlach, Nevada, United States - GBS 60_MetaG | ecosystem: Environmental > Aquatic > Thermal springs > Hot (42-90C) > Sediment... | reverse complement strand
AGCATAGGCCCCTGGGGTGTAAATGAGGGCGCTTCCCAGGCCCATGGCCCCCTCCTCCATGGCCTGGGCCACAAGACCGCACATCTTCTCCACTTCCCCTGGAGAGGCAGGCCCTGCCCTCTCGCCCATCACGTGCATCCTGACCGTCGTGGCCCCCACGAAGGAAGCTACATTGGGAGAGACCCCTTTGGAAACAAGGTGCTCGAGATACTGTCCCAGGGTGGTCCAGGCCACCTCGTACTTTAGGCTTCCTTGGCTTCTCGCCATGTGGCGCTTCATTGCCTTTGTGAGTGGGCCCATGGATTTACCTTCGCCAAAAACTTCCAGGGTCACCCCTTGCCTTATGTCGCTCTGGGAACGTCCATCGACGAGGAGGGATTCTGTTGCCCAACTCAACATGTTGATGAAACCAGGTGCGACAGCAAGCCCCTGTGCCTCCACCTCCACCTTTCCCTTTCCCTGGATGGAAGGGCGAACTGCTGCGATCCTGTCGCCATTGACCCCTATGTCTCCTAAAAAGGGCGGAAGGCCGCTTCCGTCATAAATTGTGCCCCCCCTGATCACGAGATCATAATCCGCGGGCTCGGCCTCCCCTGGGCTTGAAAAGGCCTTTCCTTGGAAAAAAAGGGTCCAACAAAACAACCCCATGGAAAGCAGAACGACTAAGCCCCTAATCTCCACGGCCCACCTGTGTCTCCCGCCCTACGCCGCTCCTATTATGGGGATCCTTCCCTGAGGAGGCAACTCTTAAGCCACGGGATTGGAGGCTCTCGGGTCTCAGTTTACTGGAAGAGGGACGATCCTGCCTCGGTCTTCTAAGCCGTCTCCTTTATCTCGTATAGCTCGAAGACTATGTCAGGGCAGACAATTGTGCAGGAACGGCACCCTATACAATCTTGGGGCCTCGCCACTCGGATGGGCTGGTATCCTTTGGAGTTGAACCCATCGTCCTTCTCGAAGACGTTCTTTGGACAGTTTTCCAGACATATGTAACACGCTTTGCACCTCTCTCTATCCGCCTTTATGTGGAACTTTTTGGTTTTCTTAGTCTCCTTTCCGTTCATCTCAGAGATCGCTCCTTTTGGGTGAGATTCATCGCATCCAGTTTCATCCTGCAAGGACCTTCCTCAGTGCTAACAGAAGCTCCTGGTTCTCCTCTCTCCTCCCGATGGTTATCCTGCACCAAGTCGGAGTGTTCCATATCTTTCCTGGCCTTATAATTATGCCCAGTTGGAGTAACTTTTGAAAGACCACCTCTGAGTCCCTCCCTAGGTCAACAAATAAGAAGTTGGTGTGGGACTCCAAACACTTGAGTCCCATATCCTCGAGGGCCGAGGCCAGTCTTCTCCTCTCGCCTTTGGTCTCTGAGATGACAAAGCGCCGGAATTCCTCATCTTCCAGGGCCCCCAGAGCCGCAGCCTGAGCCACCCGATTCACAGGGAAAGGCTCTCTCACCTTCTCCAGAGCATCGATTATGTCCTCGGGCCCGATGGCGTATCCGATCCTGAGCCCTGCAAGTCCGTAGAGCTTGGAGAAGCTCCTCACCGAGAGTATGCGCCATCCCTCTTTGATGAGGCTTATCCCGTCTGGAAACTCGTCCTCCTCGGCGAAATCGCAATAGACTTCATCCAGCACGACCAGTACGGTCTCAGGCAGGGTTTCGAGAAATCCCATTAAATCGTCTCTTCGCACTATTGTGCCTGTGGGATTGTTGGGATTGCAGATGAAGAGGAGTTTGGTCCTGGGCCCTACCCTCCGGGCCATGGCATGGAGATCGTGGACGAAGTTCCTGAGGGGCACCTCGATGGGCTCTCCCCCGGCCACCAGTGTCGCTGTCCTATAAATGGGAAAAGTGGGATTAGCCATCACTGCCTCATCTCCCACATCCAAGAAGGCATGAGCTATGAGGCCCAGGACATTATCCCCTCCATTGGAAACAACAATCATGTCCTTGGAGACCTCGTATCTTTTCGCCAAGGCTTCCCTCAGCTCCAAGCAGGAACCCTCGGGATAGAGAGCTGATTTCTCTAGCTCCGACCTGGCCCTCTCCAGGGCCTTGGGGGATGGCCCCCAGGGATTTTCGTTGGAGGCCATCTTTATTACTTTTTCCAAGCCATGGCTTCTCCTCACCTCCTCTGGGGCCTTTCCCGGCACATAGGGTTGAAGCCTCTCAAGGATCTTTCGAGGCTTTGGTGCAAATGGTCTGTCCATCGGGAAGGTCTCCTTCTCAAGGGCTTGGGCTCCGGGCCCTCGAAGGTCCGTAGACTGGAAGGCCCATGGCCTTGTTGAGAGCAGCTTTGGCGACATTGTAGTTGCTCAGGGCATTGTAATAGTCTGTCTGGGCCTGGGTCAGGAGAGTCTGGGAGTCAAGGACATCCGTCAAGGTGCCCACCTGCTCCTTGTATCTTTCCTGAGCCATCCTGAAGCTCTCTTCTCCTTGCTCCACTGCTTTCTTGGCCACGAATATGTTTTTCTCGGCGACCTTCAAGGCCAGAAATGCTTCCTTCACCTCCAAGGCTATCTGATCCATGAGCTGAAGTCTGGCCAGCTCCTCCCGCCTCAGTTGGGATCTGGCTGCAGATACATCTTCCCTGGTCTTTCCCCACTCGAATACGTTCCAGCTTGCCCCTGCCATGAGGCTCCACCCTTCCTCTAGTGTGAAAGTGGAGGTCCCCTCGTTCTTGAAGGCGCTCAAGGTGACATAAATTTGGGGAAAATAAGCGCTTCTGGCCAGATCCACCTGGCGCTCCCTGGCCTTTACCCGGAGGGAGGCCTCCTTGAGCTCGGGTCTGTTGGCATGGGCAATGCGGATGGACTCCTCCAAATCCACAGTTATGGGCTCGTAGGTGAGAATGTCCACTAGCTCCACGGGCTCCTCTATTGGCCTTTGGAGCACGAGGTTGAATTGGCTATTGGCTAGCTCGACATTGTTCGCGGCGACTGTCTGCTCCCTCACCCTCTGGGCTAGCTGCACTTCGGTCCTCAGGAGATCATTCTTGGGTATCATGCCCACGTTGTAAAATTCCTGTGCCACATCCCTTTGGTTTTCGAGGAGACGAACGGCCTGGTCGGCCACCTTCTTTAGCTCCATAGCAGTGAGCACGCCGAAATACGCCTTTACCACGGCCAAGGAGATCTCCTGTTTGAGCCTTTCGAGTGCCGCCTTGGCCGTGTCCACCCCTATTTTCGCGAGCCTGTACCGGCTGATGAGGGCTCCACCTGTGAATACCGGCTGGGTCAAGGAACCCCTAAGGGTCCAGGAGTCCTGGTCGGAAACGGCCCTTGTGGTCGTTGGAATTGTGGGTGTGTAACCTATGGGCTGGGTGGGATTCGGAGGGGGCCCCCACGGGTTGGAAGGATTCATGAAAACGGGTATGGGAGGAGTGGGCCCCTGTGAAATTGTGGGGGTCTCGTTGAGGTGAGTGTATGCCCCTTCAGCCTTGAGTTTGGGAAGGAAATCAGTGAAGGCGCTCCTCCTCTGGTGTTCGGTCCCGGCTACTGCCTCATGAGCTGAGAGTATAGTGAAGTTGTTCTCAAGAGCAATCGCTATGGCTTCATCGAGAGTCATTTCACAATGAGCTTCGAGAGGACAAAAAGCGCAGAGAACCACAAGGCCAAAGGAGAGCCCGAGCTTAGCCTTCATGGGTGATCACCTCCTCTGGGAAGTCTCGAATCCGTTCGGTCTGGGCCTTGGCAGGCTAAACCCTCTCCCTGGGGCCTCTTTTGGGAAGCCCCCCAAAAGGGACCAGAATCCTTACCTTATGGCTCCCGGATCCTTCGTGTCAAGGGAGTGGGCCTACTGAAAAGGTTTTGTTCCATGGGATAAGTTGTCTTCGCAGAGGTGATATGAACCCCCTTGACCCTTTAGCTTGAGCGGCCTCCTGGCATGTGGTAGGATTTTGGATTTAGTGCAATGGAATCACTGGGAACCCCTTTTGCTCTTGGAGAGAAACAGGAGGGCCTCAGAATTCTCCTTCTTGGGGCAAGGGGCCTTCTTGGAAAGGAATGCGAGAAAGTCCTGGGAAGTTTGGGAAACGTCTGGTCCTTTTCCAAGGACGAACTGGATATAACCCACTTCGACAAAGTGGAAAAGATCCTGGTCGAGATCTACCCCCATTTCGTAGTCAACTGCGCAGCTTATACGGATGTCGATGGTTGCGAAAGAGAAGTGGAGAAGGCCTTTCTCGTAAATGCCAAAGCCGTGGGGAACCTTGCAAGACAGGCCTCGCGAGTTGGCGCGCGCCTTGTGCATATATCCACTGATTACGTCTTCGATGGGGAAAAGCCCCTGCCCTCTGGCTACGAGGAGGACGATCCCCCTTGCCCCAAGAACGTTTACGGAAAGAGTAAACTCGAAGGCGAGAGACTGGTCCTACAGATTGATACTAATCACCTGATAGTGAGAACAGCTTGGCTTTACGGGAGAGAGGGAAAATCCTTCCCCAAGGCTATTCTCAAGAGGGTCCTAGAGGGGCAAACGGTAAGGGTCGTGTGTGACCAGTTCGGCTCCCCAACCTGGAGCAAGAGTGTGGCTTTCCAAATAAGGACTCTCATGGAAGCTGGGGCGGAGGGCATAGTCCATGTCACTTCCATGGGTTCCTGCAGCTGGTATGAGTTCGCAAGGAGTATTGTGGAGCTTTTGGGGCTCGGAGGTGACATCCGGCCTTGTGAGAGCTCGGCTTGTCCCAGGCCTGCCCCAAGGCCCAAGAATTCCATCCTGGAAAAGCGCAGGCTCCTGGAGCTGGGCCTGAATCGAATGAGACATTGGAAGGAGGACCTTCGCATCTTCTTGGAGGCCCATGGAAAGGAGATAGTTTCGGAGCTCAAAGGAGAGGCCTGAAATGCGGTGGAAGACAATATTGGTCACGGGAGGTTGCGGCTTCATAGGGACGAACTTCATCAGGTTTCTCCTAGAGAAGGAGGGCTTCGACGGAAAAATAGTCAATGTTGATGTTCTCACTTACGCAGCAAACCCAGGGAACCTTGAGGACCTCGTGGAAAGGTATCCAGGCCAATACTTTTTTCACAGGGTAGACATATGCGATTCGACCGCTCTCAGAGAGATCTTCGAGGCTTATCCCATTGAACTTGTGTGCCATTTTGCAGCAGAATCTCACGTGGATAGGTCCATAAAGAACCCGAGAAGCTTTCTCGAGACCAATGTCATGGGCACCTTCGAGCTTCTCGAGATGGCCCGCAGGTACAATGTAGCGAGGTTCCACCATGTGAGCACAGACGAAGTTTATGGGAGTCTCGGGCCTTCTGGGGCTTTCAGTGAGGAGAGCCCTTACAGACCCAACAGTCCCTATGCCGCCTCAAAGGCAGCTTCGGATCATCTGGTTAGGGCTTACCACAAGACATACGGACTAGAAGTGACCATATCTAATTGCTCCAACAATTATGGCCCCTATCAGTTCCCGGAGAAGCTCGTACCCCTTATGATCTTGAGGGGCCTTAACTGGGAGCCATTGCCAGTATATGGAGACGGACGCCATGTGCGAGATTGGATCCATGTGGAGGATCATTGCGAGGCCATATGGCTCATAGTGAACGAGGGGAAAGCCGGCGAGACATATAATGTTGGGGCTCGAGGGGAAATGGAGAATATAGAATTGGTAGGCCTCATTTGCGACATCCTGGATGAGATGGTCCCTCCACCCAGGGGAAAAAGGAGGAGAGATCTCATCACCTTTGTCCAGGACAGACCCGGCCATGATCGGAGATACGCCATAGATGCCACGAAGATCACCGAGGAGCTCCATTGGCGTCCCAGAAGGACCCTGGAGGAAGGGCTCAGGGAGACGATCAGATGGTATCTGGAAAATCCTCAATGGGTCTCCCAAGTCCAAAGCGGTGAGTACATGAGATGGATAGAGGAGCACTACGGAGGACGCAGATGAAGGGTCTGATCTTAAGCGGTGGGGCTGGGACAAGATTGAGACCTTTGACCCATACGGGAGCAAAACAGCTGGTTCCCGTGGCCAACAAGCCCATCCTCTTCTATGTGATAGAGAACGTGGTTGCTGCGGGAATAAGGGACATAGGGATGATAATCTCTCCCGAGACGGGCAAGGAGGTGCAGAGAGTTGTTGGGGATGGAGGGAGGTGGGATGCCAAGATAACTTACATCCTTCAGGACAGGCCAGGGGGTCTCGCGCATGCCGTTTGGACAGCTAGGGATTTCCTCGGAGATTCGGCCTTTGTTATGTATCTTGGCGACAATTTGATCGGCAGAGGCATCCAGAGGTTCGTGGAGAGGTTCCAGAGGGAGAGGCCAGAGGCCCAGATACTCCTCAAGCCAGTGGACAATCCATCGGCCTTCGGAATAGCCGAGGTCAACGGCGATGGCCAGGTTGTGCGATTGGTGGAAAAGCCCAAAGAGCCCAAATCCAACCTGGCCCTCGTGGGCATTTACATATTCTCTCCGAAGATCCTAGAGGCCATAAAGCACATAAAACCCTCTTGGCGGGGGGAGCTGGAGATAACCGATGCGATCCAGAAGCTCATAGACTGGGGAATGCCAGTTCTGAGCGAGATCATTGAGGAATGGTGGCTGGATACCGGGAAAAAGGATGACCTCCTCAAGGCCAACAGGGTTGTCCTGGACGAGTGGATTCGAAGAGATGTGAAGGGACGTATAGAGGGGAATTCGGACGTGACGGGTAGGGTGGTTGTGCCACAATCGGCCCTCATAAGGGATAGCACTGTGAGGGGCCCAGTGGTCATAGGGGAAAATGTCGTGATAGAGCGTTCCTTTGTGGGTCCTTTCTCGAGCATAGGGGATGGTTGCGTGATAAAGGAATCTTCGGTGGAGCATGTGGTGCTTTTGCAGAATTGCTGCATAGAGAGGGTTCAGAGATTGGAAGATTCCATTGTGGGGAGAAACTCTGTGGTGAGGAAGAGGGCATCTGCCCTGACAGAAGGCCTCTGCCTCATGATAGGGGACGACTGTGTAGTGGAGATGTGAGAGCTCCTCCCCTTGACCTTCTCTAGAGAAGAGGTAATTTGAGTAAGGCCTCGAAGAGAGGGGGTGACGAAGATGGAAGAGATTTACAGATATGAGACATTCGGTGCCGACTCTGGGGTTTTTGACAGAGAGTTCACCGTTTATCTAAACCGAATGAGAAGCGAGGGATGGAAAGTGAAAAGCTGCTCCTTCTGCCACGGAGGAGCTGACGGGAAGAGCTGGAGTTCTTGTATCTTCAAGAAGCACAACTGAGGGGGACTCCCGATGGGGGCCCGGAAGACTCTTCCGGGCCTTTTCTCCGCTACTGGTCTCCCACATTCAAATCTCTGCAACGATGCCCCACTCGCCAAACGGGTCGGTTTATTGATTTCCAGAAGGTCCCAAGAGAGAGAATTCTCAGTCTCGGTGTTGCCAGCCTTAAAGAGAAGCGCAGTGAGCCATTATGGAGTCTTTGCCGAACGGTCGTTCCATGGATCAGTGTCCTACTTTATACTTTTGGGAAGTATGACCAGGTAGCCCGGATCATTTACCCGAAGGGCAGAATCCAGGCCAATGGCTCGGGTGCTCAATGCGTCGCCCTAGGCACATCCGGGGTATTTGCTCCCCCCGCAGACAGGACCAGAAAGGAAAGGGGAAAAGGAGGGGCAGTAATGGAGAGTGAAGGTGGCTTCGGCAAAAGAGGTGGAGCATAACTCAGACATTTTGGAGGGCCTCCCATGGACTTCAAGATTTTCCTCGTCACTTTCGCGATCGTATTTCTGGCAGAGATGGGAGACAAGACTCAGCTTGCGGCGCTCACCATGACAGCTCAAAGCGGCTCTCCTCTCTCTGTGGCTTTGGGGGCTTGCCTTGCCCTCATTGTGGCAACACTTATCGGTGTCGCAGTAGGTGGTGTTTTGATCCAATTCGTTGCGCCAACCTTGTTGAAGAAGGGAGCCGGAGTTGCTTTCATTCTCATAGGGTTGATAATGCTCTTCGGCAAATGGTGATGGCCTCGTGACGGAGGTGTGAGGTTGGAGCCAGGATACCTCATCGAGTTCATAGAAGGGGGACGAGTTGTCACTGGGGTATGCCTGGAATTCAGGAAAGGAAAGGTCAGGGCGCTGACGGAGACCATGAAAGAAGTACAACTTTCGGAGGATCGGATAGTAATTTCGGAGAAGGCCAGAGTCGAGACCGCCCAGAGGAGGGAAGGTCTCGCAAGGAAGCTCAAGGAGATATCCTCGAGGAGAGAGGAGCTCAAGGCCCAAGTTGACATCCGGGGGCTCTGGGAGGTGCTCCAGGGAGAGCCTCAGGAGTTTTCCGCCGAGGAGATAGCCGAGCTCGCCTTTGGAGGAAAAGTGGGGCCCGATCAAGTCTCGGCGGTTGTGAGGGCAATGCTAGCTGACAGGGTTTACTTCAGATTCAAGCCAGATGGCTTCAGGCCCAACCCTCCTGAGACAGTAGAGAAGATATTGAGACAGAAGGAGAGGGAGCAGCAAAAGGAGACGCTCCTCCGAGAAGGAAGCGAATGGATAAGATCCCTCTGGGAGGGAAAACCCGCGACTCCTCCCTCCTTCGGTGAGGAGGTGGTGGAGCTCCTCAAGGAGAAGGCGATCTTTGGAAACGAGGCTCCAAGGTCGGCCATAGCAGAGGAACTCTTGAGAAGGGCTGGAATGAGTCAACCTCTGGCCCCTTTCAAGATTCTGGTGCGGATGGGAGTTTGGTCCCGGGATGAAAACATTCTCATCCACCGCTTTGGCATAAAGAGAGGCTTTCCGGAAGAAGTGGAGAAGGAAGCTTTCACCATTGTGTCTTCTCCCCTGAAAGGGACCCTCGAGCCCTGGAGAGAGGACCTGACCCATCTAGCTACCTTCACTGTGGACAGTCCCCGGACAAGGGACCTGGATGATGCCTTGAGCTTTGAGGTCGTTGAAGGAGGAAGATACAGGATAGGGATCCACATAGCCGATGTGACTTCCAGGGTCCCCATGGGCTCCCTCCTGGACCAGGAAGCCCTGAGGAGAGCCACATCCATCTACCTCCCTGAGGAGAGGATCCCCATGCTTCCACCCTGTCTTTCTGAAGAGGCGTGCAGTTTGGTCCAGGGCCAAGTGAGGCCTGCTGTGAGCCTGCTCCTGGAGGTGGACAATGAGGGAAACCTCCTCCAGTATCGTTTCACCCCCAGCTGGATAAGGGTGGGCCAAAGGCTCTCCTACGAGGACGTGGACCAAAGGACAGAGCAGGGTGACCAGGTGATGACCACGCTGTGGAATGTGGCCAAGGTGTGGAGGGGAAGGAGGGTAGAGAGAGGGGCCTTGCTTCTGCCACTTCCAGAAGTGACGGTGAGGGTAGAGAGCGAAGGTGCAATAACCGTGGAGAGGAGGGAGAGGGAGACGCCCTCCCAGATCATCGTGAGCGAGATGATGATCATGGCCAATTGGCTGGCAGCCAGCTTGTTGAGGGAAGCGGGTGTGCCGTGCATCTACAGAGTCCAGCCGGAGCCGAGGGAGAGAGTGGTAAACGGAGGAGAGTCCGCCGATCTTCTGACCTGTTACAAGCAGAGGAAGCTTCTGAGCAGGGTGTCCACCCAACTGGAACCAGGACCCCATTCGAGTCTCGGACTGGTTCCTTACAGCACCCTGACCTCTCCCATCAGGCGTTATCTGGACTTGGCGCTCCAGAGGCAACTCCTCTCCGTCCTCAAGGGGGAGCATCCTCCTTACACGAGGGAGAATCTGGAGAGGATCGTTGCCCAGTGCGAGGAAGTGATGGCCCAGGCTTCACAGATGGAACAGGCAAGGCAAAGATATTGGCTCCTCCGTTATCTCGAGGAGAGGAAAGGATACGAGACCTCAGCTCTGGTCCTGGGAAGGTATGGTCAAAAGGTCCAGCTTCTTTTGGTGGAGTTCATGGTGGAGGCATCTGTCCCTCTCGCAGCAGCCCATTGGCTGAGGGAGGGAGAGGAGGTGAGGGTGAGAATCTTGAGAGCAAGGCCTCTAGATGACGACTTGAGGGTGGAGCTTTGCTGAAAGATCAGGTTCGTGGGGCAAGGCACAGGAGGTTTTGAAGGAGGAAACCTTTTTTGGGGGATACGGGGAACCTGAGAAAGGCCCGCCCGTCCCCTGGGAAGATCTCTCCGAGGCACGCGCTCCTGCACCTCCACACGGGGTGGATAAGCTCGGCCCCTCCAACATCGGGTGCTCAGTCACAATTAAGAGGTGTGCTGAGAGGCCTTCTATCGACGAGAAAATCAATTGTTATCCAGGTAGGGAATTGAAGAATAATGGGAGCCCCTGGGAGCCCCCCTCGAGGGTAATTGAGGGCCCGCACCCATAGGAACTCAAAAGTAAGTCATTGGCATGACCATTCTCTCTCTCCGGATGATTTCCCTACAGGCCTTAGAACCCGTAAGCTAATATTGGCCCCCAAATGTCCACATTGTTGTCCTCATCCAACTCGCTCACAATCCCGTTTCCATCTACTTCAGCCACCAAATATAGATCTGGAAGATACGAGCACCCCGGGCAAGAGTAAGAGAACTTCACCTTCTTGGACTTGATTCTCCCTGCCTTGAGAGCCGGGATGGAAACGGTCTTCATCCAGTAAAAATCCTCCCCGTCCCACAGGTACACATCTACGGTAGTACGAGGTGCGGAGATGTCACCCATGTTATACACTGTGAGGCCTGATGTGACCTTGCAGGTGATCCCCCCGCTCTTATACCCACATTTCTGGTAGCCATAATCCCACCTCACATGCAAATCCGGACCGGTGACGTTGAAGTAAAGCGGACTGCTCCAAGAACTCTCCCCGGAGCTATTCTTGGCCTTGACCATCCAACTGCCGGCTCCTGCCTTGAGGGCTACTGTGGGCCTAACGGAGCACGTGTACTGTCCACCCGAGCAATTTGCCTCAAAGATAGAGAACTCCTGATTTATCTTTCCATTTTGAGAGGAGTCGCTCACATAAAGCACATAAGAGGTAGCTCCATCGACAGCACTCCAGGAATATGTAGGATACGCCGTATGAATATTGCCCGAAGGAGAAAGAGGCGTTGGGGTTGCAAGGGGTCCAGAGGGCGGGCTACTGTCCACATAGATCCAGCGGATCCCTTCTCGGTCATATTGGGTAAGATCGCGCTTCATCCTCCCATGGGATGCGAAACCGTACATCACCTTGTCTTGGTCCAAATCTCCATAGAGATCTGCGAGCCGAAGCCAGTGACCCAACTCGTGAAGGGCAATGCTCTCGAGGTCCATCTTTCCAGAAGGGGTTGGTGTCTCGGTGCTGAAGACAAATCTCGTGTTGAAGAGAATGTCGCACTCGGTCATAACTGACCCCTTCCACCAACACGAGGCCTGTCCTATTGTTTGGGCCTCACTCAAAGGCCCGAAGCAGATTTCATTGACTCCATTTCTCACTCCATAGTTGCACGAGGTGATCTCGCCGTCATAGCGAAAGGAAAACGAAGCCCCCGCATTACTCCAAGTGCTTGCAGCCCTCTGGATCGCATCCGAAGCGCCAGGGGGGCCGGAAGAGACATTGAGCTTGTAAGGGACAACCGCTGTGTCCCATCTTGCCCCTCCATAGCCGAATTTCACGCTGAGGGGCCAAGTGGCCACTATCCCTCCAGAACTGCCTACGAACCCGATTGTATTGCTCCAACTTCCCGGGACGTGGGTATAATCGTCTATGTCCTTTGCCCACACCTCCATCACCACCTGGGAGTCTGACCAAGAGCGAACCGAGGATATGTCCCAGTAATAGTCGTCCCCTCGATATCGGAAAGCTATTCCCGGACCCGGATACCCGGGTGCTGGGCCGAAACCCGATCCCTTTATGGTTAAAGTTTCCCCTGTTCCCGCTGAGACCACAGAGGGAGTGACCTCAGTTATCAGGACCTTGGTAGTAGGTTCGACCTGGGATTTCTCTTCGGCGAGCTCCTCGAAAGTCGCCTTGGTTTTCCCCTCCAAGTAATCCCTGAGCCATTGGAGAAATAAGTGGTCCCTCTCATTTGCTGACTTGACCATCTCCTCAGGCGAGGAGGTTAGGCGGAATACTCCATCTGGTCCTCCTACCACACGGTCCGAGTCTGCCAATGTCACAACAATGTGTTCCCCCTCCTTGAAACGGGGCACATCCGAGACGATCAAGGCCTCATCTCCAACTTTCCCTCCCGGAATCGTGAGGGTCACCTCCCCAGGACCGCTCCCTTTGAGGTACTCTTGGACACTTATGCGGTTCTCCGTATAGATCATGGTCTTCTCTTGGTTCCAGTAACTTCGGACAGAGACCACAATCCCCCTGAGCACAATTTGAGCCTCCTCCACCCTATCTGCCCAAGTGGTCTTCAGCCTTATCGCGTGTGAAAGGTCGCAGGGCCAAATCAAGAGGATAAGGACTCCAAAAATCTTGCTCAGCTCAAATAAATGAACTCTGCGCATCTTGTCTCCCTTCTCTTTATGCCCTTGCTCAGAAAGGTTTGTTCCACTCTACGGGTCCTTTATCCCCCTGTCAACCGTCTCCGAACAACATACCATCGCAGGAGCGACAGGTCTCCTCATAGGGGATCTCCAATTAAATCGTTCAGGGTTGCTTCAGGCCGCTGGCCCGAAGGGAGAGCCCTTCTCGTGGCCCTTCCCTCGGATGGGACAAAGGACCATAATAGAACGTGTCCGAGTAGATCAAGGCACAGAGATGGGAGGAAGAGATGATAACCAGACCAAAGAGTGTGAGA
>Ga0197142_1003693_pt1 | contig 12691 bp, 15 predicted proteins | sample GBS60_MetaG_FD_148614 | JGI IMG/M metagenome (GOLD analysis project Ga0197142, IMG submission 148614) | Sediment microbial communities from Great Boiling Springs, Gerlach, Nevada, United States - GBS 60_MetaG | ecosystem: Environmental > Aquatic > Thermal springs > Hot (42-90C) > Sediment... | reverse complement strand
TAGGTCTTCTTATAAAAGATCGGGCGTCCCTCTTCATCAATCGGATTATCGTAAAGATCGTCGCTCTGCAAACCAGACGGGTCAGCCGATACCAAAGGGTTGTTTAAGCAATACAAATAAAGGTTTGCATTGCCTCCACCGATACCAATCGGGTCTCTTTGCAGCCATCGGGTGGTGCGGGGGTCGTACTCGCGGGCGCTGACATGGTACAGCCCGGTGAAGGGGATATACTCATACCCATACGCCCCGTTCCACAAAAACGGCTGTTCAATCCGCTGAGCGGGCATACTGAGGATGTTGCCCCAGCTGTCGTAGTGCCACACTTCGGTGATGGCTCCGTCTGAATTCACCAACGCCCGCACATGTCCCCAGTCCGTTGATCACATAGTAGCGGGTGTTCTCGGGGCGTAGGTAATCGATCCGCACAATCGGTCCGAGTAAGCCCCATACATATTCGGCGACGATTTGCCCTGAACCGTCCACTTCGGCGACTATCGTGTCGCCTTCATACACATAGTAGGTGATTTAGGCGACGCTGGTGTTGCAATTTCATCGTAAATCCACTCGCGTTATTCCGTAGCCGCTCCGTTCTGTAAACGGTTTAACGATGATGTCACCCCCTTGATGAACCCACTCTAACGCTGCCTGTGTAAGCAAACACTTCTGCGGATGCTCCGTCCGTCTCCCTGCTACATCTTCCTCGATCCACGCCACTCTCCAAGTCGGTACCATCTGCTGTGACCACATCTGTCGCAACTCCTCAAACCATTGCTCCAAACGCTTTTCGTCGAGACCCTCACGCTGGTAAACCGAGGGTTTTTCTATGCCTAAGCATCCCTCAGTCAACACACCACTCTTTGAGACTAAGGACAGTCTCAAGTATACTGCAAGGGAGCGAACAGGATTCAACCTATTCCACCTGTTCACAATGGGCTTGCTCAAGGAACTATGACCAAGATACAGCTGCACGCACGGCACTTTTTGCTCTTTCTGCTCGTGTATTAGCGCCTGAAGCGTGCTGAGGCGCTTGATACGCAACGGTGTATCTGATGATGTAGAGGTTTCACTGAAGCACCAAACGGCTCTTTGATTGAGAATGTTCTGCAGCCAAGTCATCTGGTCTTCAGGAGTTGCCAAAAACCAGAGAACATGGGAGTCATCCTCCAGATACTTCTCTAATTTCTCAAGCGTTTCCATTGCCCGAAGGCGCAGAGTCGGTTCTGAAATCATAAAGCTTGTCTCTGTGTCTGGTGTACATTCTTGCCAATATTCGTCCACGTCCAGAAAAAAGGCGTTGACTATTTTTTCCAATTCTTCGCCCTTGTAGATGCGCATGCTGTGAAAAAGCTCTATATAGTGAGTTTCCAGGAACTCGGCAGATATGCGGTAATCCACAAAATCCTTTATCAGAGCGTAAAAGGCTCTAGCGGTCATGGCTTGGCTTCCTCCAATGCGTATTATACCATATGCGGCATTATTGCACGTTCCCATGTTGAAGCAGATTCTCAATCTGTTTCTCTGAAAGGCGCCATCCGCTAATGAAGTTCCCTTGCAGGTCGAACATGACTAACAATTTTTTGTCGATGTTGTAGTAATGGTAAACCGACTGTGTTCCTCGATATGTCCCTCGTATCACGATGGTTGCCTCATCGGCACAGTGCTGCCTCAGCGCTGCTTCGAATTTTGTTCCTGCTTCTCTACTCCATTTGCTTACAACCCCGAAATCCGAAGCATGTTTGAATTTCCTTTGAAGCTGCCTCGGATCAAACCGTAAGATGACCGTTCCCTTGTCAACGATGGTCAAACCAGCGCGGCGAAGTTTCCAAACCTCATATGCTATCCTTACTGCTCTAATGCCGCGCTGTGCTATGGTGCTCACCCGCCTTACGCCACTACCTATCCATCCCCCTATTGCACCAACAGCCGCCCCTATTCGTTCCCCCACACTGAGCTGTTCCCCATAACAATCGCGACCATACGCTGCCGCCGTCGCCAGCACCCCAGGATGCAGCTCCGCCACAAACTGCCCTGCCGCCTTGAGCTGCTGCGCCATCTGACGCCCACGACCCGATGCATCGCGCCTCACCCCCGTAAGCCAACTGGTATTTTCATCCAGATTGTTCAGCGGGTCGTTGTCTGCCGTGATGTAGGGATTGGTGGGGTTGCTGCCTTGTCGTTGCAGGTAGCGTCCTGTGCGGGGGTCGTATTCAGGGTTCAGGTGATACAATCCAGTGAAGGGAGTATAAGTCCAATCATATGCGCCGTTCCACAAGAATGGCTGCTCAATCCGCTGGGCGGGCGGGCTAATCGGGTTGCCCCAGCGGTCGTAGTGCCACGCTTCGGTAATCGTCCCGTTTGGCGCGACCAATGCCCGCACATGACCCAGTCCGTCTATTAGTAGCGGGTGTTGGCAGGGTTTTGCAAGTCGATTCGGGCAATCAGGTGCTTTGTTCACCTGGTTCGGCGTCGCGCCGCATAGCTAAACACCAGAAGTGTCCCCGTAATTATCGGAACGATGTAAAGCAGGACATGCTCATAAAGCGGCACTTGTCGGTAGTCAATTGGATTGCCAATCAGCAAGTAGGCACCTATCTGTGCCACGATGCAAGCCACCAACAGGAATCTTTGCTGGGTAGAGGAGAGGTGGAGAGCATCGCTGATGACAAGATAATAACACACCGAGGCTATTCCGCTCAGATACCAGTAGCGCAGGACACCCCAAGTGAGCAGATAGCCACAAAGAAAGGGTAATCCCACAATCGCTTGCACCAACAAGGAGGGAAAACGAAGGAGGGCTTCGATCCAAGACAAGCCTTGCTTCGCATAACCTCCCCCTAAATAGAAATAAGCTAAACCCGACACGGTGTGGACAATCCAAGCAGTCATGAAGGCTCCTGCAAGCCATAAGAAAGCACCCCACAAGAGAGTTCTGAAAACTCGGTACAGCCACCCTTTCATGACCGTCCTCTACTGTCCACATCCACAAAGCGACATCGGAATTCCCCTGCGTCCCCCCAAATCTTTCACAGTAAAGTAGCGACGTGTAGGGGCTAATAAATCGAGGGGTGAACCATCAGGGGAATACAGGTAGCAAGGTAAAAATCGATGGCTGGATGTACCCACCTCGCCCCAGTAAGCATACATTTCGATGGCAGGATACCAGGTATGGCTTCCTTCCAGGGAGTGTATTCTCCCGTACCGATCGATAACAAAAGAAAAATCTATCACGATTGGGAATGACCAGTTAGATAGCTCGCCATAAAATGGATTCCCCGCCGTCGCGATCACATGAATATGTTTACCTCCTCCGGAGAGGTCTTTTACCGAGAATCCTACTGTTGCACTAGCAAATCCGCGGTAGCCGCTTGCCATATAGCCTGTACCCACTGTTTCACCCACTTCGACCACTGGCGATTGTACCTCACATGTACCATTCGGCTTTTTCTGGACGGTTATGTAGATACTAAGCCTGGCACCTTTGCCATGCGGATCAGATGAACGCGCGTCGCCTGCAAAAGACGCAGGAAATGGTAACCACACGGTTATTTCCTTTTCTGGGATAAAAGCGTTGATGACATACCTTATGGAACCTTTTGGCCCGCCAGGATCTTCCGCCGCTCCCGATTGATCGGTAAAGTTGATAGGATCTGAAGAGCAATATATGTAGCTGTTTGGTGCCTTGATGCTTCCCTTGTTTGGGTCTCTTTGCAGCCACCTTGCGGTGCGGGGGTCGTACTCGCGGGCGCCGACATGGTAGAGCCCTGTGAAGGGGATATACTCGTAGCCATACGCGCCGTTCCACAGAAACGGCTGCTCAATCCGCTGGGCGGGCATGCTGAGGATGTTGCCCCAACTGTCGTAGTGCCACGCTTCGGTAATCGCCCCGTTCGGTGCGACCAACGCCCGCACATGCCCCAACCCGTCTATCACATAGTAGCGGGTGTTGGCAGGGTTTTGCAGGTCGATTCGGGCAATCGGTCCCAGCAAGCCCCACACATACTCGGCAACTATTTGCCCTGAACCGTCCACTTCGACCAAAATGATGTTGTCTCTGTACAGGCAACACGATATGGGTCACAGATTTTCTCATATCGCTCTCAACTCGAAGCGCTCACAGCAAATAATCAGCGACAGGAGGAAGATTCTCTCTTCTCAAGCTCGTCGCAGACGCAGAAACTTCTCCGGTTCGCTTCGTTCCAGATAGTATCCCGCAACCACCCGACAGCCTACGCACAAGTGAAACAACAATTCGCCCCACCACGCTCCATCGTGAAAGCCTCCTTTCCACGAATCCACCTCTGTATCTACATAATCATTTCCTATGCATGCCAAAAACGGTATCTCATTGCCACACAGCGCACACCTGACTACAGTTCCCCACGGATGCCCCTTGAAGCCCGTTACTACTAGCGGCTCGCCGCCCACCTGATGCTGTGGGTAAAATTCTTGTTTCCACTCAGGAACTGCATCCTCAAATATCCGATGCTCCACCATTTCTTGCCTCCAGCGATCCAGAAGACTTGTAGGAATCAGGCGTCTTAGCATCGTCGCTATCCCTGCTATCTCTTCCTCATCTAACTCAAGTGATTCTATCGCTTCAGTTTCCTCTTCTATCAGGAAGCCACGATTGAATAGCTGAAACAATACTTGTAGCTCTCCCGGCATCGGTAACAAGCTGGCTGGGCGTTCCGGATAGAATTCTGGGAGGTTCGCAGGGGAGGCGGAAACAACTGCGTGTTGCACTACTCGGACTTGACTCTCGCCTTGCATCTGATAAGCAATCGGGATATCGGCATGGCGTAGGCAATGTGGACAGAATAGCAGAGGTAACCTATCGATGCCCAAATCTTGAAGGTGTAGGCGCGGGTCATGCGTATCCAGCTCCAGATATCGAGTAAGAGGTCTCTGGCAGTTAGAGCAGACCGCCCCCTTTATCTGATGTCGCCCGCCGAACCGATGGCAGTAAGTAGGCTGCCACGGCTTAGGCGTGTATAGGATCAGGTATCCTTGCGTCAACCATAACCTCATAGACATTGCTCTATTATACTTGCACGATGAGTTCTTCCTAATCTCCTTGATAGTAAGCCGAAACTACCTTACATTGCCCGCAGAGATGAAACAGTAGCTCACCATACATCATTCCTTGATGAAATCCTCCTTCGGTTGCGCCGTCTGTGGGTACCGTGTCGATGTATTCGTTGCCTATGCAAGCCAAGAACGGCATGGTTTCTCCACACAAAGGGCACACAATCCGCCACCCATGTTCGTATCCGCTAAACCGAATTACAACCAGTGGTTCACCACCAACCTGATGGTGGGGATAAAGTTCATAGTGCCACTCGGGGACGAACTCTTTTGGCTCGCCGTCAATATAACCACGATTGAATAACCGAAAGAGAAGCTGCAGCTCATCTGGCATCGGGAGTAGGCTTGCCCATCGTTCGGGATAAAAGTCTGGATAGCCAGGAGCGGGATAGTCGCCTGAATCGTATTCCGTAAGAGTTTCGGGGGAGGAGTATTGCACAATCTGTATCTGGTCGTGAGCCACCAGTCGGTAGGCAAATTCTGTCTCAATTGCGAGTGGACAACGGGGACAAAACAGTAGGGGGAGCCGATTAATCCCTAAGCCTTGCAGGCGTAGTCGCGGATCGCTGGTGTCGAGTTCCAAGTAGCGAACCAAGGACGCCTTGCAGAGTGGACACTCTGCTCCCGCTATCTGGTGCGATCCTCCAAACCGATGCTGATAGGTGGGCTTGCTTTCACCATAGGGCATATATCGCGCCAGATAGCCCTTGTACAACCACAATTTTGGCTGCATATGTCTTCACTCTCCTAAAAGGGTTCGGATAGGGCCTGGCGACCATAGCTCACTAATAGGCCACAGCGCGTCATTACACGCCTGGATTATACCATGCTGGAAAGCTGTTGCTACAAACAATCCAACGGTAACCAATATATTCGCTTTGCCTGCTGCTCTGCCAAGTATTCGAAGTGCAAAGTTTCTGAATAATTTATTTTGAGTTATTTTTTGCACAAGCCTATCTAGACGAACGGCATCGAGTCCCTCTTTCAGAATACGTGCCCATTCTCCTTCGGAGAACACGCTTAGCAGTACATCCAACTTCATCTGGACAAGACTCACGCCTCGCGCTTGTGCTATATTTGCTAAGAAGTTTGCAATACGCTGGTCCTCTGAGCGCATTACTTTCATGACGAAGTGGAGTGCTTGATCGGGTGTCATCTTCGCTGGATCTATCCCGCACTCTTTTATCCATTTATCCCACATCTCTTTAACTGCCTTGTTATATTCTGCATGATGCTTGTCCCAACGATGCCCAGAAATTGGTTCCGTCACAGCATTATTAAGCACACCAATGGCATCTTCGGGCAGTCCTAAATCTTTCCAAATACTTCTTGGCACAATATGGTGTCCTCCTGGGTAATCTTTGTTTCGTGAAGCGAAACCGTCGTTATCAATATTGTTAATAGGATTATTCCAAGAGAAAATATACAAGTTCGGATGTCCATCGAGAAGTGCAATGCGCTCCCTTTGCAGCCATCGTTTGGTGCGGGGGTCGTACTCGCGGGCACCGACATGGTAGAGCCCAGTGAAGGGGATATACTCGTACCCATACGCGCCGTTCCACAAAAACGGCTGCTCAATCCGCTGGGCGGGCATACCGAGGATGTTGCCCCAGCTATCGCAATGCTACACCTCAGGATTGCCTTCTATTCCAAGCGTGCAGCCAGAACCGCGCTTGCTTCAAATCTCTTTTTCCAGTCTCAGCTTAGTTAGTGTCCAGTTGCGCCATTCATGAAGTTGCCGTACCGCTGCTTCAGGCGATTGTTCCAACAACGACTGTATCAAGCTCACACGCTCCACCATCTCCCCCATCCACGGATAATTGTGCTTGTCCTGTAAAAGCTCACGATGGAGCCTCTCCAAATCGTGCTTGGTCTTTTTATAGTCGCCCACCAATATTCTTGAATATGCGACAGCCTCGCGCACATAAGGATCGTCTGGCACCCCTGATTCCTTCGCGCCCCGCTGAACAAAATCCTCTGGCGTGGATAGCTGCTCTATGAAGGGCAGCCCGACCTCACGGATATTTGACAACACCTCGCCGAAGACCCGTTCCACATTCTCAGGTTCAGTGTTTTCCAATCTCCACCAGATGTCTCTGCGAAACTTCAACACCGATAGGCGAGATCCAAAGGTGTACCAGATACAATCCATTGGTACATACAGTGGTTGCGCAAAGACCTCCACAGTAAAAGCACTGCGATCCATCCAAGACGGTTGAAAGTCGAACCCGCGTAATATCCATCCGACGGGAGAAGAGTAAACCAAAGACAGATGGAGTTGAAAATTTGGCAGATGTGGCAGCAAGTACTCCTGCACCCACCGCATTAGTTGACGTATCCTCATCTCGGTCGCACCTCACGAATAGGTATGTTTTGGCATCTCCTTGGTAAGTGACGGCGTATCTGTTGGATCCGTTCTGGTGTCAGCCGCGCACTGCCTGTTTTCAGATCCCAAATTTCTTTTGGTCTATCTGGGTTGCCTCTTACTGCGTCAACACGGACGGAACCGGGGGTATTCCGATTGACCCGAACGCCATTTCTGTAGGCAACTTCTGTGTGTAATTTTCCCTTTGAAATCTGTTGCACCTGCCTTGCAAATTCCGTATGAACGCGCGTGCCGTGCACAGGACCGCGACCCGGACCCACCGTGCGCTGCGCGATATTCGCCGCCTGCTGAACTTGACGCCCTGCACGCACTGAGCTGACAACCGACCCCGCTGCCCCTCCTCCAACAGCCATGGTCAGACATACGCCTCCCACCCCTGCCAAAACTGTGCTCGTTTGAAAGCCCGGCTGGTCTTTGTATGCTCCGCCATCCCAGAGACCAAAAGAAAATGCACTTCCGACTGCTGCAAACCCTGTCTTGAGTCCCTCTGAAACAACTTCGCTGTTGAACAGGAAAGGTCCTATCCAGACGCCGTCTGCTGTTTTTTTGAACCATTCAGTTCCTCCGTCATCTGCCATGTTGAGAGGGTCATTCCCACAATACAGGTACACATTCGGATGCCCGCCTGCCACACCGATGGGGTCGCGTTGCAGCCATCGTGCGGTGCGGGGGTCGTACTCGCGGGCGCCGATATGGTACAGCCCTGTGAAGGGGATATACTCGTAGCCATACGCGCCGTTCCACAGAAACGGTTGGTCAAACCTGAATACTCCCCTTCTAATCACTGCGCTCTATCAGCCCTATAGAGCACAGGTCAGAGGCTAAATCCTCCCCAATCCGCTTTGGAATTCGGTACCACCACCAACGGTCGCGTGGCTCCGCAGAGGGATAGGAGACAGGAAGCGGAACCTCGCGAGTCGCTCGCAAAAATCGCTCGTCTATCGGATCCACCCATTCTGCAAGCCTACTTTTGCCCGCCTCTGTGAGCAGCTGCATCATTTCCGCAATTTCGTCACGCACCGTTATGTCATTGATGTAATCGTAGATCGTAAGTTTGTAGCCTTGTTCAATCTCCGCAACTACACTTGACCACTCTTCAATCAGTCCCAGCAAGTGCTCCTCAGGTGCTACACGCAGAGTAACGGGTCTTCCCTCACAATCCACCCATTTCTGGTTCGAAAGCCAGGTGCGAATACGCTCGCTGTCTTCTGAAGAAAGGGCAAGTTTACGCTCCATGGTTACCTCCCTAACTGTCTCTGCCAATATTTCTGGGCTTTCTGCAGGTTAATGGTACCCTTCTTCTGGTCGAAACCTGGATTGAAGTAGGTGCGAATTGTCGAGCAATCACTTGCCACCACTGCAAACTCACCAGTGTTCGGATCGAAAAAGAGGACATCTCCGTCCTTTCTAATGTGGGTTTAGATTCCAGCCCGACTAATCAGAGACCGTGCTTTCGCCAAGTAGTCTGCCGCGCTTGTGACCCCAACTTCGCGCCGATGCTTGATGAAATGATCTGTCAACCGTTGCTGGTTAGCGAACCGCAGTTTCTGAGGATTTATCGCAACTCGCGCCGTGCCTTTGGTAATAGTAATCAACACTCGGCAGTCTGCCGCCCCGCGAATCATCCGCGCCCCCACCACACCTGCACGCGCCGTACCAACCACTACACGACTCGCACCCAAAGTCGCTACATCCACCACAAGGCTCACTGCCCCCACACCGACCCGTGTCCAATCACCCTCCGCTATTCCCTTGCCGATGTCCCATAAAGCCCCCACGATAGGCACGAAGCCGATCCCGATGTCAAACAGCTTGCCCCAGTCAGGGTTCAAACCATCGGGGTCAACGAAGTTGATGGGATCATTGGTGCAGTATCGGTAGAGGTTCGGGTCGCCCGAAGCTGCCTCTATCGGATCTCGCTGCAGCCATCTGGCGGTGCGGGGGTCGTACTCGCGGGCGCCGACATGATAGAGGCTGACTTCAAGAACCCACTAGCACTCATACACCCCGTTCCAACTGAACGGCTGCTGGGTGATGGCTCCCTACACAGACAAGTCCCTACCAACCCGTGTAGACTTCTTGAACCCTGTATGCCACAACCCGATCCTGCTCATCAAGGAAGAAAAGTATCTGAATATCTGTCTGTACAAACAAAGTATGATGAGTACCGCGAATTATCCCGCCAATTTCCCTATCCTTAGGTTCACGACGACCGCTATGATGCGTGCAGTATCTATCCATAAAGCGGACAGCTGCCTCACGCATAGAGCCAATAGGCACCTCGCGTCTCACCTTTTCTTCAACTTCAGCAACCGTAAGGGGATGATTGGGGCTCAAAAGCCACCAGAGCACTATCTCAAGTGTTAACCACAAGAGAATGAGTATCCCTGCTAACCGCCTGACCCAAACAGGTACCCTTCGAAGCATCTGTTGAACCGATTCTCTCAAGCGCTGGCTCATACGCGACACCATTCCCGAAACCCACCCGACTATCGTCGGGGTAAAATTGTACCCCAACCAGGTACCCATGGCAAATTCTCCTTTGGTACAGGTATGCCTGCTCGCTCTAGCATCTCACGAGCAGCAGCATTTGAGTTAGTTGAAAAGGGATTGTAAGGAGTATCTAAGCGATTAATTTGATCGGCTGCTTGTTTCAGCTTATCAAGGTAATAGGAAGCAGGCTTATCGTCATCGACAAGCGTGATACAGTTCCGATGAATAGGATCGACCCAGTCTACTGTTCCCTCAGTGTAGCGACCATAGTCGCATCGAAGAGGTCCCCACGGACCGTTGTTCATACCCGGTCCACCCCGATTCGACCCAGGCGAAGACGAGTTAGAGGACCCCCTAGATGGATTGCTGGAAGCAGAACCGCTTGATTGGCTGGACGATCCTGAAGAACCAGAGGTTGAACCCGATGATGACCCTGGTCCTCCACGAGTCGGTCCCCCACGAAAATAATATTCCGTGCCATCTTCATCAGTAACAACGATATAGGCATGCTGTGGACCAAAGCCTGGAAGTCCTTGTATCCCCCTGAAGCACAGTTCGACTTTAGCCAGCCCACTTGGATCGGCAGCATTGACTGGATCATTCCCACAATACCGATACAGGTTCGGGTCGCCGGAGGCTGCGTCTATTGGGTCGCGTTGCAGCCAGCGTGCGGTGCGGGGGTCGTACTCGCGTGCGCCGACATGGTAGAGCCCTGTGAACGGGATATACTCGTACCCATACGCGCCGTTCCACAGAAACGGCTGCTCAATCCGCTGGGCAGGCGGGCTGATAGGGTTGCCCCAGCCGTTGTAGGGACATGCTTCGGTGAGGGTTCCATCCTATTGTCCAACCTCTGTCTCAATCAATTTATGAGCGAGAAAAGCACTCGCTAAAAAGAAAGGTATAAAAAGCAATACATTGTAAGCCGTCGTTGTGCATAGTTGCCATCCGATCGTTATCCAATCATGCGATGCCCACTCAACCAACGGCACACTTAGATAGGCTACTAACCAAGCTTGTGCTACCACGTAGCCAACCGCACACCTATCCAGCAAAAATCGCCAGCGACGCCCCAACCAACCTGACACAACCCGCGCAATCGCCGTATACAACAATGCAACCACTATCAGCCAGAGCCACTCCAGTAAGTGCAACACCGCACTTCCATAGTTCCACTGCCAATAAAAGGAACCATACATCGTACGCAGCCCTACAAGGCGTGTTACTCTGTCTGTCACATACCACAATTGCTCGGTCAGCGGGATGGAGTAGGCACTAGGCAAGCCTTTCCAGCTTAGATGGGCAGTGGGGTCTTCAGGTGACCAAAGGGCACGATCGGTTGCTATCAGCAGCACGATACCTAAAGTAGTGAGCCCTGTACCCCCGATAACCCATCCAAGCAAGTAAGACATCGGGCGTTCACGGTAGCGTTGCCACAGGTGCCAGCCAAGCCATCCCCATGCCAGCAGTCCGATCCAGCGCGTACTGCCTATGGTATGTCCATATCCATGTATGTTTGCCCCGATATTCAGACCTGCCATCAGTGGCTCTATCAGCCACGGAGTGATTAGCAAACTGGCGATAAGGCTTCCCACGCCAACAATCAACAGGCGTATAATCCTTCGAACCGATGGAGCAATCATGGTAAGTTCGACAGAATCATACCGCTTATTGCATTCCAGACATCAAGACTCCTCATCAGCGAGTAGCTGGAGTGCATCGAGCAATCGTGCCCAAAACTGGTTCGCTTGCATGCTCCCCTTCCTTACGGAGATGTGGGTTCTGTAAAGAAGACATAGCCCCCCTGTGTACGCACGACGCCCTTTGGCTCGCCCTGTACGGTGTCCTCTATCTCCGCTTCCGAGACTTTGAGGCTGGCACGCGCGGAAGGTGGCTCGAACGGGCGAATGTATTCAAGCGCCTCGTCGGGCGTGTCGGCAATGACCCAGTAGTTGGCGAAAAAGCCAATTGGGGTGCGCACACCCTCCAGCGGCTCGTTCCAGACGCCCTCCACCAGGATATGCCAAAGTGGGGTCGGCTTCTCCGCGATGGGGTTCGTTGCCCGCATCAGCGCGATGGCGTCAGGGTTTTCCTTGTCGAGGCGTAGCGCACGCTCGGCGTACTGTCGGGCGAGAGTACTGTCGCGGTCTCGCTTGTGATAGAGGAGTCCCATGTACGCCAGCGTCATTGCTTCTGTGGAGAGGCGCGTCTGGGGGTCGCTCAGCGTGTCAAGCGTGCGCTGTGCGTGTTGGAGGGCGCGCTCCGCCTCCGCGTATCGCTGCAGGTAGATGAGACTGTAGGCGCGCGCGGTTTCCAAGAGGGGGACGGGAAGTTTCCGAATTACCCGCTCTGCTTGGTCGAGCATCTGCAGGGCGTTCTCATGCTCGCCCATGCGTTGGTACACAATCGCGAGGTTGTAGAGGAAGCTGTCTTGGGGTGCGCCGTCGCATGCCGAGCCATTCCGAAACGCCTCCAGCGCCTCGCCGTACCGCCCGATGTCTGAAAGGTAGTGCCCCAGATACTCCCACAGAATCCACACCTGTGGGGCAACCGCAACGCCACGCTGCAAGACGGCGATCGCGTCTTGTGGGCGATTCATACCCCACAGCGCACGCGCCTTATACTCGAAGCCAGAGGTGTGGTTCATGTGCAGCAGCTGGTCAGCAATCCTCGACGCCTTCCGAAAGTCGAGCTGCTCCAGCGCCTGCTCCGCTTCGGACATCAGCT
>Ga0197142_1003692_pt1 | contig 12694 bp, 12 predicted proteins | sample GBS60_MetaG_FD_148614 | JGI IMG/M metagenome (GOLD analysis project Ga0197142, IMG submission 148614) | Sediment microbial communities from Great Boiling Springs, Gerlach, Nevada, United States - GBS 60_MetaG | ecosystem: Environmental > Aquatic > Thermal springs > Hot (42-90C) > Sediment... | reverse complement strand
AAAACAATAACCATCATTTTTACCTCTTCCAACCCTTCCTCTTAACTGATGAAGTGATGCTATCCCAAATCTTTCAGCATTTTCTATTATCATAACAGTAGCATTACTTACATCAATGCCTACTTCAATCACAGGAGTTGCACATAAAACATTTATCTTACCACAAGAAAAATATTCCATAACCGCTTGTTTTTCTTTTGAGTTCATTAATCCATGAATAAATGAAACAGTGTAAGGATAAAAAACTTTTTTTATTCTATCATACTCTTTAAGAAGAGATTTTATTTCTTTTTTAGAACTTTCTTCTATAACCGGAAAAACTATATATACCTGAAAACCTTTATAAAGTTCTTTTTTTGCTTCTTCAAAAGCAGTCTCTTCATCACAGTGAAATGTTTTAATTTTTCCTTTTCCAGGTGGCATATCTCTAAGAATAGATAGTTCAAGATCTCCATATAATGCGAGAAAAAGTGTTCTTGGAATTGGAGTTGCTGTCATAACAAGTATATCAACCCTATCTCCTTTCTTTCTTACAGTTGCACGTTGTCTGACACCAAATCTATGCTGTTCATCTATAACAACAAGCGCAAGATTTTTAAATTTTACATCTTCTTCAAGAAGCGAGTGTGTACCTACAACTATATCAATATCACCATTTAAAAGCTTCTTTAAAACCTCCTCTTTCTTTTTTTTCTTAACTCCCGATGTAAGTATATCAAATTTAACATCAAGTCCACCTAAAAATTTCTTAAATGTTATATAATGTTGCTCAGCAAGTATCTCTGTTGGTGCTATAAAACAAGCCTGATAATTATTCTCTACCGCTAATAAACAAGCACTTATAGCTACAACAGTTTTACCACTTCCTACATCACCACATAAAAGCCTTGCCATTGGATAAGGTGAGTTCATATCTTTAAATATTTCATTTATTGCCTTTTTTTGTGATGGTGTAAAATCAAATCCCATATTGTTTTTAAAAGGTGTGAGAAGTGTTCTTTTTATTTCATATCTTCTGTTTTTAATAATCTCTCTTGTTTGTCTTTTCTTTATCCCCCAACCAATACTCATTAAAAATAATTCTTCATAAATAAATCTATTACGAGATTTCTGAAGTATATCTATATCATAAGGAAAATGAATATTTATCAAAGCATTATATCTTCCAACTAAATTTCTTTTTTCAATTATATAATGAGGAATTACCTCAAAAATTAAATCCTCTTTAAGCAATGAAGTAGCATTATAAATTATTCTTCTAAATGTTCTTATATCTATTCCAGAAGTTAATGAATAAACTGGAACTATCCTGTTAAAATTTAAAAAAAGATCATCATCTTCATCAAAGTAAATTTCATCCACATTTATTCTTGTTCTAAAAAAATCATTTTCAATTTTACCAACAATATAAACTCTTTTACCTTTTGCAATCTTTTTCTTTAAAGGCAAAAAAACATCAAAATTTCTATTAAAATTCTTAAATATATTTGCCTCATATTCCCTATCTTTATCTCTAAAAAATATTTTAAATATTCTTAAACTTGATGATGTTTGAACTTCAAAAAAATCATAGACTTCACCACTACATACATCAATATCATCTATCTCAGGTATTTTCTTATCTTTTATAACTCTTCTATCCTGATATGATTTTGGAAAGTAAAAAAGTAGATCTAAAATAGTGTTTATACCAAGTTTTGAAAGCAATTGAGCTCTTTTTGGTCCAACACCTTTTATATACTTAACATCATCTTTTAAAAACATCTACTTTTTGATTATAGAAGGAACTATATTTTTAAGATCATCAATGTTGGGATCAATAATTCTAATTTCTCTCTTGACTGACTCTTCAACCGGTGATATATCTTTAAGACCACTTCCAGTAATTAAAAGTAAAATATTATCACTTTTTTCAAGTTTATTCTCAAGTTTTGCTTTTTTTAACCCAGCATATACTGAAGCTGCTGAAGGTTCTACAAATATACCTGTTTTTGATGCAAACTCTTTTATTGCTTTTTTAACTTCTTTATCAGTAACATTTATTGCAAAACCACCTGATTCTTTAATAGCAAGCAATGCACTTAAACCATCTCTCGGAATCTTTACAGATATACTATCACATATTGTTTTTCCACTTACAACAGGAATTTTTTCAAGATTATCCGTAAATGCTTTATATATTGCATTTGATTCTTCGCTTTGAACAGCAACAAGTTTTGGAAGTTTATCTATAAATCCAATTTTTTTAAATTCAAGAAATCCTTTCCATACACCACTTATTATATTTCCATCACCAACAGGTATAAATATCTTATCTGGAACCTCCCATTCAAGTTGCTCACATATCTCAAATGCAGCTGTTTTCTTCCCTTCTCTTGTATAAGGATTATATCCAGTTGATCTATTATACCAACCAAATGTTTCGCATGCTTTAAGACATAAATCAAAAGCATCATCATATGTACCACGCACAGCTATAACATTTGCACCATAAGCTATTAACTGTGCTAATTTGGCTTTTGGAGCAGTAGATGGCACAAATATTATAGATTTAATTCCAAGAGAAGCCGTTATTGCAGCAAGTGATGATGCTGCATTACCAGTAGATGCTGTTGCAATTATTCTATTTTCTTCATCTAAAGTTTCTATAACTCTTTTTACAACTACATTTGTGGCTCTATCTTTAAAAGATGCGGTTGGGTTTAAAGTATCATCCTTTATATATACCATTTCAACACCAATTTCATCACTTAAGTTATCATTTTTATATAAAGGAGTAAATCCAACCTTCAAAGGTGATATGCCTTTAAGATCCTCAATAGGTAGAAGATCAGCATACCTCCACATATCATAATGATGATTCTCTTTTAAGTCCTCATAACTTATTCTCTTTTTTATAAGATTATAATCATATATAACTTCAAGATTGCCACCACATGAATTGCATACATATTTACTCTCATTTATATGGTGTTCTTTTCCACAAGCAATACATTTTAAAAAAAGAATTTTTTTCATATCTTCCTCTTTTTATGGTATTATTGTGGTACCTCTTTCACCTAAAAGCGTATCTTCAAAAAACTCTGTTTTCGTTATATATGCTTTTGACCCCCCATTTTTAATAAACTCAATACATGCTTTAACCTTTGGTCCCATACTACCACCTGGAAATTGTTCAGGCATTTCATTATATAATTTTTCAAGTTCATCAACCTTTATTACTCTAATATCTTTCTGATTAGGTTTCTGATAGTTAAGTTTAATTCCATCCTCACCTGTAAAAATAGTTAATGTAACCTCAACATCCTCTCCTCTTTCTTTGGCTCTTCTATAAAGAATACTACCAAGGAGTGCACTTGCAAGATCTTTATCTATAACTGCTTCAACTCCGCTATACATCTTAAGAAAAGGTTTTGAAGGATCATACTTTCTTTTATACTCAACCCCGTAATTACATTTATATACTTCAAATCCATCTATTATCTCAGGTTTTACTTCTCTTACAGGTATTCCCCCACCTCCAACAGTAATTGGGATTATTCTTTTCTCTATCAATGACTCAATTGCATCTATTTCAACTATATCAATGGGTTTTGGTGATGGTACTACTCTTCTCCAAATCTCCTCACCTTTATCATCTTTTTTATAAAGTTTCATAATCCATCCTTCTTTTTTCATTCTTTCTTGCGCTTCCTCTTTTGTATAAGATGGACCAATAAATTTAGAAGGATTTTTAAAATCAGGATCATCAGGATTGACAACAACCTGAGTAACAATTCCACAAACTATGTTATCTATACCTCTTATGTTTAACTCATTATTTAATTGAGCAATCATGTATGCCATAGCCCCTTGAGTATCAGCTACACATACATCAAGTGGTAAAGGAAAAAGGAAATTTCTTGAATACTCAGATCTTAACAAAACATTGCCTACCTGCGGGCCATTGCCATGAGTAATTACATAATAATCGTTAGAATGTTTCTCAAATATATCAGCAACATTTTTAACAGTTTTTGCTGTTCTTTCCCATTGCATAGGTATATCTGGATTTATAGGTTTTCCATCTTTATCCTTCAAACCAATAGGAGAAACTTCATTCCCACCAAATGCAAATATTCTTATTACCTTTCTTTTCATACACACCTCTCAAACTTAAATAATTTAAGGTCTTCCGCCCATAACAAGGGAAAGAATAGCTTTAACAGTATGTAATCTATTTTCTGCCTGATCAAATACCACACTTTGATGTCCATCTATCACAGCATCTTCCACCTCAAATCCTCTATCTGCCGGAAGAGGATGCATATATATAGCATCTTTATCTGCAAGCTTCATTTTTTCAACTGTGCATACCCAGTTTTTATATTTATTTAAATATTCTATTCCAACTTTTTTCTTTTCTTCTTCAGGTATATTTTGCTCAGCTAAAAATTGATGACATCCCCATGATTTTGGATATACAACATGAGCATTTTTAAATGCTTCATCCATATCATGAACTATCTCAAACTTTGCACCTGTTTGTTTAGCAAAATTTTTGGCTGCTTCAACAGTTCTTGGAATAAGCTTAAACTCCTTAGGATAAGCTAAAACGACATCAGCGCCAAACCTTGGTAAAAGCGTTATCAACCCTTGAGGAACAGAAAGCGGTCTTGCATAACTTGGTGCATAGGTCCAGGAAACTGCAACCTTTAAACCTTTAAGGCTTTGAGTTGAAAATTTTTCCTGTATTGTCATAAGATCAGCAATTGATTGACAAGGATGATCAACATCACATTGAAGATTTATAACTGGAATATCCGCTTCAGCTGCAACATCTCTTATATACTTATTACCTATTCCATAAAAACAATTCCTTATAGCAATACCATGTCCATACCTTGAAAGAACCTTTCCTGTATCTTTTGGTGTTTCACCATGTGAAATTTGAAGCTTATCAGGCGTAAGATCATGTGCATGCCCCCCAAGTTGAGTCATGGCTGCCTCAGTTGAATTTCTTGTTCTTGTCGATTGTTCAAAAAACATCATAAAAAGAGTTTTATCTTTAAGTAATCTATGCTCTTCTCCAAGTGCAAACTTTATTTTTAAGTATTTTGAAACCTCAAGAACTGTTTCAAGCTCTTCCCTTGTCCAATCAGCCGTTTCAATCCAGTCCTTACCTCTTAACATTGTTTTCATATAAAATCCTCCCTTCTAATTATCATAAACCTATTATACAAAAAATTTGATATAATTTATTTGTATTATATTGCTAAGCAGATGAAGCATGCAGGAGGAATTTTATGCTAAATAGGTATTATTTGTTATTAATTATTTTAAGCATTTTTATTTCTTCATGTGTAAAAAAACAGATAAAACCAACAACATCAACAACTGATGATCAATCTTTATCTTATATATCAACTGAAACCGTTAAAACAGAAGATATTAAAACTGAAGATATAGTAGATGAAACCAAATCAGAAATAGAAGCAGATGTAAGACAAATCAGAGAAGAATTACTTCAAACAATTTACTTTGATTTTGATAAATACGAACTCACAGATAAAGCAAAAGATATACTTTCAGAAAATGCCAAAAAAATTATTGAAAATGAGTATTATGTCACCATAGAAGGACACTGTGATGAAAGAGGAACAGATCAATATAACTTATCACTTGGCCAAAAAAGAGCAAATGCTGTAAAGAATTACTACATAAGACTTGGTATTCCTGAAAACAGGATTGCAACAATATCATACGGCGAAGAAAAGCCAATATGTTTTGAGAAAAACGAAGAATGTTGGTCAAAAAATAGAAGAGCTGAAACAAAGGTTGGAAAATGAAAAAATCAATCTTTATTACATTTGCTTTAACATTCTCATCATGTGTAGCAACTCAACAGGATATGATAATACTTCAAAGTCAGATAGATGATTTAAACACAAACATATATACTCTTAAAAAAAATCAAGCAGATCTTTCAATGAAGATAGATGAACTAAATAGAAATTTAAACTCCTTTACCGAGAACTCAAAAGATCTAAATATAGAGATGACTAAATTATCATCAAAGATAGATGAATATATAAACCTCACAGAAAAAAAAATAAACAATGTAGCAAAAATTGTAGATGAAAAATCTAAAAATAAAGATGAGCAATCTAAAGAAGCAATTTTATTTTATAAGGCTTTATCATTGTATACCTCAAAAAGATATGAACTATCAATAAACGAGCTAAAACAATATATTTTAAACTATCCAATAGGAGAAAATATAGATCTTGCTCATTTTTATATGGCAGAATCATTATATGAAATTAAGAACTTTAGAGAAGCAGCTATTTTTTATTCAAAGATTATGGTAAATTTTCCATCATTCTCAAAAAAAGAATATGTTAAATTAAAATATGCAAAATCCCTTCTTGAGATGAAAGATGTCAAAAAAACAGATGAAGCATTAACGTATCTTAATTCAATAATAAAGGAATCACCAAATTCTGATGAAGCCAAAATAGCAAAAGAAATAGTGTCTTTACATCAAAAAAAAATCAAAAATAAAGAAATAAAAGATAAAAAATAATGCATTTGTTTCTTTTTTTAATTTCTATAAATATCTTTTCACAAAATACTGAAATATATATTGGAATTGAGAAAAGTTTTTCAGTAGAAAATATAATTATAAAGGACTTTAAAGCAAAAACCACAGATAAGTTTGCTATAGAAACTGCAAATTTAATAAAGGAGATTGTAAGAAGTGATCTTCTTTTTTCAAGATATTTTAAAATAATTGAAATTGAAGAGGATATCAGTAATATGGAAACTGATTATCTCTTAAAAAAAGGGAATTATATTCTTTCTTCAGATATTGATGCATCAACATCAACAATATCAATCACAGCAGTTCTTTCTAAAGTTTCTGATAATAAAAATATTTTTAAAAAAATCTATTCATCCAACTATAATTCACTTAGAAAGATTGCTCATACATTAAGTGATGATATAATTGAAAATATAAAAAATGTTAGAGGGATTGCAACAAGTAGAATAACATTTTCAAATGATTCTACAGGCTACAAAGAAATATACATTGTAGATTACGACGGCGAAAATTTAAAACAATTAACAAATCACAAAAGCATTTCAATAATCCCAAAATGGTCAAATGATGGGACAAAAATATTTTATACTTCATATAGATATGGAAATCCAGATCTTTTTGTAATAGATTTTACTGAAGGAAAGATAAAAACATTTTCTAAATTTCAAGGATTAAATATCGCAGGTGGAACTTCACCTGATAATACAAAACTCATTCTTACTATGTCAAGAGGAAGGGATCCATCAATATATATAATAGAGATTCAATCAAAGGAAATTCAATCTCTTATACATAATTTTGGAATATGTTCATCTCCAACTTTTTCACCTGATAGCAAGGAGGTTGCCTTTATAAGTGACAAACCTGGTAACCCACAACTCTATATATATAATCTTGAAACAAAAAAATATAGAAAATTAACAAACTTTTACTGGGCTGATTCTCCTAATTGGTCAAACTCTGGTAAATGGATAGTTTTCTCTGGAAGAGAAACAAGAAATGAAAGACTTAATATATTCATAACTGATCCAACAACCTCAAGAATAATTAGACTTACAAAAAACGAAGGAGATAATGAAGATCCAAGCTTTTCACCAGATTCAAGGTTTATAACATTTATCTCAACAAGAAGAGGCAAAAGAGATATTTACATAATGGATATAGATGGTTCTGCTCCTCATCTATTATCACCACAAATAAAAGGTAATTCCTATACCCCAATGTGGAGTAGATAATTTTATTTTTTTGTTTTTTTAGGAAGTGGAAGTTCAAGATTAAAGCACTTTCTGCACCTCGCCTCATACTTATCTGCAGCACCAACTTCTATTCTTGATCTTCCTTCTACAAGTTTTTGAGAATAATGAGCTGGATTTCCGCAAACCATACAAATTGCAAGATTTTTTGTTACATACTCAGCTATAGCCATAAGTTTTGCCATATGTATAAATGGTTCTCCTTTCCAATCCATATCAAGACCTGCAACTATTACCCTTTTACCCATATTGGCAAGTTTATTACACACATCAACTATACTTTCATCAAAAAAATGAGCTTCATCTATACCAATTACTTCTGTATCATCTTCAAGCTTAGCAAGAATCTCTTTAGCATTTTTTATCGGTATTGCTTTAAGCATGTTTTTATCATGAGAGACTATATGTTGCTTTAAATATCTAGTATCAAGATAGGAATTAAAAATCTGAACCTTTTGTTTTGCTATTAAACATAGTTTTAATCTTCTTATAAGCTCTTGAGTTTTACCTGAAAACATACTACCCGTAATTACCTCTATACATCCTCTTACATTTATGTTATTTGCATGGATCATAATCTCTCCTTATTACTTTTAAACCACTCAAGAGTTTTTAATAATCCCTCTTCAAAACCAATCATAGGAGTCCATTTCAAATCTTTTTTTATCATAGATATATCAGCATAAGTTTTTCTAACATCACCAACCCTTTTAGGCATAAATTTTTTTTCTAGTTTATATCCAAGAAATTTTTCAAGAAGTTTTACAATCTCAAGAAGAGATATACTACTTCCACAAGCAACATTGTAAACCTTACCATCAACTTTATTAGAAAGAGCAGCCTTTATATTTGCATCAACAACATTAGTTACATAAGTAAAATCTCTTGATTGTTTTCCATCCCAGTGTATCTCAAGAGGTTTTTTAGAAAGTGCAAGTTCAATAAATTTAGGGATAACAACAGAATACATAGATTCAGCAGGTTGTCGCGGGCCAAAAACATTAAAATATCTAAGGGAAACTGTTGCAAGTCCATATGTTTTTGTAAACATCACACAGTAATACTCGCCAGCAAGTTTTGAAACTGCATAGGGAGATATCGGTAGTGGTATAAATGTTTCTTTCTGAGGGAATTTTTTACATTCTCCATAAACAGAACTAGAAGATGCATATACAAATTTTTTTACTTTTTCTTCTTTTGAGGCTATAAGAAGATTAAGTGTTCCAGTTATATTATTATCATTCGCGCTTTTAGGATCATCAACAGATTTAGGGACAGATCTCATTGCAGCTTGATGAATAACATAATTAACATCTTTAACAGCTTTTTTTACTATTTTAAAATCTCTTATATCACCTTTTATTATCTCAATCTTATCCTTAACATAATATAAATTATCCATCTTACCTGTAGAAAAATTATCAAGAACTCTTACTTTTTCTCCCCTTTTTATAAGCTCATCAACTATATGTGAGCCTATAAAACCAGCTCCTCCAGTAACTAACCACAATCTACTCATTTTATCTCCTAATTATTCTTATTCAGTTTTTTTCTCAAGAGCATTTTTTACGTTTTCTAAGATTTCATCTGTACTAAAAGGTTTAGTAAGAAATGCTGCTACTTGATCAAATTTTAAGAAAAGACTTCTTGAAGGCTCAAGAGCTGATAACACTATAATGGGAATCTTTGAGAGTTCTTTATCCTCACTTAGAGATGTAGTTATTGAATATCCATCAACCCCAGGAAGCATAACATCAAGTATCATCAAATCAGGTTTAAAATCCTTTATTACATCTATAACATCTCTTCCATTATCACATATTCTAACATTATGTCCCATGCTTTCAAGGGTCAGTTGAAGAAGACTTGATATTTCTGGATCATCATCAACAACAAGTATTTTTGCCATAATAACTCCTTTAAAATATAATTTTACAAAATTAAGGGAAATAAATTGAAAAAGGTGAAAATTTTTCACCTTCATCTTTTATAGTTTCCTTATCCGATTTATCTGTTTCTTTAGGTTTATCTTTAACTTTTTCTTGGTTGATAACATTTCTTTCTTTTTGTTTTTTTATTATCTCATCCAATTTAATTAGCTGTTGTTCATCAAGATATGTTTTTATTATATGAGTTACATTTTTATTATACTCAATTAATCTTGTTTTAATTTTTTCTAATTCCATTTCAAGTTCTTTTTTTTCTTTAAGTTTTTTTTCATATTTTTTGTTTAATGAATCAAATGCTTTTAAATTTTTATTAAGATCTTTTGTTATTTTTTCTATTTGTTGCTGGGTAAGATTTAATGATTCAATAGATTTTAAAACTTTAGTTGGTTCAGGACGTTGAATTTTATCCTGACAATATAAAAAACCACTTAATATAAAAATAATAAACATAACACCTCCCTTTATTTATTTGCTATATTTGTAACAAGATCAAATATAGTATACTTACTTGTATGTTCAGTTCTTCCCCAGTTTTTTCTATCCCTTATAATACCTAATAAAAATATAGGAATCCTTAAGAAACCAACAATTGGCTGCATAAAATATCCTACGAAAATATAAAAATCTATTTTTCCAATAATAAGAATACTTAATGGAAATAAAAAGAAAGGAAATATTAAAATAAAAAATTTAAAAATATTATCATAAGGTATAAGATGATAAAGTTCTAAAATAATATTAAACATATTTGATGTAAAATACATTACAGATCCACAAAAAGTTAAAATTACTAATCTATATACACCCATACAATATATAAAAGCTTCAAATTTTCTTAAATCACATGTCTTTAAAAATCCCTTAAAGAGATTCAAAGCATGTTTTTTAGCCGTATCAAGAGATCCTCTTGTCCATCTAATAGATCTTTTTATGTACTGAGAAAAACAAACTGGCTCTTCATCATAAACAACTGCATTTTCACACCAATTTATATGAATATCATTTGATATAAGTTTCATCTGCATCTCAAGATCTTCAGTAAGGCAACTCTCATCCCATTTAAATTTTTTAACAACATCAACTCTAAAACACATTCCCTTACCATGAAGTGTTGCTGAAAGTCCAAGAAATTCTTTTGGTTTCTGAAAGAAATAATTTGTAATAAACTGCCCACTTGAAACAATAAGTGATATTAAAGATTCTCTAACATTTTTTGGTAGCTGCTGTCCTTGTATAGCTATAGCACCATTATTTAATTTTACAGACATTGCTTTTAAAAAATTAGGATGTATAAGTGAATCAGCATCAAAATAACAAAATGCATCATAGTGCTTTGATGAAAGTATCTTTTCTGTTGCAATATTTAGAGCCTTTGCTTTATTAGAAAAAGTACTTTCTTTAAGCACAAGTATATTACACTTAAGAGGATGTCTTAAAATAACATCTTCTGTATTATCTGTGCAATTATCACATATGATATAAATATCATACAATTCCGATGGATAATCTATATAAAGCATACTATCAAGTAGATTTTTTATAACATTTCTTTCATTATGTGCAGGCACAAGTATTGCAAATCTTTTATCATAAATTTGATTTTCATATTTTTTTTCTCTTTTAAGAATAAAAAAACCAATAAAAGATATAAAAAGATAAAAAAACATGTTTATTAAAAAATAAAACTGAATAAGATTGCTTAAAACAACAAAAAATAAAATAAAAGTTTCCATATTGAAAACCAGTAAATAAAATACTATAATTATTTTATCAAATAATTTTATGAAAAATAATTCAGCTAAATCAAGGTTTTGGCTTTATCTTATACCCCTTTATATACTTATAGCTATCCCACTTATTAAATGGACAATAAAATTATCATCTTCTGATATTAAACTTTCTGAAGATGATTTAAAAGCTTTTTCAACAGATAAAAAACTTAAAATAGATGATTTTAAGCTTTATGAACCAAGCCTTGATGATGTCTCATATGCTGTAAGATATAAAAATATAGAAGAAGATTCAAAAAACTCAAAAACCATAAAAATCAAAAATGATGAAGATCTATCAAAATATACTACTAAAAAAAATAACAACACAAAAGAACAAAATCCTATATCTGTTAAATCAGATGAAAAAGAAATACCTCAAACAAAAGACATTAAAGCAAAAGAAATGTCAGCAATAGGTTATAAAAAAGGATTTTTAACTGATGTAACAGGGAAATTATTAAACAATCCAAAAGCATTAAAATCACTTTTTAATAATGAATACGTAGTTAATGGATTTCTTTCAAGAGATATAGTAAAAAGAAACCTAAATGATCCAAATGCCCTAAAATCATATCTTACCAACACAAACGCAATATCAAACTTTATTAACAATCCTATTGTAAAGCAAGTTTTAAACAATCCCACACTTTTAAATACAATAGCTCAAACAAAGCTTGTCCAAGATATAATGGCATCACCAGCTGTAAGTACTATATTAAGCGATCCAGATACAAGAAATGAAATTTTAACAAAAAATCCTCAAATAGGGGAACTTATATCAAACCCAAATATATCACAAGCTATTTCTCAAAATCCTAATGCATCAAGATTTTTAATAGGACAGTAATTTATTTTACGTATCTTAACTTTTTTATTTTTGTACCTGGAAAATAAAAATTAAGAATTTCTTTATAATTTTTATTTTCTTTAAGAGAAAGGCCAACTGCTCCAGATTGACACATACCTATGGAATGACCCCACCCACCACCATAAAACCATATATTCCTTATCTTACCATTTGAAAATCTATTTATTTCAACATTAAAAAGAGTCGATTTAAGTGAATTTAGGCCAAAACTACTCCTTATTATATGCTCTCTATCTAAAATAACACTTTTTTTACTTCCAACAACTTTT
>Ga0197142_1003691_pt1 | contig 12697 bp, 6 predicted proteins | sample GBS60_MetaG_FD_148614 | JGI IMG/M metagenome (GOLD analysis project Ga0197142, IMG submission 148614) | Sediment microbial communities from Great Boiling Springs, Gerlach, Nevada, United States - GBS 60_MetaG | ecosystem: Environmental > Aquatic > Thermal springs > Hot (42-90C) > Sediment... | reverse complement strand
ACCGAAGGGATTCTGCCTAGCTATGATGCCGAATCTGGTGAAGTTGCGGGGATGAGTTTCTATACCTTCCTTGATGATTGACATGTTGAAAATCCGAGCAGCTTCTGCACTTGCAATAGCTGCACAGGTATGGTCACCTTTTTCGGCTACTCGCTTTACAGCTGTGGCAGTATCACGGCAGGCGACAAGATCCCATTCGGGATGTTTGTCGAGAAATTCTTTACACTGTTCGAAAACCTGAGGATGAGAATAGATGGTGCGAATTTTGTCGAGAGTCGTTCCTTCAATGCCGATCAGATTGTGAACTATCCTGAGAGTTAACTCTCCGACGATTTTTAGGTCGTATTCCATAAGAAGGTCATAATTCACATGGATACTTCCTGTTAGGGAATTTTCCAGAGGAACCACACCCCAGCCTGCTTTTCCTTCCGTAACCTCTGTAAAAACTTCTCTGAAGGAAGCAAGATTTTTCATGGGCACAGTTTCGCCGAAGAACTGCAGAGCCGCTTTATGGCTGAAAGAACCTGGATCTCCAGAATAAACAACGGTTGGTTCAGCGGCGTGGTCTCGTCTAGCGAAATATCGAGCCTTGGGGAGATAATCAAAATCAAGCTGTTTTCCAACCACGGGAGAAATAACATGAAGGTCTCTCATGAGCCTTTCAAACTGTTCGGGATAAAGGCTCTGAGCGCCATCCGACAAAGCTTTGTCGGGTTCGACATGGACTTCTACCATAATACCATCGGCACCGGCGGCTATAGCAGCTCGAGCCATTGGGAGCACCTTTTCCCTCAGCCCCGTTGCGTGACTCGGGTCCACAATAACAGGAAGATGTGTAAGCTTTTTCACCACCGGAACGGCGGTAAGATCAAGTGTATTTCTGGTGTAGTGCTCAAAAGTCCGTATGCCTCGCTCACAAAGAATTACCTGATCGTTTCCTTCCGATAGGATGTATTCCGCAGCCATCAACCATTCTTCAATGGTTGCTGCGAGTCCTCTTTTGAGTAGCACCGGTTTTCCAAGTCTTCCCACACATCTGAGAAGTTCAAAGTTCTGCATATTGCGTGCCCCTACCTGAACCACATCCACGTATTTCATCATTAAGTCTGCTTGAGCCGGAGACGTGATTTCAGAAACGATCCTTAGCCCTGTTTCTTCTCTTACTTCTGCCAGGATTTTCAACCCTTCTTCACCAAGCCCCTGGAAGCTATAGGGTGAAGTTCGAGGCTTGAATGCTCCACCTCGAAAGAGCACAGCACCGTGGCGGCGAACTATACGGGCAATCTCCAGCGTTCGTTCTCTATCTTCCACGCTACAGGGACCTGCTATGACTACAAGCCTGTCTCCACCTATCACTACATCTCCGACTCTGATTTTAGTCGGTTCGGGGTGAAAATCCCGACTCACCAATTTGTAAGGTTTGCTTACGGGTATAACCTTGGAAACTCCAGGAAGACTTTCAAAATATCCGGGATCGAGTCTATTCTTATCGGAATAGCCTACAATGCCGATAAGAAGCTCATCTGTTCCGTGAATTTCTCTAGGCGTATAGCCCTTTTCCCTGATAAGCCGCTTAAGTTCGTTAACTATTTCTGGTGATATCTGTTTGTTCAACACAAGAATCATGACTTTCACCTCCCAAATAAAAAACCCCGAGGAGATCCTCGGGGTTTATGATTGATAATTCCCACCCCGAGGGGAACCGCTTCCACCCGGGGTGTTGTTGTCTATTTAGGCACTAAACGCCCCCGGGTGGCTTAAGAAAAAAGAAAAAGAAGAAGCCGCAACCGGAGGGCGATACTTCGCAGTTAACCTTATGTTCCACGTGCCAATTATTGCCCATCTTTGAAAGCTTATTTGAAAGATAACCTTTTCCGTTCATCTTTTTCACAAATTTTAGACTCAACCCCTAAATTAACCTTTTCAAATATGTACTTTATTTTATGCCTTGTGTAACGTCAAGAAGTTTTGTTGTTTTGAGAAAGAAATGATTGACAAGGAATTGATCTGTTTGTAGTAGAAAAGACGAATTTTGTAGGAAAAAGTAGTGTAGTTTTAATTTAAATTAAACGTTTGTTTTGGAGATAGAGAATGAGTAGAAAATTTCTATGTGCCATCCTTTTAGCTTGTGTTTCTGTGTTTGTTTCGAGCTGTGGAAAACAGGCACAGTCCCAGGGACAGTCTCAAGTTCCAGAGGTTTCTACAATAACAGTTTCTACAGAATCTGTAGAGCTTGTGACGGAACTTCCGGGACGAGTATCGGCTTTTCGAATTGCAGAAGTTCGGCCTCAGGTGAGCGGACTTATTCTCAAACGCTACTTTGTCGAAGGATCCGATATAAAAGCCGGACAACTCCTTTACCAAATCGACCCCGCTCCTTTTGAAGCGGCTTTGAACAATGCCAAGGCGGCTTTGGGTAAGGCTGAAGCTCAGATTCTTTCTCTAAAACCCAAGGTGGAAAGATTTAGAGAACTCCTTGCGGAAAAAGCTGTAAGCCAACAGGATTATGATGACGTTTCTGCCGCTCTAAAACAAGCAATGGCTGAAGTTGAATACTGGAAGGCTTCTGTCCGGTCAGCTCAAATCAACCTAGGCTATACGAAAATTACCGCTCCGATCTCAGGTCGTATTGGGAAATCTAACGTTACAGAAGGAGCTGTTGTAACCGCTTACCAACAAATGCCTTTGACAACTATCCAGCAACTCGATCCCGTTTATGTTGACATTACTCAATCGACCACCGAGCTTCGGCAGCTTAAGAAAAAAATCGAAGAAGGGCGATTAAAATACGGAGGCCAGAAGAACACCAAAGTGAAAATCCTTATGGATGACGGCACAGTCTACCCTTATCTGGGAGATTTGCAGTTTCGAGACGTAACGGTTGATCCTACCACCAGTTCTGTGACCGTGAGAATTATTGTTTCTAATCCAGACCATACACTTCTTCCCGGCATGTATGTCCGAGCTCAGGTACAGGAAGGTGTTAACGAACAGGCTATTCTCGTGCCCCAGGAAGCCGTTCAAAGAGACAGAAAGAGCAACCCCTTCGTGCTGGTTGTTAATCAGAAACATAAGGTTGAAGTGCGCCCTGTGATGCTTGATCGGGCTATAGGCAATGAATGGCTTGTGTCGTCGGGACTTTCTCCTGGAGATCATGTAATTGTGGAAGGCATAGTTAAGGTGCGCCCCGGCATGACGGTTAAAGAAATACCTTTTTCAAAGGATAAAACCCCGGGTTCTCCACAACCTTCCTCATCTCAGTCTCAATAGGGAGGATTTCAGATGCTCTCAAAATTTTTCCTGGAACGACCGGTTTTTGCCTGGGTTATTGCCATTTTTATGATGCTTGGCGGCGCTCTTGCTATCTATCTCATGCCGGTTTCTCAGTATCCTAACCTAGCTCCCCCCTCCATCTATATCATGGCGACCTATCCTGGAGCATCGGCAGAAACGGTTGAAAGCACGGTTACCCAGATTATTGAACAGAAAATGACAGGTCTTGATAACATGATTTATATGTCTGCAACTAGTGACTCTTCCGGTATGTCTCGAATAGAACTTACCTTTGCTCCCGGAACCGACCCCGATCTTGCCTGGGCTAAAGTTCAGAATAAACTTCAGCTTGCTATGGCGAGTCTTCCACCTGTGGTTCAGGAAATGGGTATCACTGTTGGTAAAGCTACCAGGAACTTTCTTATGATTGTCGGTCTTATTTCCGAAGATGGTAGCATGGATGGGAATGACCTTAGAGATTACGCTCAGTCCAACCTAGAGAAGGTTCTAGCTCGCATACCGGGAGTCGGAGAAGTTCAGAATTTCGGCACTCAATACGCTATGCGAATCTGGCTCGATCCCGATAAGCTTATCAGTTACCATCTGACGGTTGATGATGTTATTCAGGCACTACGGAGCTATAACGTCGAAGTTTCTGCAGGGCAGTTCGGCGGGGCTCCAGCTATGCCTGGCCAGAGAATGAATGCTTCGATAATTGTTCAGCACTTTCTCAAAACCCCGGATGAATTTGCCTCTATTCCTGTGCGAATTAATGCTGACGGCTCTGTGGTGAGAATACGAGACCTTGGGCGGGTTGAACTCGGAACCGAGTCTTACGATGTTCAGTTTTTCTATAACGGCAAGCCAGGCGCCGCTATGGGCATTCGACTCATGGCAGGAGCAAACGCTCTAGATACCGCCGACCGCATAAAGCGAAAGCTTGATGAATTGAAACCTTTCTTTCCATCTGGGCTTAAGGTTGTTTACCCCTACGATACTACACCTTTTACTCGAGTAGCCATTAAAGAAGTGGTCAAGACTCTTTTTGAAGCAGTTATCCTAGTGTTCTTGATTATGTGGGTTTTCCTGGGAAGTTTTCGAGCGACGATTATTCCGACGGTAGCGGTTCCTGTGGTGCTTCTTGGAACCTTTGGGATACTTGCTCTTGCCGGTTTTTCCGTCAATATGCTTACCATGTTTGCCACCGTCCTTGCCATTGGACTTCTTGTGGATGATGCTATTGTGGTGGTGGAAAATGTTGAGCGTATTATGGAAGAAGAAGGGCTTCCTCCAAAGGAGGCCACTGCAAAATCCATGGAACAAATTACAAGTGCACTTATCGGCATCGGACTTGTGCTTTCGGCGGTTTTTGGTCCTATGGCATTTTTCCCCGGATCGACGGGCATTCTTTATCGCCAGTTTGCCGTGACCATCATTTCCGCTATGCTGCTTTCCGTTCTGGTAGCTCTTATCCTCACTCCTGTTCTCTGTGCCACGTTTCTGAAACCTCCTACACCGGGTGTTAAACCGGGAGAGAATGCTGTTCCGATCCTTAGACCCTTTTTCAGGCTTTTTAATCGAGGGTTTTACAGAGCAAGACGTTTTTATGTAGAAACAGTTGGTCGATCCTTTACACGAGTTGCTCGATACATTGTTGTTTATATTGTTATCGTTGGAGTTGTTGGATTTCTTCTTATGCGTCTTCCGACGGCATACCTTCCCGAAGAAGATCAGGGACTTTTGCTAACCCAAGTGATTCTTCCTCCAGGCTCAACTTTGGAACAAACGCAACAGGTGCTGGATAAGGTTCGTGATTACTTTCTTACCAAAGAAAGCAATGCTGTTGAATCCTGTGGAACTCTTGCCGGTTTTAGTTTTTCAGGACGTTCACAAAATAACGGACTTGTATTCATAAAGTTGAAAGACTGGCACCTTCGTGATCGAGCTGATCTTAGGGTTTGGGCTATCGCCAGGCGAGCCATGATGGCTTTTTCATCTATTAAACAGGGCATGGTGTTTGTGTTTCCACCGCCTTCCATTATAGAACTCGGAAACGCCACAGGTTTCGATTTTGAACTGCTCGACTTCGGTGGGATGGGGCATGCGGCTTTGATGGAAGCGAGAAATCAACTGCTTGCCATGGCTAATAAAGATCCGAGACTTACTCGAGTGCGACACAACGGCATGGATGATGTGCCTCAATATAAAATTGATGTAGATTGGGAAAAAGCCGGTGCTCTGGGTATTCCTATATCTTCCATTCATCAGACGATTTCTGCCATGTTTGGAGGAGCCTATGTAAACGATTTTATTCATGCCGAGCGAGTTAAACGAGTTTATGTTCAGGCGGATGCGCCATACCGTATGCTTCCTAAGGATCTTGATAAAATCTACGTTAGGAACAAAGAAGGGAAGATGGTGCCTTTTTCGGCCTTCGCCTCAGGGTATTGGACCTACGGATCTCCAAGACTTGAACGCTATAACGGTTTCCCTTCTATCAACATCTGGGGTGAACCCGCTCCGGGGAGAAGCACGGGCGAAGCTATGAAAGCTATGGAAGAGCTTGTCCAGAAGCTTCCTAAGGGGTTCGGATTTGACTGGACGGGGCTTTCCTACCAAGAACGAATGTCCACCTCTCAGGCTCCTATCCTTTACACCTTTTCGGTTATCGTCATTTTCTTATGCGTTGCCGCTCTTTTTGAAAGCTGGACTGTTCCTTTTGTGAATATGCTCATGTTCCCTTTAGGCGTATTTGGCGCTTTGCTGGCAACCTACCTCCGAGGACTTCCAAACGGTGTCTATTTCCAGATAGGTTTTCTGACCACTCTTGGACTTTCAACCAAAAACGCAATCCTTATCATTCAATTCATACAGCACGCCATGAAAACTCAAGGCATGGGGCTTATCGATGCTACTCTTAGCGCTGTCAGGATAAGGTTCAGGCCAGTTCTTATGACGTCTTTTGCTTTCTTCTTCGGAACTCTTCCTCTTGCTCTGGCGTCGGGAGCGGGAGCAGGAGCCATGAACGCTATAGGAACTGCGGTCACCGGTGGGATGCTTTCGGCAACGTTTATCGATCTGTTCTACATTCCGCTTTTCTTTGTAATGGTGGTTCGAGTGTTTAAGAAAAACGGTAAGGAGTAATTAGCCATGATTACGAAAAGGCTTCTTCTGATTGTAACTTTAGCTGTCTTGCTGGCAGGATGTTCCTTCATTCCGAAATACGATCGTCCCAAAGCTCCCATTCCTGATAATTGGCCTAAGGTAGGAACCGATTCGAAATCGACCGAAAATGCAGGCACTACTTCATCTCACACTTTAAACTTGATGAGGAGCCCTGCAGATATTTCGTGGAAGACTTTTTTCCCTGACGAACGTCTCCAGAAGCTTATAGAACTTGCGCTGACGAATAATCGGGATTTAAAGCTTGCCGCTATGAACGTGGAGAGAGCTCGTGCTCTTTATGGAGTTCAGCGAGCAGAGCTTTTACCATCTGTGAGTGGTGCTGCCAGTGCCAGCATTCAGAGAACTGCCGAAAAGCTTTCTATGACCAGGGAACCGAAGGTAGAAGAAAAATACAGCTTAAGTCTCGGCATAGTCTCTTGGGAATTGGATTTCTTCGGGCGTATTCGAAGCCTTGAGAAAGCCGCTCTGGAAAACTATCTTGCAACCGAAGAAGCTCGGCGAAGTGCTCAAATTTCCCTCATTTCCGCCGTTGCGCAGGCTTACTATACTCTCGCCGCCGATCGGGAAGCTCTGGCTCTTGCCAAATCAACTCTGAAGACCCAGGAAGAGACCTATCATATCATCAATCGTCGCTTTACAGTAGGGCTTGCAACCGAAATGGACAGGCTTAGAGCCGAGACTCAAGTGGAAACAGCAAGAACCGAAGTAGCCAGGCTGACACAACAGGTGGCAAAAGATGAAAACGCCTTACAGCTTCTTATTGGTGTGTCAGTTCCGAAGGAACTCATACCGGACGGCGAGTCTCAAATTAAACCACCAGGAGATGTTTCTCCCGGACTTCCATCGGAAATGCTTTTGCAACGGCCTGATATCCTCAGCGCAGAACACCAATTGAAGGCGGCGTATGCTAATCTTGGAGCTGCCAGAGCTGCACTCTTTCCCAGGATTTCTTTGACAAATACGGTTGGCACGGCAAGCAACGAACTTACAGGGCTTTTTGCTGGAGGTTCCGGCACATGGAGCTTTGTATCCAATCTGGCAACACCGATTTTTGATGCAAGGACGTGGGCAGCTTTGCGGGTAACAAAGGTTGATCGAGAGATTGCCATTACGCAGTATGAGCGGGTAATTCAACGTGCATTTAAAGAGGTGGCTGACGAACTGGCAATAAAAGCTACGGTAGACGACCAAGTTGCGGCTCAGGAAGCTCTCGTAAAAGCTTTAAAAGAAACCTATCGCCTGGCTCTTATGAGATATGAAAAAGGCATTGACAGCTATTTAAGCGTTCTTGATGCTCAACGCTCGCTTTACGCTGCCGAGCAGCAGCTTATTTCACTTCGCCTTGCTCGACATGCCAACCGAGTAAGACTGTACGCCGTGCTGGGAGGAGGAAGATAGGCGTGATACGTGATACGTGATACGTAAGGCGTGATACGTGATACGTGATATGTGAGACGTGAGACGTGAGACGTGAGGCGTAAGGCGTGAGGTGTTAGGGGTGGGGTAGGATGGGAGACCTAAGGACGCATAGGGATTTGGATGTTTGGAAGGAAGGGATAGAACTTGTGGTGAAGATTTATGAAATTGTTCAAAAGTTTCCAAGGGAGGAAAAGTATGGTCTGGTGGAACAAATAAAGAGATCCGCTATTTCCATACCGAGTAATATCGCTGAAGGAGCGGCTCGAAACTCAAAGAAAGAATTTCTACAGTTTTTATATGTTTCTTTGGGTTCTATTTCAGAATTGGAAACTCAACTCATTATAGCAGATAGGCTTGGATTCTTAAACAACAAAGAAGTTTTCTCTCTAATCGAAAAACAACGATCCAAGCTTCTAGGGCTAATAAAATACCTGAGAGGCGAGAAAAATGCCAAAACCCCGTAACGCCTCACATCTCACACCTCACGTCTTACATCTCACGTCTTACGTCTCACGTCTTACATCTCACGTCTTACATCTTACGTCTTACGTCTCACGTCTCACTTATCACGTCTTACGCCTCACGTCTCACGCCTCACGTCTCACGTATCACGCCTCACGTCTCACGTCTCACGTATAGGTGTTTAAAATGACTGATATGAGTGATTATTCAAACATTAGACTATGGGTTGTTACTGGAAAAGAGAAGGCGTCCGAGGTTTCTGATGAGGAAGAGGGGAAACAATTTATTGGGACCGTCCTTCATAAAGCAATAGAGCTTTTGCTTAAATATACGACCTCCCAAGATAAGGAGAACTTGACAGAGCTTGTGGACCGAAGCGTTATGGCTGCGTGGGCAATTCTTCAAGAAAGGGTTCCTGAAGATTGGAATGACTCCGAAGAAAAAATTAAGGAGATTCAGCAGGAAGCCAAGAGAATCCTCATAGAAGCCATATCGAATAGGGATTTTTACGAACTTTTTTTACGTGCTGACGATGATAATGTTATAATCCGGCCAGAAACAGAAATTGTTGATACAAAGGGACGAACCTTCAGGATAGACCTTCTGAAAATTAGACCTTCTTTGAAGCAGGTGGAGGTTTTTGATTTTAAGACGCATAAAATGGATCCGGAGAAGATCAAGCGCCAGCTAGGTCAGTATTTAAGGGTAGTAAAACAGGCTTTTGGTTTTTCCTGGGAAGTAAAAGGTATTGTTGTTTACTTAGATCCGCCAGAGATTGAGGTCGTTTCGTGAGGTTAGTTAGATTTATTCCCCCAGAACAGTCTTTTCTTAAAAGCCTTGCCAGGATTTACTTTCTGGAAATGAGCGAGGTGAATTCGCGGGGTCGGGAGACCGTTTTTATTTTTCCGTCACGTCGTGCTGGTTTGTATTTCCGATATTATCTGAGCCTCGAAAGGAAAAATTTTATTTCTCCTCGTATCTATGCCTTTGAGGACTTCGTGGACGAATTCGCTTCATGGCACAATCCAAGCGCAAAGATAAATTTCTTCGACCAAATATGGGAAGTTTATCAGGTTGTAAGAGAAAAAGCCAAAGGAGTGCCGCAGGTACAAAATTTTGAGAAATTCATTCCCTGGGGTGTGCAACTAGTAACCGCTTTTGAAGAGGTCGAGCGGGAAGGGGTGAATTTGCCGGAGTATTTATTTACACCTGAAGGACATCCGGTTTTGAGTGAAGTGCCCCTGGGTATGGTTTGGACTGCCTGGAGAGAAAGAATCGCCAGGATGGGGAAAACCTCTCTTGGAATGTGTTACCGAACCTGCATAGAAAAATGGAATGAGGGACTTCTGCCGAATTTTATCCAGGATGCTGACGTTCATTTTGCCGGTTTTATGAAATTTGGCTCTGCCGAAAAAGCTTTTCTTAGGGCGATTAAAGGAAACATTACCGTCTGGATTGAGTCAGCTCCGGAGAATACCCCTTATGATGTGAAGAAAACACTAAAAGAACTCAGGTTTTCTTTCTCTGAGGTCTATTCATCCGATGAGTCGAAAGACGCATTACCGGAGATTTATTTCTATGAAGCCCCGGATCGTCACCATTCGTTAGAAAAAGTTGGTTGCTTCGTAGGGGCTATTTCTTCTCCTAATAGGCCAGATGAGGTTGCTGTTATTGTGCCCGATGATGGTGTTCTTCTGCCACTTATTTACGAGCTGCAGGATAGTCAGTCTCAGATAGACATTAACATTACGATGGGTTATCCGTTGAGACGCAGTCTTGCGGCTTCGTTTGTTTTGATCTGGCTGGAGTTTTTAACATCCAGAACCAATGATGGACGTTTTTACATACCGTCTTTTCTTCACCTGATTCGCCATCCTTACACCAGAATTCTTATCGGTAGTATAACTTCGGCTAGTGTTGGAAAGGAAGCTCTGTTCTCTATTGAAACTACACTGCAAGATGCCGGTTCAACTTATATGAGTTCTGAGGAAATTGAGGAGCTTATAAAGAGCGTCCCTGAAGAGAGCCAAACGGTTTTACATGTTTTTGAGATAATTAAAGAATTGCTTATCTCCAAGTTGCTGTCTAGGTCTTTGTTGGCGTTTAAGGATGTTTTTGAAGTGATCGGCGGAGTGCTGGAGGAAATTTCTTCATCCGGTTTGCAACTTGATAGCGAATATACAAAGCTTTGGGGATACAAAGCCGGTCTAGAGCAGGCTTTTTGCAAAAGGTTTATTGAAGATATTATCAAGCCTGTTGTGCAGTCCTATTGGGCTTCCGAACCGATTGAGCATATTTCGACTGCATACCGATTTCTGAAAGAAACTGTGAGTGTTATACGTGTGCCTTTTTCGGGAAGTCCCCTACGAGGACTCCAGGTTTTGGGATTCTTTGAAAGCAATCTTTTGTCGTTTGACGAAGTTTTTATTTTGAACGCTAACGAAGGGATCTTACCTCCACGGCGTTCTCTTAATCCGGTCTTGCCTGAAGGCTTAAGGAGAAAACTGGGGCTTTCAACGATGGAGGATGATGCCGTTTTCAATCGCCACCTTTTTATGCGCCTTGTTGCTTCGGCGAAAAAGGTGCATATTTTCTACACAGCAATGAGCTCCACTCAGCGTTATGGAAGCCGTTCTTCTTTGGGATTAACTATGGTAAGAAGCCGTTTTGTGGAAGAACTTATATGGAAAATAAACAAACAACAGAATTCTCTTAATGAACCTGTAATTCCCGTTCCTGTGCGGATTCCTTATCGAGTCCTGAGACGTCCAAATCAAATTGAAAAGAGTCCTTTTGACACAAAAATAATAGAACTTATGCAAGGAAAACTTTCTGCTTCTTTGTTTAACTCTTATCTTAAATGTCCTGTGATGTTTTTTTATCGCTATGTGCTGGGAATTAAAGATTATAGTGGTGAAATAGAAGAAGGGCTCAAAGGCCGAGGCTATAGAGAACTCGGTGTTATTCTCCATGAAACGATGAGACGATATTTTTCGAATATTATGGAAACCGGAGAACATTCCTCTGATATTATTGTTAAAATTTTCGACGATGTGTTTTCAAGTTCTAGTCTTTCAAAACGACTGGGACGTGAGAGACGATTTTTCATCAGAGAAACCGCTATTTATCGTCTTAGAAGGTATGTAGAATGGTTTGATAGAACTTGGCAGTGCTTTACAGTAAAAGAACTTGAAAAGGAATTCTGTATAACATTAAACAAGTTACTACCCTTGCAAGATAATATGAATATAAAATTGCAGGGAAGAATTGACTTAATCGCCTTGCTCAATGATGAAGAACTATGGATTGTTGATTATAAGACAGGGTCGCCACCGGATTTAAAATTTGCGTGGGAAGATTCGCATGACATAATCAATAGAAAAGATCTTTCAGATATAGAACAACTTGCTGAACTAAGAAAATGTATTGAAGATCTTCAGCTTCCTTTTTATTGCCTTATTGTGGATCGATCTGATTTTAGGAAGGAGTTGACAAATATTAAGACTTTAAAAGCATGCTATCATGCTTTAGGTGCCGGCAGATCTGATAAATACCAGATCGAAATGAAGGAAAATTTTGGGGATGTGAGCTCTATTTTTGAGGAAATTCTTGGATTTCTTATTTATCATATTGTTAATGCTGAGGCTTTTTTTGCTACGGATGATTTAGATACTTGCGGTTTCTGCGAGTATGCCAAAATTTGTCCTTGTTCTGCGATGTGAATTGTTAACTGCCTGCGATGGTTAGGTTTATGTTACGATTCGTTTCTTGACAGCTTCTTGGTGTTAGGTTCAAATTGCCTAGAAGAAACGTGAGTAGCAGAATAGTCTCAGAAGGATGTGGACTATGAACGAAACAATTTCAAGAGAAGAACTGGAGCAAATCGTAGATAGTGCCGTCCAAAGGCGCATCATCAAGGCAATAGAGGAATTTTTTCGTATAAACGAACAGAGAGCAAAAGAACTATCTCTAATGGAGAGAATTGTAAGAGTCGAAGAGGAGCTTAAGGCTTTAAGAGAAATAGAAATAGCAAGGTTTGAGGCATCTGAAAGGAGGTTTGAATCGCTTCAAAGAGAGATAGACAACCGATTTGAAACTTTACAAAAAGAGATGCTTGTAAGGTTTGACGCTTCTGATAAAAGATTTGAAGCCTTACAGAGGGAGATGGTTACGCGCTTTGAAGCATCAGAGAAAAGATTTGAGGCGTTGCAGAGGGAGCTGAATACCTTGCAAAAGGAGATGCTTGTAAGGTTTGACGCTTCTGATAAAAGATTTGAAGCCTTACAGAGGGAGATGGTTACGCGCTTTGAAGCATCAGAGAAAAGATTTGAGGCGTTGCAGAGGGAGCTGAATGCCT
>Ga0197142_1003690_pt1 | contig 12697 bp, 9 predicted proteins | sample GBS60_MetaG_FD_148614 | JGI IMG/M metagenome (GOLD analysis project Ga0197142, IMG submission 148614) | Sediment microbial communities from Great Boiling Springs, Gerlach, Nevada, United States - GBS 60_MetaG | ecosystem: Environmental > Aquatic > Thermal springs > Hot (42-90C) > Sediment... | reverse complement strand
CACCCTGCAGGTCCACGATGACAACTTCCTCTCCGGATACGGGCTGCGCGGGGATCAGAGCGCTGACCACCAATCCGATGCCCGCCAGTAAGAGAAACCCGGCCCAGAAATACCCCAGTACATCGCCAATGACCCCCAGGGCCTTGAGGAGAAAACAGAGGGCCAGCCAGATCAACACAGCCCCCCAGAACAGAAGCCAACGCTGTGAACTGGACATGTTACCCCCTCCTGGAGCGGGTCAGGCCCCGCACGATGAACCAGAGGCCCAACAGGAAAAAGAGAGCCGCCAGCAGGTAGTCCCTGTACGGCCCCAGAACGGCCAATCGGCCAAACACGGCCGCGAAGAACAGGAACATGATGAGGCTGATGAGGATCAGATTCAGGCCGCTGCGGACCGACTGCCGGAAGTCCTGACCGAGAAGGCCCGCCAGAATCGTGCCCACCCCGACAAAGCCCGGGATGAGCGACCAGACGTAGGCCCACGATTCCCAGTCGCCCGTCGCGTTCTGGTAATAGAGGATGCCGCCGATGCCAGCAACGATGCAGGCCGGAACCGCCATCCCTGGCGCGCCGACCAGCAGGCCGATGAGCAGGATGACCCCTCCGGCAATGACGACCCACATCGGCCATTCAAAGGACGGGATGAGAGCACGAAGAGGGGGATAGAATCGGAGTGCGGCCAGAAACGCCGCGATCAGAATGAGGAACAGGCCCAGGGCCAGTTGAGTACGGGTGCGGCTATCCATAGAACCCTCCTCTTTGACTACAGACCACGGACCACTGACGACAGACCACAGACCACAGACCACAGACCACGGACCACGGACCACGGACTGCTGACCTCTATACATATACAGGCTGACAGTCTGCGCTACTCTCGTCGTCGGTGGTCGGTTGTCCGTCGTCGGTGGTCGGTTGTCCGGGGATTTCAGGGGCATCCGGCCCGGGGCCGCTCTCTTCCATCAGCGCGCGGGCGAAAATCAGGAAGCCCGTATGGGCCACCATCCGGTCCTCCGGGCGGAAGCGGGCAGAGACGGCCTTGTAGGGCCGCAGCAGAATCTCCTCCACCTCCACCAGCCCCCACCGGGGCGATTCCAGCGCCGCCAGCAGACGGGTGACCTGATTGGCCGTGGGCAACAGAGAGCCCAGATACCCACCGTTCGCCAGCGCTGCGTGGGCCTGGTCCAGATAGTCCCAGGGATTGGGCAGGTCCAGAAACAACGCGTCCACCCCGACCTCGTCAAATCCTTCGGCGATGTCGCGCGTCTTGAACTCCACCACGTCGGCCAGACCCAGATGCTCCAGGTTGCGGCGGGCCAGTTGCTGCATCTCCGGGCGGACCTCGTAGGAGTAGACCCGTCCATCGGGGCGGACGGCGTGGGCCAAAACCGCCGTCAGCGCGCCGCTGCCGCTCCCCGCCTCCACCACCCGACACCCCGGCCCGATGTTCATCTTCAGCAGGATGTAACCGGCCTCTTTGGGGTAGACAATCTGGGTGGTGCGGCGCAGGCGAAGGATGAGGTCGTGGAGGGAGGGGGGCAGCAGCAGGAAGGGTTGCCCTGTATGGGAAACCACCCGGCTCCCCCATGGACGGCCGATGAGGTCGTCGTGGGCCAGGACTCCCCGATGCGTGTGGACCTTTTGCCCCGGCTCCAGGCGGACAATCTGCCAGCGGCGGTCCGGGCCCATCAGCAGAGCCAGGTCGCCCGCACAGGCACAGGAAACAGGTTTCTCAGCCATTATCCCCCAGCAATCAGATGAATCACCCGCACGTCAGCGCCATCAGGGATTGGGCAGGTGGAGAACTCCTCTTCCGGGACCACTTCCCCATTGATGGTAACGACGATGGCAGGGAAGGTGTAGCGGAACCGGCGCAGGAGTTCCGTCACCGTCAACCCGGGTTCCCATTCCACTTCATCCCGATTGTTGACCAGAATTCTTCCCATCGGACCCCTGGTTGAAAAGGGTGACTCTTTTCGCCCCCGGAAATAAGACGAAATATAATCTAATTTTTCATTGCGACGGCAAAGCCGCCGCAATGAAAAATATATTCTTTTTAACACTCTCTGTCAAGGCGAGGTGAGCATTTAACAGGATAAATCCTATGCTACTAACGATAAATCAGGAACTGGGGGAACACCCCCAGCCCGATGGCCCCGACCGTCGCCAGCAACAGCAGCAGGTCCACTGCCAGCAGGGCCCGGGGCCGGGAGAGATCGGGCATCAGGGCATGGGGCAACATCCGCAACAGGCCCACCACCAGCCCCGCCGACGCCAGCAGCAACGCCAGCACCATCAGTGGTTGCTCCGGAAAGAGGAGACGGTACAGCCCCCAGCGGGAGGCGAACCCCACCGTGGGCGGGAAACCGGCCAGGGAGAGCAGGCCCGCCGCCGCAGCCACTGCCCCCCAGGGCGACCGCCCATGCTCCGCTCCCCCTGCAGCGCCGACCGCCGAGAGGCCCGCCGCCATCGTCAACACGCCCCAGGCACGGGTGAGCATCATCGCCCGCTCCAGTTCCAGCCCCACCGCCCCACCCCTGCCCAGAGCCAGCACCAGCATACCCGTATCCACCATCACCGCGTACCCCAGCAACGCGCCCCAACCCCGCCGGGTCGTGCCCAGCAGCCCACCAACGACCACCGTCCCGACGCCCAGCGCGGTCAGGGCAGAGGACCAGTAGGGGGACCGGCCCAGCCAGGGATACGTCTGCAGGTAATCCAGCAGGAGGAACCACACCGTCCCCCCGACAGCGGAGAAGATGAGGGCCACCGATAGGGGGGATTCCCGACGGGCCAGCGCCGGCACCCAGGGGTGAAAGGGGACCAGCCCCAGCATCAGGGCGAACGAGAAACCGATGAGCACGCTGGCAGTGTTCAACAACCCGGTCTGATCGGGGGTCAGGGCATACATATCCAGCAGCCAGTGGGCAACCAGCGGGCCCGGCAGTGCCAGGACGAAAAAGGTCAGGTACCGCGCCCCACCCATCCCGCCGCGCAGGAGAAGGACGGAGAACGCCACGGCCAGTTCCAGAATCAGCACCGCGTAGACCAGGGGACGGACGACCAGGGCCGCCGTCAGCAGCGCCAGCACTCCCAATCCCACCGGGGCAAACAGTTCCCCCGATTCCAGCGGCCACGCCAGCAGAAAGAGAGCCGCGCCGATCAGAAAGAGGAACGTCAGCCCGACCTGAGCACCAGGTCCCAGAACGACCGAGCGCCCCAGGAACGTCACCGTCCCCCCCAGGCTCCATTCCTGTCCTCCGAACATCAGCGTCAGGTCTGGGGGGATCAAAGCGATTCCGAATCCCAGCGCGGTAGAGACGATCGCGGCCAGCAGAAGAGACATCCGTCGCCAGCGGCGCAGGAAGTAGGTCAGGACCGAGGTCAGCGACAGGAGCCCGATTCCGATCAGTGCCAGCATGCTCCTCCTATTCCGCCCGGGCGAGGGTCAGATAGGCCGCCGCAAAGGTGACCAGAAACTGGATTAGCCCCAGTAACCCCGCCACCACCAGGCTGGGCTCCAGGGCGCCGAAGAAGAGGTCAAACCCGTTCAGAAAGACCAGCAGTCCCATACCCACCCCCAGAGGGGTCTCGGCCATTCCGGCCAGAAAAAGCCCCACCATTGCCAGCAGATAACAGGACAGACCGACCAGAAAGGGCACCTGGGGCAACGGGAAGCGAAGGGAACCGGCATAGGCAATCAGCAGGGCGGCGAAGAGGGCGAATGTCCGCAGGGGAACGTCCTCCCGCCAGCGGAGCAGGTTCCTCCATCGGAAACGGACCCCTTTCTCCGGCTTCCCGCTATTGTTGACCTTTGTCGCCTCAATCCCTCCCACTGCCTGTCCGGTCACCCCCAGGGCCAGGCAGACCACGACGCCGATGAGGAGTTTCACCAGCACCACTTCGGGCCGGATGACCTGGGTGTGGAGAACGCCGACGAAGAAGTACACCAGCGCCATCCCGACCAGCCGGAACAGCCAGCGACGGGTCACCAGTACCAGACCCAGAGCCATCACCAGCACCACCACCGCCGGAGGCGCGGCCAGTGCGGAGATTCGCTCTATCCACTGAAGAAATCGCTCCATCAGCGCCTCATCACCACCACCAGAATCAGCACGAACGTCGCCAGCGCCCAGAGGACGGCGCCAGGCCCTTCGGCAACGTCAGCAACCGCGTCTAAGAAATCCGTCACTCTCCCCAAACTCCGGACCAGGAGACGCCCGGCCCACTCCCACCGCAGGGAGTCCACGACGGCCCGCAACAGACCACGCGGGAGCCACGGCCGCCGTTCCCCAGCCACGAAGAGGCCACCGCCCGCCAGTCCTCCGATCAGCCAGGCCCCCCACCCCACTCCGGTCGGGGTTCCCTTCGGGGCGGCCCCCCAGGCCAGGGCCAGCGCGAGGGCTGGAATAACCAGGCCCGCCAAGTGAGCCGCGGCAGGGAGCACGCCGATAGGCTCCTCCTCCGCTGCCGGCCGCAGGACCTCCTTCACCACCGCCGCCGTCAGCAGGGCCTGCCCGAGGAAGAAGAGAAGGGCCCGCAGCACATCCGGCGGAGAGAGGATTCCACCCGAAATCAGCGGGGCCACCAGAAGCGCCAGTCCGCCGATGCCCGAAGGGACCACCCACCCCGGCGCGGTCTTCTGCCATCCCCGTCCCAGGTAGAGGAGGGTCAGGCCCAGGGTCCAGGCCGTGCCTCCCGCCGCCCAGGCTACCGCGCTTCCCGCGCGCATACCGGCCCAGAGGATTCCACCTCCCGCTGCCATCCCCACCCAGACCGTCCGCCGGTCCGGATCGGTCGCTCCCCATGCCAGGAAACCGCCGATGACGAACGTCGCCACCGCCAGCGCCTCCAGCAGGGGCCAATCGGGGATGGATACCCCGGCCTGCACCGACATGCGGGCCAGAAGTCCCCAGGCCAGAAGCGGCTCCAGCAGCAGTACGGCTGTTGCGGGGTGGCCCCGCCGCATCTCCGTCGGGACGACCAGGTGGAAAGGATACAGGCCCAGCCGGACCAGGGCCGCCAGCCAGAGGATTTCGCCTCCCCAACGATCGGGGGTCATCAGGAGCCAGGAGAGACTGCCCCCGGCCTTTTCCAGCACCAGCGCAGCCATCCAGAGCAAGACTGTCGCCGTGATGCCACCGCCGACGCCCCAGGCCACCCGCCCGGCAGGAAGCCCTGCCGCCGCCATCCCGACCCCCCAGGCCAGATCAAACCCGGCCCAGGCCAGCAGAACGGTCAACAGATTCTCCCCCCATAGAGCCGCCAGGCCAAAAGTCAGCATGGAGAGAATCGCGCCGCCCGTTGCCAGGCGCGGGGTTTGGGGCCGGCTCACCTGGACCAGTGCACTACCCGCTACCGCACCGGCCCAGGCCAGCGCCAGCGGCCATACGGCGCGGTCCGCCAGCAGAACCGGAAAGGTGCCAAAGAGCGGGAGGGGTTGCCAGCGGGAGAGGAGAAACGGACGGGGATCCTCCCAGGGAGCAAAGAGGACGCCCAACAGCGAAAGCATTGCGCTCAGCGGCAACACATACCGCCGGTACGGTTGCAGGGGAGAAAGGTAGGACACCAGCAGCAAGGCCAGCACCCCGCCCAGGGGCGCAGCCAGGGCAAGGGTCGGTGCAAAAGGCATTGGACCTCCGAGCCCGGACTGAGGAGGGAGCAGCGGCGTCCTTCCAGCCGCCACTGTAAAATCCCCCCATTCCTCCATTCGGGCTCTCATTCTAACATAGAACAGGAGATTGGGCAATTACGTCCGGGCGATGGGCGCTGTTGCTCCGATCACCCCCTTGATCCCCTGCGTACCGCTTGACTCTGGGGAGAGAGATGAAAGAGGGGATTTTGCGGCGGCCTTCGGCCGCCGCAAAATCCCCCCATTCCCCTCCCCTCTCCCGCCGCCGAAGGGGAGCGGAAGAGGAGCACAAATCATTCAGGGCTGTCCCCTCAATCCATCAGGTCGTCCTCTTCTTCGTCCGCCTCGTCTACATCCTCGTACTCGTACTCTTCGTCCTCATCCAGCAGGTCTGGGGCAACTTCTAAGAGCGATTCGCTGGCTCCCCCGGTCATCATCTGTTCCAGTTCCAGTTCCTCCTCCAGCGCGACCAGTTCTTCCTCCAGGCCTTTCTCCTTCTTCGCGGCCAGGAACGGCTGGGGCGGGGCTGGCAACACCGCCGGTCGCAGCGGGACACCCTCGTAGGATGGGATGGGGCCATCGGAATCGGGGGAATCGCCCCGGTAGCCCGTGCCCGCCGGGATCAACTTCCCGATGATGACGTTCTCCTTCAGGCCGTAGAGCATATCCCGCTGGCCCTCCACGGCCGCCTTCGCCAGCACCCGGATGGTGTGCTGGAAGGACGCGGCGGAGAGGAAACTGTCGGTCGCCAGGGCCGCCTTGGTCACGCCCAGGAGAACCGCCCGCGCCTTGGCTGGCTGCTTCCCTTCGGCGATGGCCCGACGGTTGATCTCCTGCAACGCCAGCCGGTCCACCAGGTCGCCGGGGAGCAGGTCCGTGTCGCCGGGGTCCACCACCTGCATCTTCCCCAGCATCTTGCGGATGATGACCTCAAAGTGTTTGTCGTTGATGTTGACGCCCTGGGAGCGGTAGACCTTCTGCACCTCGGAGAGGATGTACATCTGTGTCGCTTCCCGCCCCAGGACCTGCAGGATGCGGTGGGGGTTCTGGGAGCCCTCAAACAACTGGGTGCCGGCCTTGATGTACTGCCCTTCCGCCACCAGCAGCCGGACAGCGGGCGGGATTTCGTACTCCCGCTCGTCCCGCCGCTCGTAGGTCACCCGAATCCGGCGGCCATCCCGGTGGACGGTGCCCCGGTGGCGGGCCAGAATCTGGTCGCCCGGCTCCTCCTCCGTCCCCTGCCGGGCAATAGCCTCGCCGGCGTTGATCATATCCCCGTCCCCCACCAGGACCGTCCAGCCTTCGGGAACGGTGTACTCGTCGGTGAGCGTCTCACTTTTGCTGACAATCACCCGTCGGCGGCCGTCCTCCCGGACGATGTGGACGATGCCGTCAATATCGGAGATTTCCGCCTCGCCCTTGGGGTGCTTGCGGGCCTCAAAGAGTTCCTCCACGCGCGGGAGACCGGTGGTGATGTCGCCGCCAGCGGCGACACCGCCGGTGTGGAAGGTCCGCAGGGTCAACTGGGTGCCCGGCTCGCCGATGGACTGGGCCGCGATGATGCCGACGGCCGTCCCGATGTGGACCAGGGTGCCCCGGCCCAGGTCCCGCCCGTAGCAGAGCGCGCAGATGCCCCGTTGCAGGGCACAGGTCATCGGCGAACGGACGTACACCTCGTGGATGCCGGCGGCCTCTATGGCATCCACGGCGTCCTCGTCAATCTCCTCATTCCGGTTGACGATGACCTCTCCCGTCTGCGGGTGGACGACGGGCGCCGCGGCGATGCGGCCCACCAGCCGCTCCGCCATGGTCTGCCCGCCCACATCGTCCTGGCGGCGAATCCAGATGCCGCTGCGGGTGCCGCAGTCGTGGGCGTTGATGATGACGTCCTGCACCACATCCACCAGACGGCGGGTCAGGTAACCGGCGTCGGCGGTGCGCAGGGCCGTATCCGCCAGACCTTTGCGGGAGCCGTGGGTGCTGATGAAGTACTCCAGCGTGGTCAGTCCCTCCCGCAGGTTGGAGCGGATGGGCAGCGGGATGATGCGGCCGGACGGGTCGGCCATCAGGCCGCGCATGCCGGCCAACTGGGAGATGGGCCCGAAACCGCCCTTGGAGGCGCCGGACTGGGCCATAATCGCCACCGGCCCCTCGGGGTCCAGCGTGCGGGAGACCGCTTTGGCGACTTCATCGCGGGCCCGGCTCCAGAGGTCAATGGTGCGGGCGTACTGCTCCTCGGCGGTCAGCAGTCCCCGCTGGTACTGCCGCTCCACCTCCGCCACCTGGGCCGTCGCTTCCTCCAGGATGCGGGATTTCTCGGCGGGGATGGTCAGGTCGGCGGCGGCAATGGTCACCCCGGAGCGGGTGGCATAGTGGAAGCCGATGTTCTTGATGCGGTCCACCACCTCGGTGGTCCGCTCCTCCCCCAGGCGGCGGTAGCAGAGCCCCACCAGGTCCTGCAGTTTCCCCTTGTCCAGCGGCTCGTTGACAAAGCGGAGTTCGTCCGGGAGAACCCGGTTGAAGAGACAGCGGCCCACCGTGGTCTCCACCGGCTGGGGCGGCGGGGGCTGATGGTCATAGACCTGCCGGACCCGGATGCGGGCGTGGATGTCCACGTAGCCCAGCAGGTACGCGGTCTCCACCTCGTCCAGGTCGGCGAAATACTTGCCATCGCCCAGGTGGGGCCCCTTCGTCTCCATCGTCAGGTAGTAGATGCCCAGGCACATGTCTTTGGTCGGCCCGACGATGGGCTGGCCGTCGGCGGGCTTCAGGAGGTTGCGGGTCGCCAGCATCAGCCGGCGCGCTTCCTGCACCGCCATGTCGGAGAGGGGGACGTGGACCGCCATCTGGTCGCCGTCAAAGTCAGCGTTGAAGGCCACGCAGACCAGGGGGTGAATCTGGATGGCCTTCCCCTCCACCAGAACCGGCTCAAAGGCCTGGATGCCCAGTCGGTGCAGGGTAGGCGCGCGGTTGAGGAGAACCGGTCGGTCCTTGATGACCTCCTCCAGAATCTCCCAGACCTCGGGCCGCTGGCGCTCAATGAAGCGGCGGGCCGCCTTGACGTTGCTGACGTAGTTGTACTCCACCAGTTTGCTGATGACGAAGGGCTTGTAGAGTTCCAGCGCCATCTCCTTCGGGAGACCGCACTGGTGGAGTTTCAGTTGCGGGCCGATGACGATGACGGAACGGCCGGAGTAGTCCACCCGCTTGCCCAGGAGGTTGCGGCGGAAGCGGCCTTTCTTCCCCCGGAGCATGTCGCTGAGGGACTTCAGTTGCCGCTGACCCCGGCGGGAGAGGGCCTTGCCCCGCTGGCTGTTGTCAATGAGGCTATCCACCGCCTCCTGGAGCATGCGCTTCTCGTTGCGGATGATGACGTCGGGCGCGCCCAGTTCTATCAGCCGCTTCAGCCGGTTGTTCCGATTGATGACGCGGCGGTAGAGGTCATTGAGGTCGGAAGTGGCAAACCGTCCGCCGTCCAGTTGCACCATCGGGCGCAGGTCCGGCGGGATGACGGGCAGGACGGTGAGGATCATCCACTCGGGGCGGTTGCCGCTCTTGCGCAGCGCCTCCACCACCCGCAGGCGGCGGATGGCCTTCTTGCGCCGCTGTTTGGACGGGTCGTTGCGCGCCTCGTTCCATAATTCCTGGGCCATCTTGTCCAGGTCCATCCGGTGGAGAATCTCGTAGAACGCTTCAGCCCCCATCCCGGCGCGGAAGACCTGTCCCCAGCGGGCCTTCAGTTCTCGCAGACGGGCCTCGGTGAGGAATTGCAGCGGGGCCAAACTCAGGAGTTCTTCCTGGTCGTCCTCAAAGCGGATGCGCAGATTTTCTATATCGCGGGCCAGTTGTTCCTGGATGCGTGCGATTTCGTCGGCAACCGACTCCTGCCAGTGTTGGAGGTCGGCCCGCAGCGGGGCCAGTTCCTGCTCCTCCTCCGCCCGCAGGCGGCCCTCCAGGCGCTCCAGTTCTTCCTGGATGAGGCGGCTCAGCAGGCTCAGGTGCTCCCGTCCAATGGTCTCCCCGGCCTCGGCGATGACGGTGCCCGTTGCTTTGAGGACAACGGGGGTACGGACAGGGGAGCCCTGGCGTTCTTCCAGCCGCTTGCGCAGGGCCTGCGCCTCTTTCATCAGCGCTTCGGTCTCGTTGTTGAGCCGCTCCTCAATCCGGGCGTGAACGGCGGCCAGTTCCCCCTCAATGCGGGCCCGCTCCTGAGCCAGGCGCTCCTGCAGGGCAGTGATGGCGGCGTTGGCCTTCTCTTCCAGTCCCCGCCGATGTTGCTCGTACTCCTCTTTCAGCCGCCGCAGCGCCTTCTGGCGTGCTTCTTCGTCCACGGCGGTGATGACGTATTGGGCAAAATAGAGAACGCGGTCCAGGTTCCGGCGGGAGACGTCCAGGAGGATGCCCAGGATGCTGGGGGTCTGGCGGGTATACCAGATGTGGGCGACGGGAGCGGCCAGTTCAATATGGCCCATGCGCTCCCGGCGGACGGAGGAGCGGGTTACCTCAACGCCGCATTTATCGCAGATGATGCCGCGGTAGCGGATGTTCTTGTACTTGCCACAGTAACACTGCCAGTCCCGCGTGGGCCCGAAGATGGCCTCGCAGAAGAGGCCGTCCTTCTCCGGGCGCAGGCGGCGGTAGTTGATGGTCTCGGGCTTGGTCACCTCGCCGTAGGACCAGGAGCGAATCTCCTCCGGCGAGGCCAGGCTGATCCGCAGAGAGACGAAATTCTGGATCTCAGCAGAATCGTCCAGATACTTCATATACCCCCTCCCAATCCCCTCGGACGTGCGGCGTCACCGGGGAAAAACACAAACAAAGCGCTTGAGCCCTTGTCTCAGCGCTTGGTGATGTAAGGATATGCACAGGTTGACGGATGTCGGATTGAAAGTAGGGGTATTATAAACTCTTTTGGGGTTTTGTCAAGCAGGACCTGAGTGGGGGTGTGTCCCAAAGTTGTAGGACAACTGCTCGCAGTTGTCCTACAAAGCGGCCAGGCCCGACGAAATTGGGACACACCCCTGAGTGGGCGTGTTTCAAATTCCGTATGGCGTCCTGCTGGAAGTTGCGGCGGGCGGCTTCGCCGCCCGCCGCAAAACTCTGCCCTTTGGCCCTAATCGCCGCCCAGATAGGCCTCCCGGACGCGCGGGTTATCCCGCAGTTCCGCTGCTGTCCCCTCCATCTGGATGACGCCTGTCTCCAGCACGTATCCCCGATGGGCTACCGAGAGGGCCATATGGGCGTTCTGCTCCACCAGCAGGATGGTGACCCCTTCCTGGTTGATCCGCTGGATGATGTTGAAGATTTCCTCCACCAGGATGGGGGCCAGGCCCATAGAGGGTTCGTCCATCAGCAGCAGGCGGGGTTTGGCCATCAGCGCGCGGGCCACCGCCAGCATCTGCTGCTCCCCACCGGAGAGGGTTCCGCCCAGTTGCTCCGCCCGTTCCCGCAAGCGGGGGAAGAGATTGAAGACAAACTCCATACTTTCCTCAATCTCCCGCTTATCCCGCCGGGTGAAGGCCCCCATCTCCAGGTTCTCGCGCACCGTGAGGGGGGCGAAAATCTTGCGCCCTTCCGGCACCTGGACGATGCCCAGTTGGACGATCCGGTCGGCGCCCATATTGGTGATGTCCGTCCCGTCGTAGACGATCCTCCCCCGGTCGGCCAGCAGGAGGCCGGAGATGGTGCGCAGGGTAGTGGATTTCCCCGCCCCGTTGGCGCCGATCAGGGTGACGATTTCCCCCTTCTCCACGCGGAACGAAACGCCGTGCAGCGCCCGAATGGCTCCGTAGGAAACATGCAGGTCTTCCACCTCTAAAAGCGCCATCGCGTCCTCCTCACCGAATGGCCTGGCGGCCCAGGTACGCTTCAATCACCTTCGGGTCGCCCCGGACTTCCTCCGGCTTCCCCCGCGCGATGATTTCCCCAAAGTCCATCACCGTGATCCACTCGCAGATGTTCATCACCAGCCGCATCCGGTGCTCCACCAGGAAGATGGTCAACTGGAAACGCTCCCGGATGAACTGGATCAGTTCCATTAACTGGTCAATCTCCTGGGGGTTCATCCCTGCCGCTGGTTCGTCCAGTAGAAGCAGCCGGGGCTGAGTGGCCAGCGCGCGGGCGATCTCCAGCCGCCGCTGGAGGCCGTAGGGGAGGCTCCCGGCGATGTCGTTCTGGCGGTCCGCCAGCCCGAAAATCTCCAGGAACTCCTGGCTGCGCTCAATCATCGCCTTCTCCCGCTCCCGGAACCGACGGGAACGGAAGATGGAGTCCGTCAGCCCGTAGCCCGAGTGGGGGTGGTAGGCGATGAGCACGTTATCCAGAACCGTCAGATTGGCGAAGAGGCGGATGTTCTGGAACGTGCGGGCGATGCCCATCTGGATGATCTCGTGGGAGGGGAGGCCCACCAGTTGGGCGCCGTCGTAGCGGATACTCCCGGCCGTCGGCCGGTAGACGCCGGTGATCAGGTTGAAGACGGTCGTCTTCCCGGCGCCGTTGGGGCCGATCAGCCCCACCAGTTCCCCCTCTTTGATGGTGACCGAGAAGTTGCTGACGGCCCGCAGACTGTCAAAGTAGTGCGTCAGCCCCTCAATCTCCAGGACCACGGGCCGCGCCTCCACTTCCGGACTCAGGTTCTCAGGCCTCCCCTTCATGCCGTCACCTCCTCAGCCCTGGGGGCCACTGCCGGGGCCGGCGGCGCTTCCTTCGCCGCCCGCAGCGGGGGCAGGGGGCGGCGCAGGAAGGCGATTTCATACCGCCCCATCAGCCCCTGGGGCCGCAGAAGCATCATCCCCAGCAGGACCAGGGGGTAGACGACGAACCGCCAGGTCTCAAACCCCTCCGGCAGGTAGAGCCGCAACAGGCCCTCCAGGAGGAAAATCCAGAAAAAGCCGGTGATGATGGTGCCCGTCATGCTCCCTAACCCGCCGAAGACGATGATGATGAGCGGGTTGAAGGACGGCAGGAAGCCGAACATCGTGGGGTGGAGAAAGGCCAGGTCGTGGGCGCGGATGCCTCCGGCCAGACCGGCGAAAACGCTCCCGACAACGAAGGCCAGAATTTTGG
>Ga0197142_1003689_pt1 | contig 12699 bp, 22 predicted proteins | sample GBS60_MetaG_FD_148614 | JGI IMG/M metagenome (GOLD analysis project Ga0197142, IMG submission 148614) | Sediment microbial communities from Great Boiling Springs, Gerlach, Nevada, United States - GBS 60_MetaG | ecosystem: Environmental > Aquatic > Thermal springs > Hot (42-90C) > Sediment... | reverse complement strand
ATGCGAGAAGGAAAAAAGACAAAAGCGTACAAGATCTTTTACACGGCGCTGGATGTCATTGCCCGGAAGACCCAGCAAAATCCTCTGGATGTCTTTCAGGCGGCGGTCAATAATGCTATGCCGCTTCTGGAGGTTCGGCCTCGGCGGGTAGGGGGGGCTACCCTGCAGGTGCCAGTGGAGCCGACGCCCCATCGCCGCCTCTCCCTCGCCATGCGCTGGATTATTGAGGCGGCCCGAAAGCGCCCCGAAAAAACCATGGCCGAACGGCTCGCCAGCGAACTCATCGCCGCCGCCAAAAACGAAGGCGCCGCCATCAAAAAACGAGACGAAACCCATAAAATGGCCGAAGCCAATAAAGCTTTCGCCCACTTTAGATTCTAACCCTTAGCGATTATGCCGATCGATCCAAACATACCCTTAGAGCGCTGTAGAAACATCGGAATTGCAGCGCACATCGACGCAGGAAAGACAACAACGACCGAGCGCATCCTGTATTACACAGGTCTTACTCACAAGCTCGGCGAAGTGCATGAAGGAACTGCTACCATGGACTACCTCCCCCAAGAGCGAGAACGGGGGATCACCATTACCGCGGCCGCTACGACCACCTACTGGAACTGGCTGGACCAAAAGTATCGTATTAACATCATTGATACGCCCGGCCATGTAGACTTTACCGTAGAGGTGGAAAGGTCTATGCGGGTGCTGGATGGGGCAGTAGCGGTCTTTTGTGGGGTAGCGGGCGTACAGCCGCAGTCGGAAACCGTCTGGCGTCAGGCCAACCGCTATAAAGTTCCCCGCATCTGCTTCGTTAATAAAATGGACCGGGCCGGGGCTAATTTCTTTGCGGTCGTAGAGCAAATCCGGGAGCGCCTCGGTGCCAAAGCCGTCCCTATTCAGGTCCCCATCGGCGCTGAAGAGCACTTCAAGGGCGTCGTAGATCTCATCACCATGGAGGCCAAAATCTGGAACGAAGAAGATCAGGGCATGACCTACAAGGTCGTCCCCATTCCAGCGGAGCTCCAAGCAGATGTAGAAAAGTGGCGCACCTTCCTCTTAGAGACCGTCGCGGAATACGACGATGCCCTCATGGAAAAATACTTTTCGGACCCGACTACGATCACGCCTGAGGAGATCCGAGCGGCGCTCCGAAAAGGCACCGTAGTTAGGGAGCTCTTCCCTGTTCTTTGCGGCTCCGCCTTCAAGAATAAGGGCGTACAGGCCCTCTTGGATGCTGTGTGTGCTTTTCTGCCCAGTCCCTTAGACATAGAAGCCGTCAAAGGCACGAATCCCAAAACCGGCGAAGAAGAGGTACGCCCCGTAGATGCGAATGCGCCTTTTGCGGCTTTGGCCTTCAAGATTGTAACCGACCCCTATGTGGGCCGCCTCACCTTTATTCGGGTGTACTCCGGGATCCTCAAAGCGGGCTCGTATGTCCTAAATAGCCGTACAGGCCAAAAAGAGCGCGTCAGCCGCCTTATTCAGCTGCATGCCAATAAGCAAAATCTCGTGGATGAGCTGGCTGTGGGCGATATCGGTGCCGTCGTCGGCATACGCGAAGTGCGCACGGGCGATACGCTCTGCGATGAAAACCATCCCATCGCCTTGGAAGCGATGACCTTCCCCGAACCGGTCATCCAAAAGGCCATCGAACCCAAAACCCAGGCCGACTCCGATAAGCTCTCCACCGCCCTCTCCAAACTCTCCGAAGAAGACCCCACCTTCCGCTACTGGGTGGACGAAGAGTCCCTCCAAACCATCATCGCTGGTATGGGCGAGCTCCACCTTGAAATCATCGTAGACCGCCTGCGTAGAGAGTTTAAGGTAGAGGTCAACGAAGGCGAACCCCAAGTCGCCTATCGCGAGACAATTACGGCTTCTGTCACACACCGCGAGCTCTTCAAAAAGCAAACAGGAGGGCGTGGGAAGTACGCCGATGTGGTGATTGAGTTTTCGCCCCACGATAAAGGGCATTTTGAGTTTATCAACGAGATCAAGGGTGGGGTTATTCCCCGGGAGTTTATTCCTTCGGTGGAGAAGGGGATTTTGCAGGCAATGCAGGATGGGATTATTGCGGGGTATCCGGCGACGGGTATTCGGGCGCGGCTTTTTGATGGGAGCTATCACGAAGTAGACTCGGATAGCTTGTCGTTTGAGATTGCGGGGCGGTATGCTTTTCGCGAAGGCTGCCGCAAAGCGAATCCCATCATCCTTGAGCCTATCATGAAGGTAGAAGTGGAAACGCCGGATGAATATACGGGCGGCATTGTGGGGGATCTGAACCGGCGTCGGGGACAAATCACTGGCATGAGCAGCCGCGGCGGCCTTCAGGTTGTTACCGCCCTCGTCCCCCTCAAAGAGCTTTTCGGTTATGTGACCCAGCTCCGTACGCTCTCCTCCGGGCGAGCCTACGCCGTAATGGAATTCTCTCATTATCAGCCGGTGCCCCCGCATATTCAGGAGCAAATCGTCGCCCAATCCAAAGGACTCAAAGCTATCAAAGAACAGGTATAACTATGACCCAGATTCAGCGCATCCGGATCAAGCTGCGTTCGTACGACCATACGCTTATTGACCGCGCAGCCGAAAGAATTGTCAAAGCGGTAAAGAACGCAGGCGCTATCGTCAAAGGCCCCATTCCTCTCCCTACCGAAAAAATGATCGTCACGGTCAATCGCTCGCCCCATGTGCATAAAGAATCCCGTGAACAATTCCAGATCAAGCATCACAAGCGCCTCATTGACATTTACAACAACTTAGCCGAGGTGGTCAATGAAATCTCTAAGATAGACCTCCCAGAAGGCGTAGAAGTGGAAATCAAGTAAGGCTTATGGCGGGACTGATAGGGAAAAAGCTGGGGATGCTTTCACTCTTTACGGAAGACGGCGATGTTGGCTGTACGGTAATTCAAGCGGGGCCGTGCCCGGTGGTGAATATCCGTACCCCCGAAAAGGATGGGTATTCGGCTATTCAGCTGGGGTATGGGGTAATTAAGCCGAAGCACCTGCGGAGGCCTCTGTCGGGGTACTTCAAGAAGCAGGGGGTAGAGCCAGTGAAGATTCTGCGGGAATTTCGCGTAGAGGACCCTTCCGCCTATAAGGTGGGAGATACCCTTACGGTTTCTCTTTTTGCGGAGGGGGATCTTGTGTCGGTGACGGGCTGGACAAAGGGGCGAGGGTTTGCAGGCGTAGTGAAGCGCCATGGCTTTGCTGGCGTAGGGGGCCGTACCCACGGCCAGCACAACCGCGAACGCCACCCCGGCTCTATGGGCTCCAACACCTTCCCCGGCCGCGTCTGGAAAGGTAAGCGCCTCGCCGGCCGCTACGGCAACGAACGCATCACCATCGACAACCTCCAGGTCATGAAAGTCATCCCAGAAAAAAACATTCTCATCGTATCCGGGGCCGTCCCAGGTCCCATAAATGGAATCCTTCTCATTCGGAAGTAAGCTATGAAACTGCCTGTTTACAACCTCTCCGGAGAATCCACAGGAGCCGTGATAGAAGTACCCGAGGCGCTCCTGTCATTTGAGCCGCATGAACATCTTATCTGGTTGGATGTAAAGCGCATTTTAGCGGATAGGCGCCAGGGTACGCATAAGACTAAGACCCGCGGCGAAGTGAAGGGAAGTAAGCGCAAGCTCTACCGCCAGAAAGGCACCGGCCATGCCCGCATGGGTTCCATCCGAAACCCTATCCGCCGACACGGCGGCATCGTCTTCGGCCCCGTCCCCAGAGACTACTCTGTCAAGCTTAATAAAAAAGAAAAAATACTCGCTCGTTGGAGCGCCTTCGTCCTCCATTTGCGCAATAACTCCCTCTGGGTCGTAGAAGATGTCCAGTTAGAAAAGCCGCAAACGAAAACGATCGCTCAGTTTCTCTTCGCCCTCCAATGGGATCACAAGCCTCTTCACATTTACACCCAGGGGTACAATCCCAACTTTTATCTCTCGGCCCGCAACATCCCCAAAGTCTCCGTCTCCCCCGCAGACCAGTGGAATACCTATGATTTAGCTAAGGCTTCGCGCCTCTTGTGGGAAAAGTCTGCTATTGAAAACCTATTTCGCCAGGTAGAGCTATGATAGACATCGTTATCAAGCCGCTCTTCACGGAAAAAGCTACAGAGCTATCTAAAAAAGCGAGCAGGAAGAATGCCTATACTTACGCCTTCAAAGTGCACCGGGAAGCCACCAAAGAGCAAATTAAGGCCGCTATTGAGAAGCTGTATGGGGTGCAGGTAGAAGAGGTGCGCACGGCAATCCTGCCGGCGAAGATTCGCACCCGCTATACCCGTAAAGGCATTTCCGAAGCACGCCTGCCCTCCTACAAGAAGGCGTATGTGCGGTTAGCGCCGGGTCAGAGCCTAAACCTTTATGAAAATCTCTAATCTCTATGGGAATACGGAAGTATAAGCCTATTACACCGGGGCGTCGCTGGATGTCGGTGTCAGATTTCGCTGAGGTCACTAAAACAACGCCTGAAAAATCTCTCACTACCCCCTATAAGAAGACCGGAGGCCGTAATAACCAGGGCCGGCGCGCGAGTCGGTATATTGGCGGGGGACATAAGCGCAAGTATCGCCTGATAGACTTTCGGCGGGACAAGCATGGGATCCCAGCCCGGGTAGCTGCTATTGAGTACGATCCGAATCGAACCGCTCGCATAGCACTCCTCCATTATGTGGATGGGGAAAAGCGTTATATCTTGGCGCCTCAGGGGCTTCAGGTGGGCCAGATGGTCGTATCGGGGCCCGATGCTGAGCCCAGCATCGGAAATGCCCTCCCCCTGCGTAATACCCCGCTGGGCACCTTTGTGCATAATATCGAGATGCTTCCCGGTCAGGGGGGTAAGCTCGTGCGCTCCGCCGGTACGGCTGCCCAGCTCCTAAGCAAAGAAGAACGGTATGCCGTGCTCAAGATGCCCTCGGGGGAGATCCGCCGGATCCTCATAGATTGTTACGCCACGGTGGGTACCGTTAGCAACCCAGATCATATTAACATTACGATTGGGAAGGCGGGCCGTAATCGCTGGCTGGGGCGTCGGCCGCGTACCCGTGGGGTAGCAATGAACCCCATCGATCACCCGATGGGTGGGGGCGAAGGTAAGCACTCCGGCGGCCATCCCCGTTCCCGAACCGGCCTCTACGCCAAAGGCAAAAAGACCCGCAACCCGAAAAAGCCCAGCTCCGCCCTCATCATCTCTCGCCGTCCTAAAAAAGCTAAAAAGTAATAACTTATGGCACGCTCGCTAAAAAAAGGTCCTTATGTCCATCCTAAGCTCCTGAAGAAGGTTCAGGAGCTTCAAAAAACTCGTCAGCGTAAGGTCATCAAGACATGGTCGCGCGCGTCTATGATAACCCCGGACTTTGTGGGGCTCACCGTAGCGGTGCATAATGGTCGTCAGTTTGTGCCCCTCTACATCACCGAGAATATGGTGGGGCATCGGTTGGGGGAGTTTGCGCCGACGCGCACCTTTCGAGGGCATCCCGGACAGAAAACTGATAAATCTAAGTAGTTATGGCGCAACTGACTCGAAAAGAAAAGATTGCTCAGGGCATAGAAAAGCCCTACACGGGTCGTCGGAAGGCTTTGTTGGCGGCTGCCCTGCGCGAAAAGCGAAAATCCGAGTATTACGCCATTTACCGGGGTTGCCCGTATCCGCCTCGTAAGGTTCGCCTGGTGGCAGATATGATTCGGGGCCTATCCGTAGAAAAGGCGATGGCGTATCTCAAGCTCTCCAAGCGCTGGGCCGCTAAAGCTATGCTCAAAACCCTACGCAACGCGATCAACGACTGGGAGCAAAAGACCGGCGGCCAGGGAAGTCTGGATGAACTAAGAGTGGTGCGCGTAGAAGTGGATAGCGGCCCCTTCCTTAAGCGCATTCAGCCGGCGCCTCAGGGACGCGCCCATCCGATCCGTAAACGAACTTCACACATTCGCATATATCTCGGATAACTATGGGACAGAAAACACATCCAATTGGGTTTCGGTTAGGCATCACGAAAGGCTGGGAGTCGAACTGGTATGCGCGTCGCTACTTGGCGCCCTACCTGATCCTGGATCAGCTTTTCCGCTCGCACATTGAGAAAGAATATCCCAAAGCGCAGATTTCGCGGATTGTCATTAATCGCACTTCTCTCCAAAAGACCCATGTGATAATTTACTGTGCTCGTCCGGGGATTATTATTGGACGGGATGGGGAAAACATTAAGCGTCTGACGGCGGAGCTTTCGCGGATTGTGCGGCGGTTTAACAAAGATTTTGAATACCTTTTGGCGAAGGGGGTTATTCAGCCGGGCAAGCAGGCGGAGCCGCTGCCTGAGGATAAGATTGAGGTGAGCTTGATGGAGGTGCGGCGGCCAGAGCTGGATGCGGTGATTGTGGCGAAAAACATTGCGTCGCAGTTAGAGGCTCGGATTTCGCATCGGCGCGCCATGAAGCAGGCGATCGGTCAGACGATGCGGGCCGGCGCAGAAGGAATAAAGATCCGCTGCAATGGACGCTTGGGTGGGTCTGACATGTCCCGCTCGGAAGAGTACCGAGAAGGCCGAATCTCCCTTCAGACCCTACGCGCCGATGTGGATTACGGTTTCGCCGAAGCCCATACCATCTATGGCGTCATCGGGGTCAAAGTCTGGATCTCCCGGGGCGAAGTCTATGGCAAAGTAGACCTTTTCCCATGGATGAGCGAAAATCAGACCCCCGCCAGAAGTGCAGGCCGCAGCGAACGCCGACCTAATAAAGAAAAATCTAAACGCCGATAGTCTATGTTACAACCAAAGCGTACGAAGTTTCGCAAAGACCGAAAGGGTAAGCTCCTGCATGAGGGAGGAATTCGGGGCGTGGCGACCCGGGGTAACCAGGTCGCTTTCGGTTCCTTCGGACTCAAAGCGGTGGATGGCGGTCTTATTACCTCCCGCCAGATCGAAGCCGCCCGTGTTGCCCTCACCCGCTACCTGCGCCGGGAAGGCAAAGTATGGATTCGCATCTTCCCGCATAAGCCCATCTCCCGAAAGCCCCTGGAAGTCCGCATGGGAAAAGGGAAAGGTAATGTCGAGTTTTATGCCGCCGTGGTCAAGCCCGGAACTGTCCTATTTGAGTGTGAGGGCGTCTCTGAGGCCGCCGCACAAGAAGCTTTCCGCTTGGCCGCCCATAAACTCCCTATCAAAACCAAATTCGTTCGGAGGGTAGATTATGAAGGCTGAAGAACTGCGGGCTTATACTCTGAGCGAACTTCATAAGATACTTCGGCAAAAGCGCGAAGAACTCCAAAAGCTCCGGTATCAAAACGCCCAGAGCCCCTTACCTAAGGCTCCTTCGACCATACCGGCTCTAAGAAAAGATATCGCCCGTATTTTGACGATCATCAATGAAAAGCGCCAAACTAAACCTGTCTAAAAGCTATGTCTGAAAATACATCTCCTTCTCAGAAGCCTCAGCGGGGTCGCCGGAAAGAGTTTGTGGGGATTGTGGTGAGCGACCGGATGCAGAAGACTATTGTCGTTCGGGTTGAGCGTCGGGAGCCTCACCCGCTTTATCGAAAGCCAGTTAAAAGATTTCGTAAATTTGCGGCCCACGATGAGCGTCAGGAAGCTCGGGTCGGGGATGTTGTGCGGATCATGGAGACTCGTCCGCTGAGCCGAACCAAGCGCTGGCGCCTCGTGGAAATCTTACAAAAAGCCAGATAGCGTATGATTCAGCAGGAGTCCAGATTGCGGGTAGCGGATAACACCGGCGCAAAGGAGCTGCTTTGCATCCGGGTATTGGGAGGAAGCCACCGCCGCTATGGCGGCTTAGGCGATGTAATTATCGCTTCCGTCAAAGATGCGCTGCCCAATGGCCTTGTCAAATCGGGCGATGTGGTGCGGGCAGTCATTGTGCGGACCCGTCGCGCCTATCGCCGCCCCAATGGCACCTACATCCGCTTTGAAGACAACGCCGCCGTCATCATCAATGCCGAAGGCGAACCAAGAGGGTCCCGGATCTTCGGACCAGTCGCCCGCGAACTACGCGATAAAGGCTTCATGAAAATCGTATCCTTAGCCCCAGAAGTCCTATGAGTAAAGTCGTGCTCAAACACAAACGCCGAAAAGCCATACCCAAACTGCACATCAAAGCCGGGGACACCGTCAAAGTCCTCTCCGGCGACGATAAAGGAAAAACCGGTCGGGTCATCCGGGTTTTCCCCAAGAAGGGCCTCGCTATCGTAGAAGGTGTCGCTATCATCAAAAAGCGCATTCGGCCTAAGACGAACTCCCGATTCCCACAGGGCGGCACTGTCGAGATGGAGCGTCCCATTCCTGTATGCAAACTCCAGGTGATTGACCCCACCACTAATAAGCCTATCAGAATCGGTCGTCGCTGGGAAAATGACCAGTGGGTTCGGTATAGCAAAAAATCTGGCAAAGTCCTATGAGCTACATTCCTAATCTCCTGCGTCTGTATCGTGAAGTCGCCGTCCCTGAGCTGATGAAAAAGCTGGGGTACAAAAATATCATGCAGGTACCTCGTCTGGAAAAGATTGTGCTGTCTCGTGGGGTTGGCGCCGCCATCTCGGATAAAAAGCTTTTAGAGCAGGCGGTAGAGGAGCTTACCCTCATTGCGGGGCAAAAAGCCGTCGTCACCCTTTCTAAGAAGGATGTGGCGGGCTTCAAGCTGCGCAAACGCATGCCTATCGGCGTGAAAGTCACCCTGCGCGGACATCGTATGTACGAGTTTTTGGAACGGCTGATCCATATTGCGCTGCCTCGGACCCGGGATTTTCGGGGGGTTTCGCCGCATGGCTTCGACGGGCGAGGAAACTACACCCTCGGCATACGCGAGCAGCTCGTCTTTCCAGAAATAGACATTGACCGTATTTACAAGATCGCAGGTATGGATGTAACGATCGTAACTACGGCCAAAACCGACAAGGAAGCCTATGAGCTTCTCAAAGCTCTGGGTATGCCTTTTGCAGAGGGGGAACCAGTCACAAAGAAAGTATAATTATGGCTACGGATGCAGTTATTGCGCGGGAGCGTAAGCGTTGGAAGCTTTACAAGAAATATGCTGCCAAACGCGCGCAGCTTAGGAAGGAGGGGCGCTGGGAAGAGCTAGCCAAGCTCCCTAAAAATTCTTCTCCTGTTCGGCTGCGGTTTCGCTGTCAGCTTACCGGGCGGCCCCGAGGAAACTACTTTGCGTTTGGGTTGTGCCGAATAAAGCTGCGGGATCTGGCTCTCGAAGGGAAAATACCGGGAATGCATAAAGCAAGCTGGTGATTATGGATACGATTGGAGACTTTTTGACGAAAATTCGCAACGCTTATCAGGCCTCTCGGCCATATATAGAGGTTCAGGCGTCCAAGGTTCGGGAGGCGGTGGCGCGGATTTTGAAGGAACAGGGCTATATCGAGGATTATCAGGTTCGGGAGGAGGGGCCGAAGCGATTTCTTCGGGTGCTACTCCGGTATGGTCCTCGAGGGCAAGCCGCTCTGAAAGAAATTACTCGCGTCAGTAAGCCCGGGCGCCGTTTGTATGCCTCAGCAGTCAAGCTACCCGAAGTGGCCAACGGCCTGGGAATCGCAATTATATCTACTTCGCAGGGCGTCATGACCGATAAGGAAGCGCGCCAGCGAGGGATTGGCGGTGAAATCATCTGTTTTGTACGATAGCCTATGTCGCGCGTGGGAAAACTTCCAATACCTATTCCGGCGGGTACCAAAGTAGAGTGGCAGGCGCCATTATTTAAGGTGAAGGGCCCTAAGGGGGAGCTACACCTCAGGCTCAAAGAGGGTTTTGACATTCAGCAGGAAGATGGTTACCTCAAGGTGATTCGCCCTTCTGATGAGAAAGCCCACAAGGCTCTTCATGGTACTTATCGGATGCTTATCCGCAATATGGTAGAGGGGGTCTCTAAGGGCTATGTGAAGGAGCTGGAGATCGTGGGGGTTGGTTATCGGGCCGAGAAGAAGGGGGAGAATATGCTTGTCTTCACATTGGGGTATTCGCACGAAGTGGCGGTAGTACTGCCACAGGGGGTGAAGGCGGAGATTATTCAAGAGCGGGGCCAGCCCCTGCGGATACGGTTAGAAAGCTCGGATAAGCAGCTGATAGGGCAGGTAGCGGCTATTATGCGCGGACTTCGTCCTCCGGATCCCTATAAGGGCAAGGGAGTGCGGTATGCGGGTGAAGTCCTGCGTTTGCGTCAAGGAAAAGCCAAAGGTAAAGGTAAAAAATAATAGGATATGACGAATGTTGTTGAGAAGCGTTTGCGGAGGCTGCGCATTCGGAAGCGCATCCGAAAAAAGATATGGGGTACGCTGGACAGGCCGAGGCTTGTCGTATTTCGGAGTAATCGGTATCTGTACGCGCAGCTCATAGATGATGGGGTGGGGCGGACTTTAGCGCAGGCTTCCTCGCGGGAAGCAGAGATAGCAAATCAGCCGCTGGTTCGGATGGAGCGTAGTCGGGCCGTGGGGCGGCTCTTAGCCGAAAGGGCTAAAGCGCAGGGTATCACGAAAGTGGTGTTTGATCGCGGCGGGTATAAGTATCATGGCAATGTGCGGGCCTTAGCAGAAGGGGCCCGAGAAAATGGACTTGAATTCTGAAAATCCTATGGCAAAGCGGATAACATCTAAGGAAGCGGCGGCTCTGATAGACCAGCTTGTACATCTTAATCGTACTGCTAAGGTTGTGAAGGGCGGGCGTCGCTTTGGGTTTGCGGCTCTGGTGGTCGTTGGAGATCAGAGGGGCGTGGTTGGTTTCGGCTTGGGGAAAGCCAAGGAAGCCAACGATGCGATTCAAAAAGGCATTGAGGCCGCGAAAAAGAATCTCTATCGGATAAACTTGCGAGGCACGACGGTTCCGCACACGGTTACGGCTAAGTTTGAGGCGACTCGGGTGATTTTAAAGCCGGCGGCGCCGGGTACAGGACTGGTGGCCGGTGGCGCTATGCGAGCGGTTCTTAATGTTTTGGGCGTAAAGGATGTCCTGGCCAAAATCATAGGCTCTTCCAATCCCCACAATGTCGTTCGGGCTACCATGGCGGCGCTCATGCAGCTTGAAAATGCTGGGGCCGTGTCGCAAAGGCGAAACATCCCACTTCAAAAAGTCTTTACAGGCACTTATGAGTCTGCGAGTGAGAATAACACAGGTGCGCAGTAGTATTGGGTGGCCGCACCGACAGAAACAGACCCTTCGGGCACTGGGGCTAAGGCACCGGGGCCACACCGTGGAAAAAGAAGTCGATCACGCGATCCTGGGAATGCTCAAGAAAGTTGCTCACCTTGTAAAAATAGAACGCGTATGAGTCAGATTTTGCAGCATATTCGTCCAGCGCCGGGCGCTACCCATGCAGAGAAGCGTTTGGGGCGAGGGGAGGGCAGCGGACACGGGAAAACCTCTTCCCGAGGGCATAAAGGGGACCAGTCTCGCTCCGGGTATCGCATCAAACGAGGATTTGAGGGTGGGCAGATGCCGTTTCAACGCCGTATCCCTAAGTTTGGGTTCCGGAATCCTTTTCGAGTGGCGTATGCGCCGCTTCCCATTCGTCGTATCAATGCCCTTTTAGAGCGGCACCCTGACTTAAACCACATCACCGCCAACTGGCTTTACGAAAATCGCATTATCCGTAGAAATACACCTGTCAAAGTGCTGGGCAACGAAGCGCTGATTCGGCCCGTGACTATTGAAGTACATAAGTTCAGTGCGGGGGCTTTGCGGGCCATTGAAGCTTCTGGCGGAAAAGCGGTATCTTTGTCTTAGGGCATGAAGGAGCTTATTCAGACTTTGCGGAATATATTTAGCATACCAGAGCTTCGTACGCGGATCCTTTATACGCTATTTTTGCTGGCTGTTTATCGGGCGGTATCTTTTGTTATTTTACCGGGCATTGACTCGCAGGTTTTGTCGGAGGAGTTTGCTCGTACGCAGGGGATGGGGATCCTGGGGCTTTTGAATGCGTTTGTGGGTGGGGCTTTTTCGCGGGGTTCTATCTTAGCGCTGGGGATTATGCCGTATATTTCGGCATCTATTATTATTCAGCTTTTGACGGCGGCGCTCCCCAGCTTGCAAAAGCTTCAGAAAGAGGGCGAGGCGGGCACCCGTAAGCTCAATCAGTACACGAAGCTGCTAACGGTAGCGGTCGTTTTAGTTCAGGGGTCTGGCTATTTGGTGAATTTACGCACCCAATATACGGCGGCTATTACGATGTCGGCGGGCCTTTTTACGGTGACGGCTCTTTTGAGCATGCTGGCGGGGACGATGTTTCTGGTTTGGATGGCGGATAAGATTACTGAGAAGGGGCTGGGGAATGGGAGCTCGCTTATCATTGCGATAGGGATTGTGGCGGAGCTGCCCCCGGCACTTCTGAATGAGGCGACCTCGAATGCGCCTATGGTCTTTTATGTAGAGGTTTTGGCTCTGATGGTAGTGATTGCCCTGGTGGTGCTTTTACAGCAGGCGGTGCGCAAGATACCTGTACATTATGCACGGCAGATGGTAGGGGGGCGGTATCCCATGGGCACCGGTGGGGTAGCCTCCACGAGCCATATTCCCCTCAAGCTCATGTCCGCCGGCGTCATGCCAATCATCTTTGCCCAATCGCTCATGTTTTTGCCCGCCACGATTGCCCAGTACTTCCCGGAAAGTGATTTCTGGCTTGCCGCCGGAAGCTGGTTTTCTGACTATACCAGCATTGCCTACAATATCCTTTTCGTCGCATTC
>Ga0197142_1003688_pt1 | contig 12702 bp, 5 predicted proteins | sample GBS60_MetaG_FD_148614 | JGI IMG/M metagenome (GOLD analysis project Ga0197142, IMG submission 148614) | Sediment microbial communities from Great Boiling Springs, Gerlach, Nevada, United States - GBS 60_MetaG | ecosystem: Environmental > Aquatic > Thermal springs > Hot (42-90C) > Sediment... | reverse complement strand
GCACATCCTGGTGGTGCCGCCGGGGATAGACCTGGAGATGTGGAGCCCTTCCCCCCGTCCGGTCGAGGACACACAGAAGGCCGGTCCGCTGCGCATCCTCTTCGTCGGCGGAGACTTTGCCCGCAAGGGCGGGCCGATACTGCTGAAGGCATTCCGCACCCTCCGCCAGGAGGAGGGGTCGGGGGTGGGGGTCGAACTCCACCTGGTGACCCGCGATGACGTCGCACCCGAGCCAGGGGTCTCTATCCACCGGGGCTTGACGCCCAACAGCCAGGCATTGCGGCAACTCTACCGGGAAAGCGACATCTTCGTTTTGCCGACACGGGTCGAAGCCTTCGGCATCGCGGCGGTGGAAGCCAGCGCTTCAGGACTGCCCGTGATCGCCACCAACGTCGGGGGATTGACCGACATCGTCGTGGACGGGGAGACTGGTTTCCTGGTACCGCCGGACGACCCGGACGCGGTGGCACAGGCCCTGCAACGGCTACTGCTGGACCCCGACCTGCGCCGGCGCATGGGACAGGCGGCGCGGCGACGGGCGGAGACCCACTTTGACGCCAGGACGAATGGAGCCCGGCTGGTCGCAGTTCTGAAGGAAGCAGTGGGATGAGGTCTCACCTTTCGCCATTCACCAGGCCAAATTCGCCATTGGGCCTGGTGCTTCTCGTTTCTTACCTCCTGTGGCTGACTGCCTGCGCTGAGGCCAGGGCAAGGGAGATAAGTCCGGCAGGGCAGGCTACTCCCACGGTGATGAGGGCCTTTGCCGCTACTCCCTCGACTCCTCAGGTCGTCCCTGCGGATGGCATACCCACTCTCTCCCCTCATTTCGCCGGAGGACAGGCACTCGCAGAGGCCGCGTCGGCGGTGGGTACGCCCACCCTTTCGCCGCGCTTCTCCGGTGGAGTCCTGGCATCCTTGCCCGCCACAACCGGTGGCACGCCCACCCCTGCATCCTCCTTCGTCCGGCCCACCGTTTACCCCACGAACACACCGCGACCCACGCCCACCCCTCGGCCTCCCCCCATCACCGTGATCCCGAGCCCCACCGGGGAGCAGGGAACAGAAGGCAGGGAGGGAGACACAGCGGCCCGTCCGCAGTTTGCCCTCATTTCCATCTACACCGACACCCTGGCGGCCGGATGGAGCGTGACCGAGAGTTGGGGTGTCCGGCTCGACCTCCAGGATACCACTTACGTGCACGGCGGCAGGCACGCCATCGCCGTTACTCCGGAGGAGGACTATGGTTCTCTCTTTTTCACGGTCGTGCCCGGCTCTCCTCGCATTTACCCCTACGACCGCACCCTGGGCGTGCGCTTTTGGCTCAATTCCGGCGCCGAACCCCTCTACCTGGACCAATTGGCGGTGACGGTGCTGGGAAGCAATGCCTATACGCACTGGCAGAAGGACGACGATTCGGTGAAAATCAAGGAGGGGGAATCATTCTTCTCCGAGACGCGCCTGTACTATCTGGGTCTCAACCGTAGCCTCCCCGCCGAGACCTGGGTGGAAATCGTAGTCTGGTTGGACGACCTGCCCTTTGACCCGGATTACACCTACATCACCGGGCTTTATGTCAAGAGCGAAGCCGGCTTCCGGCGAACATTCTACGTGGATGACGTCGCGCTGGTTGTATTGGAGGAGTAAAAATGAAATGGCCATTCCCAAAGGGCTACGTTTGCCTGCTCACGTTGCTGCTCATGCTGGCCGGCTGTGGGGACAGGGCACTACCCACACCTACGGCCACGCCCTTGCCCACCCCCACGCCGCAGGCTGAGGCCAGCCCTACTCCCGGCGAAGCTGAAGGGGCGATGGGTGATACCATTGAAGTTGTCGTCTACGACGACCAAGTGGCCAGGGATTGGACGTTGAGCCACAGTTGGGGTGTTTTCTACAACCCGGCCAGCACCGACCGGGTTCATGCCGGCCAGAGAGCTATCGCCGTCACCCCGGAGAAGGATTACGGCGGCCTGTTCTTCTCCGTCACCTCCGCTACCGAGGCCGGTTACCGCCGTAGCCGCTACCTGGGACTGCGCTTCTGGCTCAATTCCGGCGAGATGCCGCTGAACCCCGGTCAGCTGGCCGTGGGCCTGACCGGTCATGATACGTACCCCTATTGGTCCCGCGAGACCAGTTCGGCCCCTCAGGACAACACCCCCTTCACCTCCGAAAGCCGTCTGCACGCCCTGGGAGTGAACCAGCCAGTTCCGCCGGATACCTGGGTGCCGGTCACCCTCTGGTTCCAGCAACTGGAGGGGCAACCTACCTACCGCTATATCACCGGCTTCTACATCAAGAATGACCGGGGCTACCGCTCCACCTTCTATGTGGACGACATCACCCTGATCGTCATCCGTGACACCATCCCCCCAGCGGTCGCGGAGGTAAGCAACCTGGACCTGGACACCGTGGTGGTCGAGTTCAGCGAAGACGTGGCTCCAAGAGACGCTTCCGATCGCGCCCATTATCAACTCACCAGCCCCGGTGATCCGAACTATACCCAACCTCGCCTGCCCGATACTGCGGCATACGATGCCGCCCGTCGCCAGGCGGTGCTCACGCTGGGCTATCCTCTCCAGCCTGGCGTGACCTACGAACTCCACGTGAGCGGCGTGAACGACCTGGCGGTACCCCCCAATGCTATCGCCGAAGACACCGTGATCGCGTTCACCGCTACGGCGTTGATGGTCGAGGTGGACGTGACCCAGGACGTACATCCCATTAGCCCTTACATCTACGGCATGTCCGGTCCCCCTCTAAAATACATGCAGGAACTGCGTATCACCCTCAACAATTGGGGCGGCAACCCCTCCACCCGCTACAACTGGCAATTGGGCAACGCCTGGAACGCCGCCCGCGACTGGGAGTATCGCAACGGCGACTATGGCTACCGGGGTAAGTCCGCCTCCGACGATTTTGTACGCCAGAACATCACCGCCGGCGTCGAATCGCGCATCACCATCCCGACCATCGGCTGGGTGGCTAAGGACACCACCTCCTGCTCCTTCCCCCAGCCCGATGGCTCCTGCAGCAACGCGGGCGGTGCCAGTTGCGAGAATCCTGGGCCCATAGCCGACCCCCACCAGACCAGCGTCGAGGCCCCGCCGGAGTTTATGGCCAAATGGGTCAATCACCTGGTGAACGAAATGGGATTCACGATCAAGTTCTTCGCCATGGACAACGAACCAGACATCTGGGGTGTAACCCACTACGACATCCACCCCCAGTGCACCACCTACGACGAGATTTACGAGCGCTTCGTGGCCTACGCCGAGGCGGTCAAGGCCGTCGCTCCGGAAAGTGAGATCCTGGGGCCGGTCAGTTGCTGCTGGTGGTATTACTGGAACAGCATGGCGGGTGAGGCCGATAAGCAGGCCCACGGGGGAATGGATTTCCTGCCCTGGTTCCTCCAACAGATGGCGACGTACGAAAAGAAGACCGGACGACGGCTTCTGGACGTGCTGGACGTCCACTATTACCCTGCCGGCTTCTACTCCGATGACGTCAGCGCCCAGGTCGCGGCGGCCCGTCTGCGCTCCACCCGCTCCCTGTGGGACCCCACTTATGTGGACGAGTCCTGGATCGGTGAGCCGGTCTACCTGATCCCCCGCATGCACGAGCTGATCGCGACTTACTACCCCGGTACCCGCTTCGGCATCAGCGAGTGGAACTGGGGGGCCGAGGAGACGATGAACGGAGCCATCGCCATCGCCGATGTGCTGGGCATTTACGGCCGGGAGAACCTTTACTTTGCCACCTACTGGCGCTATCCTGATCAGTACAGTCCTGGCTATTTTGCCTTCAAGATGTACACCAACTACGACGACCGTGGCTCCCGCTTTGGCGACACCTCGGTGCGGGCTATCTCCGGCAATGTGGACACGGTGGGCGCCTATGCAGCCCTCGATAGCGGGACCGGCGACTTGCATCTCATGCTGATCAACAAGTTGCCGGACCAGAACACCACCGTGCAGGTGCGTCTGGCCAACTTCACTCCGGCCACCACCGCCACTCTCTACCGCTACGATGCCAGCCACATCCGCGCGATCGTGACGGATACACTTCCGGTGGGGCCGGAATTCGGTATCACCCTGCCACCCTATTCCATCACTCTGTTGGTGATGAAAGCAAGACCTTAGGATGTGAACGCGTGAGCGTGTGCTGGAAATCAACATGGATTGGCAGTACACTCCTTATGGGCTCCCCTTGCTCGTAGCCACGGCGATAGCAGTCGGCCTGGCCGTGTTTGCCTGGCAACGTCGTCCCGCCCCAGGGGCGCAAGCCCTGGCAGTCATGGCGCTGGCCATCGCCGATTGGTGCCTGGGATATGCCCTGGAACTGGCAGGCGCCGACCTGCCCACCAAACTATTCTGGGCTAAGGTGCAGTACCCGGGCATTGTCACCATACCCGGTGCGTGGCTTGTGCTGGTGCTGGAGTACACCGGGCGGAAAGAGTGGTTGATCCGTCGCCACCTGGCTTTGCTGGCTGTACTGCCCCTGACCACCGTGCTTCTTGTCTGGACCACCGAGCTTCATGGGCTGGTGTGGCACCATTTTGAGCTGGTACGTGTCGGTCCGTCCCTGGTGCTGACCTTTTCCCGGGGCCCATGGTACTGGGTCAACGTGGCCTACGGCTATGGGTTGATAGGGCTTGGCCTCTTGCTGCTCATCCAGAGGCTCATGCATACACCCCGCTTCTACCGCAAACAGATCCTCATCCTCGTAGTCGCTGCCCTGATACCCTGGGCAGGGAATGGGATATGGATGACCGGTCTAAATCCGTTCCCGCAGCTAGACCCGACGCCCTTCGCCTTTACCTTGAGCAGCCTGGTGGTGGCCTGGGGCCTCTTTCGCTCCCGGTTGTTGGACCTCGTGCCAATCGCGCGGGATGCCGTCCTGGAGAGCATGGAGGATGGCGTGATCGTGCTGGACGCGCAAGACCGGATTGTCGATCTGAACCCGGCTGCTGTCAGGCTCATCGGCAAACCGGCGGCCAGGGTCATCGGACAACCGGCGGGCCGGGTCCTGTCGCCATGGCTCAACCTGGTGGAGCGCCACGCCCCTACCCCAGAGGCACCATACCGAGAGATCGTTCTGGGTGAGGGGGCGCTTCAGCGCTGCTACGACCTGCGTGTGTCACCCTTGCGCGACCGGCATGGCGGTCTCATGGGTCAGCTGATCGTCCTGCGGGACATCACCAGGCGCAAGCAGGCCGAAGAGGAACTGCAAAGGGCCAAAGAGGCGGCGGAAGCGGCGGCCCAGGCCAAAGCCGAGTTCCTGGCCAACATGAGCCACGAAATCCGTACCCCTCTCAACGCCATCATCAGCATGACCGGCCTGCTCCTGGATACTCCCCTCAACCCTGAACAGCGGGAGTTTGTCGCGACCATCCGCACCAGCGGCGATGCCTTGCTTTCGGTTATCAACAATATCCTGGACTTTTCGAAGATCGAGGCCGGTCAGTTGGAGCTGGAACGCCAACCCTTTGACCTGCGGGCCTGTATCGAAGAAGCCTTCGACCTGGTAGCTCCTACGGCTGCCGAGAAAGGCCTTGACCTGGCTTACCTGATCGACGATCGGGTACCGCCCATTGTGGTCGGTGACGTCACCTACCTGCGTCAGGTCCTGGTCAACCTGCTCGACAACGCCATCAAGTTTACTCCGGCGGGCGAGGTGGTGATGAGCGTGACGCTGGACACAGAAAAGGGAAGTGGAGAAGAAGACGGCAAAGGGGAAACGGAGGGAGGAAAACCTCCTCCTTCATCTCTCACCCTTCATTTCGCCGTCCGGGATACAGGCATCGGCATCCCGCCGGATCGGCTCGATCGGCTGTTCCAGCCCTTTAGCCAGGTAGACGCCTCCACCACCCGCCGGTATGGGGGCACAGGGCTGGGTCTGGTCATCAGCAAGCGCCTCGTCGAACTGATGGGCGGCGAGATCGGGGTGGAGAGTACGGTCGGCGCAGGCTCCACATTCCACTTTACCATCGTGGTGGAAGCCGCCGCGGAGGAAGTTCCGGTCTACCTGCAGGCCGAACAGCCTCAATTGGCGGGCCGGCGGGTGCTCATCGTGGATGATAATGCGACCAATCGCCACATCCTCATCAAGCAGACGGAATCGTGGGGAATGGTGCCTCGGGCGATCGGCTCAGGGGCCGAGGCGCTGGCGTGGATAGAGGCAGGGGAACCCTTCGACGTAGCGATTCTGGACATGCACATGCCGGAAATGGACGGTCTCACCCTGGCCGCGGAAATTCGCAAATACCGCGATGCCGAGGCTCTGCCCCTGGTCATGTTGACTTCGGTGGGACGGCAGGAGGCCGGCGCCCGGGATGTCCAGTTTGCGGCCTATCTGACCAAGCCCATCAAGCCCTCGCAACTCTACGATGTCCTGCTCGGGATCTTCGCCGGCCGGCTCGTCCGGGTGCGGAAACCCGCCGCGCGACCGCAGATAGAGGCTGGAATGGGCGAACGGCATCCGTTGCGCATCCTGCTGGCCGAGGACAATGTGGTCAACCAGAAGGTCACCCTGCGCCTCTTGGAGCAGATGGGCTATCGGGCCGACGTGGCCGCCGATGGACTGGAGGTGCTGGAAGCACTGGAGCGGCAGCCCTACGACGTCATCCTGATGGACGTACAAATGCCCCGCATGGACGGTGTAGAGGCGACGCAGCGCATTCGGGAACGATGGCCCCCGGAGCAGCAGCCGCGCATTGTGGCTTTGACGGCGCATGCCCTGACCGGAGACCGAGAGCGCTACCTGGCGGCAGGCATGGACGACTACATCAGCAAGCCGGTCCGGATAGAGGAGTTGGTAACCGTCCTGCGCCGCTGTCAGCCCCTGGCCGATGGTACCAGAGAAGCACAGCCAGCAGGCGGCGATCAGCCATCAACCAGCAACGGTCATCCGTCAGCGATTGACACCGCCGTGCTGAAGGAACTCCAGGAGGCAGTGGGAGGGGAGAAGCTGATGAACGACTTGCTCGCGATTTTCCTCGAGAATGCTTCCAATCTGGTAAGCGAGCTAGAGCAGGCGATAGCCCAGGGGGATGCCGAAAAACTGATGCGGGCTGCCCACAACCTTAAAGGAAGCAGTGCGACCCTGGGAGCATCATCCCTTGCCACTTTGTGCCAGAAACTGGAGACGATGGGTCGCGAGAGGCAACTGGAGGGGGCCGCAGCGCAGATGGCACAGCTCGAGACCGAGTACGCCCGGGTCAAAGCGGCCTTGACAACAAGGATCGCCGACGGATGACGGACGATGGCGCTCGTCCGTCGGCAGTCGATGGTCGTCACCGAGAAGAATCTCTATGTCTGGTGAAGTTATTCTCATTGCCGAAGACAATCCTCTGAATCGCAAGTTGGTAGAGGCCGTCCTGCGCCCTCACGGTTATCGCCTGTTGATCGCCGTGGATGGCCTGGAAGCCATCGCGATCGCCACCCGCGAGCGGCCGGATCTCATTCTGATGGACCTCCAATTGCCCAAATTAGGTGGGTACGAGGCCGTCCAGGCCCTGCGATCGCAGCCTGAGACGGCGCACATTCCCATTGTGGCCCTTACCGCCCACGCCATGGCGGGTGAGCGCGAACGGGCGACGGCTGCCGGTTGCGATGGGTACATTACCAAACCCATTGATACGCGCGCACTACCGAAACAGGTGAGAGCCTATCTGGACTCTCGAAAGGGAGGAAAATCGAATGCTCCAGATAAAACGAATGTGGAATAGCAGAGCGATGATGGTCCTGGGGGCCTGGGTGGTGTACGCGTTGGCGTTCATACCACTTTACCACCTGATGGGAGAGTCGGCGATCGAGTTGGTCTTGCTTCCGGTGATTACGGCAGGGGGACTCCTGGGGACGTGGGACGGGTTGCTCGCCGGCCTGCTGGCCTTCCCACTGAACATGTTGCTCCTGAGCCTGGCCGGGGAGCCAGGCTGGAACGTCATGACGCAAAGAGACGGTCTGGTGGACTCTATGGTCATGGCGCTGATCGGCGCTGTGGTGGGACGGCTGCATGACCTGAGTGAACAAGTGAAACAGGAACTCACCGTGCGCAAACGGGACGAGGCCAGAGAGGCGTACCGTCTGCGATTGGAGCAGGTGCTGACTCAGGTGTCAAGCCGCTTTGTGGACCCCCCGGATTTGGATCAGGCCATCAACGAGATGCTGAGGGATACCGGTACGGTGCTAGACGCTAACCGGGCCTATCTTTTCCGCATCGACAACAAGGCCGCGACGATGGATAACACCCACGAGTGGGTGGCCGCAGGAACCATGCCGCAGATCGAGAACCTCCAGGGTTTGGAGACCGCCCTCTTCCCCTGGTGGATGAGCAAACTGTACAACAACGAGGTCATCGCCATCTCTGACGTGAGCCAGTTGCCCACGCCAGAGAAGGAAATCCTCGAAGCACAGAACATTCTCTCCATCCTCGTCCTCCCCATCCACACCCACGGCGCCCTCTATGGCTTCTTCGGCTTCGACGAGACGGAGCAGCATCGGGAGTGGAGAAGCGAGGAGATCAGCTTTCTGAGAAATGTAGCCCAAATTATCGGCCGGGCCCTGGAGCGCCATCAGGCCGAACAGGAACTGCAGCGCCACAACCGGGAATTGGCCGCTCTTAACGCTGTCGCCCAGGCCCTCTCGACTTCCCTGGAATTGCAGGACATCCTGGACAAGGCGCTCTCGTGCACCGTCCAGGCGCTAGGATTTGCGGGCGGCTTGACGACGCTGGCCGACGAGGATACGGGAGAACTGAGGCTGGCCACTCATCTGGGCCTGCCGCAGACCCTGGTCGAACGTCTGGAGGCCTGGGGTCTGAGCGGTACGTTATGCGACCTGGTGTATCGGGAAGGGAAAGCTCTGGCCATTGCCGATCTGCGCCAGAGCGCGCCGGTAGACGTGGGCGGTCTGGTGAAGGCGGGATTTCAGTCCTACCTGGGTGTACCGATTGTTCACAAGGGCCGCACTCTGGGCACTTTCTGTCTGTTTGACACCGCATCTCATCCCATCTCGAAGAGCGACTGCGCGTTGCTGACAGCCATCGGTCAACAAGTCGGCGTGGCGGTGACGAACGCCCGCCTGTTCGATGAGACCCGAGAGCGGGTCCGGCGGACCGAGCTGCTCCTGAGCGCCACGGAGACCGCGGCTGCCACCCTCGACAGCACCGAGGTCCTGCGGCGGGTTGCCCGCGTGGTGGCCCAAGCCATTGGCGCCGATATGACCGGGGCCTATCTCCTCGATAAGAGCAGGACAGCCCTGCGACCGATAGCCGGTTATCACGTGCCCCCCGAACGGCTTGAAACGTACCTGCAGTTTCACATCCCCCTCAAGGGCCATCCCTTCGTGGAAGAGGCCTGGCACAGCCAACGGATAGCCTTCAGCGACGATGTCCCCAATGACCCGCGTTTCGACGCGCAAACGCGAGAACTGTTCCCGGCCAGGTCCTGTCTTTTGATCCCCATGCTGGTAAAGGGCGAGTGCATCGGCGGCCTGTGGGCGGTGTGGTGGGAGGAGGCCCATCGTTTTGTCGAGGAAGAATTACGCCTGGCCGAGGGCATCGTGCGCCAGGCAGCCATTGCCATCCAGAACGCGCGCCTGTTCGAAGAGACCCGGCGGCGGGCCGTCCAGGCGGCGCTGGCATACGAAGTAGGGCAGCGCGTGAGCAGCAAGTTGGAATTGGGCGAACTATTGGTGTCCGTCGTGACCGCCGTGCGGGATGCCTTTGACTATCACGGCGTCATGCTGATGCTGCTGGATGAGCAGAGCCAACGCCTGACCCTGCAGGCCATCGCCGGCGCCTACGCGGACATCTTTCCCCCAGACCTTACCCTGGCCCTTGGCGAGGGGATGATCGGATACGCCGCCTTGAGCGGCAAGACCCAGCTCAGCAATGACGTCAGCCAGGACCCGCACTACGTGCGCGCGGCAGACGAAGAAACCCGATCGGAGCTTGCCGTACCGATCAAGAGCGGTCAAAAGGTCATCGGTGTGCTCGATATCCAGAGTGACGAACTCAATGCCTTCGACGAGCTCGATGTGGCGGCTATGGAATCCCTCAGCACCCAGATCGCCACCGCCATCGAGAACGCCCGTTTGTACGAGGAGACGCAGCAGCGGGCGAAGGCGTTGGCCGAAGCCAATGTCCGCTTGCAAGAACTCGACCGGCTCAAAACTCAGTTCCTCGCCAATATGAGTCACGAACTTCGCACTCCCCTTAACTCCATCATCGGCTTCTCCGAGATCCTGATGGATGGTCTGATGGGCCAGATGACCCCCGAGCAAGTGGAGTGTGTGCGGGACATCCATGACAGTGGGGAACACCTCCTGACCCTTATCAACGACATCCTCGACCTCTCCAAGATCGAGGCCGGACGGATGGAACTGGAACCGACGACCTTCGACGTAGCGGAGTTGTTGAAGGAAGTACAGGCGACGGTCACCCCCCTGCTCGAGAGCAAGTCGCAGGTGTTGACGCTGGAATACACCGACCATCTGCCGCTCCTCACCGCCGACCGTTTCCGGGTCAAACAAGTGCTGCTCAACCTGCTCAGCAACGCCCACAAGTTCACCCCGGCGGAAGGACGCATCACCCTCACCTGCCGTCTGGCCGACTCGAACACGATGCTCTTCTCCGTAGCGGACACCGGCATCGGCATCAAACCGGAAGACCAGGAGATCATCTTCGAGGAATTCCGCCAGGTGATTGACTCCTCGAACCAGGAGATGACGGGCACCGGCCTGGGATTGGCCATCAGCAAGCGGCTGGTGGCGATGCATGGCGGTCGCATTTGGGTCGAAAGCGAGTACGGGCACGGCGCTACTTTCGCATTCCTGCTTCCTCTGGCCGGCCCACCGGCTCCAGAGCCAACGATGCCTGGCGAAACCCCGCTCCCTTCCGGCGGCAAGACGGTGTTGGTGATTGAGGATGACCGTCAGTTCAGCAATCTCCTGGCTTTCTATCTGCGCCAGGAGGGCTACACCCCCGTCCAGCACTACCACGGTGCGAGCGCCCTGGAACGGGCGCGGAAGTTGAAACCCACCCTGATCACCCTGGACGTGATCCTGCCCGATCAGGATGGTTGGGAAGTACTCCGGGCCCTCAAGTCGGATCCCGAGACCAGAGACATCCCCGTACTGGTCATCTCGGTGCTGGAGAATGGCGAATTGGCGTTCAGTCTGGGAGCGGTGGACTACTTACTCAAACCCATACACCGCGAAGATTTGGGCCGACTGCTCGACCGACTCGTGGCCTCCGATCCCTCAGCCCGCAAGAGCGCAGCGTCATGGCGCCCGTACAAGGTGCTGGTCGTGGACGATGACCCCAAGATGGTCTCGCTGCTGCGGACGATGCTACCGGCTGAGGGATACACACTGCTTCCGGCCTACGATGGCGAGCAGGGGCTGAAACTGGCGCGCGAGGAGCAGCCCGACGTGGTGCTGCTGGATCTGCTGATGCCGGGAATGAACGGTTTTGAGGTGCTGGATGCCCTGCGAGCCGACGCCGAGACGGCCCATATCCCGATCATGGTGTTCACCACCAAGGATATAACCAGCGAGGACCGCGAACGGCTCAACCATCGGATCCAGGGGCTGATGCGTAAGAGCGCCCTCACCCCGCGCTCCCTGCTGGCAGAACTCCGTCGCCTGGAGGCATTGGCCTCGACGCCAGACAAGTGAAGAGGACACCATGTACCGCATTGCTTTCGTGATGGAACAGGCCCTGGGCCATGTGACCCACACCAAAAACCTGCAGCACAATGTCCCCCGCGACCCGGAGGTGAAAGCGCACTGGTTGCTCATTCCCTTTGAGGCGACCGGGCTGGCCGCAAAGGTCCCTCTCTACCGCAGCAACTGGACCGTGCGGGCGGGCTGGCGCGCGCGGCGGGCGCTGGCGGGGCTGGCCCGCCAGACACCCCTGGATGGCCTCTTCATCCACACCCAGGTACCGGCCGTCCTGGCCGCCGATTGGGTGCGCCGCTACCCCACCGTCATTTCCCTGGACGCCACCCCACTGCAGTACGACCAACTGGGCGAGTTCTACCGGCACGCGCGGGGCCCGGAATGGCTGGAGCGGCTCAAGTTTCGGTTGAACCAGAACGTTTTTCATGCCGCCGCCCACCTGGTTGTCTGGGCGGACTGGACGAAAAAGAGCCTGGTCGCCGACTACGGCATTGCCCCGGAGAAGATCAGCGTCATTCCACCGGGGGTGAACCTCCGCCAGTGGGCCCGCCCGGAGCCTCGTACACGCCACGACGGGCCGGTACGCATCCTCTTCGTCGGCGGAGACCTGGCCCGCAAGGGAGGCCACCTGCTCCTGGAATCCTTCCGCGCCCTCCGCTCCCGTCGGGGAGAGGGGTCGGGAGTGAATGCTCCCCTCCCCCTGAGGGGAGAGGGGCCGGGGGTGGGGGTCGAACTCCACCTGGTGACCAAAACCCCGGTCGCGCCGGAGCCGGGCCTGTACGTCTACAACGACATCGTCCCTAACGACCCACGTCTGGTGAAGCTCTACCACCAGGCGGACATCTTCGCCCTCCCCACCTTTGGCGATTGCCTGCCCATGGTGCTTTCGGAAGCAGGAGCGGCAGGTCTGCCTGTGGTCTCCACCCGCGTCGCCGGCATTCCGGAGATCGTGGCCGATGGTGAGTCCGGCTTCCTGGTGCCGCCCCACGACGGTCAGGCGCTGACGGAGGCCCTGGCCCGGCTG
>Ga0197142_1003687_pt1 | contig 12706 bp, 7 predicted proteins | sample GBS60_MetaG_FD_148614 | JGI IMG/M metagenome (GOLD analysis project Ga0197142, IMG submission 148614) | Sediment microbial communities from Great Boiling Springs, Gerlach, Nevada, United States - GBS 60_MetaG | ecosystem: Environmental > Aquatic > Thermal springs > Hot (42-90C) > Sediment... | reverse complement strand
GGCTGGACTTAGGCCCAGTTATGGCATCATTGTCCCAAGCCTCAATGTAATACTCTATCGTTTCTCCTGCTTGGATCCCCCATTCTTTCCAGGAAAATACAAGGCTCAGGTCCTGTTGAGAGCTGCGAGAAATAAAAAGGGAGCGGGGCCGAAACGCTTCTTCGGTGCGACCCGGTACCGGACTGTCCGTAATTCGGTACCATAGAGTAGCTTTTGTAAAGCCGAAATCATCCGTGAGCCGCAAGCGAGCGCGCTGAACATAAGTCTCTGGATCAAAATCCTCCGAGAAAAGCTGGACAACGGGGTATTCGTCTGGATAGACTTCCACGAAAAGTCGGAAGGTGTCCTGAGAGAGGGTGCTTTCCACGATGAGGGGATATTCGGCGTCATTGGAGGCGATCCAGGTGGCTTCCCATGTCGGGCCTGATGGCCGCAGAGTCAAGTCGGGACTTTTCAGGTTATGAGGGGCCTCTCCGCGCAGCTGCGCCTGTAGGCTCAAACGCGTCCCGCGTAGTACCCGTACCCGAGTCTGCGAAAAGGTATCTGCTGCTAACCCCGTATAGCCGGGATACACCGCTACAATCTGGATTCTATCCAGTGCAGGCGGCTCATAGACAGAAATGGCATAACGGCCCACTTCTCGGGAGCCATCCGAAAGGAAGAGCGTAAACGACCCTTCCAGAGTGCCCAAGAAAAGCTTGTAATGCCCGGGCGTTTCCCGATCAAGTGGGAGCGGGATGCCGTCCTCCCGGTATGCGGTCAAACTTTTAGGCAGGACAGTTCCCTCAATAGAGAAAGCCAGCTCGAGCGACTCGCCCTTACGATAGAGAGGGCGAAGGCCTTCTACACGAATGGTGTAGGGTAGGGGCGGGACAAACACCTTTGTGGGCTGCAAAAATCGGGCGGCGCCCCCCCCAATCACCTGAGGCATGGAGAGCCACAAGGCCCCACCGATCCCGACTAAGCCCAGCAGGAATAGAGCATAGCGCAGGGTTGGCTTTTTGGGGAGGGAGACCTCCCAGGGGAAGCGAGTGACCTGAGCGGCGCGCTCTTCTAAGGCTAAGGCGACAGCGGCATTGAGCTCGGGATTCTGATGAGAAAGTTGGAGGGCATTCAGGAGCCGATCCTGAATCTCCGGGAGGTGCCGGCCAATCCAACGAGCCGCCTCTTCATCAGAAAGGTAACCCCGCAGCCGAAAGCCGTATTGAACCACCGGCCACAAAACCTCTTTTGCCAAAAAGTATAGCAATCCGCCGACCCACCCCACCCATAAAAAAACCCGCATAGGAACCCCCCACCAAAAAAGGCCTTCTGTCAGACTGCTCAGTAAAAATACACCGCCCCCCCACAGTAGGAGTAAAAGCAACCCCCTTAGTATCCGGAGCCTATAATAAGCCGCACGAAACTGTGCAAGTCGCTCCCGAAGCTCTCGCCGTACCACATAGCAAATATACACATTTTTTCTCACAGGGGTTTGAAGTTGGGCAAAAAAGGGCTATGAGCTTCCCCGTATCTTTGCATGGATGAGCCATCTCCTGTTAGAGAAAGGGGTAAGGCCGGGAGTCGCCCTTATTCGTTTGAACCGGCCAGAGAGCCTAAATGCCCTCAATAGGGCGCTGGTAAGTGACCTTACCCAGATGCTGTTGGAGTTAGATCAGGATTCCGAGATTCGGGCTATTGTGATTACTGGAAACGAGCGGGCCTTTGCAGCAGGCGCCGACATCAAAGAAATGGCGGAAGACTCTGCCATTGATATGCTTCTTTTAGACCAGTTTCAGAAGTGGGATCAGATAAAGCGCCTCAAAAAGCCGCTTATTGCGGCGGTGAGCGGGTACGCTCTGGGAGGCGGGTGCGAGCTGGCCATGCTATGCGATATGATTATTGCCAGCGAGACGGCACAGTTTGGGCAGCCGGAAATTAAGATAGGTGTGATTCCTGGGGCAGGCGGTACGCAGCGGCTGGTTCGGGCTATTGGAAAGTCCCGGGCTATGGAATATATTTTGACGGGGCGGTTTTTTTCTGCGCGGCAAGCTTATGAATGGGGCCTGGTGAGCCGGGTCGTTCCCGTAGAGCTTTATTTGGAAGAAGCCCTCCGCCTCGCCGAAGAGATAGCCTCCATGCCTCCCATTGCCGTCCAGCTCGCCAAACAGTCTATTCTCAAAAGCTACGAGATGTCGCTGGAAGAGGGGCTTCATTTTGAGCGAAGGAACTTTTATCTTCTTTTTGCGACCGAAGATCAGAAGGAGGGGATGCAAGCCTTTGCTGAGAAGCGGCCTCCCCGCTGGAAGGGGCGATGAGGGAAAATCGCATCCGGTACAGCTTTCAGCCCGGACCTGCGCAGCTACATCCCAGCGTTCCTTCTGCTATTCAAGAGGCTTTGGAAGCAGGTCTCCTAAGCCGTTATCACCGGGACGAAGTATGGAAAGCCCTGTATGCCCAAGCGCAATCGGCCCTTCTTACCCACTTAGACGCGCCTGCGGACTGGCTGGTGGCCTTTGTAAGTAGCGCTACCGAGGGGTGGCACTTGTGGGTTCAAGTAACCTCTGACCTGACCGCCCTTCATGTCGTTCAGGGGTCTTTTGGAGAAAGGTGGTTTGCGCTGCGGGCGGCCATCAGCCCATTCGCTAAAAAGTATGTGTGGGATTTTTCTCTTCCGCCTGAACCGCAGATAGAAGCTCTTCAGAGCCGCTATCAGGGCGTTGCAAGTTTAGCCATTGTACATGTAGAGACTTCTAAGGGGGCCTGGCTTCCAGACATTTCTCTTTGGCGAAAAGCTTTTCCGGATGCGCTAATTGGACTCGATGCGGCCAGCAGCTTGGGAGCTATACCTATCCCTTGGGATGAAGTAGATTTTGTGCTGGCTTCTATTCAGAAGGGGCTGGGCCTTCCGCCGGGTTTGGGGGTAGTTCTTTTGTCGCCGCGTTGTGTCGTCGCATTTCAGGATTACCCTGCTCAGGCCTACAATGCCTTATCCCGCCTTATTGAGATGGCGAGACAGCACGAGCCCCTCTATACACCCAATCTGCTGGGCATCTACCTTCTGGCTAAAACCCTGACACAGCGCCCCTCTGTGTCCCAAGTCTTTCCTACCCTAACCCAGCGAGCCCGGGCGCTTTACGAGAAAATTTCGGCAAAAGGCTATCAACCCCTTTTGCCCGAGTCGTACCGATCCCCAAGCGTATTAGCTTTTATGGCGCCTTCGGAGCGTGCCCTCCAAGCGCTACACCAAAAAGCCGAAGCGAATGGGCTTTATCTAGGGCGGGGCTATGGCGAGCTGAAAAATCAGTCGTTTCGTATCGCCAACTTTCCTGCCCTGACTCAGGAGGCGTACGAGACCCTTCTGTCAATCTTGGGAGAGATAGGGTAGGGGCGATGCGTTTCTCTGAAAGGCATCCCCGGCTTAGGTGCTGTTTCTTCTACCTCTTCACGCTATGGAGCTGTAAAGGAGGATGCTTTTTGGAGGGAGGTAGTCTCACAAGGCGTCGCCTGCTGGGGAAGAAGGAGGGAGTTTTTCGGGTTACTCGTCGCTGTCGGATGGGGGCTGCATTTTTATAGACCCCGCACTTTATGGGCTGAGACCTTAAGTCTGCGTTACATTTGCATGATGGCTATGGATAAGTTTTTGAAGAGCCTTTTCCGGGTAAAGTCGATTGAGCGTTATCAGAAGGAGAGTCAAGAGAGTGGGCTTCGGCGGGCACTGGGCCGCTGGGCTTTAGTTTCGCTGGGTATCGGGGCTATTATTGGGGGCGGTATATTCACGCTAACCGGCGTCGCCGCTAAAAACTATGCGGGCCCTGCGCTGGCTGTTTCCTTTCTCATAGCCGGCGTCGCTTGTCTCTTAGCGGCTCTGGCCTATGCCGAGTTTGCCAGCATCGTCCCCGTAGAAGGCTCCGCCTATGCGTACTCTTATGCGACCGTGGGCGAACTCATCGCCTGGTTTATCGGCTGGAATCTCATCTTAGAATACATGATGGGCGCTACCACCGTAGCCGTAGCGTGGAGCGGGTACTTTGAGAAACTCCTGCACCTTTTCGGTCTTTCGATTCCTAAGTATCTCACTATTGACCCCTTTACTTATGCCAAACTACCCACAGACCAGAGAACGGCGTCCTTTGCCTTCAATCTACCCGGTTTCTTGATTGCTTGGGTTGTGACCGCTATTCTCCTCAAGGGCATCAAGGAAGCCGCCTCCACCAATAACCTGATCGTAGCGTTGAAAGTAGGAGCTGTTTTATTTGTGATTATTGCCGGCGCTTTTTTTATCAATCCGGATAACTGGCATCCGTTTATTCCGGAGCCTGTTTTAGACAAGGAGGGGAATATTCACTATGGCTGGCCGGGGATATTTACGGCGGCTACGATCGTGTTTTTCGCTTATATTGGGTTTGATGCGGTATCTACCCAAGCGGGGGAAGCTATTAATCCGCGAAAGGATGTGCCGTTTGCGATTGTTGCGTCGCTTTTGATTACGACGCTTTTGTATATTGGGGTGTCGGTGGTTTTGACGGGAATGGTTTCTTACAAAGAGCTGGATGAGCGGGCCCCGGTGGCTTCGGCTTTTGCAGGGGCAGGGGTAAAGTGGGCGACTTATATTATTACGATTGCGGCGACGGCAGGACTTATCTCCGTGATGATGGTGATGCTTTTAGGGCAGACGCGGGTATTTCTGGCTATGGCCAAGGATGGCCTTTTGCCAAAAAGTGTCTTTGGGTATATTCACCCTGTCTACAAGACGCCCTTTCGAAGTACGCTTTTGGTGGGGGCCATCATGTCGGTAGTTGCGGGTTTGGTTCCTATTGCGAATGTATCGGAGCTGACGAGCCTTGGTACTCTTTTGGCTTTTACTCTGGTGTCGCTGTCGGTGTTTATACTACGCCTGAGGCGGCCAGACCTTGAGCGTCCGTATAAGGTGCCTTTGTGGCCCTTGGTTTCGCTTGGCGGGGTTGCTGTAAATGTGTTTCTCATTGCACAGGCCCGCAAAGAAAATCTCAGGGCTTTTGCGATATGGGCGGTAATGGGGATGATCGTGTATTTTGCTTATAGCTATCATCGCAGTGCGCTGGCGCGGCGGAATAGAGAGGAGGGTTGTCCCTAAGTGTGGGAAAAGGGTTTTTCGTGGGGGATAGGTTGGAAAGCCCTGCTGGGGATTAGATATAGCCATGTTTGGTGGGACATAGTATTTCGCAGGATACTTGGATGAGGCTCTGGGCTTGATAGGGGAGCCCTGCTCTCGAGACCAGCCTATCCCTTTTCCGTAGCGCGGGGTGCTATCGCCTCTTTGGAAGGGGGCACTCCCAGAAACGATCCCTCAGGAGGCATTGGGTATGGGGCTCTCTCTCTACCTTTGTCCCATGCAGTTTCCTGCGGACCTTCTCTATACCCGGGAGCACGAGTGGCTGCGCCGCACAAGCGAAACCGAAGCCTTAGTCGGCATTACCGATTTTGCCCAGCACGAGCTTGGCGACATTGTCTATATAGATATTCCCACAGTGGGCCAAACCCTACCGGCGGGAGCGGTTTTCGGCTCCGTAGAAGCGGTAAAGACCGTTTCTGACCTCTATCTTCCTGTCTCCGCCACGATCTTAGAGAAAAATCCCCTCCTTCAGGATCACCCTGAGAAGGTCAATCAAGACCCTTACGGAGAAGGCTGGATGATCCGGATTCGCATAGAGAGGCCTGAGGAGTTAGATGCGCTTTTATCTACCGAAGCTTATCAGGCTCTGATTGCTTAGGTTGGGCTACACCTGTAGGTAGGCTTCTTGGATGGGCCGATATTACCCCATGTATATCAAAACTCTCTGAGTACCAGATTATTATGCCGGCGATTCTTCCTCACTCACAAAATGTAGAGTCGGGCTGTGCGGAATCCCCCCTTACCCATCCCTTTCCCCCCTTGGTAAGGGGGGAAAGGGTGTGAGGAATGGGGGGGATCCCTGTAAGATGGGGTAATATCAGCTTGGATGGGGGGTGGAGGGGGCTGATAAGGGTACGCTTCGCAGGACGAAAGGGGCATTTGCCGCCGTATCCCAAAGTCAGCGGACCCTTCCTGAGCGCTGCGCGCTCACTCTGCGAGGCGCATATCCCACGAAACTTCGCACACCCTTGTTAAGATCAGTAGGGGAAACCCGGCTAAAACGCATGAGCTCCCGGCTTGTGCTTGGTACGCTTCTACCTTTACTGAGCAGGAGTACCTATATTTGATGACATGGAGAAAGCCTGGGAGACGGCTTTTTCGGAAGCGGAGAAGCAGGAGATTATTCGGGCGTATCGGCGTCTTTTGCGGCATTGTCTCTTAGAGCGGAAAGAGGAGCGGGCGCTCGTCCGAAAAGCTTTTCGGTTTGCCCTTCAGCAGCATCAGGGGGCTCGCCGCAAAAGCGGCGAACCGTATATTCTGCATCCCCTTGCTGTAGCCCAGATTCTCGTCAAAGAAATTGGCCTTCGGGATGCGCATGCGATCGCTGCGGCGCTTTTACACGATGTGGTGGAAGATACGAGCACAGAGCTGGATGTCATCGCCAGTCAGTTTGGCCCGACCGTGGCCCGATTAGTGGAGGGCCTTACGAAAATCTCTCGGGTAGAAGGGCCGCTGGACTCAGCACAGGCAGAAACCTTCCGTAAAATCCTTCTTACGATGGCGGACGATATCCGCGTGGCCCTTATCAAACTGGCAGATCGCCTGCACAACCTCCGTACGCTCCAAAGCATGCGTCCAGACAAACAGGCGAAAATCCTCGCCGAGACGGAATTCATATATGTGCCCATTGCGCACCGACTGGGCCTTTACAATATCCGAACCGAGATGGAAGACCTCATCCTCCAATATAGAGACCCACATACTTACCAGGTTATCAAACAAAAGCTTCAAGAAACAGCCAAGGAACGCTCAGCTTACATTAGCCGTTTCATTGCCCCCATAGAGGAAAAGCTCAAAAAGGAGCTTGGACTGCCGTACAGGATAGAAAGCCGAGTCAAAGCGATAAGTTCTATCTATCAGAAAATGCAGCGGCAGGGGGTTCCTTTTGAGGAGGTTTATGATATTTTTGCGGTGCGGATTATCATTGATGCGCCGCCGCAGACTGAGAAGACCGACTGCTGGCGCGTGTACTCGATCGTCACGCAGCTGTATCGTCCCAATTTGAGTCGTTTGCGGGATTGGATCACCCAGCCTAAGGCTACGGGCTACGAAGCCCTTCATATTACAGTGATGGGGCCCGAAGGCAAATGGGTAGAAGTCCAGATCCGTTCCCGGCGCATGCACGAAGCCGCTGAATATGGCCTCGTAGCCCACTGGCGCTACAAAGAATCCCAGAAAAACGGCCAGCCTTCTCCTTACGATGCGGCCTTAGAGAGGTGGATCAATCGCATCCGAAGTATTCTTCAAAATCCCGATCTCCCCAATATAGAACTCATTAGCGAGCTACGACCCGAAATCGAGCGAGACGAAGTCTATGTATTCACGCCTAAGGGTGAGCTCAAAGTCCTTCCTCATGGGGCTACAGCGCTGGATTTTGCTTATGAGATTCATTCGGAGATTGGGCGTCACGCCATTGCGGCCAAAGTCAATGGCAGGCCGGTTCTTTTAAGCTACGAGCTTCAAAACGCGGATCAGGTGGAAATCATTACGAGCGAGCGTGCAGAGCCTACTGAGGAACAGCTCAAGATTGTCAAGACGGCCCGCGCCCGTCAGAAAATCCGCGAGTATCTCAAGCAGCAGCGAAAACAGGCTATTGAGCGCGGCCGAGCTATCTTTGAATGGCGCCTTCGGCATTTAGGTCTGCGGCCAGACGACCCTATCATCCGAGAACTGCTCTGGTACCTCAAGATTCCATCCCTTGAAGAACTTCTCTACCGGCTCGGAACCCACCAGATAGACCTTACGCGCATTCAGGAGTTCATCCGCCTCAAACGGCTTTCCCAGGGCAGTACCTCCATCATAGACCAACTTCGGGAGCAGCTTGGCATCCTTAGCGGCGCCACCGAAATCGGTAAAAACGACGAACCTTACATCTACGCTACCTGCTGTTATCCTATTCCTTTTGATGCCGTCATGGGTTACCTCTCAGCCGATGGGCTTGTCATTCACCGCACCACCTGCCCACACCTCCAAAAGCTTCTCTCTCTGGATAACTCCAAGGTAAGACCACTTCGCTGGACGCCTACCCCCCACAAGCAGTTTCTCACCGCCCTCCGCCTCGAAGGCGAAGATCGTCCCGGCATGCTGCTCGATATCGTCAAAGTCATCTCCGTCCAAAAAAGAAAAAATATCCGCTCTATCCGAATAGAGGGGCATGGAACTTACTTTCAGGGGATTGTGGAACTGTGGGTTTATACAGAGCACGACCTCATTAGCCTCATTCAAGAACTTGAGAAGGTACGAGGCCTTCTGAAGACGGAACGGCACTTGTCCCTCACAAATGTCTAAACTTTGCACTTGTGCAGGCGGTTATCTTAGATGGGCTTCTGCGCCTTCTTGCTTACCTTACGCTCGAAGGGAGCTTTACGAGCCGCGAGCAGGCTATTGTAAAGGAGCTTCTCCATCAAATAGGGGCGGATCCGGAGGAGGCCCTTCAACGGATCCAGCAGTACCTCCGCCAGGGCGCCAGCCTGCAGCCCTCCCTCCTTGTTCGAAGCCTCGCGCAGCAGCTGAGCCTCCAAGAACGGTATCTATTTTATGCGTATCTCCTTCAGCTGGCGCACGGAGACCGAGACTTTACAGCGGCCGAGGAGACCTTTCTTCGGGAAATCGCACAGGCTTTTGAGATACCCCCGAAAGAGCAGCTGATCATTTACGAGTATGCTACTACTCAATCCCCTCGTCAAATCCGCTCAGAGGCTATCCTCATCGTTGGTTCGAAAGAGCCGCAGCCCCCGGCCCACTTCCTGTCGGTGCCATATCTGCCCGGCTATGTAGCGTTTCTGTACATAGAGAGCGCAGACTTGATCCTCATGCGTCTTATTGGACGCGAGGTAGAGGCGCATCTCAATGGCCAGTGGATACGGGGAGATGTGATTCGGCCTTTTCCTGAAGGGGGCCTCCTGCGCCTCAACTATGGCTATAGCCTTACCTATAAGGAAGTTTTAGATCGATTCCGGCCTCCGCCTCCACAAAATCGTCTCTTATGGGAAGTTCACAAACTCAGTTATCGCTTCAAGGGGGGAAAGACCGCTATTCATCCGCTTAGCTTTGAGGTATGGCAGGGCCGATTGGTTGGCATCATGGGGCCCAGTGGGGCGGGCAAAAGTACCCTTCTCCGTCTCCTAAGCGGTCAGCTTCAGCCTACCTCAGGTAAAGTCTATCTTAATGGTATTAACATTCACAAGCGCCCCAGAGCGATTCGGGGGCTTTTAGGGTATGTGCCCCAGGATGATTTGCTCATTGAGGAGCTCACGGTGTGGGAAAATGTCTTTTATGCGGCGCGTCTTTCTTACGGCTCTGACACGGCGGCGGCCGAAGCCACCGAAAAAGCCCTTCGAAGCCTTGGCCTATGGAATATCAAAGACCTAACGGTTGGTAGCCCCCTCAATCCCACCATTAGCGGCGGCCAGCGCAAACGGCTCAACATCGCCCTCGAGCTCGTTCGCCAACCCCTCGTGCTCTTTGTGGATGAACCGACCTCAGGACTCTCCTCTTCCGATGCCCTTCAGGTTGTAGAAACCCTCCAAAGCCTCGCCCGAGAAGGCCGAATCGTCTTTTTCACCCTGCACCAGCCCTCCTCCGAAATCTACAAAAAGCTGGACCACCTGCTCTTTTTAGATGAGGGGGGGTATCCTATTTTTTGGGGGGCTCCTCTGGCGGCGCTCCAACATTTCCGAAGTACGGCGGGCCTTGCCGACAGCGAAAATGTAGAGTGCCCCTCCTGCCGCCGGGTAGAGCCCGAAACCCTCTTCGACATCATTCAGCAGCGAATCCTGGACGAAAAGGGGTATCCCACCGAAAAGCGGCGAGTCCCCCCAGAGAGATGGTATCAAATCTTCTGGCAGCGGTTCGTGCCGCCTAAAACCCAGGTAGAGCTGTATCAGCCGCAACCGCGTCCGCCGGTTTCGCCCCTTTCGCAGTTTTGGGTCTTTTTGCGGCGGGAAGGCCTTCGCAAACGCCGCCAGAGTCTCTCCGCCTTAGCGCTTGTTCTTGCGGCGCCCCTCCTTGGTCTCATCGTAGGCTTTATTCTGCGCTATCGTCCGCCCGATGCCGACTATACCCTCTACGAAAACGACAACCTCCCCTCCGCCCTCTTTGTCAATATCCTGGCGGTGCTGTTTTTGGGGCTTCTCACCCCTGCCGAAGAGATCCTGAAAGACCGTAAAATCCGCCTGCGCGAGCAGTCGCTTCACCTTAGCTGGGGCAGCTATATGCATGCCAAGCTTTTCTGGGCCGCCTTCTTCTCGGCTCTCCAAGTAACCCTTTATTGGGGCGTCGTCTCCGGGCTCCTTCAAATCCCCAACGCCTGGGCCGACACCTGGCTCCTCCTCTTCGTCGTAGCCATTCTCAGCAATCTCGTTGCCCTTAATCTCTCCGATACCTTCACCCAGCCGGTGCCAGTGTATATCCTTATCCCCATCCTTTTGATCCCCCAGCTTGTTCTAAGTGGCGCTGTCATCCCCTACGAGAAGTTCAACCCTGCTTTGCGAGGCAAACGCCCCATCCCCATTTTAGCCGACTTTTCTATTTCGCGCTGGGCCTATGAAAGCGCGCTCGTCCTCCACTATACCCAGAGCCCGTATATGCAATCCCTCTATCCCCTTCGCCGGGAAATCTCTGACCTCCGCTATAAGATCCTTCATCTCCTCCCCGCTTTGGAAAGCCGACAAGACCCCAGCCTGCTCCAGCAAACCGGCGATACCTCTTACGCTTCCCTCGCGACTAAGCTTCGCACCCGCCTCCAAACCCTCCAAACCCAACTCCTCGCCCGAGAAAGCCAGCTCCCTAATACCCTCCGCCAGAAATACCACAACAGCGCATTGGAAGACATCGTCCTCGCCACCGCCTCCACCGCAAAACTCCTCTGGGTAAGCGATCGCCCCATCCGCCTGTACGAACCCATCTTTATCTCAGCTCCAGATCCTTATTATACCCCCCTCGCCGTCCTGAAAAAACCGCTCGGCCCTAAATACATCTACACGCCTCATTACAATCTTCTCGTCCTCCTCCTGATGGGCGTGGGTTTGTGGCTCCTTCTTTTCTTCCGAGTGCTCAATAATTTGTTCTTGAAAGGTAGTGTATGAGCGCTGTCCTTGTCCCCACAGTCAAACCTTCGCTTTCTTCTTTGCGCCAGGCTTTGCCAGAGTGGCTTGCTTACACAAACTTTCACCAGGCTACGCTGGAACGGGATGTTTTTCGTCGTAACTGGCTCCTCAAGCAGCTTATTGGTTTTCTTTTTCGGCAGCAGGGAAAGCAGATTCGGCCTTTGATGCTGCTCTACTTTGCTAAAGCCTGTGGTGAAGTAACTGAGACCTCTCTTGTGGGAGCTACCATGGTAGAGATCCTTCACAATGCGACTTTGGCCCATGATGATGTGGTAGATGATGCGGATTTTCGGCGGGGTTTTTTTTCGTTTCGGGGGCTGTGGGGAAACCGAATCGCCGTGCTGTGGGGAGACTGGCTTTTGGCTCGGGGGCTTCTCATAGCCCTGCGCCACCATCAGACCCAGCTGCTGATGTATACTTCCGAAGCCGTAGAAGCCTTAGCCGAAGGCGAACTCCTTCAGCTCAAACGGATGCGAGAAGCAAACCTCACGCCCGAATCTTACTACGAGGTGATAGACAAAAAGACGGCGGCGCTTTTTCGGGCAGCGGCGCAAATGGGGGCCTACAGCTCAGGCGCTTCTGAAGAGATTATCGCCCTTGCTGGTGAGATAGGCCTTCGGATTGGCCGGGGCTTCCAGATTCGGGACGACCTTTTAGACTGGACCGACCCAAAAACTACCGGCAAACCCACCGATGCAGATCGCCGGCAGAAGCGCTTTACATTACCCCTGCTCTGGGCCGCCACTCGAGCCAGCACCACCGAACGAAAACTCCTTTTCTCCGGCCCTTTTCAAAAGGCGCGCGCGCTCCTCTCCGAAATGGGAGCCTTTACCTATGCTGAAACCGCCATCCAAAACCTCTATGAAGAAGCCAGCACCCTCGCCCAGAATCTACCTTACCCCGACAGAGTCCCTCTTACCAGCCTCTTCCAACTTTTACTTTTCCGGGAAAAATAGCCCCCAAACCTTATCTTTGCCCATAGATGAGCGATACAACCGAGATGCAAGAAATCACACTTGAAAACATTGACCTGCAAGCCTTTTATGGCGTTGGGAATCAAAACTTAGAGCGCCTCAAAGAAGCCTATCCCGAGGTAAAGCTCGTTGCTCGAGGAAGTAGTATTAAGGCCTATGGCGACCCGGAGACTTTACAGGCGGTGCAGAGACTTATTCAGATTCTGATTGCCGAAGTTCGTCAAAAAGGAGCGCTGCCCACCCATCGAGTAGCAGAGATTATCGCTCAGCATCGTTACGCGGCTCCTTCCGCCGAGGGAATAGCCCCCCTGCCAAACCCCTCCTCTGGATTTATGCCCATCCTGCGCACGGTAAGCGGCAATGTGATTGTCGCCAAAACCGAAGGCCAGCGGCGCCTGGCCGAAGCCATCGCCAAGCACCCCATCACCTTCGCTATCGGGCCTGCTGGCACGGGAAAAACCTACACTGCTGTCGCCTTTGCCGTCAAAGCC
>Ga0197142_1003686_pt1 | contig 12710 bp, 9 predicted proteins | sample GBS60_MetaG_FD_148614 | JGI IMG/M metagenome (GOLD analysis project Ga0197142, IMG submission 148614) | Sediment microbial communities from Great Boiling Springs, Gerlach, Nevada, United States - GBS 60_MetaG | ecosystem: Environmental > Aquatic > Thermal springs > Hot (42-90C) > Sediment... | reverse complement strand
TCCCCCACCAACGTCACCAGCTCCCCGGATGCCCGCCGGGCGTACCCCAGGATGTTGAGCTCCAAAAGCTCCCCCTCCCGGTCCCGCACCCAGCGCCGCGCAAACGGCCCTTCCGGAGCAAGCCCGGCCAGCTCCGGCAAAAGCGCCGGGAGCGAGCGAATCGCCCGGTCCTCCAGGGTGTACCCCACCGCGTCGGAAAGCCCGCCCACCATCCTGCGAGTTTGCTTGAGGGCCACCGCCAAGCTGCGAACCTCTTCCTCGGTGCGTTTTTGCGCCTGCGCCAGCTCCTCCACCCGTTGCTCGGTGCGTTTCTGGGCCTCCGCCAAGCCGCGCTGCGCTTGCGCCAGCGCTTCCACCTGATGCGCCAGCTGCTGCACCACGGCTTTGAGTTCGGCGAACTCCTCCTTGGTAACGGTCTGGGTCAAATCGTTGGCGAGCCGGCCAAGGACCCCGGTGAGGGCTCCTGCTGCCGCCTCGCCGAAGACCGGCACCAGCTCCAGGTAAATGGCGTGGGTGTCTACTACCGGCACCGCTCCTCCTCTGCCTTCTCCACGATAGCAAGCGCCTAGGTAGGACCGCCACCGAGGCGTAGCCCACGAGGGGGTCTAGGGTTCCAGCCGGTAGTTGGGGGCTTCTTTGGTGATGATCACATCGTGAGCATGAGATTCCCGCAAGCCTGCTTGGGTTATGCGGATGAAACGGGCTTTCTCTTGCAGCTCCGGAATGGTGCGGCAACCGCAAAGCCCCATACCTGCCTTGAGCCCTCCCACAAGCTGGGCCAGCTGAGCTGCTAACGGGCCCTTGTACGGCACCATGCCTTCGATCCCTTCAGGGACCAGCTTGGAAAGCTCTTCCTGCTCTTGGAAGTAGCGCTCCCGGGCACCGGCGCCTTCCCGCATCGCCCCCAGGGACCCCATGCCGCGGTAGGCCTTGAAGGTCCGCCCCTGGTAGAGGATCTGTTCCCCTGGGGATTCGTCCACCCCAGCGAAGAGCGAGCCAATCATCACGCTGTCCGCGCCAGCTGCAAGAGCTTTGGTGATGTCCCCAGAAAACTTGATCCCGCCATCGGCAATGACCGGGACTCCTGCTTCCCGGCAGGCCCGGGCGCACTCCATGATGGCGGTGATTTGCGGCACCCCAGCGCCTGTAACTACCCGAGTGGTGCAGATGGACCCAGGGCCAACTCCCACCTTCACCGCATCCACCCCTAACGCCACCAGGTCCCGAGCACCCTCGTAGGTGGCCACGTTACCCGCGATAAGCGGAAGCTCGGGGTAGGTTTGCTTGATCCACCGTGCCGCGGCCATCACCGCCTCAGCATGGCCGTGGGAGGAGTCCAGCACCAGCACGTCGACTCTCGCAGCCACCAGCTCTCGGCACCGGTCTTTGAGGTCCTTCCCCGCACCTACCGCAGCCGCCACCCTAAGCCGACCCATGCTGTCCTTGCAAGCGTGGGGGTATTCCTGGGCCTTCTTGATGTCCTTCACCGTGATCAGCCCTTTGAGGTTGCCCTCCTCGTCCACCACCAAAAGCTTCTCGATACGGTGCCTGTGGAGCAGGGCCTTGGCCTGTTCCAACGTGGTACCCACAGGGGCAGTGACCAGGTTCTCCCTGGTCATGAAATCAGCGATGGGACGTTCCTCGTCGGTGCAGAAGCGCAGGTCGCGGTTGGTGAGGATGCCTTTGAGCTGGCCGTGCTCGTCCACCACTGGCAAACCGGAGATCTTGTAGCGAGCCATGAGGGCCAGCGCCTCTCGGACTAGCTGCTCGGGGCGCACGGTAACCGGGTCCACAATCATGCCGGATTCCGACCGCTTCACCATGTCCACCTCTTCCGCCTGCCGGTCGATGCTCATGTTGCGGTGGATAACCCCGATGCCGCCGTGCTGGGCCATGGCAATGGCCATCCGGGCCTCGGTGACGGTATCCATCGCCGCAGAGAGGATGGGGATGTTAAGCGTGATGGTTTTGGTCAGGCGAGTGGATATGTCCACCTCCGCTGGGTGCACACCCGAGCGGGCGGGGACAAGCAACACATCGTCAAAGGTCAGGGCTAGAGGGATGCTCGCATCCAGCATGGCCAATTTTACCTTGCTTTTCGAGCTTTTGAAGAGCAATGCCACAATAGTTCCGTGGCTGAGAGAGGGGCCTATCGGGCTGGATGGATCCTGGGAAAGCTGCTGCGGGCCTACCGCTTGCTTTTGCGCTGGGAAGTGCGCGGGGCAACGTTTCCCCGCCCCTGCATCCTTGCAGTCTGGCACGGACGGCTTTTGGGGGTGCTCCTGCACCAGAGTGGGTCGGACATGGTGACCATGGCTTCGCTTTCCAGCGACGGCGCCCTGGCGACGGGAGCCGTGGAGGCGTTGGGATGCCGGGCGGTGCGGGGGTCGGCCAGCAGGGGGGGATCCCAGGCGCTGCGGCAGCTCCGCCGGGCACTGCAACAAGGGGCGCCGCTTGCCGGGCTCACGGTGGACGGCCCCCGGGGACCCTTCCGGGAGGTAAAAGGGGGCATCGTGGTGGCAGCCCGCTGGTTAGGGGTTCCCATCGTCCCCGGGAGCTTTTCCGCTCGCTGGGCGCGGGTTTTGGGCAGTTGGGATCGCATGGTAGTGCCAGCTCCGGGTGCCAAGGTGCTGGTGGGTTACGGCCCGCCGCTGTTTCCGGAAGACCTCCCAGAGGCCCAGGAGGCCGCGTGCCGGGTTGTAGGACGAGCCATCGACGCCCTCACCCTGCACCTGGACCTGGAGGCCCGGGGAGCGCCCCTTTGGCCGGAGCTTGGCTTATGAGGCTGGATCGTCTTTTTCGCTCGCCAAGTTTCTTCGGTGGCGTCTTAGGGCACGGCTTGACTCGGGGGGTGGCCTGGTGGAGTTTTACCGCAGAGGTGCCCTACCCAAAGCTTTCCGAGATAGCTCGAAAGCTTGCTGGGTTTGCCGGTGCTTGGGTGGCGGAGGGTGGCTGCCAGGTGGGGTGGGTCGGCATCGTTCCCGAGGAACCACCTACGCTTCTGGCCTTCGCGCCCAAAGCCGATCTCATCGCCCAGCACTTCCTCATGGTGACCGTGGAAAACCCCGGCCATTTGCTGCCACAGCTCTGGCTGGCCCTCCCCCGGGGGACCTATCTCGCTGCGGTGGTGGACCCCTATACGCCCTTCGTGTTGCAAAAAGACCTGCTTCTGGGCGAGGTTGCGGCGGGGAGGGTGGAGGAGGCACTTTATCTGGAGCCGCGCTTCGCCCGCCGTTTCTATCGGTTTTCGGGGTTTTGGGTGCTCCCCCGGGGGCGGCGCGGCGTGGCTCTCTCCCAGCTGCGGCAGCTTCTGGCTTCTTCCAGCGTCTAGCCCGCCCCCAACGTCTGTGCGGTTTTCACCAAAAGTCGGATGAGAGCTTTGGGATCGCTCACCGGCGGGAGGCAAAAGTTGCCGGTGCAGAGGTAGGCAAAAGCTTGCTCCGGCCCCTGAGGTTCCTTTCCGGAAAGCTGTGGGACCAGGGCCAGGTGTGCCTCGTCTGGGGGCCAAGCATGGGGGCAGACCAGAACCTGGGGAGGCACGGGGCTTTTGTAAGCGGCCCTGAGTAGCCTCTTGGTGGAGGCCCATCGGCGGTCACCGGCAACTACCAAAACGCGCCGTTCACGGGCGAGTCGAGCGGCCAGGAGCCAGGTGCAGTGTTCTTCTGGGTTGCGCTGGATCCTTCCCGCTGCTGCCCCAAGTGCTGCGTCCGCCCAACGGGAAAATTCGGGGTTTTCGGTAATGAGCGCCAGGCGGTAGAGGCAGAAAGCCATCCAAGCTTCCGGCTCGAAGTGCGCGCCGTCCCCCAGGGAGCGGCGGCGGTAAAGGAGCTTTTCCCCATCCTCCGGAGTGGTGTAAAGCCCTCCCTGGACGTCCTGGTAGCGGGGTAGCCGTGCCTGGGTTAACTGGGCAGCGGTAGCAAGGAAATCGTGTTCGCCCGTAGCCTCGTAGCACTCCAGGAGGGCCGCCACGGTCCATGCCAGGTCCTCGAGAGTTTCCGGCCCCTGTGTGACCCCGGCCAGGAAGTTGCGGGGCACGGTTAGCTTTTCCTTCGCCGTCTCCAGGAGCTCGGACGCGACTTTCTCGGTTGAGGAGCACCCCGTGCAGGACCCAGCGTAGTTTGCGGCCCAGACAGCCATGCTGTTCCACGCGGTTACGTCCAGGGTGTCCAGTTCGGGATCCGGCCGGTGGGACCTGGCGCGGGAAAGCTTGCGGAGGATCGAGCGGTACAGCTGGGCGCATTGCTCCCTGGCAAAGGGGTAGGAAGCTTGGGCATCCAACCCCACAAACCGCGCGGGTAAAGGTGCATGGCGGCCTTGGTCGGGGCCGAACCAGCTCACCAGGGGTAAAAGCTCCAGTTCCTCTGCTGACAAGAGGTGGGTTAAATCTTCCCAGGTGAAGGTGTAGGTTGCCCCTTCGGTCCCAGCAGTATCGGCGTCGAGGCCGGCGGCGAACCAAACCCTCAGCTTGGGACCTTCGGCAGTGTGTACGCGACGCCTGTGGCAGAGCTTGCGGGAAAGGAAGCTCAAGGTTTTCCGCCCCACAGCCCGGAAGCTGGCCCGCTTCAAGCGACAGCCAGCCTCCAGGTAAAGCCTTGCCAAAAGCGCGTTGTCGGGGAGCATCTTCTCGTAGTGGGGTACGAACCAAAAGCGGTCCACGCTGTAACGGTGGAACCCTCCGCTCAGAACGTCGTACATCCCCCCGGCGGCCATGCCCTCCAAGGTTAGAAAGAGCATTTCTTGCGCTAGCTTGTGAGCCCGACTTGCCTGCTCCAGCAGGAAAAAGAGCTTGGCCGGCATCGGAAACTTTGGAGGCGCACCAAAGCCACCCCAATCCTGGTCGAAGATGGCCGCCAATTTGGCGAGAGCTTCGTCCTCGGCGGCCCTCAGGTCGAGCTGTCCGGGCTTGGGGCGGTGCAGTTGGGCCATGGTGTGTCGCAGCAGCTCCAGGGTTTCCTGGCCCCCCTGTTTCTGGGCGTGCTCACCCCAAAGCCGCACGGCTCGCTCGAGGAACTCCATGAAGCAGGGGTACCCGCCGCGCCGTTGGGTGGGGAAGTAGGTGCCAGCGAGGAAAGGAACCCCTTCCGGGGTGAGCACCAGGTTAAGAGGCCATCCAGTTGGGGCTCCAGCAGCGGCAGCAATTTCCATGTAAAGCTCATCCACATCTGGGCGCTCCTGGCGGTCCACCTTCACCGACACGAAGTGCTGGTTTAGAAAAGCAGCTACAGTGGGGTCGGAGAAGCTTTCCCGCTGCATCACGTGGCACCAGTGGCAGGTGGCGTAACCGATAGAGAGGAAGATGGGCTTGCGTTCCCTTTGGGCTTTACCGAAGGCCTCAGGGCCCCAAGGGTGCCAGTCCACCGGGTCGTGGGCATGCTGCCGCAGGTACACGCTGCGGGCATCCCAAAGCCGGTTGGGCTTTTGAGCCTTCCGTGACCCGGGTGTGTGGTGGGTTCTCGTTTCCTTTTTGTTCATTCCACCCAATCGGCCAAGAAAACGTTCGTTTCTCCCGGCTTCCGGTTGAACCGGTTGGAGCAAAAGACCAGCGTTTTGCCGTCGGGGGAGAACATGGGGAAGCCGTCGAAGTCCTCGAAGTACGTGACCCGTTCAAGCCCTGATCCGTCCAGGTTCACCAGGTAAAGGTCGAAGTTCCGGCTTTTCGGGTCGTGCAGGTTGGAACAAAAGATGATCTTCGTTCCGGAAGGGTGCCAGAAGGGGGCGAAGTTAGCGGCGCCGTTTTCGGTGATCCGCCGGACGTTGCTTCCGTCAGCGTTGGCCACGTAAATTTCAAGCTTCGAGGGCCGCACCAGGCCTTGGCGCAGGAGGCGGAAGTAGTTCTCGGTTTCTGCGCCGGGGGCGGGCCGGGAGGCACGCCAGACCAGCATGCTGCCGTCGGGGGAGAAGAAGGCGCCGCCGTCGTAGCCCACTTCATGGGTGATGCGACGCACATCAGAGCCGTCCAAGGCCATGGTGTAAAGCTCCAAATCCCCATCCCGTACCGAGGTAAAGACGATCCGATCTCCCTTGGGTGAAACCGTGGCTTCCGCGTCGTAGCCGGGGGTGGCGGTGAGGGGCCGGGGGGTGGGGTCGTCCAAGGTGGCAAGGTAAATATCGTACTCCGGGTACAAAGGCCAAACGTAGCCCTGCCGGTAGTCGGGCCGGGCGGGGCAGTCGGGAGAAGCGGCATGGGTAGAGGCGTAGAGGTAGTGGCGGTTGTCCGGAAGGAAGTAGGCGCAGGTAGTGCGGCCACGACCAGTGGAAAGCAGTCGCAGGCCCCTGCCTCGGAGGTCCATCATGAAGATTTGGTCACAGGCAAACGGGGGACGGGTGGATTGAAAGATCAGCCGCTTGCCGTCGAAGGAGAAGTAGGCTTCAGCGTTTTCCCCTCCGTTGGTGAGCTGACGGAGGTTAGCCAGGTGTTTTTCTCGCGGATCGGCGGGGCGGTGGGCAAAGAAACGGTTCTTGGTGCCAAAAGGGGCCGTGGGACTGCACGCTGCCAGAGCCACGATCGTAACCATAAGCCAATGCATGGATCCTCCCTGCTCGTCAACCAGCCCAAGAAGGGTAACACGCCCCCGAGCTGCTGCAATCCCATGCCCGCCGGTTTCGCCAGAGCCAGGGTGAGCGTAGAATAGGGGTAGCCCGGCGATCGGGAAGCGGAGGTTGGTGTTATGCACATCAACGACATCTTGAAAGTGGCTACGGAGCGCAAGGCTTCCGACGTGCACTTGAAGGTCGGATCTCACCCCATCATCCGAGTGGACGGCCAGCTGGTGCCGCTGGTGGAGTTCAAGCGCCTGATGCAGGAGGACACCATCGCCATGGCGTTTTCCATGATGTCCTCCCAGCAAAAAGAAAAGTTCAAGCAGTTCTTGGAGATAGACATCGCCTACTCGGTTCCCGGGCTGGGTCGTTTTCGCTGCAACATCTTCCAGCAGCGGGGTTCTGTGGGGCTGGTGCTGCGGCTTATCCCTGCCCGCATCCTTACGATCCGCGAGCTGCTTCTGCCGCCGGTTTTGGAGCGCATTGCCCTGGAGGAGCGGGGGTTAGTGCTGGTTACTGGTACCACCGGCTCCGGTAAATCCACTACCCTGGCGGCAATGATCGATTACATCAACTCCAACCGCAACGTCCACATCGTCACCATCGAGGATCCCATCGAGTTCCTCCACCGGGACAAGAAGTCCATCGTCAACCAGCGAGAGGTGGACGTGGACACCCGCAGCTTCGCGGTTGCCCTGCGGTCTGCCTTGCGCCAGGACCCCGACGTCATCCTGGTGGGGGAAATGCGCGACTTCGAGACCATCGAAACAGCGCTTTTGGCGGCGGAAACCGGGCACCTGGTGTTCTCCACCTTGCATACTCTGGACGCCACGGAAACCATCAACCGGATCATCTCGGTATTCCCGCCGCACCAGCAGAAACAGATCCGCATCCAACTGGCAGCGGTGCTTAAAGCCATCATCTCCATGCGGCTGCTTCCGCGGGCAGACGGGCTGGGGCGGGTGCCGGCGGTGGAGGTGCTGATTTCTACCGCTTATATCCGCGACTGCATCGAACAGAAGGAAAAGACCAAGCTGATCCGCGACGCCATCGCCGCCGGCACTTCCCAGTACGGTATGCAAACCTTTGACCAATCCCTCTACGCGCTGTACAAGCAAGGGCTTATCACCCTGGAGGAAGCGCTGCGGCGCGCCACCAACCCCGACGAGCTCCGCCTGCGGATTGAGGGGATCCAGTCCACCGCGGACATTTCGCGGGAAGAGATGGAATCCACGTTGGAAACCGGGGTGGTGGAGGACCCCTTCTCCCTGGGCAGCCCCTTTGAGTTCGGTGGCCCAAAAGAAGGCTAAAAGCCTCCACGCTACCGCCTTGGAGCTCTTGGCGCGCCGCGCCTTAAGCGGCGCAGAGCTGGTAGCACGCCTCGTGGAAAAGGGTTTCGCGCCTAGGGCGGTGGAAGCCGAGGTGCGCAAGCTGCGGAGCTTGGGCCTTGTGGACGATAGGGAGCTGGCCCGGCTCCTGGTGCAGCGGCAGTTGCAAGGTGGGTTCGGCCCGCTGCGGGTGCTGGTGAGCCTCCGGGAGCGGGGTCTTGCCCCCCAGTTGTGTCAGCAAGCCTTGGCCGAGGTCAGTGAGGAGGAAGTGGAGCAGGCTTTAGCCCGGGCTTTGGCCCGGGCCAAGGAGCGTTTCCGGGGGGTGGAAGCTTCCAAGCAGAGGCAGAAGGTGGTACGGTATTTGGCTAGCCGCGGCTTTCCGCTGGCTTTGTGTCTTGCAGCCACCGCGGATATGGGAGGGGAGTTGGAGTATGCAGAAGAGCTGGGGGAGCCGGGAGATCCGGAAGACCTTCCTTGATTTTTTCGCCGCCAAAGGCCACCAGGTGGTGCCTTCGTCTTCGTTAATTCCCGCGGGGGACACCACGCTTTTGTTTACCAACGCAGGGATGAACCAGTTCAAGGACGTGTTTCTCGGGCGGGAGACGCGCCCTTATACCAGGGCTACTTCCTGCCAGAAGTGCGTGCGCGCTGGAGGCAAACACAACGATTTGGACAACGTGGGTTACACCGGGCGGCACCACACGTTCTTCGAAATGCTGGGGAACTTTTCCTTCGGCGACTACTTTAAGGCCGAGGCCATCGCATACGCTTGGGAGCTGGTCACCCAGGTGTTTGGCCTCCCGGTGGAGCGGCTGTGGTTCACGGTGTTCCGGGAGGATGACGAGTCGGCGCAGCTCTGGGAAGCGGTGGGGGCGCCCCGGGAGCGAATACTGCGCTTTGGTGAGAAGGAAAACTTCTGGGCCATGGGGGAAACCGGCCCCTGCGGCCCTTGCACGGAAATTCACTACTTCCAGGGGGAGGACCTGCGGGACAACACCGCAGAGTTGGTAAACGGCCCGGGAGATGTGACGCTGGAGATCTGGAACTTGGTGTTCATGCAGTATGAGCGGGACGCTCAGGGGCACCTGCACCCGCTCCCCCGGCCTTGCGTGGACACCGGCGCCGGGCTGGAGCGGCTGGCCGCGGTGCTCCAGGGAGTGGGAAGCAACTACGACACCGATCTCTTCCAGCCCATCCTGCGGCGGATCGAAGCGCTTTCCCAGCGCCGCTACCGCCCGGAAGCCGAGGATGGGCCGGCGTTCCGGGTGATCGCCGACCATGTCCGGGCGGCGACCATGTTGCTGGCTGATGGCGTCATCCCTTCCAACGAGGGCAGGGGTTACGTGTTGCGGCGCATCATCCGTCGGGCTTTGCGCTACGGGCGCCGTCTTGGTTTTGACGGGGTGTTCCTGGTGGAGGTGGTGCCGGCGGTGGTGGAAAGCCTAGGGGACACCTACCCGGAAATTGCCCAGCGGATCGCGGTGGTGCAGGAGCTGCTCCGGGCAGAAGAAGAGCGGTTTGCCCGCACGTTGAACGTGGGCACGGACGTGGTAGGCAAGGAGCTGGAGCGCCTCAAGCGGTCCGGCACCACGGTGTTTCCCGGGGAGCTAGCGTTCCGTTTCTACGAGACCTACGGCTTACCCCTGGAGGTGCTGGAAGAGTTTGCTCAAGAGGAGGGGCTCAGTCTGGATCGGGCCGCCTTCGAGGCGCGTCTTGAGGAGGTGCGTCGGGCGGGCCAAGAGAGCTGGAAGGGTGATCTTTTGGCTCGAACCCGGGAAGAGTACGAGCTTTTGGCCGAGCGGGGCGTGGTCTCGGAGTTTGTGGGCTACGAGCAGCTGGAGCTGGATGGGGCCAAGGTGGAAGCTGTTCTTTCTCGGGAAGGGGAGGTGGACATCCTCACCGGTGAGGGGGAGGTGGTGCTGGAGAAAACCCCGTTCTACGCCGAAGCAGGGGGGCAGGTGGGGGACCAAGGGGTACTTCGCTGGAGCGGCGGCAGGGCTCGGGTGGTGGATACCCAAAAGCCCGTGGCGGGGCTGGTGGTGCATCGGGTGGTTGTGGAGGAGGGCAGCTTGCACCGCGGCCAAAAGGTTCGGGCCGAGGTGCACCGGGGCAAGCGGCTCGACACCCAGGCCAACCACACCGCCACCCACCTGCTCCACGCGGCGCTGCACCGGGTGCTGGGCCCCAGCGCCCAGCAAGCCGGCTCGCTGGTGGCCCCGGACCGGCTGCGCTTCGACTTTTCCTGGCGGGAACCCCTCACCAGCGAACAACTGGAAGCCATCGAGAACCTGGTAAACGCCGATATCCGCGCCAATTACCCGGTGGAGTGGAGCTACATGAAGCTGGAGGAAGCCAAAGCCGCCGGTGCCATGGCGCTTTTCGGCGAGAAGTACGGGGAGGTGGTACGGGTGGTTTCCGTGGGTGGGGGCGTGGTGTCTCGGGAGCTTTGCGGTGGTTGTCACGTGCGCCGCACCGGTGACATTGGGGTTTTCAAGATCACCAGCGAGCGGGGCATTGCGGCGGGGGTGCGGCGCATCGAGGCAGTCACTGGCCGGGCTGCATTGGCGCTGTTTCAGCAGCAGCAGCGGCTGCTGCGCCAACTGGCAGCCGCAGCCAACGTGCCGCCGGAAAAGCTTCAGGAAGCCTGGGAGGCCATGGAGCGCAGGCTCGGGGAGCTGGCCAACCAGGTGAAGGAGCTCAAGCTGCGGTTGGCGGCGGGTGATCGAGGGGAAGGGAACGAGCTGCAGGAGGTGGGGGGGATCAAGCTTCTGGTGCGGGAAGCCCCGCCTATGGAGGCCAAGGCGTTGCGGGAGCTCGCCGACCGGCTGCGTGATAAGCTGGGAAGCGGCATGGTTGTGGTGGGCATGGCGGAGGAGGAGGCTGCCACGATCCTGGTTTCCGCTACGCCAGACGTGGCGGAGCGAGTAAGCGCCGCGGAGGTGGCCCGGCGTCTCGCTGCCCTCATGGATGCCCGGGGAGGCGGGAAGCCCACCATGGCCCAAGCAGGGGGAAAGCACCCGGAAAAGCTGGCTCAAGCCTTGGCGGCAGCCCCCGAGGTGCTACGGGAGCTTTTGGGGTGATGGTTTTGCTTGTGGGCTTGCTTGCGTTTCTGGCGGCGAACCAAGCCGCGGCGGGCAACGTGTTTTTGGTGCAAAATCCCGACGGCACCCTCAAGATCATGAACATCCCTGGCCCCAGCCTGGCCTTCCGCTTGCCTTCCGGTGGGAGTAGCCGCTCGTCGCTTTACCCGATGGTGGAAGCCATGGCTAAGGCCCACGGGCTTGATCCTGCCCTGGTGGACCTGGTGGTGCGGCTGGAATCGGGCTACAACCCCAAGGCCGTAAGTCCCAAGGGGGCCAAGGGGGTGATGCAGCTCATGCCGCAAACCGCAGCGCTGTATGGGGTGCGGAACATCTTCGACGTGGAGGAAAACCTTCGGGGCGGCATCCGCTACCTCCGGGATCTGTTGGAGCGTTTCGACTTCGACCTGGCCAAAGCATTGGCCGCCTACAACGCTGGCCCCGGTGCTGTGGAAAAGCACGGCGGGGTGCCCCCTTACCAGGAGACCCAGCGCTACGTCTCGGGGATCCTCGCCGCCTACCGGGGGGATAGCCAGCCAGCGCTTTCCGGGGGGTTTGGTAGACCGGCGCGGCAGGGAAAGCCGGCACGCCCGGTGCGCTTGGAGCAGGGGGAGGGCCGTCCTCGGGTGACGAACCTTCGGGCTCCGGGGGAAGCGGCTATCGCGCGACGTCTTTCGCTGCGCTAAACGGGTTTTTGGTGAAGCCTACGGCAAGGAGCGGGCTCCTCTGGGGGCCGCGCACATAGCTCTCGAAGCAAGTTCTCCTTTTGCCCCTTGGTAAACTTGCCGCGGGAGGGACCATGCGGGTTTTGTCCGGCGTTCAGCCTTCGGGGCGGTTGCATATCGGCAACTACTTTGGGGCCATCCGCCAGTTCGTGGAGCTGCAGAGCGATCCCAGCAACGAGTGCTTTTACTTCATTGCCAACCTCCACGCCATGACCACCGTGCACGACGGCAAGACCTTGGCGGAAAACACCCGCATGCTGGCGGTGGACTTTTTGGCTTTGGGGCTTGACCCGCAGCGCTCGGTGCTCTACCGCCAGTCGGATATCCCGGAGGTTACTGAGCTCGCCTGGCTTTTGTCCACGGTGACCCCCATGGGGCTTTTGCAGCGCTGCCACTCCTACAAGGACAAGGTAGCTAAGGGGATTTCCCCCAACCACGGGCTCTTCGCCTACCCGGTGCTCATGGCCGCGGACATCCTCATCGTGCGGGCGGACAAGGTCCCGGTGGGTAAGGACCAGAAGCAGCACCTGGAGGTGACCAGGGATGTGGCTGCAGCGTTCAACAACGAGTACGGGGAGCCGGTGTTGAAGCTGCCGGAAGAGATGATCCTCCCCGAAGTGGCGGTGGTGCCAGGCATCGACGGGCGAAAAATGTCAAAGTCCTACGGGAATACCCTGGACATCTTCGCCCCGGAGCAAGAGCTCCGGAAGCGGGTGATGGCCATCGTCACCGACTCCACCCCGGTGGAGGAGCCCAAGCCCACCCGGGGCAACACGCTGTACCACCTCCTCAAGCTCTTCACCCCGCAGAAGGATTGGCCCGAGGTGCGCAAGTGGTTCACCCAAGGGGGCACTGGCTACGGGAAGATGAAGCAGCACCTCCTGGGGTTGATTCTCGACTACTTCAAAGAAGCCAGAAGGCGGCGGGAGGAGCTGATGGCGGATCTGGGGTACGTGGAGCGGGTGCTTTCGGAAGGCAAGGAAAAGGCCAGAGCGGTGGTGGCGGAGGTGATGGCTGACTGCCGCCGGGTTTGCGGC
>Ga0197142_1003685_pt1 | contig 12710 bp, 6 predicted proteins | sample GBS60_MetaG_FD_148614 | JGI IMG/M metagenome (GOLD analysis project Ga0197142, IMG submission 148614) | Sediment microbial communities from Great Boiling Springs, Gerlach, Nevada, United States - GBS 60_MetaG | ecosystem: Environmental > Aquatic > Thermal springs > Hot (42-90C) > Sediment... | reverse complement strand
GGCGACGGGCGATCGTCTGGCGAATGGGGGAGAGTTTTTTGCGGGTTTCGGTGCGGTCGGTGGAGAGAGGCTGAGGGAGAGGCGGGGTAAATGCAGGAGCAGTGGGCGCGGGGGTTGGGGTGGTTTCCTGGACAGGGGCGGGTGTAGACCTGACTGGAGCGGATAGCGCATCGGCTTTGGTGAGGCGGCCGCCTGGCCCGGTAGCCGGCACCTCCTCCGGCGTGAGACCTTTCTCGGCGAGGATGCGGGCCGCCGCCGGCATGACATGGGTCGGGGCCGCGGGTTGCACGGTAGTAGTAGCAGGAGCCGGCGCCTCTTTGGGCTCAGGTGTAGAAGGGGGGGGCGCCCCATTTCCCGGTGCCGCCTGCGGGTCTATTCGCGCAATAACCTGGCCTACCGGCACAGTACTACCTTCTGGCACGAGTATCTCAAGCCGTCCTGCCGTTTCAGCATACACCTCCAGCGCTGCCTTGTCCGATTCGATCTCCGCTATCTTTTCATCTTTTTGCACCCAGGCGCCATGGGGCTTGAACCACCGGCTCAAAATCACCTCCGTAACTGACTCGCCCGGCGAAGGGACCTTAATCTCTATCATACACGTTCGGGAATCAGATTGAGGGCACGCCGCAGAATGTAACTCTGCTGACGCAGATGATGACTATACGATCCGGTTGCGGGGCTGGCCGCCTCCTTGCGAGCTATCGGCTTGGGCAGGGGCAGCCCGTGCTCCATGAACTTCCGCACGATATAGCCCCAATAGCCCATGTTCATAGGCTCTTCCTGCACCCAGTAGATTTCTTCCACATGCTCGTGGGCGGCTAAAACTTCGCGCAGTTGCTCCTCAGGAAAAGGATAAAGCTGCTCTATTCGGATGATAGCGGTATCGTACTTTTCATGTTCTCGGCGGATGGCTATCAGGTCGTAAAAGATTTTCCCGCTGCAGAAGATGAGGCGGCGGGCTTTGGTAGGAGGAACCTCTGGGTCAGGAAGGACTTCCTGGAAGGAGCCCTGGGTTAGGTCATCCAGGCGGCACACGGCCTCCGGATGCCTCAGAAGGCTCTTTGGCGTGAAGATAATCAAAGGCCGGCGCGTACTGTTGCGCATCTGCCGCCGAAGGGCATGAAATAGATTGGCGGGACTGGTAAAGTTGCAGACGTACATGTTATTCTGGGCAGCTAGGATGAGAAACCTTTCAGGTCTGGCGCTGGAATGTTCAGGTCCCTGACCCTCGTAGCCGTGGGGTAAATACAGCACCAAGCCGCTTAGGCGGTTCCACTTTGCTTTTGCCGCCACAATGTACTGGTCGATGATGATCTGGGCGCCATTAGCAAAGTCTCCAAACTGGGCCTCCCAGATGACAAGCGTATGAGGCGAAGCCAGGGAATAGCCATACTCAAAGCCCAGGACGGCATACTCTGAAAGCGGGGAATTATAAACATAGAAGAGCGCCTGCCGATGAGAAAGGTGGTTAAGGGGAACGTAGCGAGCTTCGGTCTCCTGATCAATGATGACGGCATGACGATGGGAAAAGGTACCCCTTTCTACATCCTGGCCGGAAAGACGGACAGGGTTATTCTCTAAAAGGAGAGAACCGTAAGCGAGCATTTCGGCGGTGCCCCAGTCGAGACCCTGACCTTTTTGCACGGCTTCGTAGCGGGCTTGGTAGACTTTTCGCACATTAGGGTGGGGACGGAAGTTTTCAGGCCATTGTAAGGCTTTCTCGGCAATGTATCGGAGGATTTCTTGTTTGACACGGGTGTCGGGATTGGGCTCGAGGTTGTAGTCATCATAGACCTGGATGCCTTGCCAGGTTCGGCGGGGGATAGTGTCAATCACAGGCTCTTCCTGTCTGGCCTTTTCTAACTGCTCGTCGTAAAAGGCGTTACGCTCCTGCTCGAGCTGCTTGAGCTTTTCAGGGGTGATGAGGCCTTCTGCGATAAGCCGCTGGCCGTACACCTCGAAAGGTGAAGGTCGGCTCGCAATGACCTTATACATCTGCGGCTGGGTAAAGCGCGGCTCATCGCCTTCATTGTGACCGTGCCGGCGGTAGCCCAATACTTCAATGAAGACATCCCGATTGAAGGCCTGCCGAAACGCAATGGCTAATCGCATAGCATGCACGACTGCCTCCGGATCCTCACCATTGACGTGAAAGACTGGTGAGAGCGTTACCTTGGCCACGTCTGTCGCATAATGGCTCGAGCGCGCCTGGGACTCTGGCGTCGTAAAGCCAACCTGGTTATTAATCACAATGTGAATGGTCCCCCCCACCTCATAGCCAGGCAAAAGGGAGAGCTGCAGCGTCTCATACACGACGCCTTGCCCGGCAATGGCGGCATCACCGTGGATGAGCGTCAGAACGATCTTGTCGTGGGTGCCACCGTAGAGGTTGTCCATTTTGGCACGGGTGGCGCCCGTGGCTACGGGGTCCACTGCCTCTAAATGCGAGGGATTCGGCAACATAGAAAGATGTACCCGGCGTCCCTTTATCACCGGGTCGCTGGAATAGCCCAAATGATACTTGACATCCCCATCAAATGCATCCGTCGCTATTCCCTTCCCCTCAAACTCCCCAAAAATCGTGTGAAAGGACTTTTGCATGATATTGGCCAGCACATTGAGCCGACCCCGGTGCGCCATCCCAAAGACAAACTCCTCTATCCCCAGTTCTGCCCCTTTCTCCACCAGCTCATACAAACCCGGAATGATTGCCTCATTGCCTTCCAGTGAAAAGCGCTTTTGTCCAACAAACTTTCTATGCAAAAACCGCTCAAAGCTCGTCGCATTACAGAGCCAGTCGAGAATTTGGAGCTTTTCATCTGGGGAGAATCGAGGAAGGTTTTCAGGTTTTTCCAGGGCATTTTCAAACCACTCCAGGATTTCTGGTATACGGATGTAACGATATTCGATACCGATGGATCCACAATAGACTTTTCGTAAGTGCGTGATGATATCCTGCAAGGTAGCGGGCCCCAACCCAATGAGCTTACCAGCCTGAAAGACGTGTTCCAGATCTTCTCGGGAGAGGCCAAAGCGCTCCAACGGAAAAGCCTCATCCAGCGCCTGTTCATGCGTTTCGTAGTTACGAAGGGGATTGGTGCGCGCGTAGAGGTGCCCTTCATTTCGGTAGGCAGCAATAAGCTGGATGACGGCAAATTCTTTATCCATCACCCCGGCCGAAACGGGAGGTTGAAGCTTGCCATCCAGGGCTGCCTGATAACCTTCAAAAAACCGCTGCCAGTCCGCTGGCAACGAAGCGGGGTCCTCTATGTAAGCCGTCCAGAGTGACTCGATATAAGCCGGATCTGCCCGAAACAGGTATTCCATGGCTAAAAGCCTATTTATTCCAGGGAAATCGCATAATACGCCCGCTCCTGCTTATTATACAGCCCTTCCAGGAGGATGCCCCCATTGACATCCGACAAGATGCGTTCTACATCCTCCACGCTTTTGACAGGCTTTTTGTCTATGCGGGTGATAACAAAGCCTTTACGCACGCCAACCTCTTTGAGGGGGCCGGGATTCACTTCTTCCACTTTCACGCCCCCATCTACCCCCAGCTCCTTTTTCTCTTTTTCTGTGAGGGGGCGCAAAACCACCCCCAGCTTGCTGATAGGCGTGCTCCGCCGAACTTCTGTTACACTTGTTTCCGTAGCGCTACGCCCTTTGAGGCGAACGCTCACTTCTTTTAGCTGCTGGCCCCGATAGAATTTTATTTTCACCTGATCGCCGGGCCGATGGCGGGCAATAAGCTCCTGCAGTTCGGAAGCAGAGCGCACAGGCCGCCCCTCCACTTCTACAATCACATCTCCACTTTGAATGCCCGCCTCTTCTGCGGCGCTCCCCGCATAAACGTCTCCCACATAAGCCCCTTGTGAAACAGGCAGGCCTTGCTCTTTTTGAAGTTGTGGCGTTACATTCATGATGCTTACCCCCAAAAGGGCCCGCTGAACTTTCCCGTACGCGCGCAGATCTTCTACCACTTTTTTCACGATACTTACCGGCACCGCAAATGAATAACCGGCAAAAGTGCCTGTAATGGAGGCAATAGCCGTATTAATGCCCACCAGTTTGCCTTCGATGTTAACTAACGCGCCACCGCTATTACCGGGATTGACAGCTGCATCTGTCTGGATAAACGACTCCACCCGAAAGCGGTCATTGAGCAGGTTGAGCGAGCGGCCTTTGGCGCTCACGATACCGGCTGTTACAGTAGAAGTAAGGTTGAAGGGATTACCCACAGCAAGCACCCAATCCCCTACTCGCAGGGCATCGGAGTCCCCATATTCCAGGTAAGGCAGGTTTTCCGCATTGATCTTCAAAAGAGCCAGGTCCGTAGATGGATCAGCCCCTACCAAACTAGCTTTAAACGAACGGTTATCATACAGCACGACCTCTATCTGGCTAGCTTTTTCAATAACGTGGTTACTGGTGACGATATAGCCATCCGACGAGATAATGACACCACTGCCCGTCCCTTGCCCAAAGAAGGGCGGCTGGATATCGTTATCCTCGGAGCCGTCCTGAGGCTCCCAGAAGAACCGATGCCAGGCAGGGGCATTACTCGTGCGCGTCTTGATATGTACGACTGCCGGCATCGCTATCTGCGCTGCTACGGTAAAATCTACCGGCGGATGAATCTCCCACTTAGCTGGCATCACAGGTACCGACATTACCACCCCATCCTGCTTATCGTCAAACTTCTTCACAAGGAAGTAGGTCGCCAAACTCGCTAATATGGCAACAGCCCCGTGTCCGATCAGCTGCCTCATACGAATACCCTAAGGCCTCCCCCAAAGGTACAAACATTTAGGGATGTCCGAATGCCTCCTATCCTGTTTCTTTGTAAAAGCCATTTATGCGAAGCTGGCCTGGATACCTCACTGCTGGGAGTTTGCTTCTGATTGCCATAGGCCTGCCTTGGTCTCACAGCTTTGTCAGCATTGGCGTAGGCGGCGTCTTAGGCATCACCCTTCTTTGGCCTGACCTCCGAAAAAAGCTGTTTGACCTTTTTCACCAGGAGCCGTTCCTCACCTGGCCATGGATAGCATTGTATGCCCTTCATTTCCTCAGCTACCTTTATACGGAAAATTGCCCCCAGTGGTGGGAAGAGATGCGTATTAAGCTTCCCTTACCCCTTCTGTGGGCCGCCACGGTCGTTGCCTGGCGCACCCTCCCCGAAAACCGCCAGGCGCTCATCTTGTGGGCTTTTCATGCCGGGCTGCTCGTCGTGGGAATCGCCACCGCTGCCAAAGCCCTTGCCAATTTTTCGTGGGCTTTACAGGAAATGCGGGAGGCGCGTTACGTACCCATGGTGGGAGGAATCTCGCATATTTACTTTGCAGGGCACCTGATAGGGGCGCTGCTTTTGCTTTTTGTAACGCCAGGGCCACACCGTCTGCGCCTCTTCGTCGGCAGCCTTTATTTGGCTATCATTCATGTTTTGGCGCTGCGGACGGCACTCTTTACCCTTTACGGGGGTCTTGTCATTGGAATCCTATACTGGATGATCCGAAAGCGGCACTGGCTTCTGGGCATAGGCCTTTTAGGAAGCCTGGCCGGCCTCATCGTGCTTCTTGTAACTTTCTGGCCCCCCCTGCGAAGCCGCTACCAAAACCTCCGCGAAGACCTGGCTCAGTATAAAAGAGGCAACCTTTGGTACCTGAGCGTGGGGACGCGCCTGGCAGCTTTAGAGGCAAGCTGGCAAGTTTTCAAGGAATCCCCCCTATGCGGCGTCGGAATCGCCGACAATCGCGAGGCCATCTTTGAAAAAGAAGCGCGCCTACCCTATAACTGGGGGCCGCAGTTTTATCTCCTACCCCATCACCAGTTTGTCGAATATGCGCTGGGGTTTGGGCTAATAGGGCTTGGCGTATTTCTGAGCTTTTGGATAGGGGCCTTTTGGCGAGAAAGAGATCCGCTCTGGTGGGCCTGGCTCGCAGCATGGCTCCTCCTTATGCAGGTAGAGGCCTTTCTAGAGCGACAGATGGGGTTGACGATGTTTTTATGGGGCATGGGAGTTTTATGGGCCCGGCTCCATCCAGAGAGTTCTTATGGGTCTTATCCGAACGAGAGACAGCCTGGACGAGGTTAGCGGGAAGGCGAGGGTTCCAGGCCGGTTACACCTGGAGAGTTCGTAGCTTTGGCGGCATGCGTTGGGTATCGCTTCTACCGGCTGCCACGGCGTGGATAAAAGCCCTGCACCAGACACGCTATCTCATTGGCCGTTCTCACCTCGACGAAGATGACCCGACGGTTCAGCACCTCCCAGCGTGCACGCATTATACGCTACAGACTCCCCGCGCAAACTGGGAATCCTTTCTCAGCCCTTTTCCTATGGATATTGGAGTTCTGGCAAGCCTTAAGCCCGATGCTATTTTGACGGCTTTCCAGCCTCATATTCCAGACATAGACGAAGTAGCCGCAATCCAGGCTCTGCAAAAAGCCATTGGTCATCCCGTACAGGTTTTCTCCTGCCACGCTACAAGCTGGGAAGAATACCACACCCAGGCCCAAAAAATCGGCCAGGTCCTGGCAAAAGCTACCCTCATACAAAAAATCCTCAAAGACGCTGAAAAACGTCGCGAAATGCTTATTACGAAGGCATCCGGCCTTCAGGCGGTGTCGGCCGTGGTGGTAAGTCCAGGCTCAGGATCAGGGCTGGTACAGGTGCACGGTGGCTGGGCGGCCGCATTTGCACCCTGGGTCAAAATGCACCTTGCTGTGCCTGTCAAACCTTTCCAGAGCCAGGTCATCCGACTGGAAAAACTTATTGAGCTGGACCCGGAGGTGGTGATCCTTGCTTATGCGGAGGCATCGTTGGCGAAAGCTGGACAGACATTATCTACCTGGAGTCGCCAGCCGGCTGTGCAAACGCTTACTGCCTATCGCCGCAAACGGCTTTACGCTATGGAGGGCTTGCGAGGGCTTTTTTGGAGCGGACCGGACCTCATTGCTACTGCCGAGGCCCTTTACGAAATCCTTCACACCCCTACTTATCGCTTCAATAAATACCTCGGTCTGCTCTGGGCCCCTCTTCTCTAAGTCTATGCGTTATATCTTCATTACCGGAGGCGTTGTTTCCTCTCTTGGCAAGGGCATTGTGGCCGCTTCTCTCGCCAAGCTCCTTCAAGCCCGGGGATACCGCGTCACCATCCAGAAGTTTGATCCCTACCTCAATGTAGACCCCGGCACGCTCAACCCCTACGAGCACGGCGAAGTCTTTGTCACCCACGATGGGGCCGAAACCGACTTAGACTTAGGCCACTACGAGCGCTTCCTTGGCATCCAAACCACCCGCAATCATAACGTTACCACCGGCAAAATCTACCAGTATCTCATCCAGCAAGAGCGGGCCGGCGCCTACCTGGGTAAAACCGTCCAGGTTATCCCGCACGTTACTGACGAAATTAAACGTCGCTTCACCCTTCTCACTCAAAAAGAACCCTACGACATCATTATCACGGAGCTCGGTGGCACGGTAGGCGACATCGAATCGCTCCCTTACATTGAGGCGGCCCGGCAGCTGCATTATGAATTAGGCCCGCTGCGGGTACTTTTTATCCATCTGACCCTCCTGCTCTACCTGGAAACCACCAAAGAGCTCAAAACCAAACCTACTCAGCATTCCGTGCGGGAATTGCAGCGTGCAGGGGTGCAGCCAGATATTTTAGTGTGCCGGACAGCACATCCCATTTCTCGCGAGCTACGCAGCAAGATCGCTTTGCTTACCAATGTTCCCCGTAATGCCGTCATTCAGGCTCTGGATGTGCCCAATATCTACCAGGTGCCTTTCCAGCTTCGGCGGGAAAAGCTGGATGAAGTCGTGCTGCGGCGCTTTCGGCTGCCGATCCGGCGGGAGCCAGACCTTACCACCTGGAATACCTTCCTCACTCGCCTGCAAGGCGCCGAGCATACCGTCCGCATCGCCCTGGTAGGTAAATACGTAGAGCTGCAGGACGCCTATAAGTCTATCCAAGAGGCGCTCATTCATGCCAGTGGGTGGCAGGGCCTGAGGCTCGAGATGGGGTGGATTCATTCGGCGGATCTTACAGCAGAAAGCCTTTCCCGACACTTGCGTGGCTATCACGGGATTTTGATTGCTCCGGGCTTCGGAGAAAGGGCCATCGCAGGCAAGCTCCTCGCCATTCAATATGCCCGGGAAGAAGGTATCCCCCTCTTGGGCATTTGCTTAGGCATGCAGATGATGGTAGTGGAGTTTGCCCAAAACGTCCTGGGGCTATCTGGAGCGCACTCCACAGAAATGGACCCCCATACCCCCCATCCCGTCATAGACCTCATGCCCGAGCAGCAGGACATTCACCAGCTGGGCGGAACCATGCGCTTGGGGGCCTATCCCTGTGAAATCCGCAAAGGCACGCTCGCTTACCGCGCTTATCAGAAAACCCTCATCTATGAACGTCACCGCCATCGCTACGAGCTCAATAACACCTACCGCCCCGCCCTCGAAGAAGGCGGTCTCGTCGTTAGTGGCATCTACCCTGAGAAAAACCTCGTGGAAATCATAGAACTTCCTCGACATCCGTTCTTCCTGGGGGTGCAGTTTCATCCGGAGTTTCAAAGCCGGGTGGAAGTACCACATCCGCTTTTCATGGCATTTATAGAGGCAGCGCGGCGCATTGGAAATGGCAGTTAGGTCCTGGGGGTGTTTGCCCCTGGTGCGCTTCTGGGGTCCAACTCCTTCAAACTCGGCAAGGAGTTACACCAAATCTAAGTCATACACGATCTTAACCTCCAATCCCGGTCCTGCCCCCTCACGCCTGAGATTACCCCATCTCATAGAGACCCCTCCCATTCCCTACACCCTTTCCCCCTTACCAAGGGGAGAAAGGGATGGGTAAGGGGGGGATTCCGCACAGCTCTACGCCGCGTTTTGTGAGTAAGGGGAAATCACCGCCATAATCCCCTGGGGGTCACGAAGTTTTGATATACATGGGGTAACGTCAGGTGGGCGGAGAAGGGGTTAGGAGATGGGGTAAGATCAGCCTCATCCTTCCTCATTAATAAGCGCGAAGTCGATTGAGGTATCCGTTCAAAAAGTTTACCGTCTACCGGAGTTTTTCTGCGATAGCGCACAGGAGCCGGTGCGTAGTGACACGGCGGGCCTCTCCGTCTGTAATTTCTACCAGCACCACGTATACGCCTGCAGGCAAGCGGTAACCCTGGCTATCTGTCCCATCCCAGCGAAACCGATTTTCCCCCACTTCCAGAAGCGCCCCCTCTGTCAGGTGCCGAATGAGCTGACCATTTGGATAATACACTGCAAGCCGGACTTTCTGGTCGGGCTTGTCATTGGGAATGATGATAAGGGCCCAGTCATCATAGCCGTCATTGTCGGGGGAGAAGGTGCGGGGCTCTATACGGATGCCGCTCTGGGTGTTCAGCGAGTATTCTCGCTGGGAGTTTGGGTAGCCGGGGGTGCCATACCCCACGGTGCTGGCGGCGGAGTACCAGTTTAGCGGATCGACCGCCGGCCGCTCCGGTGAGAGCCGCTCCAAGGCGACGCCCCGGCGCGTGCGCAGGTCCGGGAAGTGGTAGCTCTTGTCATAAGGGACACGCTCTATTACCAGGCTATCCTGCAAACGTACCAACCACACAGTGTCCCGGTCGTAATCATAAGCCGGGAAGCTCGCCACCTGGTAAAAACGAGCACTGGATGGCGGCGCGTACCGTCGCTGCACGTCCGCCGTATCCGACGAAAGGCACACATAACTCCCCGGGGGAAATAGCACGGGCGATCTTGCCAGCGCTGTCAAACGCGTGAGCGTATCCCCCCGCCCAATTCCTAACTGCGAGAGGTCAAAGAGTTTATCTGTGCGGTTGTATAGCTCTACATACCGCGCTCCCCCTGTCTGAGGATACGGGAGAAGCTCATTCACCACAATGTCGCCAGGCCGGGGCATCGACGGTACCCAGAAAGTGCCTTCCAGAGGAGCCACGGGAAGACTTTGGCAATTTTTCAGGTCTGTAAGGCGAATCCTGTAAAAGCGACTTTCTTCCAGCGCCTGCATGAGAAAAATTTCCACAGCTCTACCCCCATCTACGGGCACATAGGCTAGAGGAAAAATCTCAGGCTCAAACGTGTATAGTCCGGGCCTGGTTAAAGTCGTTTCAGGTAAAGCTTCACTAAACTGAATGAGAATAGAGAGCGGTGCCTGGTAAGTGATTTGAAGGATACGCGGACTCAGGTCAGCCTGCGGGTCATAAACGCTATTAGGGCGGCCCGGCGTCCCGCCCATGGGATCCGCTGAAGCCTGCCAGCCCAGACTGTCCGCACACACCGCATCCGGATGGATGCGCTCCAAACTCCACCCGCCATCGTCTTTCTGGGTGTCGCGATACCAGCTTCGCTTGTATATGACCGAGTCTATCCGCTGTCCGTCCCCATCATAAAGGGCTATATTCCCCCCTGTGTTCGGGATAGCCGGGAAGGCAGGTAACCCTACGACATTAGCGCGGCCATAATAAGCAATGGCGCCTTCAGGGCTGGTGAGTACCAGGTATTCCCCCGGCCACAATGCCACCCGAGGCAAAGTAGCCCGGCTGGAGCCCACCTGCAAAACCCAGTTAGACAGGTCTATGTACCGGGGCGATCGGTTGTACAGCTCTACATACTCAAAAGCCGGCAAGCCCACTGGCGGCTCCGGATCTGCCATGATCTCATTGATCACGATATCGAACCGCTGGGGCGGAGTCGGAACGGCAAAGCGATAGGTGATCACCTGGCTATTTCCCTGGCAGTCCGCAGCCGTAACGGTAAGGGTATAAATCTCTGTGTCCTGAAGGGGGTTGTCAAGCGTCAGCGCTATTTCAGAAGGTTCGGGGAAGTGCACCGCCACGACGTTTAGGCCGCCGGAGAGCTGGTACTGCGCTGGACTGCGCAGGAGCACCGTATCCACCGGTTCGGAAAAATACAGGTACAGGTTCTGAGGGGGAGCCGGCGAAACAAACAGGAGCTGGGGCGCTGTGGTATCTATCCAGCGGCCCAGTACGCTATTGGGCTCGCCGGGGGTGCCGCCGCGCGGGTCTTCAGAAGCCGTCCAGTTGGAGTCCGTTGCGCACAGGTCATTCAGGTTCATCCGCTCTAAGCTCCAGCCGCCATTCTTCTTGGTGGAGGAACGGTACCACCCATCAGTGTAAGCTACCTTGTCTATGATGACGTTAGTGGGGCTGAGGAGGGTGAGGCTATCACCGCTGTTATTGAGGCTGGGCCAGGTGGAGAGCGCAACGATGTCAGGATAGCTGCCCAGCGCGGCTGCTGGCCCCAGCAGGAGATATTCCCCCGGCGGCAAAAGCCGCGCTGGAAGCGCTACACACTGCGTCGCATCACAAAACTGCCACCCCGCCAGCGAAAACCACTTGGTGGAGCGGTTATAGATTTCTACATACTCATACGGCGGGAGGGCCACGGGCGGGTCCGGATCTGCCATCATCTCGCTAAACACCACCTCTCCAGCTAAGGGCTCCTCTGGCCATACGAAAGCCAGGCTGTCCTCACAGACATTGCCAGCCCGGTCCTGCACCCCACTCACCCCAAGCCGATACAGCACAGAAGGCTGCAGGCTGCCCCCGATCTGGAGCAAGACCTGATTGGGGGTGCTCAAGGTAGCACTCGTGACAGGAATAGGCCCGGGGGTGATCGTATAGTGCGCAGGCGTCTGGGCAGAGGTAACCTCCACAGGCTCACTGAAAGTAACGGCCATTTGCTGGGCACTTAGCACTTCCACCTCGGCGAGGCGGGGTGCTGTGGTATCCACGATAGGCGGCCCGATGTAAAAGTCGTCAAAGTAGAGGTTCTGCCGGTTGGTGGAAGTGTGCTGGAAATACACGCCAAAATAAGCCGTACTGGTGAAGGTGAGGTCTGTCACAGAGAATTCCAGGTCCCAGCTGTCGTTACCTAAGGTGTCGGAGAAGACTTCCCAGAGGCCAGTGGATGAGCGGAGGACTCTGATACGGAGGATGTTGTTGGTGCCGCCGAAGCGGCCAGGTATGCCGCCAGCGAGGCGGGTATGCGTAGAGCCGTTTTGGAGCCAGAGTTCGAGGCTGTCAGCAGAGCCGGTGATGCCGCCGAGCTTGAGGTAGTAGCCTTGCAGGCCGGGGTCCGTCAGGTCGGCCTGGTCGGCTACTAAGTATACTTGGGCGAAGTTTTGCGTGGAGGGATTGAACGCTACCCGGACCCAGAAGCGCCACTCGGTATTGTCTATCAGGGCATTAGCGGTGGAGAGATAAAGAGTAGCCGTGGTGCTGGGCCCATCAGACCTTAGGCGCTTGTCGGGCGTAATGGTCCAGTACTGGTCTGTTCCGCTCCAGATGGGGTTACTCGTAAAATCCCCATCGGAAAAGTCATCTTGAAGCTGGGCCCACCCCATGACGAGCAGAAAAATAGCCCGCCAGCCTTTGTCCATAGAGCAAGGTTACAAAATTTCCTATACTGGGTAAGAGAATCGTACCTTTGCAGAGTGCTTATTGCGGTGCTCAAGTCTAAGATTCACCGGGTACGGATTACCCAGGTGGAGTTGGATTATGTTGGGAGTTTGACGCTGGATAGAGATCTGATGGATGCGGCGGGGCTTTTGCCGTATGAGCAGGTGCATGTGCTGAATGTGAATACCGGCACGCGGATAGAGACCTATCTGATTGAAGGGCCCAGGGGGAGCGGGATTGTAGGGCTAAATGGCCCTGCGGCTCGC
>Ga0197142_1003683_pt1 | contig 12714 bp, 13 predicted proteins | sample GBS60_MetaG_FD_148614 | JGI IMG/M metagenome (GOLD analysis project Ga0197142, IMG submission 148614) | Sediment microbial communities from Great Boiling Springs, Gerlach, Nevada, United States - GBS 60_MetaG | ecosystem: Environmental > Aquatic > Thermal springs > Hot (42-90C) > Sediment... | reverse complement strand
AATGGATTGAACTGCGCAGTTCTTCCCTGTTCTGCTTGAAGTCCTCCCTGAAGTTTTGCTCCATCCTTTCCTGCAGGGTCTTTATATTTGAAAGGGCACCCTCAATCTCTTCAAGCTTTTCGCTATTTTCTCTCGCAAGGTTATAGGGATTCTTTGCAAGTAACAAGATAATAAGACATGCCACAAGGGCAATAAGGATTAAAAGAAGAATTTCTATCATGATGTTACCTCCTGAATAAACGATATTTCTTAATATCTTTTCCTGCCACCTGTATGTGAAGCAATGGAAACAATTTTAAAAATATCTTTACTTGACTTAAGAGCCTTTAATAAATCTTTAAACATATACGCTGTTTCTAAATTAGTTTTTTCTTGAAGCATTAAAAGTTTTGCCAAAAGTATCAAAAACTTGATATTGTATTCTCCCTTCTTCCCCAACTCTTCATATTCTTTGACCTCCTGATGGCTGGATTCCAACAAGTATTCTATACTCAAAATCTTTTCTCTTTCTTCATCAGATCTAATTGGTTTAGTCTTTTCCCAGCATTCCATCAAAAAATCTAAAAATTGCTGGGTCTTCTCTCTATCAGAATGCATTTTTATAAGGATATCAACAGCCCAATGGATATGCTTGGGTGTCCTTATATTTGACCATTTATTACCTTCTTTTTGGCGATATTTTATTAAAATATCATACTCGCTTATAGTTCCTTGGTAAACAGCAACAATAAACTTGTCGTTAATTAGAGAAACAAAAAGAGGAGATATCTCTTTACCTTTCTTTTTAAAGGTCATAAATTTTCTTAAGTCAATTTCATTCATTACTATAGCCTCCTGTAAACTAATAAATAATGATGTGTAATTTCCAAGTTGTCAGATAATTTGTGCACTTTATGGTTTTCTTTTGAGATGACCACAATCTCTTTCAAAGACAATTCAGACAGATTATTCTCAAAAATATCAACTATGTATTTAGCCATTGGTTCAACATAACCACTTACTCTGATATCATTTGTTTGAATCACACAATATCCATCTTTTTTTATACTACGAATAGTATTTGTTACAAATGTTTTTAAACACTTGATGTAACTGTCAACGAATTCATAACCTAATTCTTTAAACTCAAGGCATGAGGATTTAATAAATAAAAGCTCTAAAGTGTCTAAAGGTTGTCTTGTAACACATTGTTTACCATTATCCTTTAATGTAAGTTCAATAAGCGTATATTTTCCACTTGGTGCATATCTTTCAATTATGTTCTTTTCTAAGGAAAGCTGGAATCTATCTTCAGGGAAGATCCAGACTGTAGTCGTCTCAAGCTCTCTTATCTTTCCCTTAAAGGGCTCTTTTTTGCTCAAAATAGATAATTCCTGGTATAATGCAGGTTGTTCAGTCACATAAGTGGGCTTATAAAATGGTTTTTCAAATATCGGAAGATATTCATGGGCAAGAAGAAGAAAATTATATTTAATACTATTTTTATACCAGAACCCTGTAGTTTTGCAATTATGCTGTCTTTTTATCACAAGCTCTTTTAACTTAAAACCAGCATCAAGATAGACATTAATAAGTTTAAATCCTAACGGGACTACATGCTTATGCCTTCTCATGTCTCCAATAAGAATTGCACACTGTCTACCTGGTTTAAGAACTCTAAAGCTTTCGTGTGCAACTTTTTTCATCTCTTTTAAAAAATCTTTAATGCTAAGAAAAGATAAATCCCCTTCTTTATGGTCTGTATAATGGATAATATCTGCATAAGGTGGATGAGCACATATCAGGTCAACTGAGTTTTCTTCTAAAAATGATAGGTCCCTTGCATCACCAACGAATAATTCGGGCTCGTAGATTATTAAAGGCTCATTACTTGGTATTTTAAAATCAACATTTTTCTTTGCCAGTTCTATAGCCTTCTCATTAATATCAAAAGCTATACATCTCCTGCCAAGAAGCTTTGCCTCAACCGCAGTAGTACCAGCACCGCAGAAATAATCTAAAACAAGCTCCCCAGGTTTTGAATACTTCAGGATTACATTTCTCGGGATATAAGGTGACCAGTTTCCTCTATATTCACCACTATGGGTTGCCCAATCACCACGGCTTTTAAAACTCCAAACAGTGGTCGTCTCCTCTTTAAAATCCTTAGGGGCAAGTTTTTTGAGCTTCTTTTCTTTCTTTAATGAACTTATACTTAGTCCTGTAGCTTTTCTTAAAATATTTTCAAGCTGGCGATATGTAATCTTATATTTCTTTCCGATTTCTATATCAGACATACCACTCAGTTTATCTTCCACTATTGCTTGTTCAATTTTTGTGAGTTTGCTCATCCCTCTTTCCTTTAAATCTTTTTTACAATCTCAGGCACTACTGCCCATTCCATAGACCAAACCTGATCTATCCTTTTAAGACAAACAATTCCTCCCATCCTGAAGTTGATTATCTTTTTTTGAGGATCGCCACACAAAAGCAAGGAACTGAGTCTTTCAAGATGGGGAAGATGTCCAACAAGAACGATATCTTCATTAATTGACGAAAGTTTCTCAAACCAGATATGGGGGTCATCAAGGGGTGCGAGACCTTCCGCTACTGTGAGACCTCTTTCGGGCTTAATATATTCAGCATAAAGCTCAGCAGTCTGTAGCGCCCTCTTCTTTCCACTGTGGTATATCTGAGAGACAGAGAGGTTCATAGGGCTGAGGAATCGAGCTACCCTTTTTATATCTTCAATGCCCTTTTCTGTTAGTCCCCTTTCAGGATCCTCTTTTTCGCTTTTTGCCTCTCCATGCTGGATTAGATAGAGAAACATTGCCTTACACCTCCTTCAGGCTTTTAAAAAATTCATTTTCACTACATACCTTTAACCAGTTACAATCAAGACAGTAGTTGTGATACCACTCAGAAAAGATCAAAGGGATCTTATTTTTAATCTCATTCCAGTAAACACTATCTCCTTCAATATTTAGCAATCGAAGGGCCTCTTTGTCCATCTCTCTAACCTCTTCATCTGCATCTTTCTTATAAGTGCATCTATTATCTTTAAGATGGGGACAGCTTCTACAGACATCATCAGGACCGTGGGTTATCTTAATTGCTTCTTCATCAATCCTTTTCATAATATCTTTGAGATTATCAATAAAAACCTCATCATATCCTTTACCACTGAAGAAATGAAGACATATAAGATGATGACCTCTTAGAAAGATCATTTTATCCTCGAATAAAAAGATTTACAGATGTTTATTTCCTTCTTCTAAATTCAGCAAATTTTCTATCAATCTCATCTCTCAATTCATCACCAACTTTTTGAAAAATATCTAATAATTCCTCATATATATTGTCATTTCCAACAAAATTCCAGAATTCTTCACCAACTAAAATTTCTCCATTTTCTAAATCGTATAAACCTTTTAACGTCCATCTCTCATAAGGTTCTGGATGATAAGGATTATATGGTATTGCCAATCTTGTAAAAACTTTAACATTTTTATCTTGACTTAATCTTAAAGCTGTCCATCTAAGAAGTTTAAGTTTTAAAGCTACAAATTCTTTCATATTAGGTTTTGCACTCGTAATATCAAAGTAGTTTTCTTCATCTTTAATTTTCACAAATAAGTCCACGATAGAGTCTGGATCTTTTTTAAGCTGGCCCTTTTTTATTATTCTTCTAATTTGTTCTATCTCTTCTTTTTTGTTTGCAGGCTTTTCACCCTTTCTTAATTTATAATGAATCTCATTTATAATCTTTTCTGTTTCTCCGTCTATCTCACCAAGCAATCTATATTGTCTCTCTGCAAAATTTCCTGCGCCTTTAGCTAAAATGACAGCTACCTGTTCCCAGATAGACATACCAAAGGTAGTATTCATTGATTGAATAAAAGAGAACATAGCATATCTATCTCTACCAAGAAGTCTATGATGAAAAGGCATATGTATAGTTTCGGGCTGATAAGTTTTTAATTTTTCTTTTACAGTTGTAGTAAGTAGTTCTGAAATTTCTTTTACAGTTTTTAATGGTAAAGTCATATTTACTCCATATTATTCATTAAATCTTCTAGACCAGTATAATATGGATAATGAGTTTTTAAAGCAATTTTATCTTTTGCAGTCACTATTTTATTTTTAACTTCTTTACTCACATTTTCTAATACACATCTGTAATGATAATGCAACCCATTTGCATATTCATGACGAGCATATGATAATGTTTGAGCTTTATCCCTAGAATATTTGGTATAAGGACATTTCCCTTCTGCAATATCCTCTTTTGAATAAATATTACACTTTTCAAGACATTTAACCTCGGGTTCTGTTATTTGCATGTCAAAATTAGAATAGCTATCTATTACAAATTCACAAAATGGAATCCACTTTTTACATATAGGACATCTATCTGATGTTCTGGAATTTATAGTGTCTATTGTTGCGGTAGGGATAGCAGTTTGTAAAGAAAACGAACCCGATTGAATCTCTTTTTTTGTACCGACTTCAATGCCATAAATATTTTTATGAGATGTAATAATCAAAAAATCTGGGGGAATAATATTTTTTTTAAACCCCAGAAGACGTTGTGAGAGCAATAATGGAATAATATATCCTATATCGTTTCTAAGGAGAAATACATATACTAATAATTCATGCCATAATCCACCTGCTGTTTTTGGTAGTAGGGAATCAAAATATTTATCCAGCTCTTCAGATGCCTCAGACTCTCCCTTTTTAAGTCCAATTTTACCTTTGAAATTCTTTAATGCAGAGAAATTTTCTTCATTCTGTATTTCGGGTACTTCTTCTTCTAACTTTTTTAAGACTTTTTCCCTCAAATTATCAGAAACTGTTAATATCTCATAACTCATCAATAGATTTACAAAGTGTAATACTAATCTAACAAATTTTTCCTTATCTTTTTTACTTTTAAGTGAGTAATAGCCTCTTCCTAATAGAATATATTCAAAAAGGTCAGCTAAAATCATTTGACGGCCTTTGGAGGAGTACAATTGAGAATCAAAGTTTAAATCTTTTATGATATCTATAAGTTTATCTGAGTTATTTTTATAAATTTCATAATCATTCTTTTCTTGAAGGGTAAAATTTTCCTCATTTTTGAAAATATCATGAAAGATTCGCAAATGTGTTAATGCCATATTCATTTTTTTAAACAGACTATCCATGTTTACACCTTCCTAAAGTAAAATATTGATTCAAAAAATTTGTTCTGATCCCGTTCTGTTCTCATAAGTACTGGTCTATTAAAAATATCTATCAGTTCAAAACCACACTGTTTCCCTATTTCAGGATATAATTTAAATTTATCATTTGCCACAATAAAAATTTTGGCGTCCTTTACTAAATTTTTAGAGACATTTCTGAAAACCTCCACAATTCCCCTCACATATTCAACCTTTGCATTTCCATTTTGACCTCTCTTAGCAGACCCTATTTCCAAATCGTCCATTCTCTGAAAACTAAATAACTCATATGCATATCTATGTTGTTCATGATAGTCTATTAAACCAACATAAGGTGGAGAGGTGAATACTCCATCTATTTTTAAATCTTCAGGTAATCTAACTGTTCTTGCATCTCCTTGAATAATTTTAATAAACGCATCCGTTCTTAATTTGTCGAACTCCTTCAGTCGTCTTATAGTATCTAAACTATAACGGTTAATAAACTTTAATGCCTCATTAATAGGTTCACAGTATCTTTTATGTTTGATACACCAGTAAGTCTCTCTAACTGGTTTTTTGGGACGTGCCAAATCGTAATGAGGAATGAGTCGTGCGGAACGAGCAGACCTGGAAAGAATAATTTTTAAGACATCTTGGTTCTTATAATCTTTAATTATACTCCTGTAAAATAAAATTTCTTGTAGTGTTCTTTCAGAAAACCACTCCTTTAAGTATTTACTATCTGTAGTGAAAGTTTCAATTTTATCACCAAAAAGAGATTTGCTCTTGCTTTGTAAACCATGACTAAAAGATTTTAGTCTTTTTAATGCATCCTTAATTTCTTTTTCTACCTCTGGTATATTGTATCTCTTTGTTTTTACTTCCTGAATCAGCACATTGAAAGGAGATAATTCTATGCCAATAGAATTTATGCCCAACACATTTGCTTCTACAAGGGTTGTCCCTGAACCTGAAAAAGGATCAAGGATAGTGTCTCCCTTTTTAAAATATTTTTTTAAGAAGACCTCTACCAATTGGGGAATGAATTTCCCAAGATATGGATGCAAACGATGTACATGTTTTGTCCTTTCACATTCTCTAACGCTCAAGAAGGTCAGGTCATTCCCCAAAATCTCAATATTTTTTCGAGTATCTACCCTTTCTTCAATAAATCTTGTATCTATCCCAAACTTTGTTGCAGCTCTTTTATTCACTTCAAGCATAATTTATTGTCTCCTGAATAAAAACATCTGACCATTCATTACAGCATCTTCCTCAATCCAGGGATTACAGAACTCCCAGGGAAGGTCTGGATTCTTGCATCCACAGATCCGCACAATAAGTCCGTATCTCTTGCCTGTTTCTCTAAACCTCCTGTAGATTGTCCTTCTTAGCTCCAGAGGCAAGAGCCTCGTCCTTGCTGAGGTAATCACCCTCTGCCAGGGCTCGCCCCTGTAGAGCTTCAGAATCCTCCAGAAAACTTGATTCTGGAGTTTTTTGAAGGTATCAATTATTGAAGGCCTCATAACGAGGGAACTTACAGATACCTCTTTTACTCCTGCTTTATAAAGTTCCCTGAGAAGGTCATCTATGTCCTTTTCTGAATCAGTAATAGATGGAATCACCGGGTCTATCCTCACAGAGACTTCAATTCCTGCGCCTATGAGTCTCTTTATGTTTTGAAGCCTTCCCACAGAGCTTGCACTAAAGGGTTCAAAAAGTCGTTTATATCCATCATCAAGAGATACAATCCCTATCCTTGCCTTTACCATTTTAGAATACTTCTTAAAAAGCTCTACGAAATCATCGGGTATATAACCCTTTGTGAGAAAGGATATACCTGTGCCCCTTTCAAGGATCAACTTCATGCAGGAATAGGTAATCTTAAGAACATCGTCTATATCCTGAAAGGCATCAGAGGCTGTGCTGAAGGAGATCCAGGAAGGCAATCTCTTCTTTCTTGAAAGCTCCCTCTCAAGGACTTCAGGAAGATTTTTATATACATGAACCTCTTTTTCAGGTGGTGCCTCAGGAAACCCTCTTGCATAACAATATACACAGGAGTGAAGACATCCCTTTGTTATATTAATGGATGGCACATCCCTAAGGCATCCAAAAACAGACCTCTTTAAAACCTCTGACCTTCGCTCTATGGGTAAAAGTCTAAACATCTCTCAAATGTCTAACCTTTTAACAACAGAATATAGATCTTTTAAATCAGCTTCTTTTGCTCTAAAAGCAGTACCTCTATTTCTCACAGTGCCATTTGGCCGTAAGTGCATCCTTAAATCTATACCAACCTTTCCAGCCTTAAAGGCCTCTATAAATCTTTGAGGACTTGGTTCTCTAAGTAAATAAGCCTCGTTATACCAAAATTCTTCTCTATCATTTCTCTCCTGCCTATCAGCAATAACAAATAATACCTGATTAAGTTTAGATACCAACTTTGAAACCATAATATATATCTCCCATATAGCTAAGGCCTTACCAAATTCATCAAGCAGTTCTATCTTATGAGATTCACTATCAAGTTTTAAAGACAGATTCTGTGGAGCGTCCTTTCCAACAAATAGGGTATTTTTAAGAGCCCTTCTGCCAGACTGGTCAACATAGCCATATTTTTCTATCAATTCTTTTTGAGAAATCTTCCACACCCCTTTATTAAAGCAGAATAATGTTACTAATGAGGCTGAACCCCTCCGAGCTGTCTTAATCTCTACCCTTCCTCCAAGATCAGGGATTGGAATATTTGTCTCTTGAAGTCCCATCTCTTTTTCAAATGTAAAACCTATTCCGGTAGAACTCCTCCGAAGTGATGGAATATACCCTCTCTCCTTTAAATCTTTAAGTCTCTGCATAATCTCTTTAAGGGTCAATTGTTCTTCTCCATTATGACAATATATTCCTCTAACATAGTGGAACACACCTCACCAGTTTTATTTGTAGGACTATTCTTTAAAGGCATCCTTTTATTAGGTATCTTACGGATAATAGTCTCTACATGTTTAAAACCGATAGTTTCGCCAAAATCAGCAACTATCTCATCAGTCGGCAATTGAATACCTTTTACAGTTCTATTTCCTACAACCATACATAAAAATCCCCCTTTTTTAATAACCCTGCTGAGTTCATTAAAGCATTTTCTTAAATCAATATAAAAAGCCATAACCTCACGCGCCCTTTTTTTATCAATCTTTTCTATAGAATCCAATACTTCTACCAAATGTGGCGAGCTGTAAACTAACTGTAGATTGTGGACATCCAATCTGCCTCCTAAGGAATGAACATCTATCTTTACAGCATCTCCATTAAAACCTAACCATTGTAACGAAAGACGAGAAAATTGACCATATGCAACAGTAGTCTTTGAATCACCATAAGGTGGAGATGTCACTACTATATCAATCTTACGGGAAGGAACAGATGTCTTGTGCCTTGTATCCTCATTTAGTATCTCGACTGCAGGATTAATATCTTTGGCTACGCTCCATAGTTCACTCATAAAACTAATATTTCTCCTTGCCCTCTCCTCAAATATCTCTATAACAGGAGGGTTAAAATCTTTAAGTTTTTCCTCTTCCATTCGATACAATTTAAACTCATCATTTCTTGTATTAGAAGAGGCCCTTACTGTAAAACTAAAAACTACTTTAAAAAAATTTCTAACATCTTGATCAGATATTGTTTCGATAACCCTTTTGAGAGCAGCAAGTTTTGTTATAACAGGTGGCTTAAACCAATATTCAATATTTGGGAACTGGGGGTATTCAATCTTCTTAATAGAGAGAGTCTTCTTTAATATCTTTTCCAATTCCTCTTCTAATAACCCTGGATTGAGAGGTGTAGTCTTTACCTTACTGATTAAAAGAGAGAGGGGATTAATATCAATTCCATAGGCATTGTGACCTCTAACAACTGCTTCTAATAATACAGTGCCTGAACCACAAAAGGGATCTAACACTACTGCATTCCTCTTTCCGTAACCATCAAGCAATCTCCCAGCAACTTGAGGGATCATCATAGCAGGATAAGGGTGGATGGGATGTGTATAAGGTCTTGAAGGGTCATCTGAATAATTCCAAGAAGGGTCATACCTTTTTTTGCGTTGTGTCGAACATAAAAAACCTTTTAATCTTAATGATGAAACAGGGGCAAAACCTTCAATCTGATTACTTCCTAAATGGTTATAAAAATCTAACTGCTCTTTTGTTGTTAAGCAGGCCTCTGGAGTATTGCCATTAGAATAGCCTGAAGCGCTGCCTAATCTTGGCAATAACAATCTATACTTCCCTTTCATCTACTCCTCCAAAAGCTGCCATTCGGCATAGCCTTCTTTTCTTGTGTCAAGCCTCTTACCTTTTAGGACAATCCTTTTCATTACAGGATGGGTCTTCACTGTTATATAGGCCCTCACGAGGTTTGCAATAGTCGCCTCCTGAAATATCAGCTCCGTGCCATCCTGAAGGACTAATCTTGTCCTCAGATGCCTGTGCCCCTCTGGAATCTCGGCCACAATCTCTATTATATCCTCGTTATGGATAACCATTTTTCAACTACTTCAATTGAATCACACTTTATTATGTTTTGTCAAGTCAAGTAACTCTTTCAGGTTAGGACATCACTACCAGTAGAGGTCAAATATTTTAGGCCAGAGAAACTTGCACCTCGGAGGTGCAGGTTATAGGCAGTCCTTAGGCTAAAGAAGGAAAAAACTCGAGCCTATAATATAGACGCTAAGCCACTGAAGGTAGCATTATGCTTATCTGGGAGCCAGGGAAGAAGGTTAATCCCTTCTCCCTTTCCTTCCCTTTTGACCACGATGGCAGCATCGAAAGCCTTGCAGTACCTGAACGAATCGATAGCTTCCCATCCCATTCTGTAACAAATCTTCTTACAGCAGCAAGGCCATGTCCCCTTCCCTCATCAGCATACCTTGAGGCACCCTCGAGGAGGGCCTTCTCTATTGCATCGAGGTCATCTTTAATGTAAAACCTCTGGGACAGGGAGCCTTTGAAGCCAATACCTGTATCAGAGACAGCAATCTTTACGACATTCTTCCCAAGGTTCTGGAAAAAATATTTCTGAATTCCCACATATCCTTTAGAACCACTGTGTTCGATTATATTCTGGCAGACCTCTGAAAGGGCCACGATAAACCCATTAATAACCTTCTGGTTGTAATGAAGATGTCTTCTGAGGATCATATCAGCACGGGACTTTACCCTCCCAACAATAAAATGGATGTCATCGGATTTCTCAATGGGTGTAATCTCGAGAAGGACATCGGAGGAGGTCCTCCTTCGGTATTTGATAATATCTACATTGAGGGGCTCTATCCTGAAAACACGAGGGGCATACCTGAAGAAGTCCATCCTTTCAAGATATTTGATAGCCTCTCCATCAGAAGGTAGATAGAGGGTCTTGATATCTCCAGAATCCCTGAGGGCCTCGCCTATCTCTATAAGCCCGAGCATCCCGTAGGGATCGATGAATTTAAGGTCCCTCAGATCTATGGAAAGACTGTTGAGAAACTGCCCGAGATGGTCTTCAAAGGTGGATTCAGTGAGTTGCATTTCTATATAAGAGTTTTAAATTCCTCAGGAAGCCTTCTGAGTCTGCCGTTCTCCAGACATGCAAGGGTTATAAAGGCCTCCACTATAAGCTCTTCTCCTCTAAAAATCTGATTTTTCAGTCTGAGGCTTGCCTTCCTTAGCTCTGTAACCTCGGTAGTTACTGTAAGAACATCGCCAAGCCTTGCAGACTTCTTATAGGCAATCTCGAGATTCGTGACAACAAAGAAGATTCCCCTCTGATGGTAATCTATTACATCAATTCCCTTTTCATAAAGGAATTCCATTCTTGCCCTTTCAAGATATCTGAGGTAATTTGCATAATAGACAACACCACCAGCATCTGTGTCTTCATAATAGACCTTCACTTTAATGCTGTGCTGATTGACCATGCTTTTATTTTAACATTGCTTTCCTTTTAACCCAAATCACACAACTATCGCTGTCTAAAATCTGCAATGGTCAAGGCAAATGATAGGGGCATCATTTCATCATTTCCACCCCTTATAGCAATAAGTTTTTCTTCTTCGTCTCGCAATTCTCCGAATCACATCCAGGACAATGCCCTTTCTTTTTCCATACGGAGCGGTATAAAAGATATATTGCCCCTGAAATAATCAAAAACATTAAGGATATATCAAAAAGACTCATCTTAACCTCCCAATCCCAATAATCTTCCACCCTGATAAATCACAAAGGCAGTTATCCATGCCAGTGCTGTGTGGATTAATACTGCCTGTCCGTAGATCTTCCATGTGCCGAATTCCTGTCTTGTAGCAATGGCAACTACAACGCAAGGCCAGTAAAGAAGGACAAAGGCAATAAAAGCATAGGCAGAAAGGGGTGTAAACACTCCCTGAATTGCCTGCCTTAAAGGTGTCCTTTCTTCTTTTTCCTCCTCTGTTTCTTCAAGCGAGAGGCTCTTTATGCCTAATCCAGAAAATACATTTACCAGCGCCTCCTTTGTAGCATTAACAAAGGAACTACCAAGTTCTATTAAATCTTCTGTAAATGTTGGTTTATGTTCCTGAGTTCCTTCTTCTTTGGTCTGGACATATATCTCAGACATTGTGGCTACAACAATCTCTTTAGCAATAAGCCCTGATATAAGAGCCGATGAAGCCTCCCATCTTCCAAAACCTAATGGCTCAAAGACAGGGGCTATTGCCTGCCCCATCATACCAAGAAGAGAATCCTTTTTATCCTGAACTCCCCAGGGAATATTTAGCATAAACCATACAAGAATCGAGACAGCAACAATATAAGTCCCTGCCTTTACTACAAAATGTCTGAGTTTCTGCCATGTATGAATCATCAGGTCTCTTATGGTAGGGATTCTATAGGGAGGAAGCTCCATAATAAACATTGGAGATTCTCCTTTATACAGGGTCCTTTTTAGCAGTATTCCAAGTAGAATTGCCATCACAATGCCTAATACATACATTGACCAGAGAACTGTGCCTGCGTTTTTTGCAAAGAATGCACCTATGAATACTACATAAACAGGCAGCCTTGCACCGCATGACATTAAAGGTATAAGCATTGCTGTCAGCCTTTTATCCCTTTCGTTTTCAAGAATCCTTGTGGCATATACAGCAGGCACATTGCAGCCAAATCCAAGAAGCATGGGTATAAAGGACTTTCCATGAAGACCTAATGTATGCATTAACCTATCCATTACAAAGGCAGCCCTTGCCATATAACCGCTTCCTTCAAGAAATGTGATTAGAAGCATCATCATCCCTATTACAGGTACAAATACAAGGACAAACCCTGCCCCTGCTATGATTCCGTCTGTAACGAGGGAGACTGTCCATTGAGGTGCATTAATAAACCCAAGTATTGCCTCTGCCCATCTCTTAAAGGGCCCTGCTATCATTGCATCTATCCAGTCCACAAATGGTGTTGACACATCAAAGGCAAGCTTAAAGACAAACCACATGGCAGCAAGGAATATAGGTATCCCTAAAAAT
>Ga0197142_1003681_pt1 | contig 12718 bp, 11 predicted proteins | sample GBS60_MetaG_FD_148614 | JGI IMG/M metagenome (GOLD analysis project Ga0197142, IMG submission 148614) | Sediment microbial communities from Great Boiling Springs, Gerlach, Nevada, United States - GBS 60_MetaG | ecosystem: Environmental > Aquatic > Thermal springs > Hot (42-90C) > Sediment... | reverse complement strand
CCTTTTTTTTTTTGTGGGCGCGTCCCGAAAGTTTTGTCTGCTTTTTCACGCTAAAGCGATTTCTTGCTCGCTTGATGCGACGCTCAATCATTGCCCTCAGCAAAGTGCGATGGCAATGAGTTTCGTCATCACAGGCGCAAAGGAGTGTCAAGGTTTCTTTGCGTGCCCGTTGTGCCAATTCATCCAGAGACGCTTGCGCTTTCGGGTCGGCAGAAATTTGGGCTTCGTAACGACGGGCAAACTCATCCCACGAAATAGCGCCAGACTTCCACTCCCAAATCAATTCAGGTTCGGTGCCCAATTCCTTGCGCCACTCGTGGAACGCTTCCCGCTTGACGCCGCGCGGGTAGAACCGCATGACCAAAATCCGAACTCCATCTTCAGGCGACGGCGGGTCATAAACGCGCTTTGTCTTGACAGGCAATTTTTTCACCCACCTCTCCTTCGGATGCGATGCCGCCCTGGCTCAATGACCACGAAAAGACACCTTATCTCGCTTTCAGTGTGTTCCCTCAGAAACCGCAGAAGTTCCTTGTGGACTTCGGTCAAGGTTTTGGGCTCAATTCGCAGAAGAATGATGCCTGAATGGGGCTCGTCCCTTGAGAAGACAAATTGACCGAAGCCTTTATCACGGGTGATGAGAGTGTAACCGTTTTGATATGCAAACGCCAACAGGTCCTCATCGGCAGCCATCGCCAAACCCGCATCGCGTGCCCTCAAAACTTGATAACCCTCTGCTTCAAGAAGCCGCACAGTTACCTCGTAAACATCTTGGTCGGCAAGAAATTTCACGGAGCGGGTGCAAGATGAACTTCCTCTGCTTTGATCAGTTGAACCGCATAATCCACACATGCCCGAACATCCTCCACCGTCAAGTCGGGGTAGTAGTCCCGCACGATTTCGTCAAAGGGGATGCCCTCACGAACCAATTCCAAGACAGCGTAAACCGGAATGCGTGTTCCAGCAATGCATGGTTGACCAAAGTGAACTTTAGGGTCAACGGTGATGCGCCCTTTCGTCATCCCCGTCACCTCGCATTTTTGAAAATTTCGCCTACGCGAAAGATTTTGGCACTGTCAGCCTAACTTTCCGATTCTCACCCGCCACACTTCGGGACCTTGCTCCAAGTATTCCCAAGTGAACTGCCCATGCCGCTCGTGGTGGAACTCGTAGTAAAGGGGCTTGGGGTCGTGGTCGTTGACCAAGATGAAAGACTCGCCAGGCTTGAGGGCTTCAAAGGTTTGGAAGATGAGTGGGTGACGATCACGAGGCGGGATATTGCGGACATCCAACACCTTCTCAGCCCTTTGCGGTTCGTCAGTTATTGCTCTCGGTGGGACAAAAACTCCTCTTCCAATTCGTGGACAAGGTGGTGGTATCGCTCATGGACACCTTCGCCAATTTGTTCGCGCTCGTGGCGTTCAAACCGCTCTGTTAGTTGCTCGTCTTCTGTTTCAGTCAAGACCTGCTCCGCCATCTTGAACAGCACATTGTCCTCCTTCCAGATGTGCTGGCGAAGCAAGTTGATGTATTCGCGGGCAGCAGTGACGAACTGCTGCCGATTTGCTTCGTCAGCGAGATTGCTTGCTGCCTCTATCATCCTTCGTCGCAACTCTCGCCCCTCTTCGTGTTCAATAAGCATCACGCCAATTGGACCACCTTCTTTCGGGATGCCTTTTGCCTCAAGTTCTGGAAAGAGCATCCCCTCTTCCTTGCCGTGATGGCATTGGTCGGCAAACACTTGGAAGAAATCCAGAAGCGCCGTCACCTTGTCCGTCGGCACCGACTCGCCCCGCTCAAGGCGGTCGGCAATGGATTCCAGCACCGCCAACCCGTGCTCAATAACGCGATGCTCGTGCATCAACACTTCCAACGACTTCATCGCTTGACACCTCCTTGTTGGTTTTGAGTGTCTTGCGTTTCGCTTTCGTCCCGAAGGAAGGCTTGCATCTTCTCCCAAACTTCTGCCTTCTCGGCTTCGCTCCAATTTCGCTCGGCTGCGGGAAAGTAGACCAATTCTTCTTCGCCGAAGTGGTCGTGGAGCAAAGTAAAGACACGCTCCAACGCCGTTTGGACTTTGCTGAAGGGCAGTTCACCTCGTTCCCACGCCGCCAGCGCTTCCTTGAAACTCGCTACCTCATTGCGAATCAGGTCGTGGGCTTCATACATGAGCAAGGTGGCATGGTAAGGCTCAAGGGCGGGGAAGTAAACTTCGTCCTCTTTGCGGGCATGAAGTTCCACCTCGCCATCCAGAAACGCTGTGATGTCGCGCAAAATGCGTCGGCGCTCCGCATCGTCGCTATCTTCCAACGCCTTTTGCCACTTTGCCATCTTTGCCCGAAAGCGTTCGTGTTCGTCCACCAAATGAAGCGTCGCTGGTGACCATTCGCTTGCGCTCTCGCTTTCTTCAGTGTGCAGCATGTCTTCACGCTCACTAAAGGGGAAAGGCGTCATCGCTCTTCACCTCGCGAAATCAGGCGGCAGGGCGCTTTGCAGCGCCGCTTTGATGTGCTCCTTTTCATCGTCATCAACTTTCTCGTCCAACAGCGGGTAGAAGATGTTTTGCTCCCGCAAGGTGTGGTGCTCAATCAAGTGGCGAAAGAGCATGTAGCGATCCAGACTGACGACGATGCGACGGCGAAGGGAAGGGTCACTGGGCGAAAGGCTCTCCAAGCGTTGCGTCAACGATCGCAACATTCGCTCAATGCCTTTGTGCTCGGCATCAAAAAGAGACGGCTGACCACCTTCGGGGAAGTTGCCCAATCGTTCGTAAACAGGCAACGCCACGCTGTCTTCAACTTGCGCATGCGCTATCAAAGCATCGGCAAACTTTCGCCACCAATTTTTCGCTCCTTCCAAATCCAATGCTGTCAAGGCTTCCAAGTGCCTTAGCAGACATTCGTCCAGCCACGCATGGATGCGCCCGTTCAAATCGGTTAAGGTTGGCGAAGGGACTGGCTGAGAAGCAGCAGAAGCGATTTGCTCTTGCCATCGGCGCAACAATTCGGCATCTTCGTCGGCGCTTAAGGTTTGTAGCAGCAAGGGGGGCAGTGCGCCATCTTCTCGTGCGATGTGATCCAGCAATCGCCACCGGAAAGTTTTCAGCAACTCTTGGGCTTGAAGGTTTGTCGCCGCGCCCAATTGGCGCTTCCAAGCCAATTCAGTCAGTTGCGCTATCAACTCTCGCAACTGAGCGTGGTCGTCGCTGAGCCGTTGCAAAGTCTCCGACGCTTCAGGTGCTCGCTCAGAAAGCAGGGGGAAGACGACTGACTCTTCGGCGTCAAGGTGGGGCAGAACTTCCGAGCAAACCCATTGCGCTTCCTCTTTCAGTCGCAGGGCAGCAAAAGTCCCGACGCCGCTTTCCAACTCCACCAGCAAGTCATCCCAATCTCTCAGCCGCCGACGAACTCGGTCATGCTCATCACGCAGTTGCCTTATCAGGCTCACGGCAAATCACCTTCCTCAAAGCAATCGCAAAAACTCGTCCACGCTCAATCAGGCTTGCTTAAGGATATGGGCTAAAGTGGAGCGCTTGACAGGGTTGTGAGCGGGCACGGTAATTTTCAGGACTTCATCCCCGATGCGCTTTTGCAAGCGAATGTGGCTTCCCCTCTGACGGACAACAACCCACCCTGCCCTCTGCAGGGCACGCACGATGTCACGATAAGGCAGACTGGGCACCTTGCTCACACGACCAACTCCTCCACGATAGCGTTTTCGGCGAGCACCCAATCATCCTCAACGGGCTCAAGGTAGAGTTCAATGGCTTCGCGGATGTTGGCTAAGGCTTCCTCAATCGTGTCACCCTCGCTGATGCAGCCAGGCAGAGATGGCACATAGACGGTGTAGCCACCGTCTTCGCTGGGCTCCAGCACGACTTTCAACTTCATTTCTCGTCACCTCTCTTCCCTCAGTCCTTTAAGCCATTCTATCACTATTGCGGACAAAGCAAGGGTTCATGGCTTCACCACTCCAATCCCAACTTTTGTCGGACTTCGGGTTTGATGCGCTCAAGAGACCAAGGAGGGTCAAAGGTCAGGTCAATGCGGACTTCTTTGACTGAAGGGACGCTGCTGACGCTCTGGCGCACTTGCTCCAAGATGTAGTCGCCAATGGGGCAGTGGGGCGAGGTCAGAGTCATGCGAATTTCAGCAACGCCTTTCTCCTTGTCCCAACGGACACCGTAGACCAAGCCCAACTCAACGATGTTGGCGTCAGGGATTTCAGGGTCGTAACAACCTTCCAATGCTGCCCAGATGAGTTTCTCGGTGAAGTCGGTCGCTTGGGAAGGGTCAGAATGGAACGGCGTTTCGGATTTTGCGGCAAGTTCCCTCGCGACTTCCGACGGGGTTGGTTGTTCCGCTTCCAACCCTGCAGCCTTGCGCAAATCCCTCAAAAGCGCTTGCAAGTCCACGCCTTCCCTTCGGCAGGCTTGTTCAATGGTGACGACACGCGCCATCGTCTTTCGCAGGACGGGATTTGCCAAAGGTGCAAAACCGTAACGGAGGAAAACTTCCAGCGTTTGCGGGTAACGCTCCAAAACTGTCGCCACCTTCGTTTGTGGCGTGATGTCGGTTATTTCTTCCGCATTTGTCATGCCTTCCTTTGCAATGCGGCGACCGATGACGATGTTGTTCCACAAATCATCCGCCCAAAGGGCTATCCCTGCCCACTGGACGAAACCCGATGCCGTCACCAAAAATCCGACGAAACTGTTGAAGTCCAGAAGCGTTTGCCCAACGATGCGCAAAATGTTGCCCAAGTTGAGAAAGACGAACGCCGTCCACAAAGGATTAGCCTGGCGCAAATCCACTCCCGCCAAAATGGGTGTCACCTTGCTGGAGACGCCAACGATCATCAACAGGATGAAGCCGGAAAGCAAAGCATGGCGGTAGGCTGCAAGGTAGTTGTGGGAGAAGTTTTGGTGAGTGGCGATGTTGTAAAAGGGCATTGCAAGCCCCATCACCAAACCGATTACAGCCCAAAGGTAAGCGGAGCGGATGAACTTCAAGGCTCTGTCACGCTCTTGAGCGGCGCCAAACAACCCAAACATTGCGATTTGCCCAACCACCAAAACTAACCAAGCCAAGAGAGCAAACCAGTAAAGAGCCATCAACCGATGGTCACGCAAAGCCATGTAAAGGGGGAAGGAAACGACAAGGGCAAGGGTTGAAAGGTTGGACGAAAGAAGCAAGAACTTAGCCCACCATCTCGGTGGCTCGCGGAAGCCGTAAGCGTGGGGCAAAAACCTCAAACTAACGCCCAAAATCAACTGGGCTGCGAACCCGAAAATTTGTGCGTCCCTCAAAGGAGCATTCCAAGTCCCAACCCTTTGGATGAAAGCGTCCCTGTCAGGAATGGTGCCCCAGTGAACGAACAGGATGATGTTAGCCAAAGCAGATAGCCAAAGCCAAATCAGCGATGCGTAAACTATCGGGTCGTAAGGCTCAGGCTTTTTCGCTCTCTTCAAAGTCACAGCCACAACGATGACGAAGAAGGTGACGGCAAGCCACTGCAAAGACGCTCCCAAAGTCCCAACCACCAAAGACCAACCATAGGGAGAAAAACGCTTGACGAACTCTAACCAGTTGACCATCAGTGGGCTTTCACTGGGAAACACGGGTTTGGGAAGGAAGAAGTGAGCCACAATCTGACCTGTCAAGCCCAGAAGCATTAAAGGCAAAATGGCAATGGCGAGTTTTGGCAATTGAAGTTCACTGTGCTTGAATCGCGGGAAGGCTTGAAAAGCGAAACCCATCGCCATTAATGCCACGAAACCGCTAATCATCCCCTGACCGTGAGCAAGTATCCAACCGTAAGGGACAGCGAACTGAACTTCGTAAGTAATGCTCATGACCGCCAGCAAGACAGCACCCCAAAGCCCACCAAAAATGACGGCAAAGGCAGCGGCTGCGGAGAAGTAAGGCTGATAGATGGTGTCGGCAATTGTAGGCTCAAACCTAACCTCAACGGATTTGCCATCCAAAGACTCGCGCGCCGCTTCGTTAAGTTCGTCCAGAAGTTGTTGAAGTGGCACATTGTGCAAGCGAGCAAACCAAGCCACAGGTTCACGCGGACCTGTCGGACCACCGCAGCCTCTGAGACCATACTTGTCAAAGACTTTTCGGGTGGCTGGATACTTCGCCACGACCTCAGGCAGCAACATCTCAGGCGTCACAAGCCTTATATCTGAACGACGCTCGCTGTCGTTTTTCATGTCAACTCACCTCGCACTATTGCGGAATTATGTCTCCGAAATCTCGCTTTGGTGTCAGGTAAAAACCCTGATGAAGGCAGTGAGGGGGGAAGGGTTTGTGACGGGTTTTCAATGCATTGAACTCGCTCGGCACAATTCAGGGCACGGCTATTGCTGTGTTGAAACTTTGCGGTCGGGCGGAAGCCCGATTTGCCGACCTGCGACTTGATGACGATAATTTTTCGCTTCAACGCTTTTTCATTTGCCCGTGCTCTAAGCGAAGTCTTCTTGCTTCTGCTCGGATTTCAGCCAAGTCCTTCCTCATTTCTGCCCATCCATACCAGTGCAGGTAGTCAGGGTTCATGTGGAAGGCACCTTGGTAAGTTCTCATTCGGTGGGACAGGAACATGGTGTATAGGCGCTGCTCAATCGGGTTTTCAACTTCGTAAAACTGCAACAAGTCAATTGTCGGTGGTCTGTCCTTTGGGCGAGGGAGAATGCCGTCCTTGTAGAGGCTCTCAACAATTTGGATTGCTTCAGCCAAAAGCCTGTCGCTTTCCTTGACGATTCTGTCGGCTTTCTCCAGAGTTTCTCTGGCGAAGTTTCTGGAGTGGCAATTGGAGCATCTTTGAAGCATCTTTTCCCGCTCCTGTTGCCACTCCTCAGCGGACAAACGGGCTACTTTGCCGGCAGCGACGACTTTGAAGCGTTCTGTCAAGTTGCCTTTCTCGTCAATAACGCCAAGCCCTCTGAAGATGATGTTCCTGAGTTGCTCCCATTCCTTGTCCTTCTCACCCAATCTGACGGCGAGGAATCCCCATGCTGTTTTTACGGCATGGTCTCCGTCAGGCATGTGGCAGAAAGCACATGTCGGTGCTCGGGGAGTTTGTTGGTCGGGAAGGGTAGAGAACCATTGCTTTAAGGGGCGCGACCAATCCCAATGTTGTCCTTGCGTCAGGTAGATTGTCCCGTGTTTGCTGGTGGAATACATCTCCCACTGGGGATGGTCAAAACCCATGTGGCATGTTTGACAAGCCTCTGCCCGCCTCGCTTCGGCAGCGGAGAACAAGTGTCGGGTGTGGCAACTGTCGCACTTGCCTTCGTCACGACCGATGTTGTGGCATCCACCGCAACCTCGCTCTGCAATTTCTTTTGGTAGTTTCGCCGTCATAGGAATGGCGTTCATGGCAATCCAAGCGAGGGCGTGCTTGCCCTCAGAAAATTGCTTGAACTGGGTTTGGTGACACTCGGCACAGTTAAGGGCAGAGACAATTCGCCGAACCCGCTTGTCAGGGCAGGCTGACGGGACAGCCTTGACAGTTTCTGGTGCTTTAGCGACTGGAATGTGGCACTCCTCACACCCAACTCCAGCCTGAGCGTGTTTGGAACGCTGCCAATCGTTGAGGGAAACGGGGGAGACCCTTTCTTTCTGATGGCACTCAACGCACTTTCGGGTCTCTTCACTGAGGCTCAAACCGACACCAACCTGCAGCGCTGACACAGACTTTTGCCCCAACGCCAAAACCAAAATCAACCAAGCGAGCGTAACAGAAATCGCTCCAACCTTTGCACTCAGCACCAACCATTTCCTCATGCTCTTGCCCACCTCGCTTTTGGCTTTTGAGATGAGGAAATCCTGTTCAGGATTTTGCTACACTTCAGGCACTGCGTCTGTCAGGTGAAATCCTGATTCCTCTCACCGATTCAAAGGTGGCGCTTGAAGCCTTTCGGTCCAATTCGTTCCACGGGGATGGATTTGAAGCCAAGTCGGAAAGCAGGTGAGTTGGGGCGAAGGCGAAAGTCATTTTTCGCAGGGTCAACAAATAGTGGGTCAGCGAAAATTGAGTGTTGGTCAAAGCCTGCTGATTGCCACTGAGCAAATGTGCCTTCGGGAGTTATGGGACGCTCAACTTTTGTCAAGTCAATCCCGCCAGTGTGCCAGTAAAGGTTGAAGTCACACTCAGCCAACCTGTCACGACGCCATGTGTGAGCGTAACTATACCAAACCACTGCCTTCGGGTCGCTGAAAACGATGATGTTGCGCCGAAAGATGTTGCCAGTCATGAAATCGTCTCTCGGTTGCAACCGTATTTGGTGCTCCTTGCCGTCAACGAAAATGTTGTTCTCAACGATGTTGTCTCTTCCGCCGTGAATGCAAACTGCGCCGAGCACCGTTCCGACAACGATGTTGCCGTAAACTGTTGTCCCGCTGCTGTAGTCGTCAAGGTAAATGCCCCAAGTGAAGTAGGGCGTCAGGAACTCACCGTCGGGTGTCGTGCCCATCCCCACCACATTTCGGATGAAGTTGAACCTGATGACATTGCCAGTGTGTTTCATGTCCCGCCCAAGGGTTTCAATAGCGCCGGTGTCGTTGGTCTCCAAGTTGCTGTCAACGATTTCGTTGAACTCCACGATGTTTCGGTGCGACGATGCGTTCGGACCGTAAGATTTCAGCGAAATTCCGTAGCGTGGCACTCGGTGAATTCGGTTGTGGACAATTTTGTTGTCGCTCCCTGTGGTCACATAGACGCCGGCGACATGCTTGTAAATCAGCCCCAAATCGCTCATGTCATTTGCCGCGACTAAGTTGGCGTAAGGTTGTGTTGCCGTCTCGCCCAACATGATGACCCCGCCGCCACCGAGTTTTGTCATGGTGTTGCCCACGATTTCGTTTTCGTGACTCCTTTGCTCCAGCCGAACAGCGTAGCCTCCCAAGCGGACGAAGGTGCAGTTTTCAATGACACATTTCCTCGCAGCCACAAGCCAAATCGCTGCATCTGCAGGAACATAGTAGCCTCCGGGCGCATTGTAGTCGGTGTCGGTGAAGGTCAAGCCAATGAAGCGGATGTGTTCAACGAACCTATTCGTTGAAGCGTCACCTTGTAGCACGAAAAGCCTGTCCATAATCGGAGCGACAATTTCAACTTTCGTCGGGTCAAGACCCTTTGGTGGCAGGTAAATCAACTCGCCAGTTTTCGTGTCAAGGAACCATTCGTTAGGAGCGTCAAGGGCTTCTCGGACACCGCTTATGAAAAATCGGTTGCCGGGGCGAATGTCTTGTTCGCATTTGACGAACAGAGTGCACTTATCTTTGTCAACCCCTTCAACCTTTACGATTGCATTGACCCAACCCCAAGCAGGGAAGATGTGGACTTCAGCGCCACTCCAATCTTGCCAGTCAGGGAACTTGTCACGGGCAATGACGATTCGGTTTCGGCTTCCGGGCAGACTGGGCTTCGGCACGGAAACTTCTTTCCCAACGGCTTTCGTGCACGCTTCCGCCTGAACGAGCAGAAGGTGCTTTCCTTTTTGCGGCGGGTCAATGCGAAATTCGCCCCACCAGCCCAAAATGTGTATCGCTTTGTCAGGATGCCAGTCAGGGTCATCAGTAAACGCAAACGCATCCAGATTTAGCCCTCCGCCCTTGACATTTTCCCAAACCAACTTCTGTTCGCCTTCATGCAGAACAACCTTCGCTGCGAGCGACCAACGGAAGTTGCCCCAACTTCCTGTGTCGGGCAAGTTTCTCAACGGGATGGGTTCGCCGTCGCCTACCCTCAAAACAGTTCTGTCGTCCATCGTTTCAACGCCGAAAGTTTTCATGTTGTGGGCGTAGCGAACCCAAACGAGATATTCGCCTGATGCAGGAACTTTGACGAGCCATTCCAACCTGTCGCCGACATTGTGGATGTTGCCCACGCCGACATTGAAAGCACCTTTTTCCCAACTTTCGCCCCACCATTGTGCGAACAGCCAACCGCCAGTTAAAGGGTTTTTCGGGTCAAAGTTTGGGTAGCGGGCACGAATTGCCCAATCATTGCCTACCCTGAGAAGTCGGAAAAACCATTTGCCTTCGCGGACTTCTGGCAATTCGGCAACTAACGCGGGCTTGCCATTGACAGTTTTCCGCTTCCAACCAGTAATTCGTCGCCCGCCGCTGATGACAACTTTTTCGTTTCGGTAAGCCCTGAAGGTAATGGGCGCTTGAGGGTTGCCGCTGTCTTCGGGCATCAAAACGATTGGTTGCCCCAAAAAGTAAGTTCCACCACGCAGGTAGACGGTGACGGGTTGCTTCAACTTGACACCTTGTTGTCGCTTCAGTTCACGAATTGCTTCAACGGCTCGTTGCAAAGTTGCGAACGGTCCATCCGTTTTCGCTTTGTTCGGTGCAGGCAACATCCCCGACCAAGAGTCGTCCCCGTTCGGTGCGACATAAAACGCAATCTCCTTTTGCCCAGCCGATGAAACTTTTGCCATCAAAATCGCCCCCACAATTGCAAGCATTAGCCAAACCACTTTTGCCTTCATCGCACCACACCTCGCTGCTGCGCCTGTATTATCCCTTCAACTTCCGCTTTCGTCCCAATGAACCAGTCACCAGGGATGGTGTGTTTGATGGCAGCCATCGCCAAACCGTAACGCAAGCCGAGTTCCCAGTCACCCTGCAAGAAGCCATAAATCAAGCCCGCCGCAAAGGCATCGCCTGCACCGAGCCTGTCAACTTCCTCAATTTGGTAGCCTGCTTGGGAGAAAGTCCCCTGAGGCGTCACGATTACTGCTTTGTCGCCGTGAGTTACCGCGACATTCGGAATTCGCAAACTTGTTTGCAACTGGCGCGCAATCGTTTCAATGTCTGCTGTCAAGTTGAACAAAGTTGCTGCATCGTCTTTCGTGCATATCAGCAAATCAACGCCTTTAAGGAGAGTGAGCAGAGTTGCTCGTGCTTGTTCAGGTGTCCAAAGTCTTGAGCGGTAGTTGACATCAAAACTGACGAACATGCGCCTCTCTTTTGCCCTGAAGATGCACCCTGCAACTAAGTGGCGGCAAAAATCGCTCAACGCAGGCGTTATTCCTGTCAAGTGCAAGACTTTCGCTTGCCCGATGAAGTCCCAATCAAGTTCGTCAACCTTAAGGGTGTTGACTGCCGAATGGCGTCGGTCGTAAACGACAACGCTTGGTCTTGGTGACGCCCCTTTCTCGTAAAAGTAAAGCCCGACCCGACCTTCCTGTGTCCAAACGACGCGAGATGTATCAACGCCGAACCTTTGAGCCTCTTGCACAATTCGCCTTCCCAGAGGGTTATCTGGCAACTTGGAAACCCACGCAACCGGGACACCCAATTGAGCCAAAGCGACAGCGACATTCAACTCGGCGCCTCCGATGTGGACTTCAAGGAGTGGTGTCGTTTCCAATCGTTGATGGTCAACCGGTGTCAAGCGAATCATTGCTTCACCGATCGTCACCACCTGAACGCTTGCCATTGCACCTCACCCCTTGCCGTTGCTTCACTTTCTGACGACCAGAACGATGGGCTGGGTTGAACTCAGCCGTTTTGTAATTTGCCGAATTTGCTCCGAACTCAAGTTTGCAATTTCTTCGCTGTATCGCTCAACGATTCTCGGGTCGCCGTAGATAGCCCATGCCCATCCCAACTCACGAACGAGCAGCATTGGGTTGTTCAAGTTCCGGTAGTGCTCCCAAGCCAAACTTCTTTTCAAGCGGGCGAGTTCTGCGTCGGACAAACCTTTTTCGCTGATTTCCCACAAAACTCGCCTCACCCACTTTTCAATCAAGTCCGTGTAAGGGCGCAGCCTCGCATTTATCGTCAAAGCCATCTCACCCTTGACAGGATTAGCGACCATGTTCCACTCTTGCACCACGCCGAGTTGACCGAACAGAATTGGGAGCACCGTCCGTCTCAAGTGCGATACCAAAGCATCCATTGCAACTTTCTCTTGAGCCGAGAGCGAAATGCGCCACCCGATGCCCCAAAAAACTTCGTTGTGGCGGCTCAACGCCATCTTCAGTTTTGGCTCAAGGTTTGGTGCGAAACTTTCTCCCTGAAGCAGTTCCAAAGACACCGAAGCGGTGAAGGTTTGGTTGCTGTCAGCAAGTGTCGCTTTCAATGCGTTTAAAGTGGCTTCGTTTTGGACAACGGCGACAAGGGCAAAATTGTGGGCTAAAAAGTGCTTGCGGTGAAATTGCATTGCGTCTTCAAAACTCAGACGCTCAATGGTCTCAAGCCATCCTGTTGGCGGATGAGCATAGGTTGTGCCCTCAAACAATTTCGCCTCCAACATCGCTTTCAGCAGCCATAGTGGGTCTTCGTAAAGCGCCAAAGTCTCCAGCCACATCAGCCGTTTCTCCCGCTCCAAAACCTTTGGGTCAAAACTCAAATCCTTGACAGTTTCAACCAGCAACGGGAAAACTTGAGCGACCACATTTTCGGGCGCTTGAAGGTGAAAAGCCATGAAGTCGCGACCTGTTTCTGGCAGAAGCAATGCACCTTGTCGTTCCATCGCAATCTGAATCGTCGTGCCGTTGAAAGGTTTTAGTGGCAAAAGGTGTTCAAGCAAGTGAGCAGTCCCTTCCCTCCCTTTTGGGTCAGCGCTGCTCCCACAATTAACCCAAAGGCTGGCGACGGAATACGGGGCATTTGGGCAAACGAAGGCGATTACTTGAGCGCCGTTTGGCAGTCGTTCGTAAACCCCGACAGTTTGACCGTGGGCGTGAATTGGCAAA
>Ga0197142_1003679_pt1 | contig 12718 bp, 17 predicted proteins | sample GBS60_MetaG_FD_148614 | JGI IMG/M metagenome (GOLD analysis project Ga0197142, IMG submission 148614) | Sediment microbial communities from Great Boiling Springs, Gerlach, Nevada, United States - GBS 60_MetaG | ecosystem: Environmental > Aquatic > Thermal springs > Hot (42-90C) > Sediment... | reverse complement strand
CCGCGTCGGCATGGCCGGAGGCGGCCCATACGTCCAGGTACGGGCAGACAGCGGCCTCAGCCGGAGAGGGGGGCGCCTCTTCCGTTGGCGCGGGGGTCGGTGTGGGCGGTGCGGGGGTGGGAGTGGGGGTGGGCTGGGCGCAGGACGCCAGCATCACCGCCGCCGCAACCAGGAGGAGCGCCGTCAGCAGGGTGAGCCACTGACGGTTGAGAGATGGATGCATGGCAACCTCCTTGAGGAGATATGGGTAGCCCTGGGGGTAAATCCCCAGGGTGTTATGGGAAAACTACCCATATTATACACCGGAGGTGGGGAAAATGCAAGGGGATGCGTTCTACGGGTGTGTCCCAAAATCGTCGGGGCCCAGTGGGCCAGGCCGTAAACGGCCTGGCTGAGGTTGTACAGGGCGCTGGAAGCGCCCTCTTCCCCCTGGTAGCCGTTCGGAAACGCGGGGGACGAGGGCAGAGAGAGGCGCTTTTGCAACTTGACAAATTATTCCGACAATCCGTCGCCTTGTCCCTGGGCAGGGCTTCCCGGGCCGCGGCCCTCACCCCTTCCCCTGCCCCCAAGTTCATTGATATATCTGAACCATTCGTGCTCCTCTCTCGCTCGCCTGCGGCGGCGGGCGAGGGGAGGGGGTGAAAAGAGGGGACCAAGGGGGGTGAGAGGAAGCAAGCCACCTCTCGGCTATTGGGTGAAGGTGAACCCGGAGGAAGCGCCACCAGATCATCTTCGCGGATGATCTGCAAAGCCCCCTTCGGGGGCCAAAAATAGCCCGAAGGGCTTTGTATCATGAGCCCGGACGTTTACGTCCGGGCGATGGGCGCTGGCCGAAACAAACGCAATTGGTATAATACTACAACCGTACTTCCCCGTTTTGGGGTCAGAGGTAACTGTTACCTGCCTTGACGCCTGACAATTTGCGAGCGATGACTACAATGAACCCCGGTGGGCGGGTCGGCGGGGGCGCCGCTCCGTCTTCCCGCGGTAGGCCGGGGCCAGAATCGCGAAGTGGATGCAACGGGTCTCGTCCTGGATGCGCGCCGCCAGACGGGGGTCCAGGTCCTTGATGGGCGTCGCCGCCGTGATGATGGTCGGCAGACGGGCGTTGTAGCGGTAGTCAAAAATCTGGTACATCTTCTCCCGCGCCCACGGCGTGGCCGATTCGGTCCCCAGGTCGTCCAGCACCAGGAACGGGGCCCGACGCACTTCGTCAAACCGCCGGTCAAAGGAGACAGGACTGGTGGGGCTGAAGGCCGCCCGCAGATGGTCCAGCAGGTCCGGCACGACGACGAAGAGGACCGGGTACCCCAGCCGGGCCCGGAAATTGGCGATGGCCGCCGCCAGGTGGGTCTTGCCGCAGCCGTAGGTACCGGTGAAAATCAACCACCCCTGAGGGTCCTGGGCGTAGGCCCGGGCCAGTTCCACCGCCTTCCGCAAATTCTCCGCTTCTTCCCTCGGCAGTTCCTTCTCCCGCAGGTCAAAAGTCTCAAACGTCTGATGGGCATGCAGGTGGAGCGTGCTCAGGTCCGACTGGTCGGCGGAGATGCCGGCCTGACGGTAATCGGGCGCCAGAATGGTGACGATGCGCGTCAGGTCGGGGTCGGCCAGGCGGGAGCGGATGCGCAGCGGCAGTTCTTCCAGTTCGTGGTTGGTGGTGATGACAGTGGGGAGCCGGGCATTGTAGCGGTAGTTGAGAATCTGGAAGAGTTTCTCCTGCGCCCAGGGGGACGGCGCCTCAGTCCCCAGGTCGTCCAGAATCAGCACGGGGGCGGTACGGACTTCTTCAAAGCGCTGGTCATAGCGGACGGGGCTGGTGGGGCCGAAGGTGGCCCGCAGGTGGTCTAAGAGGTCCGGGACGGTGACGAAGAGGACCGGCTGGCCGCGCTCCACGCAGCGGTTGGCGATGGCCGCGGCCAGATGGGTCTTCCCGCAGCCATAGCCGCCGCGCAGGACCAGCCAGCCCGTGGGATTCTCGGCGAACCCCTTCGCCGTCTCGTACGCGTGGCGCAGGTTGGCCTGTTTATCCGGGGGAAGGCCCTGTCCCTCCGGGGCGAAGGTCTCAAAGGTCATATGGGCCAGCGCCGCCAGTTGGCCCATCGCGCGCAGTTGGGCCAGACGGCGCCGCTCCACCTCGGCCAGGCGGCAGACGCAGGGGAACAGTTTGCCGAAATCGGGGTGGTCCACCGGAACGTCGGCCCGCACGTAGCCCAGGCCGCCGCAGTGGGGACAGACCCCCGTTGGGGAGGGCGACGTCGGCGTCGGTAGGGGCGACGACCGTAGGGGCGACGCATGCGTCGCCCCTACATCAGACGTCGCCCCTACATGAGACGTCGCCCCGGTCTCAGTAGCGGACGTGCTCTCCCTCAATGTAGCGGCGGCGGTCTTCCTCAGGACTTCGCCGACGCTCTTCGTCCGTTCTTCCTTCGGCATGCCAGCGCTCCAGAATGGCCCGGATGTACTTCCAACTGCGCCGGTTGAGGGCGACGGCCTCGCGGAACGCGTCCTCAATCCATTGGGCGGGATAGGTCTTCTCCGCTTCCTTCAACTCCTCGGCGATGAGCGGGGTGAGCGGGCCGATGTTCTCTTCGTACAGGGTGAAAATGTTGGGACGGGGCGCGGGGGGTGTGGTCGGCAGCGGCTCCCCCCGGCGCAGCGCCTCCAGCGCCGCCCGGCCGTGGGGCGAATTGGCCAGATAGACGACGTCGGGGTGGCCATTGAGGTCCACCTCGGCCTGGAGGAACGTCCCCCGTTCCACCGCGCGGTCCATCGCCCGCCGGATGGCCGCCGGAGAATCCACGCCGCGCAGGAGCACCGGGTCCGCCAGCAGGTCCCGCTGGGAGACGTAGCGGACCGGTCCCTGCCCCTGCTGGAGCCGGTAGAGGACGTGGAGGGTGACCTTCAGTTCGTCCAGGTCGTCCACGATGGGGACCAGTTCGGTGATGACCGGTTCGGGCAGGCGGATGGTGCGGGTTTTCCGCTCGGGGAAGCCGCTGAAGATTTTCATTTGGGCTCTTCTTCGGTTGGACTGAAGCCAGCAATCGCCTTTCGGAGACAGTCCAGGACGCCCTGCCAGTCTCGTTCAGAGCAGTGACCGATAACTGTTGCCTCAGTGATGGGTAGAGTCACCAAAAAGGCGCGGAATGCAGAAGGGCGATGGAGTCCCTCCTCAGCCCAGTCCTTCAGCAGGTAATCGGTGGGCGTCGTCGCCTGTTCAATCTGGGAGGTCACAATGCCCACAATCACATCCGGGCGGTGACGATGATACAGAGCAGTGGAGACCACAATGGCTGGCCGACGCTTGATCCCCTTGACACCTGGAAAATCAATAGTCACGATGTCGCCGGGTTGCAGATACATCGCGCTCTCCTATTCCCGCAGGGATCGCGCCGCGTAGGCCAGGGACGCCCGGACCAAATCAACGTAGTCCTCGTCGCTCCATTCGTCGCTTTCGTCCACAATCCATGTCGCGGGAGCACTCATCAGGTCATCCATGACCATTTTGACCAGCCACAGACGTTCAACAACCGGCAGGTTTCTGATGCTGGTTTCGTAAATTTGCTGAGCGACTCTTGTCGGTTGCATCACATCCTCCGGGATCACAACAAACAGACACTCTACCTCTGCGCCAGATAGGCCAGGGCCAGGCGGATGCGCTCCTCCAGCGGGATGCCGGGGTCGCGCGGGATGTTCTGGAGGGCGGTCTGCGCCTCTATCAGGCTGAACCCCAGCCCGGTCAGCGCGCCGATGACCTCGGCGTCCTGGTCGGTCAGCAACGGGGCGGCCTGGGCCTCCAGCCCGGTCAGTTGATCCCGCAGGTGGAAGAGAATGGCCCGCGCGGTCTTCGGCCCCACGCCGGGGACCCGGGTCAGGATGCCGGGCTCATCCCGGGCCACCGCCTGGCGGAGCGCGTCCGGGGAGAGGACGCTGAGGATGGAGAGCGCCACCTTCGGCCCGACCCCGGAGACCCCCAGGAGCAACTCAAACAGCGCCAGTTCCTCCTCGGTGAGGAAGCCGTAGAGGGCCAGTTCGTTCTCCCGGACGTGCAGGTGGGTGACCAGTTCCACGGGATGCCCCACGCCGTCCACCGCCTGAAGGACGGAAGTGGGCACGTAGACGGTGATGCCCACACCGCCGACCTGGACGACGATGCGGTCCGGTTTCAACGCCACAACGGTACCGATGAGACGGGAAATCATGCCTTTGACCTCTGACCACGGACCACAGACCACGGACCACTGTGGTCTGTCGTCTGTGGTCTGTCGTCTGTGGTCTGTCGTCTATGGTCTGTCGTCTATGGTCTGTGGTCCGTCATCAACGCCCGCAGACGGGCGGAGTGGAGGTGGCAGATGGCGACGGCCAGCGCGTCGGCAGCATCGTCCGGGCGGGGGATAGAGGAGAGACCCAGCAGCATGCGCACCATCTCCTGCATCTGCCGCTTTTCGGCGCCGCCGTAGCCCGTGAGCGCCTGCTTCACCTCCCCGGGACCGTACTCGGCCACGGTCAGGCCCTCGTCGGCCATGGCCAGCAGGGCCACCCCGCGCGCCTGGCCCACGCCCATCGCCGTCCGGACGTTCACATTGAAATAGAGTTCCTCCACCGCCGCCGCGTCCGGCTGCCACTCCCGCACCAGGCGGCGGAGTTCCCGGTAGATGGCCTGCAACCTCTGGGGAAGCGGCAGGTCGGGCGGAGTGGTGACCACGCCGTAGGCCAGCGCGCGCAGCCCCTCCCCGGTCTCTTCCACCACGCCGTAGCCCGTCGTCGCCGTGCCGGGGTCAATCCCCAGAACCCGCATCAGGCCGCCGCCTCAAACTTCGCCATCACCTCATCGGAGATGTCCAGATTGGAAAAGACCTGCTGGACATCCTCCAGGTCCTCCAGAGCATTGATGACCCCCATGACCCGCATCGTCTCCTGCTCGCTCAACTGGATGGTGGTCTTGGGGATCATAGAGATTTCCACCTGTTCAAACTGGACGCCCAGGGACTCCAGAGCCTGGCGGACACTCTGGAAGGTCTCCAGCGGGGAGAAGACCTCAATCAGGTCGTCGGAGATGACGACGTCGTCGGCGCCGGCCTCCACCGCGACCTCAAAAATGCGCTCCGCATCGGCGCCATCGGGAGAGATGGCGATGTACCCCTTCCGGTCAAACTGCCAGGCCACGGCGCCCGCCTCGGCCATCCGCCCGCCCTGACGGCTCAGCACGTGCCGCAGTTCCGCCACGCAGCGGTTCGGGTTATCCGTCAGGGTCTGAATCAGCAGGGCCACCCCGTTGGGAGCGTAGGCTTCGTACAGGATTTCGGAAAGTTCACCCTCGCCTTTAATCTCGCCCGTCCCCCGCTTGATGGCCCGCTCAATGTTCTCTTTGGGCATATTCGCCGCGCGCGCCTTGTCAATCGCCAGGCGCAGCCGGAAGTTGGCCTCTGGATTGCCGCCGCCCTCCCGGGCCGCCACCGTGATCTCCCGCGCCAGTTGGGTGAATAACTTCCCCCGTTTGGCATCGGTCGCTGCCTTTTTGTGCTTGATCGTGGACCATTTGCTGTGACCCGACATATGCTCCTCCTCGTAATGACTTACCCCAAAGGGTGCAAAGTACTCACAGGTGATTGGGAATCCCCATGGTTCTCCATCTACCCCCATTATAACCCGCTCCTGGGTAGGAGGCAAATCCCGGTCTGCCCGGGGCTTATCCATGCTGAGTCTCCTGCAAAAAGGTCGTTTCACCGCCGAGACGCAGAGGACGCAGAGACCATATCAATGAAAAACTCTGTGCTCTCGGCGTCTCTGCGGTGAGTTTTTGCAGTGAAGTCAATGCTCTAATGAAAATGCTCGTAGTACACCACGAAGCGAAGCGGAGTGGCGTTAAACGGGCCTAAAACGGCACTCCGCTGGCGCTTCGTGCCTGACTACGAACGCACAGGATGAGAGCACTGGTAAGCCTGATCCCGCCATAGCCTCTTGACTCTACCGCAAAAAAATGTACAATCAAGGCCACTATGAGGCCCACCCTCCGGGAAGTGATGGACCCCCACGAGTGGGATCATGCGCTGCTGCGCCTGCCCAACCCCCACGTCCTGCAGACCTGGGAGTGGGGAGCGTTCAAAGAACGACAGGGCTGGCGGGCCATCCACTATCTCTGGGAAATGAAGGACACCCCCTGCGCGGCCGCGCTGGCCCTTCTCCGTCGCCCTGTCCGCCTCCCGCTGGGAGTGATGTACGTCCCCAAAGGGCCCGTTCTCCCCTGGGACGACGCCTCTCTTCTCCAGAACGTCCTGGCAGACCTGGAGACCGCTGCCCGCCGAGCCGGGGCCGTATTCCTGAAAATAGACCCGGACGTAGAGGAAGACACGCCGGAGGGGGAAACGGTCACCGCCACCCTGCGGGCGCGGGGCTGGCGGCCATCAGATGAACAGGTTCAGTTCCGCAGCACCCTTCTCCTGGACCTGACTCTTCCGCCGGACGACCTCCTGGCCCGGATGAAGCCCAAATGGCGCTACAACATCCGGCTGGCCCAGCGGAAGGGGGTGACCGTGCGTCCGGGAACGGTGGAGGACCTGCCCCTGCTCTACCGGATGTACCAGGAGACCAGCGTGCGGGACCGGTTCGTCATCCGACCGGAGGGGTATTACCGGGACGCATGGGGGTCCTTCATAGAGACGGGGCTGGCTCAACCGTTGATCGCCGAAGTCGGGAATGAGCCTGTAGCAATGGTCATCCTCTTCCGGTTCGGACAGAGGGTGTGGTACATGTACGGCGCTTCCCGCTCCGTGTATCGGGAGTATATGCCCAATCACCTGCTCCAGTGGGAGGCCATCCGGTGGGCCCAGGCCCAGGGATGCACCGTCTACGACCTCTGGGGGGCGCCGGAGAGGCCGGATGAATCGGACCCGATGTGGGGAGTCTACCGGTTCAAGGCGGGTTTCGGCGCCCGTCCGGTCCGATATATTGGGGCCTGGGACTTCCCGGTCCACCGCACCCTCTATGACCTCTACACCGTTCTCACCCCCCGGGTGCTGGCGCTGATGCGCTGGCGGTACTGGGGGAGGATGAGGATGCGCTGACTGAAGGGCCACGCCGAGGCTCGCCCGAGGCGTCACCCTTCCTGGGCCTGCGGCCAATGGTCGGCCTTCGCCGACCAGGGCTCCAGGATGCACACATCAGGGTTGTCAGCGAAGGCCGACAACGGGCACGAAGTGCCCGGGGAGGACAATTTTCATCGGCCTGAATCATTACCCTTTCCAAATCTCACGTAAGGAGGGGAAAAAATGGAAGTGCTGCTGGTCATCTTCATTTTCTTTGTCGGGCTGGTTGGCCTGGTTCTGCTGTTCTCCATGATCCGGGTCGTCCGGGAATACGAGCGGCTGGTGGTCTTCCGGCTGGGGCGCTGTATCGGCACCAAAGGGCCGGGCCTGGTCTTTCTGATCCCAATGATTGACCGGGCGGTGGTGGTGGACCTGCGGGAGCAGTTTATGGAAATCCCCCACCAGACCAGCATCACCAAAGACAACGCGCCGATCGGGGTGGACTTTCTGATCTACTGGAAGGTCATAGACCCGGAGGCGAGCGTCATCCAGGTGGGGGACTTCCGGCGGGCGTCCATTGGCATCGCCACCACCACGCTGCGCGCCGTCATCGGCGACATTATGCTGGATGACGTCCTGGCCCAGCGGGAGCACATCAACCAGGTCCTGCGGGTCAAACTGGACGAGGTGACGGAGCGGTGGGGCGTCAAGGTGACCAGCGTGGAGATTCGGGAGATTGAGCCGCCAAAGGAGATTCAGGCGGCGATGAACCGGCAGATGTCGGCGGAGCGGAACCGCCGGGCGATGGTCACCGAGGCGGACGGTCAGCGGGAGGCGGCCATCAAGGTCGCGGAGGGCGAGAAGCAGGCGGCCATCCTGCGGGCCGAGGGAGAGAAACAGGCCTCCATCCTGCGGGCCGAGGGGGAACGGGCCGCACAGGCCCTGCGCGCCGAGGGGTACGCGATGGCCCTCCGCTACATCTTTGAGGTCGCTCAGAAAATAGACCCGAACACGATGACGCTCCAGTACCTGGAGACGCTGCGACGGTTGGGGGAGAGCCCGGCGACCAAATTCGTCTTCCCGCTGGAGTTCACCAGCCTGCTGGGGAGCCTGCGGCGGGAGGTGGAGGCGGAGTAACAAAAGACTGCCCGGCACGTTCCCGACAAACAAAGCGGCCCCGGCATTCTGCCGGGGCCGCCGACAAAGCGCAGTGCAAAGATTTACCGCTTGGTGTACTGCGGGGCCTTGCGGGCGCGCTTGAGGCCGGGCTTTTTGCGCTCTTTTACCCGCGCGTCGCAGGTCAAAAGCCCCTTCTGGCGCAGGAGCGGCCGCAGTTGGGGGTCCACCTGGAGCAGGGCCCGCGCCAGGCCCAGCCGGACCGCACCGGCCTGGCCGCTGATTCCGCCCCCCTTCACCTGCACGGAGACGTTGAAGCGACCGTCCATTCCGGTGACCTTCAATGGCTCCATCAGGCGCACCACGTCCATCTCGCGGACGAAGTACTCCTGAAGTGGACGGTCATTCACAATGAATTTCCCGTCGCCCCCAGGATAAAGGCGCACCCGCGCGGTGGCTTCCTTCCGACGTCCCACACCCTCATAGTATTGTTGCTGTTCCGCCATTGCTCCTCTCCTCGTCCTCTCACAACTCCAGCGGTTTCGGGTTCTGGGCCTGATGCGGATGGTCCGGCCCGGCGTAGACCTTCAGTTTCTTGAACATTCGCCGCCCCAGGGCGTTCTTGGGCAGCATCCCCCTGACGGCGTATTCAATAACGCGCGTCGGGTGACGGGCCAGCATGTCCCGCAAACTGATCTGTTTGAACCCACCCGGGTAACCGGAGTGACGGTAGTAGAACTTCTGGGTCAGTTTGCGGCCCGTGACCCGGACCTTCTCGGCGTTGACCACGATGACGTAATCCCCGACGTCTATCATCGGGGAGTAGATGGGCTTGTGCTTACCGCGCAGAATGCGGGCCACCTCCGTTGCCAGACGCCCCAGCGTCTTCCCGCTGGCGTCCACAACGAACCATTCCCGCTGCACTTCATCGGGTTTGGTGACGTACGTCTTCACACTCATCACTCCTTGATTCTACGATTTGCGGATTCTATCATTCCTCTGGATACCTCACCGCCATCAGGCAGAGGCCGTGCGGGGGAACCGCCGGCCCGGCCCGGCGGCGGTCGCCGGAGACCATGACTTCGCGGAACCCCTCCACCGGAAGCCGCCCCAGGCCGACCCGGATCATCGTACCGACCAGGGTGCGCACCATCCGGTAGAGGAACGCGTTGGCCTCAATGTCAAAGTACAACCAGGGCGGTTCCGAACGCCACCCGGCCCGCAGCACCCTTCGGACGGTGTTTTCCCCCTTCGGCGGGGTGCCGAAAGCGGCGAAGTCGTGCTCGCCGACCAGCAGGTTCGCCGCCGCCTGCATCGCCGCCACGTCCAGCGGCCAGGCGACGTGGAAACTGGTCCACCGAGCCAGCGGCGAACGGACCGGATGGTTGTAAATGGTGTACCGGTAGTACCGGCTGATGGCATCGTACCGGGGGTGGAAATCCGGCGGGGCCGGCGCCACCTCCCGGACTGCCACGTCGGGCGGAAGCACCGCGTTCAGCGCCCGCAGGAGGGCCGTCAGCGGATGCTTCCACTCCGTATCAAAGGCGATGACCTGTCCTTCAGCGTGAACGCCCGTATCGGTGCGGCCGGCGGCCAGGATGGTGACATGCTCTCCCGTCACCCGCTCCAGCGCCCGCTCCAGGACCTCCTGGACGGTGGGCCCGTTCGTCTGGCGCTGGAAGCCCTGGTAGTTTGTGCCGTCATAGGCCACGACCGCCCGCACGCGCATAGAAGATTGCAGATTCAAGATTGCAGATTCAAGATTGCAGATTCAAGATTGCAGATTCAAGATTGCAGATTCAAGATTGCAGATTCAAACCATAGATGCCAATGCCATTTATATCCGCCATTCGCAACCTGCAATCTGCAATCTGCTATCTGCAATCTGCTACACCAGTTCCAGGACGACCATCGGAGCCGCGTCGCCTTTGCGCGGGCCCAGTTTGACGATACGGGTATACCCGCCGGGTCGGTTCTGATAGCGGGGAGCGATCTCCTCAAAGAGTTTCTTGACCAGGTCCACCCGCTCCCCTTCCGGAGTGACCACCCAGCGGTTCATGCGGGCCGCCGCCAGACGGCGGGTATGGACGCCGTAGGCGGGGTCACTGGCTGCCAGCCCCCGCTTGGCCAGCGTGATCAGTTTCTCCGCATGCCGGCGAATGGCTTCGGCCTTCGCCTCTGTCGTCTCAATTCGCTCATGGTAAATTAACGCCGAGACCAGATTCCGAAAGAGGGCCCGGCGATGGCCGCTGGAACGATTCAGTTTCTTTCCCGCAACCCGATGTCGCATCCTGTCCCTCCACGAGATGAACAATCGGTATTTGCCACGAATTTCACGAATGGGCACGAATTTTTATTATTCGTGTAAATTCGTACAATTCGTGGCAAAAATCAACTGCATAACTCCTTACTCCTCCAGAAGATCGGACGAGTCATCATCATCCTCCTCGTCCTTTTCCGGGGGCTGAGGCAGGTAATCCAGGTATCCGGCCGCGCCCAGTTTCTCCATCAACTCCGCCATAGACTTATCGCCGAAATTGCGAATGGTGCGGATGGCCTCATCCCCCCGACTCAGCACCTCCAGGACTTCTCCGACCCGCGAGAGTCCGGCCCGCTTGAGGGCGTTGTAGACGCGGGCAGTGAGCCCCAGTTGTTCTATTGGGACCTCATAGACCCGGGCCGGGATTCCCCGCTCTTCCTCCCCGATCAGTTCCGGCTCCTCCGTAATGCCGGCAATGAGACGGAAATGGGTGACCAGAATTCGGGCCGCTTCCTTGAGGGCCTCCAGCGGGCCAATTCGTCCATCGGTCCAGATTTCCATGTCCAGCCGGTCATAGTTGGTCCGCTGGGCAACCCGGGCCCGCTCCACGTTGAACGCGACCCGTCGGACGGGACTGAACAGGGCATCCACCGGAAGTTCGCCGATAGAGCGGGACTCCCGCTCCTCCGCAGGGGAGTAGCCCCGTCCCCGCTCCACCGTGAACTCCATCTCCACCACGGCGTCTGAGGAATCCGTGGTGAAAAGATAGAGGTCCGGGTTGAGGATTTCTATCTCCGGCGGAGCCTGGATGTCCCCGGCGGTCACCACACCGTCCCCGTGGACGCTCAGCGTCATCCGCATCGGGCCGTCCCCGTCCATCTTCAGGCGCAGTTGCTTCACCTGAAGGAGAATCTGCATCACGTCCTCCCGCACGTGCGGGATGGTCCCAAATTCGTGCGGGACGTCGTAGATGCGGACCGAGGTGACCGCCGCTCCCGAAAGGGAGGAGAGCAGGACCCGGCGCAGGGCATTCCCCAGCGTGATCCCGTAGCCGCTCTCCAGCGGGCCGATGACAAATCGGCCATACTGCTGGGTCAGCACCTCTTTTTCAATTTTGGGCAAAACCGGTGCGGCAAACCTGGGTTCCCTCTGTGCAGTCATCGTCACCTACCGAGAGTAGTACTCCACGACCAGTTGCTCGTTAATCGGAATATCCACATGCTCCCGTCTGGGCATTCCCAGGACCCGGGCGGAAAGGTCCGCCGCGTTCAGAGAGAGCCAATCGGGAACCCGCATCTCGTCCAGCATTTCGGCGCGCTCCTGGAAATACGGTCGCTTCCGACTTCCCTCCCGCACCGCGATCTGGTCACCGGGCCGGACCAGGTAGGACGGGATGGTGACCCGGCGACCATTGACGGTGAAGTGGCCATGCTGAACCAATTGGCGGGCCTGGGCGCGCGAGTCGGCGAAGCCCAGCCGGTAGACCACGTTGTCCAGGCGACGCTCCAGCAGGATGAGCAGGTTCTCACCGGTCAGGCCGGGCGTCCGCAGCGCCTCCCGGAAGTACCGGCGGAACTGTCGCTCCAGAACGCCGTAGACCCGCTTGACCTTCTGCTTCTCCCGCAACTGGCGGAAGTAGTCTGTGGGCTGGCCCCGCCGGAAGCGGGCGACCTGCCCGTGCTGTCCGGGGGGATAATCCCGGCGCTCCAGGGCGCACTTGGGCGACATGCAGCGCTCGCCCTTCAGGAACAACTTCTGTCCTTCCCGACGACACAACCGACAAACCGGGCCTGTATATCTGGCCATACCTTACTCCTTACTCCTTACTCCGTACTTCCTACTCCGTATTCCTACACCCTGCGCTTCTTCGGCGGCCGGCAACCGTTGTGCGGGATGGGCGTCACATCGGTGATGGAACGAATTTTCAACCCGGACGCCTGAAGGGAGCGAATGGCCGCTTCCCGCCCCGGGCCCGGCCCCTTGACCAGCACATCCACCTCAGTCACCCCCGCATCCAGGGCGTCTTTGGCCGCGCGCTGGGCGGCCTGGCGGGCCGCAAAGGGCGTGCTCTTACGGGAGCCCTTGAAGCCCACCAGCCCCGCGCTGGCCCAGTTGATGACGTTCCCCTGAGGGTCGGTGATGGTGATGATGGTATTGTTGAAACTGGCGTGAATGTGAGCCACCCCGCGCGGCACCGCGCGGCGAACCCGCTGGGTAACTCTACGACGTCTTTGAGCACGAGACATAGTCCACTCCGTAGACAGATTGCAGATTGCAGATTGCAGATTGCAGATTGCAGATTACTTCTTCTTGGCGCCGC
>Ga0197142_1003678_pt1 | contig 12724 bp, 14 predicted proteins | sample GBS60_MetaG_FD_148614 | JGI IMG/M metagenome (GOLD analysis project Ga0197142, IMG submission 148614) | Sediment microbial communities from Great Boiling Springs, Gerlach, Nevada, United States - GBS 60_MetaG | ecosystem: Environmental > Aquatic > Thermal springs > Hot (42-90C) > Sediment... | reverse complement strand
CCTGGCCCGTAACCAGCTCACAGGCGAGCTGCCCGGCTTTTTGGCAGAACTGCCGCGGCTGGAACGGCTCCACATCGAGGGCAACCCTGGCCTCTGCCTGCCGGCGGCCCTGTCGAGTTGGTTTGCCAGTCTCAAGCCAAGGGATCCCACCTCCGCCCGCCCCTGCCCCTAGGTCTGGGATCTAGGCCTTCCGCTGACCTGCGATACTGGGATCAGGTGTCCACAGCCCCCTACGCGAACAGTTAGCCATGTATACCCTGGAATTGCTTCTGAAGGGAAATCCCGCCCCCATCGTCATCTACCAAAAAGAGGAGGAAGCGGCCAACCGCGCCTATCAGAGTGTGGTTGAAGCTCTTCGCAACGGATCCCCGCAGAGCCTGGAGCTAACCTGCGACCGCACTGGCAAAAAGGTGTTCTTGCTTACCGGCGAGCTGTGTGGTGTGCAGATGACCTCCTCCAGGTCCGGCGCTGCACCCCTGGGAGTCCGACCTGGGTTTTTGGCCCAGCTGCAGAGCTAAGGCCACCTCTCTAGGAGTCTCTTGTATGAAGACTCCCCTCCCTAGCCGAGAATCCTCGTTGGCCATCCGGGTGGAGGGCTTGACCTTTGCCTGGCCAGGGCGTCCGCCGGTTCTGCAGGAGTGCAGCTTTGCCATTCCCAAAGGCCAGTTGTGGATGCTGCTGGGGCCCAATGGCAGTGGCAAGTCGACATTGCTACAACTGCTGTCGGGAGTGCTCACCCATCCCCAGCCCCTGGCGGGGTTCTGGGAGGTGCAGGGGCGGCTAGGCTACGTGTTTCAAAACCCGGATCAGCAGCTGTTTATGCCAACAGTGGGGGCGGATGTAGCTTTTGGGTTGGGAGCAGAGCCCCTCACGTTGGAAGAAATCCAGAAGCGGGTAGAGATGGCGCTGGAGCAGGTGGGCTTGCGCCACTTGATCCGCCGCCCCATTCACGGCCTTAGCGGTGGGCAGAAGCAGCGGGTGGCAGTGGCTGGAGCCCTGGCCCGGCACTGCGAAGTTCTGCTGTTGGACGAGCCAACGGCTCTCTTGGATCCCGATAGCCAAAAGGATCTGCTGCGCTGCATCCGCCGCCTGGTGGATCAAGAGGGGATCACTGCCCTTTGGGTAACCCACCGGCTGACAGAGCTGGAATGGGCAGACGGGGCAATCTTTCTGGCGCAAGGACAGGTGCGCCAACAGGGATCCCCAGAACAGGTGCGGCAACAGATTAGCCAATTGTTTGGCAGTTGGAGGTGATCCCGAAGAGATTGCAAAAGCGTGGCGGCGACCCCCTGCCGCTGTCCCTTAAAATTAAAAGTGAAAGCAACGAGATAGATCGGTTGGCAGTTAAGACACTCTTTGAGACTCAGCGGTAGGGCCAGTAGACAGATTTTGCCCTAGCGGAGGTCGTTGCCAACCGCCTATATCCGGGGGCTACAGGCCCCGTCCTGTCTAAAGGAGCTTGAGCATATGGGACTGTCTGAAGTCATTGCCAAAGAGCTGGAAAATGCCCGCAAGATCTGCTCTGAGTACGGCGAAGGGGATCCCCATTGCCGTGCAGCCTGGGATGCTGTGGAGGAAGTGTTGGCAGCCCGCAGCCACCAGCAAAAGGCTCCTAGCAGCCTAGAGCAGCACTGCGCCGAAAACCCTGATGCTGTCGAGTGCCGGGTTTACGACACCTGAAGGGGTCCCTGGCCCTTAGTAAAAGAGCTCGTGCTTATACTGCTGCAGCCGCTAGAGCCGTACTGGTAAGCTAGGAAGATGCTCTCTTCCCCTCTTCTCTGCGGGTGGGGAGCTAAGCAGCAAGCAGGAGGTGGGGTAGCTTCTCCCTTTAGGAAGAAGGCTTTTGGGGGGAACTAGTCCACTGCCACGGCTGCAGCCACCAGGCAATAGCTATTGCCAACACTGCCAGTTGAGGTAGCAGCGTTTGCCAGGTGGGATAAATCCCCAGCCAGCGTAGCCTGGGGATCCCAGCTAGAGGAGTGGTGGGCAACCAACCTGCTGCTTGCAAAGCATGGAGGCCGCTGCCCAGGAACTTAAAGCCCAAGTAGAAAATCAGCAGGCTTAAACCCCGGAAAAAAGCCTTCAAGGGCAGCTTTAGCCCCACCTGCAGCAGCAAAACCGCCATCCCCCCTAGGAGCAGGGCTCCCAAGCCGATCCCCAGCCAGAGATCCTTGGGTGCTAGGGAAGGGGCCAATCCCACGTAAAACAACACCGTTTCCGCCCCTTCGCGAAACACCGCCGTAAAGGCCAGGAAAGCTAGGGAAAAAATCTGGCCCCTGGCAAGCGCTGCCTGGGCTTGTTCTTGCACAAAGGTTTGCCAAGCGGCAATGGCGGCCCGCCGGTGCAGCCAAAAGCTGACGGAAAACAACAGACCTGCTGCCACCAGCCCAGTGATCCCCTCCAGCACCTCTTGGCGGGTGTGGGTAAGGAGCTGCTGGAAAAACAGCTTGACTAAGAGGCCAAGCAGCACGGCGGCCAGTAGACCCACTGCTCCTCCCAGCCACACCCATTGGCGCTGGGCCGACTGCCCGCTCTTACTGAGAAGCGCCACCAGGGCCAACAGCACCAAGAGAGCCTCCAGGCCCTCCCGCAGCAGAACCAAGGCAGCATCCCAAAAGGTGTAGTCTGACATGCTCACCCCAGCAGGTGGCTCAAAAAAGCTGCCCTTGGCAAAGCCTAGGCGTTGGCTGGAATAAACTTCAGGGCTGCCGAGTTAATGCAGTAGCGCAAGCCTGTTGGCGGGGGGCCGTCTGGAAACACATGCCCCAAATGGCCGCCACAGCGGGAGCAGTGCACCTCAGTGCGCGGCACGAGCAGTTTCCAATCTGTCTTGGTGCCAATCACATGAGGGGCAATGGGTTCCCAAAAACTGGGCCAGCCAGTGCCACTGTCGTATTTGGCTGCCGAGGAAAAGAGCTCCTGCCCACAGCCCGCGCAGACATAGATCCCTGGCGCCTTGTGGTTGTAGTAGGCATTGCGGAAGGGGGGTTCAGTTCCTTCTTGACGCAGCACGTAGTACTGTTCTTCAGTAAGCAGCTGGCGCCACTCGGCGTCGCTCTTGGTTACAGGATAACTTGGTTGAGCCATTGGCTGTTGCTCTCTTTTCGATCCCCATTCTAACCACTCCTCTAGCAAGCCAGGAAAGGCCGGGGGTTTCTATGAGTTCTATCGGAGACTTCTATCCCCAGCCGGGGGTACACTCCCGCTACAATGGGCAGGGGCAAGGCGGGTTTTGAGGTTTCTTATGTTGCTGGTTGGCTCAGGGGCCAAGTTTGTGCAACAGCTCGAGCAATCTGGGGCTTTGGCCATGTTTGTTACCCCGGAAGGGGGATCCGAAGGGCACTACCTGCGGCGGCTGCGCGGGGCCGGCTATGAGGTGGTTACCCTCTCCAGCAAGGGAATTGGGGATCTGGCCAGCTATTTAACGCGCAGCCATGGGGTGCGGCCTGCCACCCTGGGCAAGTCGCAGCGGCGCACCTATTTCTACCCCTCGTTGATTGAGCAGTACCGCGCCAGCCTGCCCCCCAAAGCCAAAGGACTGGTGTTTTGGTTTTACGAGGGGCATGTCCTCAGCCGGCAAGAGCTCTCCTACTTGGTGAAGCTGAGCCAAGAAGACAGGGGCGTGAAATTTGTGGTGGAGCTGGCTCGAGAGCGATCAATTCGGTGGCAACCCCTGAAGGACGCCCTGCAGAGCGCCTGAGGATTGGCTCAGACTCTCCGAGAATTCTTTGCTACTATCTCAAGTAGGCGGCCTTGCTGGTGGCTGTATCTGTGACCTCGCCGAAAGCTTCGCTGCACCAGGGTACTTGGTTTAAGCTCATCTGCGGCGCAAGTTTCCACCACTTGCCCTCAATTCGGGAGTTAGCCTTTCTCTACACGCTGGCCGGTGCCGACTGCATTGACGTTGCCGCTGAGCCGGCCATTGTGCGGGCTGCGCAGCAAGGGATCCAGCGAGCCCAAGCAGAAGACCCGCAGGCGGGATCCCCATGGCTGATGGTTAGCCTCAACGACGGTGAGGATGTCCATTTCCGCAAGGCCATCCTGACGGAGGCTGCCTGCCCGGCCGAATGCTCACAGCCTTGTGTGGCGGTCTGCCCCCCCCATGCCGTGGTGCCGCTGGGTGCGCCGGCGTCTGCCTCTGTTCAGGTTCACATCCAGGCAGATCTGTGCTATGGCTGTGGCCGCTGCGAGCCTGTTTGCCCCTACCAGCGCATCACCACCCTCGGCTACCAGGTGGCGGTGGCGGAAGTCTTGCCCTGTTTGCTGGAGCTGGGCGTTCAGGCGGTGGAAATCCACACCCGTGTTGGCCGGCAGAAGCAGTTTGAGCAAGTGTGGGGATCCCTGCGGCCATGGCTGGGGCAGCTGCAGGCCGTTTCGATTAGCTTTAACGAGGGTCCCGGCCTGGAGGCCTATTTGCGGGATGTGTTGGCCTTGATGGATCCCTTGCCGGAGGTGTTGATCTGGCAGGTGGATGGCCGGCCCATGAGTGGAGACATTGGAGCTGGCACCAGCAAGGCCACCCTAAGGTTGGCCCGCAAGGTGTTGGATATGGGCCTGCCTGGCTATGTGCAACTAGCAGGAGGAACCAATGCGCAAACGGTGTCGCTGTTGGATCCCTCTTGGCCAGTGGCGGGGATTGCCTTTGGCAGCTATGCCCGACAGTTGGTGGCTGCCTATCTCGAGGAAGGGTCTGGCCTGGCAACAGGGATCCTGTTGGCCAAGCAGTTGGTGCAGCAGGTAAAGCAGCGGCCAGTTGCCCTCCGACAGAGCTGTCTTTCCAGTGTTTAACAGCGTCGCTCGACCGACCATGAGTTTCTCAGCCCAGCCCTTTAACCCGGCGGTAGACTTGCAGAGGAACCCCCACCCCCTAGGTGAACACACCCCCTTCCCTGGGCAAGTCCTTTACAACGACGACCTCAACAAGCTCCTGGAGGTTCTGCCTGCAGCCATCCGGGAGCGGCTGCAGCAGCATCCCTACTTGGATCGGCTGGTGGAGGTGGTTCTGGATTTGGGCCGCCGCCCAGAAGCTCGTTTCCCCGGCTTTGCTGAGTACCTCTCCGAAGAAGTGGTTAGCCGCGCCGACCTGGATTTGGTCATCAGCCAAGTGGGAGAGTTTAGCAGCGACAACCGGGCTGGCATTGCCTCAACTCTGCACCGGATTAGCGCCATCCGCAACCGCCAGGGCACAATCATCGGCCTGACCTGTCGGGTAGGCCGCTGCGTGGTCGGCGTCATCAACATGATCCGCGATCTGGTGGAGCAGGGCCGCTCAATGCTGTTGCTGGGCCGACCAGGGGTGGGTAAAACCACTGCCCTGCGAGAAATTGCCCGCGTTTTGGCGGACGAGCTGCACAAACGAGTCATTATCATTGACACCTCCAACGAGATTGCTGGCGATGGCGATGTGCCCCACCCAGGGATTGGTCGAGCCAGACGCATGCAGGTGGCCAGTCCCGAGCTGCAGCACAAGGTGATGATTGAGGCGGTGGAAAACCACATGCCGGAGGTGGTAATCATCGACGAGATTGGCACTGAGCAGGAGGCTTTGGCCTCCCGCACCATTGCCGAGCGAGGGGTTCAACTGGTGGCTACTGCCCATGGCAACCGCATCGAAAACTTGATCAAAAACCCCACCCTCTCGGACCTCATAGGCGGGATCCAATCCGTCACCCTGGGGGATGAGGAGGCACGGCGGCGGGGCTGCCAGAAGAGTGTCTTGGAGCGCAAGGCTCCCCCGACTTTTGAGATTGCAGTGGAAATGCTGGAGCGGCACCGCTGGGTTATCCACGAAGATGTGGCAGCCACTGTGGATCGCCTCTTGCGCAACCGCGAGGCGTCAATCCAAATACGCAGCCTGGACGAACGCGGCCAAGTGGTGATTGTGCGCAGTACCACCGCCATGAACGAACGCCCAGCCCTCTCTCGACCGCAGTGGCCGCCTGCTGACAGCACCCTGTCCTCCCTGGGAAGCAGCTGGGGCCGCTCTAGCTGCATGGAGCCTTTACCTTTGGAGCCGGTTGCGACCCGTCTGCAGCAGCCTGGCTTGTCCTCAGTAAAGGGGGAGGAAGCCGTCTCCTCCTCAGCGGTGCCTCTACCTAGCCCTCAGTCAGAGCCCAAAGCCGAGGAGGAAGAGGAAGCAGAGCTCCAGCAGGATCCGGAGGGACCTCTAAGGATCTATCCCTACGGAGTTAGCCGTTTCCATCTGGAGCAGGTCATCCGAACCCTGCAGCTGCCGGCGCAGGTTACTAAAGACTTGGATGAGGCCGACATTGTCTTGGCTTTGCGATCCCAGGTGCGCAGCCGCTCCAAGATTCAGCAACTGGCCCACTCCCGCCAGATCCCCATTCACACCGTCAAGGCCAATACCTTGATTGCTCTGGCTAGCGCCCTGCGCCGCATCCTTAATATTGAGGAGGGGGCTGATTCTGACCTGGAGCTGTTTATTCAAGCTACCTCTGGGGAAGAAGCGGAAGCTCTGGAGGAAGCTCGCCTGGCGGTGGAGCAAATTGTTATCCCCAAGTCGCAGCCGGTGGAACTCCTCCCCCGCTCTGCCCACATTCGCAAGCTGCAGCATCAGTTAGTGGAGTACTATCACCTGCGAGCTCAGAGTTTTGGCGAGGAGCCCAACCGCCGCCTGCGCATCTATCCCAACTAGGGGGTCCAGGGCTCCCCTAGCAGAGAGCCGGCAATCATCCCCGCCAGCAGGATAAAGCCCTGCACTACGTTTTCGCCAAAGATAGCTGGGTAAAGGCGGGGGGAAGGGTTAAGCCGGTGAAGCTGCCAGGTTTGCCGCGCCCAGAGACCAGCGGCAACAGCCAGGGTGAGGAAGTAAACCCCGTGCAAACGTAGGCTGAGCCCTGCCCCCAAGAGGGCAAGGGTGGTCCCCAGGAAAAAGAGCCCCACCGCCGTCGGTGTTTGTCGGCCAAAGAAACGGGCACTGGAGTGGATCCCGGCCCGCTCATCGTCTTCTCGATCCGAGAGGGCATAGACCGTGTCAAACCCCAGGGTCCACAGCACTGTGGCCAGCCACAGCCAGCCTAGTCCTTCCTCCCACAGGGGTAGTCGGGGATCCTGACCCCTCACCGCCGTCCAACTGATGAGCACGGCAAACCCCCAAGCCAGGGCCAGAACCAGTTGGGGCACTGGAAACACCCGCTTGGCCCCTGGGTAGAGCAAAATCACCGGCACTGCCGCCACGCAGAGGGCAAAGCTAACGGGGTTGAGAAACAGCGCCAGTCCCCCCGCACAGGCCAAGCACAGCACTGCCATTGCCATGCCGACGCCAACACTCAATTCGCGACTAGCTAGAGGGCGGCTGCGGGTGCGCTCCACCAATGGATCCAAGTCCCGATCCCAAAGATCGTTGATGACACAGCCTGCCCCGCTAGCCGCCAAACTGCCCAGAATGATGATCCCGACCAGGGGCCAGGGGGGCGTTCCCCTTCCGGCTAAAAAGGCTCCCCACAGGGCGGGGATCATCAAAATCAAGCGTCCCGCCGGCTTGTGCCAGCGCAGCAGCCGTAAAATTGCTCCGCCAGTAGCCCAGAGGGCAGAACGAGAACCCGACATAGGCAGGCTGCACCAGTGGCCTAAAGGCAGCTCCGCCCTCATCTTAAATCATCCTAAACCAACCGCTGGTGGAACCCTTGCGGTTCCACCTGCCGACTTGGACTTTCGAAGTGGGATTTGGCACCTTTTCTTCCCTCTATTGGCCGGCCTGGCAAGTTTGATATCCTAGCCAGCGGCTGCTGATGACTTTTCCCTGTGAGGCCGTTTGTGCAAGCGAGGCGGAGTTTGCCATGCAAGCAACCCTTTCCATGACCAGTCACCTTTCCCACCCTAGGGAAGCTTCCCCCCTCCCGGAGACCCTGCTGGTGGTGGAGGATGAGGATGCCATCCGAGAAACGGTTGCCCTTGCCCTTGAAGAACAGGGGTACCGAGTTTTGCAAGCAGCGGATGGTCGAGAAGCGCTAGAGCTGGTGCATACAGCTGAGCGGCTGGACTTGATGATCCTCGATCTAATGCTGCCCAGTTTGAATGGCTTGGATCTATGCCGTCTGTTGCGTAGGGAGGGTAACACCCTCCCCATTTTGATGCTGACAGCCAAAAGCAGCGAGGCCGACCGGGTGATGGGCCTGGAGCTGGGGGCCGACGACTACCTAACTAAGCCTTTTGGGATGCGGGAGCTCATTGCCCGCTGTCGCTCCGTGTTGCGCCGTCGGCAGCAGGCCTACGCCAGCGAGGCCACGGTGCTCCGCTACGGGGATATTTGCATGTTTACCCAGGAGTGCCGGGTGTTGGTGCGGGGGGTGGAGGTGAGTCTCTCGCCCAAGGAGTTTCGCCTGTTGGAGCTGTTCATGTCCAATCCCCGCCGCGTTTGGACGCGGGAACAGCTTCTAGAGCGGGTTTGGGGATCCGACTTCATGGGCGACAGCAAAACTGTGGATGTCCACATCCGCTGGCTGCGGGAAAAGCTGGAGGTGGATCCCAGTAACCCTGAGTATTTGGTAACGGTGCGCGGCTTTGGCTATCGCTTTGGCTAGGGTTGGGAGCTTCTCTCGCGCCAGCGGCGGGCAAAGGAAAGGGCCTCGGCACGGGTTTGGATCTGACCCGAAGCTTGGGCTTCCTGGAGATCTTGCAACAACTGACCTACCCAGGGACCGGGCCGACCGCCTAAGGTGTGCAGCAGGTCACGGCCATCCAGGAGGGGCACCAGATGGGCCAGGGGATCCTGGGGATCTTCGTAGCGCTGGAGCCAGGGCTCTATCTTTTGGGGGCTGCTACCGGTGGCGGCTGCCAGCAGGGCCAGGCCGCCAAAGAGGGATCCCGCCTGGTGATAGAGCCGCCACTGTTGGCTGGGTGGGGGGGAGTGGGTTAGGAGCGGCTGGAACTGGGGCAGAAGCTGGTGCAGCTTTTGGATAGCCCGCATCTCTGCCCGGCTGAAACGCAGCCGTTCCAGCTCCGCTTCCACTGTCTCGGCGGGGGTGCCTGCCGGATCCCACAGTAGGGCTGCCACCACCGTTGCCAAGAGGGCGCTGCGCCGATCCGCCAAAGGCTGGGCCAGCTCCGCCAGCGTGCGGGGGTACTGGAGCTGCCAGATCTCAGCCCATTGCCACACTGCCTGAGCCTGGGCAAAGCCGCAGCTCTGGGGCGTTAGGCGGGGTAGCCAAGCCGCCAGCAACCCTGCCGCCACCGCTGCCTGCAGCTGGGCCAGGCCCGGGATGCGGGTCTCCAAGAGGGCCACCACCTCGGTCCGTACCCGCTCTGCTGCCACCCTGGCCAAGAGGGAAGCCCGCTGGCCAATCGCCTCTGCCGTCGCCGGATCCAGCGCAAACCCCAGCTGGGCTGCCTGGCGATAGGCCCGCAACAGCCGCACTGGATCGGCGCTGAGGTTGTCGGGGTGAACCATACGCAGGCACCCTCGCTCAATGTCTGCCCGACCGCCCGTAGGATCCAACAGTTGCCCCTCTTGCAGCGCCAGGGCGAGGGCGTTGCAGGTGAAGTCCCGCTGGCGCAGATCCGCCTCTGGCGTGGGGCCCACCTGCAGGGCTACGTCCACCGTCGCCGCCGTGGGAGGAGAAGCCCTTCCTTGGCCCAGCACAATGCGGGCAATCTGTCGCTCCGCATCCAGCACCACAAAGCCAGCCTTCAGCCGCCGTGCCACCCCCGCCGCCCACCCCACGGGATCGGCTGGACACATTAAGTCCAGATCCAACGGCCCCTTGGGGTCGCTAGGCTGGCCCCGCAGCCAAGCTAGGTAGGCATCCCGCAGGGATCCCCCCACCCAGTAGCTCCCCTGGGGCAGCCACTCTTTGGGAAAGGGCAGCCGTTGGTAGAAATAGTCCAGCAGCCACTCGGTCAGCAGGGCTTTGCTCATCGATTGGGTAGAGTGGGGAAACTTCCCGGAGGATGAGGATCCCTAGGCTGCACAAAAACAAGCAATTGCTTTGGGGGATCTAGCCCTTGCTGGCCCAGAGATCCCTTTTGCCTAACCCTCCAGGAGCGAGCTGCCCACCACCGCCGGCACAAGCGCAGGTGTTGGAGGGAGCAAATGGGGCCGCACCAGCGCCACCAGGCCAGCAATAAACAGGGGGTCGGCATTCAGCGCTGGCACGCGGCGAAACTCGCGGATCCCAGCCTGGTGGGCCAGCTCCCGATACTCGATGTCGATTTCCTGGAGGGTTTCGATGTGCTCCGACACGAAGCTAATGGGCACCACTAGGAGTTGCCTTACCCCCTGCGCGGCCAGTTCCGGGATCACCGTCTCGGTGTAGGGCTGCAGCCAGCGCACCGAGCCCACTCGGCTTTGATAGGAGAGGGTGTAGCGATTGGGGCGCCCAACTTCGCGCCAGATGAGCTGGACACAGGCCTCCATCTCCTGCTGGTAGGGATCCCCGGCCTGGGTAACATAGCTTTCGGGAATGCCGTGGGCGCTAAAGAGCACGTGAACGCTTGCTGGATCTGCAAACGCATCCAACTGCTGCCGGATGGCCCTAGCCATGGCCTGGACATACTGGGGCTGATCATACCAAGAGCAGATCTGGCGGCGCTCGATGCGGGCCAGTTCCGGATCCTCAGCCCAGAGGCGATCCAGCAGCTTGAAGCTGGAGCCAGTCGTGCTGATGGAATACTGCGGGTACAGGGGCAGCACCACCAGGCGGGTGATCCCATCTAACTTGATCTGCTGCACCACCGACTCAATAAGCGGGTGCCAGTAGCGCATGGCTACATACACCGGCACATCGTAGCCCTCCGCCACCAGCTGTGCCTGTAGCTCTTGCGCCTGTTCAGCGGTGATGCGCCGCAGGGGGGATCCGCCCCCAATAGCCGCGTAGTTGCGCCGGGATTTGGGAGCTCGCAGCGTGGAGATAGCCCAGGCAAACGCCCCCTGCAAAAACGGAAAGGGCAGACGGATTAGCTCCGGATCGGCAAAGAGGTTGTAGAGAAAGGGCTGCACATCCGCCTGGGTCTCTGGCCCCCCCAAGTTCAGCAGGAGCACGCCGCTTTTGGACATAACAAGCTCGATGACCTTCCTTATCCACTCTAGGGGGTCTTGTCCCCCAGCGGGAAAGAGGGATTAACTTTCTCAGCTTTCCCTTGGCTCCTGCCCCCCACCTGGGGATCCCGTCCCCCTCCACCGCTGCTTAGGCCCGCCTAGAACGCTTGGCCGCGGTAAACTCTCTGCAAGACCGGCGCGACCCCATAGCAATCGACATCGGCCAGGCTCAACTTCAAGCGAAGTGTATTGAGCAGCCTCTGGTAGGAGGGCACAAAAGCCGTTTTGGCAATGGCTGGGGCAGCAACGGAGGGATCCCGAGCTGGGGCAACCGTCTCTAGCGGGCAGCCCCGGTAGCGGAGCAGACCAGACCCACCAAAATAAGCCGAGTACCCACCTTGGCCGGGATCCACCGTCAGGCCGCGAAACTGGATCGCCCCTGGACGCGAGGCTTGTCGGTAGCGCAGATAACGCCCCCAAAGCTGGGCCAGCTCCTCTGGCAAAGCCTCAGGCCGAACGTGGAAGCGCTCCAGTAACAGGCGGTCATTGAGAAAGCCGATGAGCCCAGACCAAACTAGCCAGAGGAAAGCTCCCACAAGGCGGGCAACAGGAAAGGAGGAGATCTTCATAGTCAAAGCCAAAAAGGTGAGGGGGGAGGGAATTGCCAGCAATTATACCAGCCCCGATGAAGGAGGATGCTCATCCTGAACACTTGCCCACTGACTGTTCTGCTCACTCGAAAGCTGAGACCGGCTTGTGATCGAGCAGGTTGAGGTGCCAAAATCTATCGACTACAATGGGCCCAAAGCTTGGGTGTTGCTGTTGGATCCCGGGAGCGCACCGACCCGCAAACTTCACCTCAATGAGCAGCTAAGACTATGACCTGGCGCGGCAACATCACCCCCATGGATCGGCTGTGGGGATCCCTTCCCTATCTTTTGCCGTTGGTAGCGGCTCTCCCCTTCGGCTTTGTGCCCTCTGGCTTGTTTCAATCTCTGCCGGGTTTGATCCCCATTTTTAGTCCGCTGCTGCGTTTGCTGCCTCTAGCCACCGGCTGGCTGGGGGTGGGGTTGTTTTTTGCCCTCCTCTTTTTCGTAATCCGCAACAGCCGCATCGCCCACTTTGTTCGCTTCAACACCATGCAGGCACTGCTGCTCAACATAGCCCTGTTTCTGGTGCAGGTGCTGATGCAGGTGTTTGCTATGCTCTTTGGCAGCCTGGGTCTAGTGGAAGTGAGCAGCATTCTGGCCAACACTGCCCTTCTGGGAGTGATGGCTGTCACTCTCTACGCTTGGGTACAGAACCTGCGCGGCCACTATGCGGAGGTGCCAGTGCTCTCTGAGGCGGCCTACGCTTGGCTTCGCTATTAATTCCTGGCAAAAAAGCCGTCCGTTAGGCCAACGCCTGGCAGCAAGGGCAGAAACTGCCCCACAGCCTGGGACTATCGAAAACATTCGCCTGGTACGCAAGCAAGTATGGGAGAGGGGGCGGGCCTTTGGAGTGGGAGAGCTTGGCCCGGTGAGAGGGCAAAAGCGTTGCGCCAAGCGCGGCTGCTGGTCGGGCTTGTGCTGCTGACTGGCGTGCTGGCCCTGCTCTGGCCGATGCTGCAGCGGGGCTACCCCATCACCCATTCCACTCACTTCAATCTCAGTTGGGCCTTCCAGTATCAGCGCCAGTTTTTCGGCGGGCAGTTTTACCCCCGCTGGCTGGAGTATTCCAACTTCGGCT
>Ga0197142_1003674_pt1 | contig 12730 bp, 14 predicted proteins | sample GBS60_MetaG_FD_148614 | JGI IMG/M metagenome (GOLD analysis project Ga0197142, IMG submission 148614) | Sediment microbial communities from Great Boiling Springs, Gerlach, Nevada, United States - GBS 60_MetaG | ecosystem: Environmental > Aquatic > Thermal springs > Hot (42-90C) > Sediment... | reverse complement strand
AAAATCAGCAAAAATGGCATATTTCTATTGATAATTTTAAGTTTTTTCCTTACCTGTAAAATTTAATCTACAATTTAAGAACCCTGGAAAACTGAATCATCAAAACCTGAAAAGACTCTTTACATTTTCCAGTCTCTCTTCAACCCAGGGATGGTCATCAAGGAATAGATAGCGAAGTTTATGAACGAATTTTTTGTTTTTTTGTTCATCTCCAAGTATTCTCTCAAAAAATGTTATGGCTCCTCTCTGGGTAATTCCTGCTTCATTAAGCATCTCTACTGCCATTGTGTCTGCTTCATGCTCTTCTTTTTTATGGACTGCCTTTAGTCCAATGTGGGCAACTCCAAAGGCTAATATTTGTAGAGGAAGTGTCACACCTAAAAAACCAAGAAGTTTGATTCCACCAAATAATGCCAATTTTGAGAATATCTGAACCAGAAGATGATTTTTCTTGTGGTGTGCTACTTCATGGGCAAAGGCAAAATTAAGTTCATTGACAGTGAGCATCCTTACTGCCTCATCAGTTACTGCTATTGCCTTACCTCCAGAAAAATATGCAAAGGCATTTATGTATTTGTTCCTCAATATGGTTATTTTATATTCCCTCCAGTCAGAAGTAAGTTTCCTTAAAAGACATGAAAAATGTTGTTTTGCTGAAATATACAAAAGTCCCCAAAAAATAATTTTCAATAAAAATGCAGAAAGAAAAAACTTTACTGAAAGCCAAAATCCATGCCCAAATAAAAGGGAATCTAATGCAAAAATAAGAAATCCATAAAAGAATATCTTTTCACCCAAAAAATAAGAAAAAGAGAGTCTGAAATCACCTTCAAGAACCCTTTTCCCTTTGAAGATAAATCCACCAATGTAAATGAAAAAAATCATTAATAGAAAAAACAGAAGTTGAAGTAGAAAACCCTCTTGTTTCATAAACTTTGCAAAAATATACAATGCTGAAAAGGAAATGAATGCTCGTAAAAACAGTGAAGTAAAGGCATCAATTATATTTTTGTTGTTGTAAACAAAGGCATTGTAAAAATTAAGAAGAATTAAAAGTATAAATATGCTCCACCACAAAATTTCAAAATCAGGCGTTGGGAAAATACCTCTTTCATACAAAATTCCAAAGAACAGGGGGATAATGAAAATAAAGCTTGAAAGGGCAGTATCTGCAGAATCCTTGACTATTGTTACTTTTTTAGAAAGAATCAGAGAAGAAAGAATCAGAATTACCATTGATACTATAAAAGGTTCAAGAGTAAAATTTGATATCTTGTTTAAAATGTTTGAAAATTCATAATAAAAGGGATTAATCATTTTAATCATTCCCCTTTTTATACTCTTTTTCACATTATACCAATAAAGTAGTGACAACGTTATGTCAATTTTGAAAAAATTTTTTTATATTCTGACAATTTCATAATGACATGATGCTGTCAGCAAGCTTCTTTTATAATGTTAAATAAAACTTAGGAGGTTTAATTTATGATAGGGGTGGCAAGAACATCAAAGGTATGTGCAACATGTAAGCACTGGCATGGTATAAGGAAATTATCTAAGCTTGGAAATATAATTCATTTAAACTCTCAAGGTCAGTGTTTAAATCCTTTTTCATTTTATTTTATAAAATATGTAGAGGGTTTTCATTTTTGTAATCGCTGGATGCCCTCTGAAGAAATACTAAAGGAAGGAGAGTAATTATGCCAATTTATCAACCAAAAAGAAAAGTTAAAGTTGTTTGCAAGAAATGTGGTTATGAGTATTATGTTGAAGTTGGTGGTTACGGAGATGTAATAGGGAAAAATCCTGGTGAAGTTGGTAATTTTTTAAACACCCTTCTTTATTTAACGGGAAAATGTCAAAAATGCGGAGCTAAGAATGATGACATTGAACCAGAGACTGATTTTGTTGAGTAGTTTAATAATTAGATAAATAAAAAAGGGCAGAGGCTTTTTTAAATACCTCTGCCCTCTCTACAATTCACAGTCAGCCATCTAAATCACCTCAACTGTCTTATTTTCTGAGTTCATGCTCAATTTCATCAAGTTCATCATGAATTTTTCTAATTGTCTCTTTGTCTTCTTCATCAATATCAAGAAGGAGAGTTGCTATAAGTTTGAGTAGCTCAAGAATTTGATCTGGTATAGGTATTTTATCTGGTAGAGGATTTTTAGGAGGAATTATGATTGCTTTCATTCTTCATCACCTCCTTTCCTTCTTGATTGAAAGGCTTTTAACTGCGTCTTCTTTTTGACTCTTTACTTATTTTTTCCACTCTGTTTTGAATTTCTTTGAGTTCATTTTTGTATTTTCTTTTTGTAACTTCATGTCCTATCGCTACTCCTGCTAAAGCCGCACCTAATATCTTGACAGTCTCTCCCACAGCAATTGCTGCAACTACTGGAAGCATACCTTCATCACCTCCTTTCTTTGTAAAGAGTTTACAGTTTTACTTTATTCAGATTATAAGATGGATTTACAGAAAAACAATATTTCGGAAATATTGCAGAGATTTTTTAGGGTGGGACTTGAACCTCATTCTTTATCTTTTGGCTTTTCCTCTTCAACATAATCGAATTTTCTTAATAGAGAAATGAATGCGATTTGATTTAATATGATGCTAAGGAAGTAAAGCCCTGCAGTAAGTAAACTAATCATTTCTTGCTTGTAAAGTATAACTACTATAAGGCTTCCCACAAGGATTGAGTACTTAATTGAATCATGTGTCAAGTCTTTCATTTCTTCCTTTTGAATATGCTTATTTAATAATTTTGCATATTCTTTTGCTGAAATGATCAATGAGAAAGAGTAACCGAATCGTAATGTTAAATAGATTACTACCAAGATTTTTGTTATGAGTTTAGGTAGAAAAATTTGTAATACTACAATAACTAAAAAGGAACTTCTAAGGTTAATATAATAAAAAAACCTTTCTGCATGTGCCTAAAAATTAATTTTTTTAATAGTAATCCTTATCTATTTAGCTTCATATATTTTGAAATGCCCTGTCAATGGGTATATTTTTTAGGACGGCTTTTATTATGTTTTATCTATCTAATTCCGCTTTTTTGTCTCATTTATTTTTTCATTATGAGTGTAAGTTAATGGTCTATTTTTTAAAATTTATTCGGGACATTGAGCCCCTCAGAATGAGCAACAAAAAACCCCTCTCGATAGGGATACCTATTTGGACAATATAATCCATCCAATAAGTCATTCTTAGCCGAACTACTTCGTCATTCTGAGCATTTTTATTCCGTCATTCTGAGCCGAAGGCGAAGAATCTCTTTATATCAGTGAAACATAGAGACCCTTCGGGACATTGAGTCCCTCAGGGTGACAGTTTGCGTAATAAAGTTAAATAAAAATTAATGTCTCAGTCCCTATCGATAGGGATACCTATTTGGACCACTGTTTTGAAAGTTTTTAACAACTTTTCAACATAGGTTTGGAAAAAATTAGATTTTATACTGTTTTTCATCTGGCTAATTTTATTAAAAATAAATTGTTGGTGTCAACTGTAGGGATGAAAGATTTCTAAGCTTATTTAACCCTATAAATTATGGTATTAATCTAATTTTTAATGTTTTACTAACTGGAGTTCTTGACAGGGTTGAAGAAATTTGGAGATTTTTATATAATTATTCTAAAACTTTTAACCTGAAATGGAAGATTCAGAAAAAAATTTTGATACTTTAATCCTGCTTGTCGGAACAAATCCTCTTCCTAATTTTGTCGTTGCCGAATATTTTTTAAAAAATAATCCAGAGTTGAAATATATTTTTATGATTTATTCTGAAAAGACTGATAAGCAGAGTGGAACAAAGGAATATGCAGAGAATCTTCAAAAGCTTCTCCAAAACCGTCATGAAATCAAACCAGAAATTAAATTTTTTACTCTATCAGATATAAGTGATGCAGAGAAAATAGAAAGAGACCTTAATAACAATTTAAAGAATGCGTTAAAAAATAAAAAACATCTTCATCTAAACTACACTGGTGGAACAAAGGCAATGGTTATTCATGTTTACCGATGGATTGAAAAATATGGCTTAGAGAACCATATAGAAACTTCTTTTTCCTATCTTGATGCAAGAACATTCAAGATTGTTGATGATAAAAAAGGCAGAATCACAGGTGATTTAAGAGAAGAGATAAAATTGAAAATTGAAGATTTACTCTCTTTGCATGGATTTAGTCCAATAAAACTTGAGTTTAATATTTTGGATAATATTTTCGACAACGCAATTGAAAAATTTAGAAATATTATCAAAGAGGATATGCTTAGAGATTTTTTTAAGAGTTACCATAGATACTTTTTTATAACTAACTCTGGCAAACTTATAGATAAAAAAGAAAAAATGAGCAAAAGAATAAACGAACTTAACTCAAATAGAGTTGAATTAAAGGCAAAAGGAATTTTTCTTGAGATATTTAAAGTTATTCCTGAAGATTACAGACTCTTTAACGATGACGGATCTTTTAAAATGCCTGAAAGTAATAGCAAATTAGAGAAAGTAATTAAATTTATTGATGGGAAATGGCTTGAAAATTATTTATATAAAATATTGTGTAAAACACTAAGTGATAATATATTAGCCTATAACCTGGAGATTAAAAAATCTGATTGGAAAAGTCCAAATCAAAAATTTGAGATTGATCTGATTTTGCTAAAGGGATATCAATTAATTGGGATATCATGCACAACATCAAGTGAAAGGGCTCTTTGTAAATCAAAAGGATTTGAAATTTTCATGCGCACAAAGCAGATAGGAGGTGATGAAGCAAGAGCAATCCTTGTAACCACTCTACCAGAAAACAAAAAAATTGAAATTCAGCAAGAACTTGAGGTTGACACAGGTGGTAGGGAAAACATTCTTGTTCTTGGTATTGATGACCTGAAGGAAGAAGTTCTAACCAATAAGATAAAAAATTACATAGAATAACCTCGGAGGTTTTATATGACTAAAACATTCTCAGCAGTCCTTCTTGATACGGTATCAATCCAGAGATACATATTCAGCACAAACAATTTAAAAGAAAATATAGGTGCATCACAGGTTGTAGAAGAGATATTTGACAGTCATTTAAAAGAAGTAATAAAGGATATTTTCTCTCTATCCGATGAAAGATTTTTTACTGAATGGGAGAAAAATCCAGAAAAAATCTCTATTTTAGAAAACTCTTTACCCCTTGAAATTGGCTATATTGGAGGAGGTAATGCTCTTATTTTTTTCAAGGATGAGACAAAGGCAAAAGAGTTTATAAAAAAATGGAGCATGAGACTGCTTATTTACTGTCCAGGATTAATTCCTGCCTGTGCAATTGGAAAGATAGATTTTCAGAGATTTTCAGAGGATTTGAAAATTCTTTTTAAAAAACTTGCCCATAATAAATCTGAATTTATTCCCCAAACAATCATTAAAAGACATGGAATAACTGCAGAATGCCCAAATACAGGATATTCAGCTGAGGTTTGGTGTGAAAAATTACCAGCAGAAAAGCAAAATTATATATCCTCTGTATCAAATGCTAAGATAGAAGCTTCTGAAAGGGCTGATGATAAGTTAGAGAAGATTTTAAAAGAGAGTGGTTTAAGTGAAAAATACACTTTCACAAACATTCTTGACAGGCTCGGACAAAGCAAACACGAAGAAAGCCACATTGCAATTGTTCACATAGACGGAAATGATATGGGAAGTAGATTCCAATCCCAGAAAGACCTTATAAGTCTTAGAAAATTATCAATTTCAGTAAGACACATAACACTCAACTGCTTCAAAAAATTGATTAGGAAAATTGCAGAAAACATAGAAAATATCAAAAACGAAGGAATAAACCTACAACAGGCCGAAAAAAGAACCATACTTCCAATTAGACCTATAATTATTGGTGGAGATGATATAACCTTTGTCTCCGATGGAAGACTTGGAGTATGGCTTGCAAAGATATTTCTTGAGGAATTTGAAAGAGAAAAACCATCCGATGGAAAGCCTCTTACTGCCTGTGCTGGTGTGGCAATTACAAAGACTAAATATCCCTTTTACAGAGGTTACAGACTCTGTGAAGAACTAACAGGAAATGCAAAAAAACAAAGAAGAAACAGGAAAGATGATGGCTCATGGATAGACTTTCACATTGCCTATGGTGGATTTTCAGGTAATTTAGAAGAGATAAGAAACAACTTTTACAAAGCTCCTTCTGTTGACAGCCTTTTAATGAGACCTTACAAAATCAGTGACCTTAATGAACTTCTCAAGGGTATCTCAGAATTTAAAGAGAAAAAAGAAGATAAAAATAAATTTCCCCGTTCAAAATTGATGAGACTCAAAGAGGTTCTCTATTATGGAGAAAAAGAACATGAAAATTTTCTTAGGGAGATAAATACAAGAGGACTAAAGCTTCCTTCTTATAAAGAATTTAAAGGAGAAAAAATTGTTTTAAATAAAACAACTCCATATTTTGACATGATTGAGTTAATGGAATTTTATCCAGATTTTGCCCTAAAAGGAGGTTCTTCATGAAAACATACTTTATAGAACTGATTTTAGAGTCTCCCTGTCTAATTGGTTCTGGTGAAGGTTTCGGCTCACTGATAGACTCTGATATAGTTTTTGATAGATTGGGAATTCCTTACATACCTGCTAAGAGAATAAAGGGATGCCTCAGGGATTCAGCAATTGAAGTATGCGAAATCTTTAGCCAGTCGGGCATTAATATTTTTGACCTATCAGAGGAAAAATCAGAGAACAAATTTAAAATTGTAAGCAATGTCTTTGGAAAACCGGGAAGTCAGAATAATGCACCAGTTTATTTTTCAAATCTAATAATAAAGGATTATGAAGAATTAGCAAAATGGCTAAAATATTTAGGAGAAAAATATAATAAAATGTTCAATCGTGAAAGTATAATCAATCAATTTACAGAGACAAGGCAACAAACCTCCATTGATGAAGAAAGCGGAACTGCCAAAGAACACTCATTAAGGACTATAAGGGTCGCAAAAAAAGAATTAATCTTTGAAGGAACAATTGATTTTGAAGAAGAAAGGGAAGAGATGATTAAGCTTATTTACTTTTCCTGTGAAAACTTCAGACGCTTTGGTACAAAAAGAAACAGAGGATTAGGAAAGGTAAAATGTGAACTTTATGAGAATAAGAATAAAATTAATTTTTTAAATGAACTGGAGGTAATATGCGCTCAATAAGATACCGTATAACCTCACTTTCACCTCTATTATTTTCATCAAACACAGGTGACCCAAATATGATTTCTACCCTTGATTACATACCTGCAACATATTTAAGGGGTATGTTTGCCAGTGAATACATTAAAAGAAAAGGAGTTGGAAGAGAAGCTCACAGGGATGAAAAGTTCTACAACTGGTTTTTAAAGGGAGAAATTAAGATAACCAATGCATACATAATCCAGAAAAAATTTAATAAATTTCATAGATTATTACCCATTCCTCTTTCCATTCAGAAGGAAAAAAACAATGAAGAAAAGCTATATGACTTACTTCTTACTGATGAGGAATTTGATAAACAAACAAAGGCTGTAACTGGATATGGAAGATTAGAAGGTGAAGTACTTTACAAAAAAGAAGTAAAAAAATCACTTAATTTTCACCACAGCCGAGACAGACAAAGAGGTGTATCAAAGGAGGGTCAGATTTTCAATTACGAATCTATTGACGAAGGTCAGATTTTTGAAGGTTTTATAATTGGAAAGGAAGAAGACTTAAAGGATTTTAAAAACATCATTTCAGAGGGAATTTATTACATTGGCAGGTCAAAAAATAATCAATACGGAAAGGTAAAATTTGAAATATTAAGCCAAAAACCCGAAGAATTCACATCAGAAATAAAACCTATTGAAAACAGAGGAGAAAATGTTATTTTAACTCTTCTAAGTGACACAATAATTTACAATGAATGGGGATATTCAACTACCGATATAAAAGATTTAGAAAAAAAACTTAATTGTAAAATCAAAAAGGCATTCATAAGACAATCAGAAAGGGAAGGTTTTGTCTCTGTATGGAAACTTAAAACACCATCAGAGGTTTGTTTTAGAGCTGGTTCATGTTTTTTAATTGAAAATCCAGACTGGGATAAACTTATGGAACTTCAAAAAAATGGCATTGGTATAGGAACTCCTGAAGGCTTTGGAAGATTTGTCTTAAACTGGCAGACTGAAAAAGAGCTAAGATTAGAAGATGCAAAGGATGAAGAATTCACTGATAAACCTGATTCAGTAAACTCTGAAATAGTAAAAATAGTAATAAAAAATATCATAAAGGAACACATAAAAAACTCAATAGAAATTAAGGCAATCGAGAAAGCAGATAGTTTCATTAATCTTCCCTCCAAGTCTCTGCTTGCAAAACTCGAAGGTTCTGTAGCAGATGGAACTTTCAATAATTTGCTCAAGAATCTCAAGGAAACCGCAAAACAAAAGCTTGAAAGATGTAGAAACAAGGAAAAAACCTTATATGATTACCTTGCAGGAGATATAGAAGGAGAAATTACAGAAATAATAAAAAACATAAATTACATAGAAAACATAAGTAAAGATATATCCTATGAGCCAAAAAAAGATAAAGAATACATTGAGGAGCTTAAAAAAGTATATTTAATCAACTTTCTTTCCTCAATGAGAAAAAAGCTCAAAGGAGGCTCTCAAAATGCTTAAAGGTAAATTAATTTTAAATGGAACAATAGAATTAATCAGTCCTGCCATAATAGGCTCTGGTGAAGACGAAAAAAGTGATATTGACTTAGTAAGAGACAGTGATGGCAAAGTGTACATACCTGCCACATCTTTTGTTGGTGTGCTGAGGCATTCTATTAAGCTTAAAGATACCTACAAAGAAAAGGTTGAAAAATTCTGGGGCAGTTCACAGGATGAGGAAGGAGAAAATATATTCCAGAGTTCAATCAAAATAGATGACCTTTTACCTTTGTATGAGCCATCTGTAAAAATAAGAGATGGAGTAAAAATTGACAATAAAAAAGGTATTGCTGAAGATAAGGGAAAGTTTGACTACGAAGTAATAGAACCAGGCGGAAAATTTAGTCTTAAAGCTGAAATTAATATTTATTCAAATGAAGATAATTTCAAAAAAAGAATGCTTTCTACAATCGTGAATCTTCTTGAAAAAGAAAAAATAAGAATAGGGGCAAAGACAACAAGTGGTTTTGGGAAGATAAAGCTAAGGGATTACAAATTTTATGAATTTGACTTTTCAAAAAAGACTGATGTTTTAAAGTGGTTTAAGGGAGAATTCAATGAACCAACTCACCTTGATGTAGAACCCTTTGAAATTGAAAGCAAAATTTTTCAGATTGAGGCAGAATTTTCAATAAAAAACTCTCTTATTGTCCGTTCCTACAACTTTGACCCTGATAAACCCGACATTGAACACATAAAGTCAAATGGAAAACCTGTTTTACCTGGCACATCCCTCAAAGGTGCAGTAAGGGCAAGGGCAGAAAGAATAATCAACACCCTTGGAAAACCCAGTTTAATACTTGATGAGCTATTTGGTTATGTTGATAAAAATGAGGGAGTTGCAAGGAAGGGAAAAATCCTCGTAGAAGAAACTATAATCGATGGTTATGCAGAGGAAGTCCAGACAAGACTGAAAATAGACCGATTCACTGGAGGAGCCATAGAAGGAGCACTCCTTGAGACAAAACCTTTGTTCAGTAATAAAGAGCCAAATTCAATTAAAATTACAATGACAATCCAGAACTTTCAACCCCATGAAGCAGGTCTTATGTTACTTGTTCTTAAGGATTTATGGACAGGAGACTTACCCATCGGTGGTGAAAAGGCAATAGGAAGAGGAGTTTTGGAAGGCAAAAGAGCAAAAATAATCCATAATGGACAAACCCTTGCAGAATTTACAAACATAAACCAATTATCACAGGAGCAGAAAAATAAACTTCAAGGCTTCGTAGATAAGCTAAAAAATCATGGAGGATAAGAATGAAAGCAAATGGGCTTGAATTAAAAATTATAAAATCCAAAGTGGAAACTAAAGAAATAAAAAATTTAAAGGAGGCTTTATCTATATTCAACTCAACTGGTTATGTAGTCTCATATCTTGATTACAAAGTTCTTATTGGAAAGGTAACTCCTGAAAATCTCTACTTTTTTAATAACGAAACCATTGAGGAAAAGTACATTCAAAGGCTAAGGCTTTTTAACCAATCAAGGGAGCTTCTTTTGTGGAGAGAAAACGGTGAATTAAAAAGCAGACTTAGAATTGACGAAGAAGGAGATGATACTTATGCAATAGATGCCTGTCAGATGCTTTGGGGAACAGATAAAGAAGAACTTGATGAAGGTTGGATAAAGCTCTTTGAGCAAAGAGGACCTGAACTTATACTTCCCTATGAAAAAGTCAGAATAGACAACTGGAAAAACAGACTCTTTTTAAAAACAAGAAATTACATTCAATTTCATCCTGAGACTCAGCAGGCAACCTATGTAGATTGTAGATTTATAGGCTTTAAAGACAAGCAGGTATAATGTTTTACGAGAGAGTATTCAAGATATTATCTGAAAAAAAAGTAAGATATGCTGTAGCTGGTGGAGTTGCCTTAGTTTTACATGGAGTAGTGAGATTTACTGCAGACATTGATTTGATTTTGGCTCTTGAAGAAAAAAATCTGGAAAATTTTATCTCAGCCATAAAAGAATTGGGCTTCAAACCGAGAATTCCTGTAAAGTTAGAAGATTTCCTCAATCCAGAATTAAGATTACAGTGGTATGAAGAAAAAAACATGATTTTTTTTACTTTCTATAATCCGTCTTATCCCTTAGAGGAAATAGATGTCTTTGTAAGGGAGTTAATTCCTTTTTCTGAAATTGAAAAAGAGATTGAAAAAATTCCTTTCAGAGGCATTACAATCCCTGTTATATCAAAAAAACACTTAAAAAAACTTAAGGAAAAATCAGGCAGACAGCAAGATTTGGCTGATATTCTCGCATTAGAGGAAATTGAAAAAATAAAAGAGGAACAAAATTAAGATGAGAAAGGATGAAAAATTCATATACTTTTTCTCTTTATCAAAGGAAAGATTGAGATTCTTCCTAACTCTTACTCCTGAAGAAAGACTAAACTGGCTTGAGGATGCCCACGATTTTGTAAAAAATACAGTTTCAATCGAAAAAATCAAAACGTGGAAACTTTATATAAACAAGGAGGAGTCATGGAAAAGGGAAAACTTGAAATAATCAAAACCAAAAAAGGAGAGTATGTTGTCAATGTTGTTTATCCTGATGGCAAAAAACAAACAATTTCAGATTTAAGGCTAAAGGACAACAGCTTAAATGGTAAACAAGTAGATATAATAAGAGATAAAGGACAAATTATAAAAATCATCCATGAAGGTAAAGAAATATATTCAAAGGAGAAAAAAATGGATAAATCAACTCAGAGACAACAAAAAAGCTACCATAGAGAAAAAAATCACACAAATTCAAATCTATCTAAGGCTCCTTATAACTTCATACCTCTTAACGAAAGGGTAGTTCCTGCTGCTGATGTTATTCCAGATTTTGATAGATATCACTCAGAAAGATACACTGGATACATAGAAATTGAGATAAAGGCACTAACACCCCTTTACATCAGGGATACCCTAACGCAAAAGGAGTATGAAGAAAAGCTGAAACATGAAAAGGATACAGAAAAAATCCCCTATATTAATCCTGACTTTTTTTCTCCTGGAGGACTCCTCCGTATCCCTGGAAGCTCCCTTCGTGGAATGATAAGGACAATGGTAGAGATAATGAGCTTTGGAAAATTCCTGTTTTTTGAAGATTCAAGGCTTTACTATAGAGGACTTGCTGACAGATGTAAAAATCTGCGTGATGAATACAGAGAAAAAATAAAACATAAATCAGCAGGAGTCCTCTACAAAAGAGGTTACAGTTACTTTATTAAACCCTCTAAAAACTTTCGTCCCATACTGAAATCTGAAGCAAAAAAATTGATTCAAAGCAAGGGTTACATTTACAGTGAATTCAACTTCTACTCCATTGATAAAGGCTACATCATTGTATCGGGTGACATCGGAGGCAAAAGAAGAGACTGGTTTATCGAAAGTCCTGAAGAAAATGATAAGGAGATTAAAATCTCAGATGAAGATATCGCAAACTACAAAAATGACAGGCTAAGAAGCAAGAATGCTCCAGATTTACTCAAATTGGCAAAAACTGGAGTACCTTGCTTCTACACTAAGTTTTTTGATTTAAACGGTAAGCAGAGAATTGCCTTTGGACATACTGCCTTTTTCCGTATTCCCTATGAAAAAACCATAGGAGACCACATAATTAAGGAACTAAAAAATCCATCAATAACTGACCTTGCAGAGGCAATCTTTGGCAATGAAAAAACCCATGCAGGAAGGGTATATTTTGAAGACTGCTATCTTGAAGGAACAGATAAAGATGCTCTACTTAATACAGACTATCCAAAAATTCTCTCAAATCCTAAGCCAACTTGTTTTCAGCATTATCTTGAACAAACAGAAAACAACTCAAAAGAACATCTCAAAAAGCTTGCACATTATAACTCATCAAATCCCATACGTGGCTACAAACTCTACTGGCACCGTAGTGGAGATGGCTGGATTGAAGATAACAAAGAAAACATAGAAAAACACAAATCCCAATACACCCGTATTACTCCTGTAAAAGAAGGCTCAGTCTTCAA
>Ga0197142_1003673_pt1 | contig 12730 bp, 15 predicted proteins | sample GBS60_MetaG_FD_148614 | JGI IMG/M metagenome (GOLD analysis project Ga0197142, IMG submission 148614) | Sediment microbial communities from Great Boiling Springs, Gerlach, Nevada, United States - GBS 60_MetaG | ecosystem: Environmental > Aquatic > Thermal springs > Hot (42-90C) > Sediment... | reverse complement strand
GACGCGGGACTGGGCTGGCTCATACGGTACGGGCTTGCGGCGGGGTTGACGGCGGCCGTCGCCTTCGGGCTCTACTTCACAGGCCTCTACGGAGGAGCTGATGCAAAAGCCCTCGTCACAATATCCCTCATACAGCCCTACACAGACCGCTGGCCCCAGCTCCACGGCTTCACCGCCCTAACCACCCTCACCAACGGCCTCATCCTCTCAGCAGCACTACCGCTAAGCTTCGCAGCCTACAACACCTACAGGCTGGTAAAGGGTGAAAAAATATTCGAAGGCTTTGAGGGCGAGGGGTTTTGGAGGAAGGTGGCCGCATGCTTCATAGGCGTACGTCTCAGGAAAGCCGCTGGAAGAAGGTTCTGGAGCCCTGTCGAGAAAAACGACGGCGGCGTGAGGAGGTTTAAGTTCAACCTCTCAATAGACGACTTGAGCGAGGCGGACCGGGACGACATGTGGATAACCCCCGGCATACCCCTCCTCGTCTTCTTCACAGCCGGATACCTTGTAAACCTCGCCGCAGGCGACATTATGGCGCAGCTACTTTACAGCCTATCGGGGAAGTAGTCCTTGGAAGAAGGCTATGAGCAGCCACTCAAGCACGGCCGCAAAGGCGAGCAAACCAACAACAACCACCAGCATCACCGGAAACAACCTAAGCTCGGACCTGAAACGCTTCCTCACAGCCGCGGCGGCGAGGTAGAAGCTCTCGGAAACCGCGAAGCCGTAGGCGAACATCTCGAAGAACCCGTAAACCGTTATGAAAGGGATGATGAGGGCTAGCGCTGGCGGTATGTTGGAGACGATTGAGACGGCCCCGATGACGAGGCCCGTGTTGTAGGCGATGTAGGCCGCCAGACCCATCCCCAAGGCGGGGACCATCATCAAAAGCGAGGCCAGGAAATTGTTCAAGAAGATGCCTGCGGGACTGGCAGCCACCGTTGAGAGAATCTCCTCAAACCCTGAGGTCAAGCTCTCCGCCTCCGACCTCGACATGGGCGTCAAAGCCCCGGCGGCCAAAATCCCGACCAAAACCAGCATAGCAGCAACCGCAACCAACAGCCTCGACAAAACAACCCTCTTAAAAGTCTCCATGAGTCACCTGTATTGCGTCAGGTCCGTATTTAACGGTGGCGGCGGCCCCCCGGGGTGGCTGGGCCCGACACCTGAAGCCACGTCGGAGGCGGTTCTTGGACACGCTTGTGGAGGGGCTGCGCCGCTGCGTCTTAGTGCTGCTCCCTCCCGGGCCTGACACGGTTCGACGCATGCGGGGGTTTGAAGCCTCCCTACGGAGGCCCTACCCCCTACGACGCCCCCCTCCGGCGCATCCTCATCGACCCCTCACGGCAGGCGTTCAGGCCGGCTTCCAGCGCCCCCGCAGGTTGTCAGGCCCCCGCATGTAGCCCGTCTCGGGTTACAGGGAAGGGCTAGCTCCCCGGCCTTCCCGCCGCCACCGAGTAAAACACGTAGAGAGAGTTAATTAACTTTTGACCAACTTATTTTTATGCTCCGTGGCCGTTACCTTGCCGTCTACCTCCTCTACCTCACTTCCTCAATCCCTGTCCTAGGCTGGTATGAGCGCGTAGCATTTTCCGCTCTGCTCAACCCGTCACGGGATAGCGCAGGCAACCTTGTATTCGCGGCGGACGGGGTGGTGGTTTACCCGTTCACGGTTGTGGCCGCGGTGGTGGGGGTTGCGGGGACCGCTTACCGTGTCTACCGGAGCGTGGGAGGGCTTGGAGGGCTTCTGCTGGGCTTGGCTGTCGGGAGGACGGCCACCCTCGCCATGTTCGAGGCCTACGAGCTGACATTCACCGGGCTTGGAGCAGTCTTCCATGGATGGGAGACGCTTCAGAAACACTATGCGCCAAACCTTGAATGGACCCTGCTAAAGCTCTCCTACATCGGTGTCCTAACCCCATGGCTTACCGGGGACAGCGGGAAGAAAGCCGCCGCAACACTCACCGCCGCCGCAGCAGCATTCACGCTATGGCTGGCCACAGGATACAACCTCCCGGAGACAGGAAGCCCCACAGCATACACACTTAACGCGGCAACGCGAATACTCTACGCCTCAACCCCAGTTCTAATGGTTAGTGTGAAGGGCCTGCAGTAGCAGAAATCATCCTTAAATTATCATTATTTGATTAAAGGGGTGCTGAGGGAATTAATATGGCGCTGCTTGAAGCAATATTTGACCTAGTGATAGCGTTGGTGCAGCTGGTCTTCGGCGTAGCGCTAGCCCTTTTCAGCATCACCGTCGCCATCAACATCTTGAACCGCGCCACCAAGGACATAAACGAGTTCGAGGAGCTGAGGAAGAAAAACCTAGCCGTCGGCGTATACATCGCAGGCATCCTGATAGCCGTCGGAAACGTTGTAGGTCAGGCGGTTTCGGGCGTCTCCAAGGCGGTGGTGCCCGGGGCCTTCAACCTCTCAGCCCTGATCGGGGGGCTGGTGCAGCTCTTCGTAGGCCTGCCGCTGGCGATAGTTGTCATTACGTGGGCCCAGAACAGGGTTTACAGCTGGCTCGTAAAGGCCGCTTCAAAACTGCCGCGCGTCGAAGTGGAGAAGTTCAACATACAGGAAGAGCTTAGGAACGGAAACCTCGCCGTAGCCGTCGTACTCTTCGGAACATTCCTCGCAATCTCGCTGGTGATAAGCCAGGGAATAGCGTTCCTCTCAGAGCCGATATCGTCAGCCATCAGAGCACTCCTAGGCTAAAACCCCGCCACACCACTATTTTTGTCATATTTCATGAGTAAATGCGTCCAGCTTTCACTAAATACGACATACCTACAGCAGGGTTAGTAAAACAAACATAGTACCGAAAACTAATTATTCAATTAAGTGAGCAGAAATATCATGAAAAAATATTTGGGAACAGTCGCTGAGTTTGGAGAGGTTTTAGTAACTACAATACTTCAAAAATTTGGGGTTGACGCATTTTCTGTAAGTCGGGCAAACTACCCTTACGACATAATAGTTCCATTCAAAAATACTCTATTCGGGAAACCTGCAGCTATAGCAGTCGTAACCAGGGAATTTATGAAACTAGATTTCAAAGATATGCCGCCACAGAAAGAGAAGTTTTACAGGGCGAAGGATATGTTGTCGAAAGAAGGCTTCGACTACTGGATAGCATGGGTTTTCTACAGTTTTGGCAAAGAAGGGAAAAAGCTAGGATTTGAAATCTACCTGATACCCGCCAAAATAGTGAAGGATGATTGGTTTATCCCTCACGGGAAAAAGAGCACCGTAAAACAGATAAGTAAAGAAAAAATATTTAGCGAGGCGCGTAGGAAGAAATCCCCCATAATTATGTTTTCATCTGACAAAATACCCATTTCAGTATGAAGGTTTTGGTGGGTTGCTGCGGCTGGGCCGTCAAGGGTGGTAGAAAAGCATACTACCGAGATTTCTCAACCGTTGAGGTTCAGCAGACATTCTACAAGCTGCCCAGGCCGGAGACGCTTCACAGATGGAGGGATAAGACGCCCGAGGGGTTCGTCTTCTGCATGAAGGCCTGGCAGGGGGTTACGCATCCGCCCACAAGCCCGACGTGGAGGCGTGCAGGAATCAAACCAGCCAAGACAAGCGGATATGGCTTCCTCCGCCCCAACAAAGATGTCCGGCGGGCTTGGGAGCTCACAGCGGAGGCCGCCGAAGCACTCAACGCACAGGTGGTCGTTGTCCAGACACCGCCCAACATGCCGGCCGACAGCCAGTCAATCACGAACGCTGAACGGTTTTTCAGGGACGCCGCAGCGTCGGGGTTTGTTGTCGGCTGGGAGCCTCGCGGGGAGCTGGCCCGCGACAGAGAAGCCATCCGCAGAATCTGCAGCCTGACAGGGATAATCCACATCACAGACCTGCTGAGAGACACACCCGTGACAGCCGCTGAGACACTCTACACACGGCTACACGGCCTAGGCCCGCGCGAAGTCAACTACAGCTACAGATACACGGACAAAGACCTCGAAAACCTTGCCGCAGCAATCAACCAACACACAGAAGCCGAGACATGCTACGTCATGTTCAACAACATCTCGATGGCCGAGGATGCGAAACGCTTCAAGGCCTTAGCAGGTGTTTAGATGGGTAGGACGAGCGAGCCCCTGTACCTCTGTATACCGTCTTTCTCCATCTTTGCCGCCACACTCTCCGCCACACGTCTCGGCAGCGGCGTCGACATCGCCTTCACATACCCGTCGCTGTCGCACAGCACAACCACGTCAAAACCCTCATCCTTCCTGACAACAGCGTAAAAATCCTCCTCGCCGACAGGCACCCAGCCCCCACCAGCCCTCTCCTTCACAATCATCGCCGCGTAAGCCGAGCCAGCGTAGCCAGCCAGCCTCACCTGCGCACGCCTCGCAACCTCCTCACCAATGCGCACGGCCTCAAAATACTGCAACCTAAAACCCTGTGGATAAATCACACTATTAAGGATATAAGGTGGTGATTACAGAAATAATTTTGAGGGCGGCAATGGTCATTTCAGCCTCAATTGGCGAGGAGGAGAGGCGTGGTAAGTTAGCTGCGTTTATATCTTTTCTTAAGAAAGAGCTCGGCTGTGAATTAAGACTAACTGAAAGCTTTGAGGACAGGTTAAAGCTTCAAAAATACGTCTATTTGGCAGACCGCTTCGGCCTGAAATCTGGCTACGATTTTAACATGTATGTTTATGGCCCCTACTCACCCAAACTCGCGGAAGACTACTATAAACAACTCGATGCTGAAGCCCCGTTGCCACCTGAATTCCGCTCACAAGACTTCATCAAACTGGTTAAAGGAAAAGATGCAAGATGGCTTGAAATCGCCGCAACAATAATTTCAGTTTACGAGTATAATAAGGAAAAAGGGATAAGCGAGGAGGATATCGTTAACATAGTTACTGAAATAAAGCCTTGGGCTAAGGACTATGTTGACGAAATCATCGATGAATTGGTTGAGGCAAACCTTATCGAGCTATAGGTGTTCTCGAAAAGTTAGAGAGGTTTTACGTTTTCCTTTTTTCACAAGCTGTTGTACGAATTTTCTAAGCCCCGTCGAATTGATGATGGCTTTATCTAGGGTCAAAAAGGTTTCGGAAGACGGGTCTGACGCCGCCTGAGCTATTATTATAGTATCGGTGGGGTCGAGTCTATCCTCATATTCCTTAATACATTTAAGAATTTCAATCCCTTCGCCCGTCATGGGAAGCAAGCCATTAAAATCCTTACCTAACAAATCCTCCAGAGTCGTCCACAATACATTCAACACACTAACCAACTCCTGTTGACCCACTATGTCTTCAGGGAGCGTTGCAAAGACCTCTCCTACGGCTATTTGAGGTATGACTATTTGATAATGATAATTCTGTGCGTTATAAATGGACTTCTCAACAACCCGTGCAACATCATCACTTTTTTGAGTATGACGTTTCATAACTAATTCATATAAATATGACGTATCTAAGTAAACCCTTTTATGTCCAACTTCGTTGCTCATGTTTATACAACACCGATGTTACCGCGTTTTGATGAAGATGGCGCACATAACTAGCCAGCCCCGCAACCTCCTCAACCAGACGAACAGCTTCAAGATATTGCAAACCAGCACCCCCGCCTCAAATACAACATAGTTTCCAAAAACCTTTATTGTCCACAGATGGATTCTATCGCCGGGGCTTGCCAACGGCAGGGGTAAAGGCTGTCGAGGCCGTTGCACGCGGCAGGGTTCAGAGGGTCGGCTACAGATGGTATGTTACTGACCTAGCGCATGAGCTGGGTGTCGCGGGCTACGTCAAAAACATGGCCGACGGAGGCGTCAAGATATTCTCCCAAGCACCATCCGACACGCTCCAGCAGTTCGTCGAAAGGTTGAGAAACCCTCCTCCGCCGGCCGTGGTGAAGCAGCTGGAGGTAAAGGAGGCGAAAGTTAAGCCTAAGTTGAAAGGTTTCAGGATAAGGTACGGCAGGCTACAGGACGAGCTGCAGGAGGGTTTCGGCTCGGTGGAGGCAGTCTTCCTATACTACCGGGGTGGGTTTGGAGACTAAGGACGTTGGTGAGTCGGTTGAGAAGCTCTCGCAGCGGTAGCGTGTCTCATGGGTAAGAGCTTTATCCTGCCTTTGGGCTGTGGTTTCATGATTCTGCGTGTTTGGCGTTGTAGGCTTAAGCCGGGGGCTGTTGAGGAGTTTAGGCGTTTCGCTGTGGAGGATGCATTGCCGATGCTGCGTAGGCAGGACGGCTGTCTGTACGCTGTTGCGGGCGTGAGCGAGGACGGTGGCGAGGCATGTGTTGTGACGGTTTGGCGTGACCTTGAGGCGTTGAAGGGATTTACAGGGGAGAGGTGGTGGGAGCCCTACATACACCAGAGGGAGGCCCCGCTGCTGGCTGAGCGGCCCTCGGTCAGCCACTACAAGTCTGACGCGTCATTCAACGTGGTTTAGTAACGGATATCTGCCTCCCAGGTATTGGTTTTTGTTGTTTGCGGTTAAACGTGTTTATGAGGGGCGTTCTCCCGACGACGGGTTCAGGGTTTTAGTTGATAGGCTTTGGCCCCGTGGGCTGAGCAGAGAGGCCGCTGGCGTGGATTTGTGGATGAGGGATATTGCTCCGAGCGATGGTTTGAGGAGGTGGTTTGCTCACGACCCGTCCAAGTGGGAGGAGTTTAGGGAGCGTTATTTCAGGGAGCTTGAGGGGAAGCGGCGGTTTGTGCTTGAGCTGTTTGAGCTGGAGAAGAAATATGGAAGGGTTACGCTTCTCTACTCTGCCCGGGACTCCAGCCACAACAACGCAGTAGCCCTGACGGAGTTTCTGAGGCTTCAGCGCGGGGTTTGACGGCTCAGCCGTGCGGCGAGGTAACGCGTGTCCTCGACGACGAGCTGTGTAATCTCCTCTATGGCGTCGGCCACCTCTTTCTCCGGTGGTTTGAAGTGCGTCAGCGTGGGTATGAGATGTGTGTTGAGGAATCTGTGGAGGAGCCGTTCCAGCCTTTCTGCGCTTCCATCGTTTTTGATATGTGCTGTGTATGTGTCTATGGCGAGGCGGGCTGCGAGGGCTGTCATGGTGAGGATGCTGTCTGCAGGCATGTCCGTGGAGTATCCCGCCATGTTGTAGAAGGCTGCTAGGTGGTTTGGGAGGCTTGCGCGGGCAGCGGGGTTTAGGTCTGTCCTGCAGTCGCCCGCCCTAAAACCCCTCACGTATTCAGCCGTCTCACTCGAGGCTTTCCGCGGCAGCACAACCCCAAGGCTCTCGAATAGGTTGAGGATTTCCACGGGCGGCTCGCCCTCACCGCCGGCCAGCCAGCTCAGGTATGTGTGGAGCGCGGTGTAGAGGCTTGCTTTCTCGAGGGATGTTAGCTCCATCGATTCACCAGACAATCTGGTGCGGCATCAGCTTTCTAGTTTTTCCTGTCTTGGTGAGTCTGACGGGGGTGCTGTAATATGCTTGGCCCGCGCCTATCCATGACTGTGCGGGCCATCCATCCAGCGATTCGTCGACGAGCTCGATGGGGTTGGGTGAGACGCCGTTGAACCGCCAAGCATCGACCCCGAGGCCTTTCTCATAGTAGTCGGCCGGCCTGTTGGTGAAGAGTGTTTTCTTCACCACGGCTGGAAGGTTTCTTACCGGGTTTACGGCTGCCTCAGGTATGTCGACCTTGTCAGGCAATGCGGTCAAAAATCCGCCGCCCTTCTTCAGGCTGGCGTAGCTCGGCTTGACCACCAGCGTCTCCGCCCACCTCCCCATGCCGTAGGGCACTGCTACCACACCCCTCGCCACAGCCGAGGTTACGACCGCCGGAACCTCCACGGAGCCTGCAGGGCTCTCTACTTGCACAAGGTCGCCGGTCCTGATTCCCAGCGCATCTGCATCCGCTTGGTTGATGAGGGCGAAGTTCTCCGGCAGAATTGGTTTGATGAAGTAGTAGTTGCCGCTCCTGTGTTTGGTGTATAGCGGCCCTGACTCGAAGACCAGCGTGAACGGGTAGTCTCTGTAGAGTTCGCGGAGCGGTGTGCCGGCGAAGCCCAGCCCCTTGCTCTGTCCGACGGGCGCGTATGTTGCTGGCTCGAAGTATGCGGGCCCTCCCCAGAACTTCTTACCTGTTATGCTGTTGGGTGTTTTGGCGAGCTTCTCATGCCAGAGCAGGAGAACACCTGTCCCGGGGACGCTGCGTTTGGAGAAGCCTTTCTCATTGAAGGATTCCTCGTATTTTGTGAAGACACCTCCCCTAGCGAGGCAGTATGCTGCCGCCCGCCACTCGTCCTCTGGTATGACGTTTCTGAAGCGTGCGATGGGGTAGTTCTCCTCGACAAACTTCACGTCATCCGCCGGTATCTCCTTGGGCGCAATGCCCCTGTCTTGGGCGTTAACACCGCCGTTGGCGTAGACCCTCATGATGTAGTCCCAGAAGCTGTGGAGCGGGAACCACTGCCCCTCATACTTCTTACCCTTGCTGCCGGGAATCGCGCTGTCGCCGTATCCCGGTGCTTTAAGGGTCTTCCCCACATCTATGAAGAACTCCCACATCGAGGCGTAGCGAGGCTTGCCGTCGGGTGCATCACCTATTCTCTGAGTTAACGGCATTATCGCAGGCGACCTCCACGACTCAGCCAACAGCCTCCCCATCCCCGAGCTGTAGAGGAACTGGACGCCGTTTGTCCCCGTCTCCAGATATGTTGTGTCAGGGATTACGTAGTCTGCGTAGAGGTATGTCTCGTTTATCGTGGTTGTGATGCCGATAAAGAGTGGCAGCTTTTTCGTGTCCCTGAGCACCTCGACGAACTTTGTGCCTGCGTTGACTGAGAGGACTGGGTTTGCGAAGTAGAGGATGAGGGCTTTGATGGGGTAGGGGTATGCCTGGTCTATGCCGGCGAAGAGCTCTGTGTAGCTCTCCTCAGGCGTGTGTGGATACCATGGACGCTTTGCTGGATACGGGTTCTCACCCCTCTTCACCTTTCTGTAATACATTATCGTCTTCTCGTACTCCGCCCTATGTCTGTCTATGGGTGGGCCCCAGCGGAGTGGTTCGCCGAAGCCGCTTGCCGCGCAGTTGTAGAGGTAGTTGTTGTAACTTGTTGTCGAGGGTCTTGCGAGAAGGCCTCCAGCTCTGTGGAAGTTTCCGACGAGGATGTCGAGGCTTCGGAGTGCCCAGACCGTGTATTCGCCGTTGGGGTGCATTGCTACTCCTCTGTGTATGTATGTAGCAGCCCGCGGTGCTGCCTCCCCGAAATCCTTCGCCATCCTCTGGATTATCTCGGGATTTACGCCACAGACCGAGGCCCACTCCTCAACGCTCTTGCTGGATACAGTCTCCTTGTAGATTGTGAAAACAGACTTGACCAGCACTTCCTCGCCGGTAGCCAGCCTCACCTTTCCTGAGAACTCCAGCCCCGCCCTCTCAACCGCGTCGTTGACCGAGAAGCCCTCCCCCGTGTACACGACCGGTTTCTTCTCCGTTCCGATGCCTAGGGCCTCGTCGGTTAGGAAGCTGCCGTAGAGCTTGTGCCCCTCCTCCATCACAACGAGCCACGTGGCGTTGCTGTGGTATGGGTAGCCTATCTTCTCGGCAGCCGCTTTGCCGGGCCTCTCAAGGAAATCGCGGTTGAACCAGTTGTTCTTGATCATTATTTGGGCTATGGCCATCGCTAGGGCTGCGTCTGTTCCGGGCTTGATGGGGACCCAGACGATGTTGCCGCCCGCCGTGGTCCTGGGCGAGAGAGGGTTGACGTAGTATATCTTTAGGCCTTTTTCCGCGGCTTTCTCGATTATTGCTCCCTGCCCCGTGGCCCCTGGGTGCAGCCTGCCCATGGCAGCTCCAGCCATTATGACGACCTTTGCGTTAAGGACGTCGGGATTTATGTCGTAGTATCCTGACCAGAGGTAGTTTCCGGCGTAGAACGCGAGCTGGCAGGAGGATGTGTGGCGCATCCAGTTTACGCTGCCGAAGGCTGTGATGAACCGGTTTGTGAAGACGTCTGCGTTGTCCTGGCCTCTGCCGCGCATGTAGACGAGCTGGTTGGCTTTTGTGCCGAGGTCAGGGTTGTCGGGGTCTACGAGGATGTCCTCGAGCTTCAGCCCCTTCTCCCCCAGGGTTTTGCCCCACTTCTCCTTGAAAGCGTTCAACAAGGCCTCGAACTCCTCGGCCTTCACAGCCTTGTCCGCAGCCTTTGCCACAAGCTCGTCGACATCCTTTTTGACCGCTGAGAGGACTTCGTTGGGTTTTTCGAAGCCGGCGTCCCTCAGCCTGCCGTAGACGAATATCTCCTTCAGGCCGGGTATTCGTTCGCCCGTCTCCTCAACAACCCCTCCCTCGACGACCTCCTTAACCAGCTGCTCCCAGCTAATCTCCTTCCACTTTCCGCTGCCCCGCGGCCCTGCCCGCTTCAACGGCTTGACTATTCTGTAGGGGTCGTAGAGGTAGTGTATGCCGTCCTGTCCGCGGGGGCAGAGCGTCGACCCCACCTGGAGGGATTGTCTGGCCGGTGTTTTGTAGTCGAGTGCGTCGTACCGCTGCATCTGGTGGCTGGGTGTGACGTATCTGTTGTATGGGTGGTAGGGGTTGCCTTCGATTCTCTCGACGACCTCCATGCCGTCGTATGAAACCACCCTAACCCTGATGCCGCACCTCACGTTGCAGCCCAAGCATGACGAGTAGACATATCTCACACCGGCTCCAGAGACCCTGTCGGGGCCGTAGAGAGTTGTCGCAGGCCTTATGACTTTCTCAACCGTTCCCCAGTATCCTGCGAGGAAAACGCCGAGTGAGGCGGCGCCTATAACCTCTTTTACGGCTGTTCTCCTACTTACCACTTTCCCTCACCTCCAGCGGGAAGAGTATGGAGAGTAATACGAAGACCGCCACGCCCAACGCGATGGGTGCAGCGGTCTCCAGCAGCCATCCGCCACCAAGCTCCGGCTCAAAGAATGCGAGACCCGTTTTCGAGATAAGCTGAGCGTTGACTATTATGTTCCACTTGTTGGTGAAAGTGCCCGCCATGGCCACAAGGGAGACAGCAGGTATTGTTGCCGGGTAGCGTATCGCCACGAGCGAGAGGAAGAACGAGAGAAGGAGGAGGCCTATGACGACATACATCAACGGTATTAAGGGTTCGACCATCTCGGCGGTTGCAGGGGACCATGTCCACCACATAGCCATCTGCAGACCTGTTAACGCTGCGACGGAGAGCGAACCCGCTGCATGTATCTTTAGGACGGGAGTGACCACGTCACGCTCCAAGCTCCCATATCTCCAGAGGAAGTAGACCAGCATGAACAACGCTGTCGCGACGACGAATGTGTCGGCGAAGTATGTTACCGGGAGCAGGGCCCAGCTCCTCCAGGCGGGGTTCCATGTCTGCATGATGAAGAGTGTAGCCGGATAGACGCCCCACAGGGTCAGGAATGGGAGCATGAGGACTGCGACAGCCTTTGCAACCTTCTCCACGGCCCCGTATTTCTCGGCGGATGTTACGCCAAGGGAGAATGCTTGGTAGAGTGATTTTCTGAGGCCCACGGATGTCAGGGATGCTTGGTGTGAGTAGTAGGAGAATGTAAGTAGGGCGAATATTATCGAGAGTATGAGGGCGATGAGCCATGCGGTTGCTTGAAAGGCGGTGAGCGAGATTCCAGGGTTGGCTGCTGTGGGGGCGAGGTGTGGGTGTGTGAATATCAGTGGGGCCTTATGGGGCGACTTGAGGTCTGCCAGGGGCCCTACCAGCACCACCGCGAAAAACCCGATGCCCAGCATCGTCATCAACGGAATGACCTTCCTCAGGCTTCCCGAGAGGTATGCGAGGGCGGCGAGTATGAGGAGGTCCGCCCCTGAGACAAGCAGCGTGTAGGCGAAGAGGACGGGATGCCAGAGAAGCGGCTCAGCCGCCTCGTTCGGGAAATAGTATTCGAGCATCACCTGTTCACCTCGTCGGGGAGTGAGATGTAGTATATCTGGGGCTCGGCCCCTGTGTGTGGTTTGAGAACTTGGACGGGCCTGCTGCGAACTATTTTGGAGAGCTCGTTGTCCTCATGGAGTGGCCCGAAGACGCGGGCGCCGGTTGGACAGGCCTCTACGCAGGCTGGCAGAAGCCCAGCGGCCAGCCTATGGTCGCAGAAGGTGCACTTATCCGCAACACCTTTCACCGGGTTGCTGTAGCGGGCGCCGTAGGGGCAGCTTTTGACGCAGGCACCGCAGCCTATGCAGAGCTCGTCGTTCACGAGGACGAGCCCGTCGGCTGTTTTGTATGTAGCCCCCGTCGGACAGGGTGGGACGCAGGGCGGGTCTTCACAGTGGTTGCACTGCTTGGGGACGAAGATTCTAGTCCCGTCAGGCTTGACCAACTGCTCAATCCATGTCCTGAAGCTACCCAGCGGGACGTTGTTCTCAGCAGCGCACGCAACAACACACGCCATACAGCCAAAACACTTGTCGACATCAATCAGCATCGCGTACCGCTTACCGGACTCGGTATGTGGGGCGGCCGAGACAGCGGGAAGCATCATCAGCGCCGAAACAGCCCCTAGAAACCCCCGCCTCGATACCTCATTCATCACAGAAATATATATTCGTCCAGTAGAAAAGAATGTCTCTACGAATGTCGTAAAATATATACAGTTTTCTATCCTTCCTCGGGTAGTGGCTCCGCCTCAGCCTTCTGCACCGCTTTTTTCACAGGTTCTACGACTGTGAACTCCTCCCTCAAAACTCGTTCAAACAGCTTCTCGCCGAGGCCGAACTCGTGGAAAAACC
>Ga0197142_1003672_pt1 | contig 12733 bp, 13 predicted proteins | sample GBS60_MetaG_FD_148614 | JGI IMG/M metagenome (GOLD analysis project Ga0197142, IMG submission 148614) | Sediment microbial communities from Great Boiling Springs, Gerlach, Nevada, United States - GBS 60_MetaG | ecosystem: Environmental > Aquatic > Thermal springs > Hot (42-90C) > Sediment... | reverse complement strand
TCATCCCTGTGCTAACCTCTGTTCAGACCGGACTCCATTCTAACCAAAATAAGTTGTCTCCAAGCGGAGAGATAGCTATATGAGACATTACACAGAAGGGAGGCGGATAATTATGAGTGGTGTAAAGGTTATTACATCGGTTCAAAGAAGAAGGCGATGGAATGCAGAACAGTTTTAGGCGAAGAATCGCCTTGCTTCACTTCGTAGGTGTAACCAGGCATAGGCTACTTGACAGGAAAGCTATTTGATCTGACATCTTCCATCAAGGCAGGAAATTCCCTATCAGCTCCATCTGCACCATGAAATTCTGCTCCACCACCCAATTTGAAACCTCAGTTTCGAAAACAGGTTTCATCCTACCCTTCTTCCTTCTTGAAGGTCTTGAGAGAACTATTAGGTACGAATTCATCGAATCCCATCCTGAAGAATCCCTCTTCTTCACTGAATAATATTTTCCAAATTTTTTCCACTTCGTAAGTGGCCACCTACGACAGTATTTGATTTGAAGTGGAAAGAAGCAACAAGCGTCTTTTAGGGTTTAGAAAACGTCTGAAGGTTATTCTAAGTTCTAATCTAACTCCAATATCCCCGATCAATTACCAAAGGGTGAAAATGCCTAAAAAGTTGTTGAAACCCTTCCAACAGTGTGATATATAAAGAACTATATTCTAAATAGAGAACGATGACCAAAGAAGAAACCAAAACACAAACTGTCCCTGCATTGGAGCAAGGAATTAAGGTGCTTTTCTGCCTCAGGAAGGCGGGTAGGGAAGGTTTAAGCATATCGGATATAGCCAAATCCCTCGGGCTCCATAGGAGCAGGGTGCTTTACATTTTGAATACCTTTGCCTTGTATGGCCTTGTGACAAGGGATTCAAAAAGCAAACTCTATAGATTGGGTCCTGGTATCCTTCCCCTTTCCAGAAAGGTGTTGGATGACTTGGACATAGCCACCCTGGCACGCCCAATACTTACCGAGGTGGCAGAAAGGCTGAACGCAACTGGCCTTTTGGGTTTAGTTGATGGTGATCATCTACTTGTGGTGGAAAGACAAAGATCTCCTTTGGGTATTGGCATGGATATAAAGCCGGGTCACAGGTTCCATATCACAGCAGGAGCACACGGCAAGGCCTTGTTTTTACACCTGGAAGAAGTGCAGAGGAAAAGACTTTTAAAAGAGGGTAAGTTTTATTTTAGGGGGCCTGTTCACTGTTCAAACATAGAGGATTTAAAGGAGGAGTTGATTCAAGCAAAGGAAAAGGGCTTTGGTGTGGATATGGGTGAGATGGCAATGGGTGTGAAGGCAGTTGCAGTACCCATATTTGACTTGGAGCACAAGGTTCTCGGTGCTTTGATAGCCTATGGTGGATTTGAGGAAGAATCATTGGAAGAGATTGGCCTTTATATGGTTGGAAAGGCATCCCAAATTGAAAGGACATTGTGGGGTATGACCATTAACAAAAGAGGGGGTGGGCATGACTGATAAGCCAAGGATAGATCCAAAAAAGGAGATGGCAGTTTATGGCTATGAAAAGATGGTAAAGAGCCACTGTCGAATGTGCCATGGCGGATGTGGGGTTTTCATATTCTTGAAAAAAGGAAGGGTTATGCGCATTGTAGGAGACCCAGATTGCCCCATAAGCTTTGGTACACTTTGTCCAAAGGGCTTGGCATCGGCACAGTTGGCCTATCATACAGATAGAATAACTCATCCATTAAAAAGGATTGGGCCTAAGGGATCAGGGAGATGGGAAAGGATCTCTTGGGATGAGGCGCTAAAGATTTTGGCCGATAAAATCATGGATTACAAAGAAAAGTTTGGCCCAGAATCCATTGTGTTGGGCTATGGCACAGGAAGGGAAAACGAGGGCGTTATCTATAGGTTTGCCAACACCTTGGGCACCCCAAATGTGCTCACAGCAGGACATTTTTGTTACGGGCCAAGGGTTGCAACCGGAATCATCACATGCGGATCCTTGCCTGTGGTGGATTATGCCAATAACCCAAGGTGCCTTATGGTCTGGGGAAACAATGTGGTGATAAGCAACCCCGATGAATACAAGGGTGTATACTTTTCAAAGCTTATGGATAAGAAACCCAAACTTATTGTGGTGGATCCGAGGCTAACCAAGATTGCATCGGAGGCAGATATATGGCTCCAGCTTAGACCAGGAACAGATGCAGCCTTGGCCTTGGGCATGATGCACGTGATAGTAACCGAAGGATTATATGACAAAGACTTTGTGGAAAAATATGTGCACGGTTGGGAGCCCTTTGTGGAAAGGGTTTTGGCATATCCTCCTGAACGGGTAAGCCAGATTACTTGGGTACCTGAGGAAATGATTAGGCAGGCAGCCAGGTTATTTGCCACAACCAAGCCTGCTGCGATCCAATGGGGTGTTGCAATTGAACAGCAGGTCACTTGTTCAGAAAACAACAGGGCACTTATGGCTCTTCTGGCAATCACAGGAAACATTGATAGGCCAGGATCCCAGGTTCTTTTTACACCACCTCCTATAAGGACCGTTTCTGAGTTTGGAGCCCACAAGCTTTTGAGCCCAGAACAAAGGGAAAAGAGGCTTGGGGGTGAGAGGTTTAGATTAGCCCATAACTTTGCCATAATAAATCCAAGGGCTGTTTGGGAGGCTATCCTTTATGAAAGTCCATATCCTGTTAAGATGCTCTTTTTTATAAGCTCCAATCCACTCCTTACAAGGGGAAATTCCAAGATGGTTTATGAGGCCCTTTCAAAGGTGGAATTCATGGCAGTCTCTGACTTCTTCCTGACTCCCACTGCCCAAATGGCAGATATATTTTTGCCCTCTGCCACATGGCTTGAGATGGATTACACGGTGATTTCTGGAAGAGGCATGGCTTTGTGGTGGCAAGGCAAAAGGCTATACAGGTGGGAGAGTGTAGATCTGATCACGAAATCTTAAACGACCTGGCAAACAGGGTTGGGCTTGAAAGATACTGGTGGCCTGATTTTAAACATGCTTTGGACTATATCTTGGAGCCTGCCGGCATAACGTGGGAACAATTCAAAGAGATGGGGCATCTAAAGGGTGAGATGCGCTATGAAAAGTTTAAGGAAAAGGGCTTTTCAACTCCCACAAGGAAGTTTGAGATATATTCCACCCTATTGGAAAAATGGGGTTATGACCCCTTGTTGGATCACAGAGAGCCTCCTGAAAGCCCAATAAGTACACCTGAGCTCCTTCAGGAATACCCTTACATCCTTATTACAGGCCGAAGATTGCCTGGATTCTTCCATTCGGAAAATAGACAGATAGGGTTGCTAAGAGACCTTCACCCGGATCCCACTGTGGAAATACATCCTGATACGGCAAAGGCTCACGGGATCCAAGAGGGAGATTGGGTGATAATCAAGACCAAAAGAGGAGAAATAAGGCAAAGGGCCAGATTATTTTTAGGCATTCATCCAAAGGTGATCAGTGCAGAACATGCCTGGTGGTTTCCAGAAAAAGATTCCATGGGAGCATGGGATGAATCCAACGTAAATATCCTAACGGACAACAGTTACGAGGCATGCGATCCCAAGATGGGAGCTACCCACGTAAGGTCTCTTTTGTGTAACATCAGCAAAGCATAAGGGGAGAGTCATGGGCTATAAGATCAGTATATATGAAGAAAAATGCTGGGGCTGTAAGGCATGCGAGGTGGCTTGTAGGAGTGGAAATGGGGTAAATTCCAAAAAAGGCCCCATAATGGTTCAAGAATATGGGCCCAGATACGAAGGTGAAAGGCTTGTAACCTCCTATAAAATAAGGGTATGTAGGCATTGTGAGGATCCACCTTGTGTGGATGCCTGCCCTGACTCTGCCATCTTTAAAACAGAGGAAGGAATTGTCCTTATAGATGGTGACAGGTGCACAGGGTGTGGTTTTTGTGCAAGTTCGTGTCCCTATGATGCAATCTTTTTTGATCCTTTAGAGGGCAAAGTGGTAAAGTGTGATATGTGCCAAGATCGTATTAAATCAGGTTTATATCCATACTGTGCAGAGGGAATTTGTATGGGAGACTGCATAATATTGCACAATAAAACTTTATAGGTCTTTTAGCCTAAGGTTATAGGGTGATGATTCAAAAAGCCCTTGCATATTGGCAAGGGCTTGTTTTATCTTCTCCATTTCCATCGAATCGGTTATGGGAATAATGTTTAGGCCAGAAAGATACAAAGCGTTTAGCACATAGCTTATCGTTAGCATGTCCGGATCCTTTGCAAGTTGATAGAAAGTGGAATCTTTATCTTTTTCTTCTGATACATAGATAATGCCTGCCTTTTCCAGCCAAGAGGATATTTCTTGGATCAACAACACAGGGACCTGTAGTTCTTTATGCACCTTCTGAATAGAGATCTTTCCAATGCCTTTTTTGAAATTTTGCATTAAAAAATTTAAAAATCTCAAGCAAACTATAAGCTTGCCTTTTATGTTTAAATGGGTTTTAACGTGCCCAAGTTCATACTTATTAGCTTTTTCAACAGCATAGGATAGTGTAGAGCCATATAAAACAATGATCCAACTTATTTGAAGCCAGGTGATAAAAAGAGGAAATGCAGCAAAACTTCCATAGACAGCATTGTACCTGCTTATGTTAATTTGAAATTCAACATACACAAGCTGAAAGGCATAGAATAGAGTACCTGCCAAAAGACCTCCAATCAGTGCAGACCTAAACTTCACCTTTGTATAGGGCAAAAATACAAACAAAAAAGTAAAAAATGCAGAGAAGATTATAAGGGGAGATAACTTGAATATCTGAAGTATGGTTGGTGTGAAGGAGTGAAGAAATGAGATTTTTTCAAGGATGTATTCAACCTTAGATCTTACCAACACAGTGATCCCGCTTGAGATAATAAGAACAAATGGCGAAATGAACATGAGTGCCATATAATCGCTGAGTTTTCTTGTAAAAGGCCTTCCCTTTTCAACCCGCCAGATCAAGTTCACAGAGTTTTCCATGTGTTCGAAGACCTTTATGATACTCCAAATGAGAAAGATAACTCCGGCCCCTGCTATTACACCGCCTTGTGTGCTTTCAAGTAGACTTTGGGAAAACTGGATGATGAGCCTAAGTACATCCTCCTGAGTTCTAAAGTATTTAATCAATTGTCTTTCAAGGAGTTGATCCAAATTAAAACCCTTTGCAATACCAAATAGTGTTGCCATTACAGGGACTATTGAAAGGAGTGTATAAAATGTGAGTGCAGAGGCCCGTAAATTAAGGTTGTGCTTTCTGATCACCTTATGGGAAAGTACGATAACCCTTACAAGTGTCAAAACATATGCCTTTGGCCTTGTGAGCTCAGAGATTCTTATCTCCCATATTTGGAGGTTCAAAAAATTCTTTATTCGTTGGATGGGCATGGTCTGTTGTTAATTGTATCTGGTTACAAGGTCAAAGCAAACTCCGCCCAAAGGATTGTATGATCCGAAGGTTTTGGTAAGGCCCTTAGCTCTTTTTCCACATTTATGTCTTTTAAGTGAGATGCCAAGCCATTAGTGGCCAGGATATAATCTATCCTCCAACCCATATTTCTTTTAAAGCCATTTGGGATCCTGTAGTCCCAAAAGGTATAACCAATCTCATCGGGGTATTTGTGTCTATAAAGGTCCACAAAACCCCAAGTAAAAAATCTCTGAAGCCTAATTTGTTCTTCTGGATGGAAGCACACATCTCCACGGAAATCATTTGGAGCATAGACATCTTTATCCGTCATGGCCACATTGAAGTCACCTGCCATGATTATGGGATCCTTTGGGCTATAGGTTGAAGTTACATATAAATAAAGCCAATCAAGGAAGTTGAGCTTATATTGAAACCTTTCACTATCCACTGAAGTGCCCTGGGGGATATAGACATTAATAAGTCTTATGCCCTTATAGCTCACCTCTAAAAATCTGGCCTCATTGTTTTTATCCATATCCAAATTCTTCTTGATAATCTCAGAGGAAGCCTTTGTTGCCGTTGCAACGCCATTATAAGACTTTTGCCCCACATACCATATCTCATAACCTGCTTCTTTAAATGCCTTAGTTGGAAAATCTTTGTCTTGGATTTTTGTCTCCTGCAAGAATAAGACATCGGGTGTGTTTTTTTGAAGCCATTCCAATATAATTGAAAGTCTTGTTCTAAGGGAATTGCAATTAAATGTAGCTACCTTCATCTTACCTTTGAGCCAGGTTTCATCTCCCTCGTTGGGCTGATAAGAGCAAGCTCACCCTTTTCATCCACTGCAGCCAATACCATGCCCTTGCTTTCCACACCCATAAGCTTGGTGGGTTTTAGGTTTGTAACTACCACCACCTGTTTACCCTCTAATTCATTTGGAGAGAAATGGCCTTTGATGCCTGCAACGATAGTTCTGGTTTCTCCCACATCTACAGTTAGTTTAAGTAATTTGTTGGACTTGGGGATATCCTCTGCCTTCAAGATCACCCCCACCCTAAGATCCATTTTTTGAAACTCCTCAATGGTGATCTCCAATGTTGCCTCCTTTTGGGATGGGTCTTTAAAATCCTGTTTTGATTTGTCTTCCAATTCAACCCTTGGAAAAAGTGCATATGGTCTTTTGAGTGTTCCTTTTATGGGTCTTCTTAAAAAACCTTTTATTTCAGCCAATCCTTTTTCCACAATGGCTTCTTCAACACCCAACAATTCCTGCATCTTTTGGCTACTTTCAGGCATAAAAGGCCAAAGTAAAAGGGAGATCACCTGAAGGGGTGCGATAATATGATAGAGTACTGTCTCAAGTCTCTTGGGGTCTTTTTTTGCCAATGCCCAGGGAGCTGTGGTATCTATGTATTTGTTGATCTTGTTTACAAGTTCCCAAATTTGGATCAAGGCCTTATGGAATTCCAATGCTTTCATGGCCTTTTCATAGAAGGTTATAGTTTCGTGGGCAAATTCCAACAGCTCCTGGTCTATTGCAAGGGGTTCCCCTGGAGTGGGAGGTCTTAGATCCAGGTATTTCTGGGCCATTGTGAGGGATCTCATCACAAGATTGCCCAAGTCATTTGCCAGGTCAGAATTTATCCTGGCCACGAGTGCATCCTCGCTAAAGTCCGAATCCAAACCAAAGACCATCTCCCTTAGTAAAAAGTACCTGAACTGATCCAGGCCGTATTTTGAGACCATATCCAGTGGTTTTATTACATTCCCAAGGGATTTAGACATCTTACCCTGGGATACGTTCCAATAACCGTGTACGTTTAAATGCTTAAAAGGTTCTATTCCAATGGCCTTTAGCATGCATGGCCAATAGACCGCATGTGGCTTTAATATATCCTTTGCAATGAAATGTTGTGCACCGGGCCAAAACTTCTTAAATAGTTCACCATCAGGAAACCCCAAGGCAGATATATAGTTTAGGAGTGCATCAAACCACACATATGTCACATAGTTTTCATCGAAGGGAAGGGTTATTCCCCAGGTGAGTCTTGTCTTTGGCCTTGAGATACAGAGATCTTCCAAGGGTTCTTTTAGAAAGCTCAGGACCTCATTTCTGTATCTTTCAGGCCTTATAAAGGAGGGATTTTTCTGTATGTAGTCCAAAAGCCATTCCTGGTATTTGCTCATCTTAAAAAAGTAATTGGCCTCTTTTACAGTCTCAGGAGTTGTCTTGTGGTCTGGACATTTGCCGTCCACAAGCTCCCTTTCCAAGTAGAAGCGTTCACAACCATAGCAATATAGACCTTCGTACTCACTAAAATAGATGTCACCTTTTTCGTAAACTTTCTGCAATACCTGTTGGACCACCTTTATATGCCTTGGCTCTGTTGTCCTTATAAAATCATCGTTGGATATGTTAAGGTGAGGCCATAGATCCCTGAATAGTTTACTTATCCTATCCACATACTCCTTTGTATCTGCATTCAAGGCCTTTGCAGCGCGTACGATTTTGTCTCCATGTTCGTCTGTTCCTGTAAGAAAATACGTTTCGTATCCTAACAGTTTATAAAATCTTATAAGTACGTCACCCACTATGGTGGTGTAGGCATGGCCCAAATGAGGTTCTGCATTCACATAGTAGATGGGTGTTGTTATGTATACAGAAGGCATTCCACTCTCCTTTGGCACTTTTGATTAAGGCATAGCACAAAGCAAGGCAAATGGGTAGTACCAAATGGAGAAAATAAAAAGGCAGAAAGGCATGGGTCAGTTGAGTTCAAAGGCCTCCTTTGCCTTGACCCAAAAGCCTTCTCCTGCCGCGATGGTCTTCACAAACCCGAATTTTTTCTGGTCGGCGTAGGATTGTCCATAATCTTTTTCATTGGGAAGATACACTGCCCAAGTGTTACCTTCCCATTTCCAAAGGGATTCAATCTTTGAGGCATTATCTGCTATGAGATCTCCTACAGGATATGATCCTGGTTTTTTTAGTCCCAAAAGGTTCCAGCCTGCTTTCACCTGTATTTTCCCAGGTCCATAGCCTCCTGTTAGGGTGAGTTTCCCTGCCTGGTTGGAGTGGATCCAAAAGCCTTCTCCTGGCGAAATCTGGCTTAATGTATTATAGCCTTTTTGTTCTGCATAGCTATTCCCTTTGTCTTCTTTGTCGGGCAAATAAACAGCCCAATTATTACCCGTCCACTTCCAAATACTTTTATAAATGGGGTTATCAAGGAGTTGGGCCACATTTAATTCAATTAAAGATGAGAGCAGATTCCAGGAGGCACTTATGTTTAATTCATATGGATTTACAACCCATACTGGTATCTGAAACGTTTCATTCTTTGCATCTTTGATGGTGAGTATACAAGAACCTAACTTTAAAGTCTTTACTTTGAGCTTTCCAGAGGCATTGGCAGTAACCGAAATAACAGATGAATCAGACCATTGAACATTATATGGTGATTCAAAGTTCTTTAATGTGACTTCATATTCACTTCCCACTGTTATGGTTAACTCTGATGGTATAGCGTATAAGGTGTCTGACTTTACAGTCTTAAATGTCCAAATCTTTTCATACAAAGAATTATTCACTGTTGTGGTAAAAACAACCTTATAAAGGGTATTGGGTTCCAGTTTATCCAATGGAATTATAGAAAAGGCAGTTGGTTTTGTATCAGAGTTATTTACAGATACCGTTGCAACTAATTGCTCATCTTTATAAAGTAAAAATTGTGGATTTGAAATAGTATAATCTGAAGAAAAATGTATGCTGATTGGATAGCCTACAATTCCTTTGTCGGGTACAGGGTCTGGCCATTCTGTATCTGAGTTAAATGAGGTGGGAATCTCTTCCTGACCATTCCCTGGATATATTGCTATAACGCCTGTAGGGGATGGGGTTGTCTTGGGTCTTCCAAAGTTTACCACCTGAACCACACCGTATGTGGGATGTTCTGCATCTCCAACCCCTGCTTCTGTGAAACTTGGGCCTAAGATTATGAACCTATGGTATATTGCAGCCATAAGATTGTCTATGCCCTCTTCAGCTCCCACTCCAAAGGATATAACCTCTCCTATACTTCCCCAATTATAGCCAAAGTAATCGGCCCTGTCTTTGGGGGCTACTCCCACAAAGTTTGGTTTGCCTTCTGTTTGGTAATGGCCAGTTTCGTTGTTAATGTTAAGGTAGTCAGCATGGGCTTGGGCTACCTTTGAAAGCAGGTCTGATTTGGTAGTAGGGCTTAGCCCAGCTATTTCCCTGTAATAATTAACCCTGTTTAAGGTTGAATCAATATAATCAGCTGTACTATAAAGCCCTTTGGGTTTGCCTGGATAGGGAATCAGTAAAGGGAGCTCCACCTGGGCAAGGGCGTGGGCACAAGACAAAAACAATAATATTAATATGAGTGGAAAAAGCATTATCCTTTTCATGTTCATAAGAAATCACCTTCTACCTGAATCCAGCTTAGAAGGGATTTGAAAGATGTCAATAAGGATTCTTTCCTAATTTTTCCCTTTGATGTTGTGATGAGTGTTGACTTATTGGCTGAGGATTCTAAAATATAAAATTTAGACTAAAGGAAAGGGGATGTAGCTCAGGTGGGAGAGCGGTACGTTCGCAACGTACAGGTCGGGGGTTCGAATCCCCTCATCTCCACTTTAGATTAGACGAAAATGGATAGAACCGCAACCATAACACGCCAGACAAAGGAGACACAGGTCAAGATCCGTCTTAACATAGATGGGACAGGAAGGGCAGAAATAAACAGTAGTATCCCTTTCATGGATCATATGTTGGAACTTTTTTGTTTAAACAGTAGATTTGATCTAACCTTAGAGGCCCAGGGAGACACTCAAGTGGACCTACATCACCTGGTGGAGGACCTGGGAATATCCCTTGGTGAGGCCTTTAAAGAGGCCTTGGGAGAAAAAAAGGGTATTCAAAGATATGGATACACCACCCTTCCCATGGATGAGGCCCTTGTGAGAGTAGCACTTGATCTATCAAATAGGCCCTATTTTGTCTATGAAGTAGCTCATGTGCCAGCACTTATGGGAGGTTTTGATATCAGGCTTCTAAAAGAATTCTTTAGGGCCTTATCTTTCAATGGAGGGATTACATTGCATATAGACCTAATAAGAGGAGAGGAGCCACATCATATTGCAGAGGCCATTTTCAAGGCCTTTGGCAGAGCCATATCATGTGCAGTAAAGATTACGGGCCCAGATGAAGTGCCATCCACAAAGGGCGTGCTATAATCAAAATTGGAATAGGAAGGGTTTACTTATGAAAAAATATATCGGGATCTTGTTTCTGTTTTTAATCTTTAGTGGCTGTAGTCTTAGGTTGAGCCAAGGCCCTGCGCCAGGTGATGGCTTTAGTAGGGTGGGTTTTTTGGGTTTTATGGTGCCTGTTATATCTCCACAAGGCCAAGTACTTGTTCAAGAGCCAATAGGAGGTACACACCACTACGCAGAATATGTGCCTCCTGAGATAAGGGAAGAATTGGAGACAATGTTATGGGAGGAGCTCACCAAAAAATACAAAATGGAATTCTTATCTGTTGACCAACTAAGACCTGCCTTTGCAGTGGAGTTGGCAAAGGGTTATGGCAAGAATGCCTTGCAGGTTCTGGTGGATTTGGGCAAGGCAAATTCTTTAGATGCCCTGATAGTTGGGCATGTGTATAGGTTCAAGGAGAGGGAAGGCTCGGATTTTGCCGTGGCAAGTCCTGCCTCCATTAGCTTTGATCTCTTTTTAATAGATGTGGGAAAGAAAACAGTGGTTTCAAAATCCTTAGTGGATTGGACTCAAAGGTCACTGAGTGAGAACCTATTGGGTATAAAAGATTTCAAGGTGAGCGGCTTTAAATGGGCAAAGGTTAGGACCCTTGCCAGGGCAAGTATTGAAAGGGCCTTAAAGGATATCTTAGGGCCACCCCAAGAGTGAAGGGAGAGAGGATATGGGCTTTTTGGTGATCCCTGCAGTGGATATAAAAAATGGTAAGGCTGTTAGGCTTATCCAAGGCAAGATGGATAAAGAGACCATATACTCAGAGGATCCCCTTGCCATGGCAAGGCTTTGGGAGTCAAAGGGAGCTATGCGAATACACATAGTGGACCTGGATGCCGCTGTTATGGGTAGGCCTTCCAACATAAAGCTTATAAAAAAGATAGCGAAAGAAATTAGGGTTCCAGTTCAGGTGGGTGGAGGAATTAGGGACGGAAACATAGCCAAGGAGTACTTGGAATCAAACGTAGCTTTTATCATCTTGGGTACCATTGCCTTTGAATCCAAGGCTTTGTTTGAATCCATCGTAAGGGAATTTCCAAACAGAGTCATACTCAGCATTGATGCAAGAGATGGGATGGTTTCTGTTAGGGGCTGGACAAGGGATTTGAGTGTCAATGTGTTGGAGGTGGTAAAAGAGTACTCCCAGTATCCGATAGCCTACTTCATATACACCGACATCTTGAAAGACGGAATGAATACAGGGCCAAACTTTAAGGCCACAAGGGAGTTATTGGAGATAAGCCCTGTGCCCGTGATATTGGCAGGTGGAATAAGAGATATCTCACATATAAAGGAGGCGCTAAAGCTAAAAGGGCTTGGACTTGCAGGAGTAATCACAGGCAGGGCCATATATGAGAAAACTTTGGATCTGGAAGAGGCCATAGGCCTCGCAAAAGGAGAGGAAGATGTTGGAGGAAAGGATAAATAATGACCTTAAAGAGGCATTGAAATCCAAGGATAACCTCAGGGCCTCTTGTTTAAGGATGCTCAAGACCCAGCTCAAGAATAAATCCGTTGAAAAGATGAGGTCACTTACAGAGGAGGAAATCTTGCAGGTGATCCAATCCATGGTGAAAAAGGGGAAAGAGGCCATAGAGGAATTTAGAAAGGGTGGAAGGGAGGATTTGGCAGAAAAGGAAGAGCAAGAGATTAAAGTATACATGGAATACTTGCCTCAGATGGCTTCACAAGAGGAGATAGATAAGGTTGTATCCGATGTAATTGCAAGGATCGGTGCAAAGGGTGCAAAGGATTTGGGCAGAGTGATGAAGGAGGCCATGGCCTTGCTTTCCGGAAGGGCTGATGGCAAAACAGTAAGCGAGGTGGCAAAGAGATTACTTCAATGATGGTCCATATACAAGGCCTTGAAACAATCGGTTTTGATAGGCTCAGAGAATATATTGCCCAGTTTGCTGATACACCAATGGGGCAAGGACTTATCTTAACCCTTGTTCCGATTGCAGAGCCAGATAAGGTCAAGATGGAGATTGGGAAGACCCAAGAGATGAGGCTATTGCTCAAACT